>Ga0180436_10003524_pt1 | contig 14354 bp, 14 predicted proteins | sample SS_ome_2_FD_132434 | JGI IMG/M metagenome (GOLD analysis project Ga0180436, IMG submission 132434) | Hypersaline lake sediment archaeal communities from the Salton Sea, California, USA - SS_3_S_2 metaG | ecosystem: Environmental > Aquatic > Non-marine Saline and Alkaline > Hypersaline >...
CGGTTGAGTGCCGCCGAGCTTGCGAGGCGGTGTATCGAAACCAAGGCGCAAGCGGTGTCGGGAATCTACAGGCTTCGCAGGTGCCGCGGATTGCAGACAATCCGACACTTGCGAAGCACCTGCAAAGCCCGAGGTTACAAACCTCGGCTACAAACCGCACGGGATGGCGCAACCGGCGTCAATTCTCGTTACATGGTGCCTGCGAGCAAGTTCGTCATTCCCTGTCATCCTCGCGCAAGCGGAGAGAAAGCGGGAATCCAGCAACCGGCGTCAATTTTCGTACCACGTCGTGCCAGGCACAACACAATCATAGGAGAGACCAATGAGTAAACCAGTTGTTTTATTGAGCGTCGCAGACAAGACCGGCCTGATCCAATTGGGTCAAAGCCTATCCGACCTGGGATGGGACCTTCTGGCCAGCGGCGGGACTGCGCGCAGTCTGGATGGCGCAGGACTGGCCGTGCACAGGGTGTCCGACTGGACCGGATTCCCGGAAGTGCTCGGCGGACGGGTGAAGACCCTTCATCCCAGAATCCACGCAGCGATCCTGGCGCGGCCAACCGAGGAACACATGGCCGAGTTGCAGGGATTGGACATCCGGCCGATCGATATGGTCGTCTGCAACCTCTATCCCTTCGCTCGAACGATTGCCCAGGAGGGCGTCAGCATTGAGGAGGCTGTGGAGCAGATCGACATCGGCGGCGTCACGCTCCTGAGGGCTGCTGCAAAGAACTTCGCACGAGTCACAGTCGTCGTCGATGCGGGAGACTACACTGGGGTACTGGATGAACTGGCACAGGGCAGCGTGTCGCTTGAGACGCGCCAACGTCTCGCAGTCCAGGCATTCGCCCACACTGCCACATACGACGAGACTATTCGAGATTACCTGATGGGTGAATTCGGACGCCCGTAGTCACAGGTCACTCGCCAGACTCTGCAAACCCAGGGCAGCCTCTCCGCCATCTGGCTTGATCTCCAGCGCAAGCGTAAACTGGTTCTTCGCGCCCGTGAGGTTTCCAGCGGCGATCAGCGCGTACCCGTAATTGACGTGCGCGGAGTAAAGCTTGTCGGTGTATTGCGCATTGCCCGGATCCAGCGCCAGTATCTGCTCGGTCAGGCTCACACACTGCTCCCAGTCGTGCACTGCCCAGGCAATATCCAGGTCGCGCGCCAACTGCTGCTGTACCGAGAGCGTCGGTACGGGTGTCGCCAGCGCCAGCTCGATCGCAGAGGCTGCCTCAATGCCATCCGGGCGTAAATCCAGGGCCAGCTTGAACTGATCCACAGCGCCAGCAGTATTCCCCTGCCTGAGCAGTTCCGCACCGTAGTTCACGAGGGCATAATACGTTTGCGCCACCGCCTCACTGTTCGAGGAATCGATGGCCAGGAGCTGCATCCCGGTTTGCGCAGCTTCTTCCCAGTTCTCTGTAGCCCACGCCACGGCCAACTTCTGATTCAGTTCCTCAAGATAATCCGCCTGGTAGTCTGTACTGGGACTGACGTCGACCTGTGCCGCAGCTCCCGAGGAATACGGCGATGTGTACAGCGTGATATCCATGGTCAGCCCATCACCTGAGACTGACTCCACAATGATCAGATTCGTGATCACGAAACTACTGTATTTTGCCTCGTCGATGCGGCTCACGAATTCAACCAGATCCGACAGTTCCCCCTCAAGGACAACACGGTAGGATCGTACATCATAGACCGGGCTAGACTCGGCGACGGCTTGCCCTGCCACACCGACGATCTCCACATGGCTCTGAGCGGCATACTCATAGAGATTGTCGAGCGCCGCCGTGGCCTGCGCATCCGACAGGAACACCTCAGCGGCCTCGTTCAATTCCGCCTGCGCGCCGGCGATCTGGTCCCGGAGCAGATCGGCCGCACTGCTCTGTGAGTCACCGGCCGCCTGAACCTGCCGTTCGAGAGCCGCCACCTCGCTGGCCAGATCTTCCCAAAGCCGCCACTGCGGCAATATCGAGAATGCGATCAGCATCACATCGCCAAAGACCGCCGCGAACATCACGCTGAAGGCCAACAGCGTGAATACCCGATTCTTAGACGGAAGGGACTCCCGCCAGTTACCTCCCCCGCTCACGGAGTTCCCCCCTTCAGCTCCAGAATGATGACGAACTCAACCGCATCCGCCAGCGGCCTGAATAGCTCGCATGCGACAACCGGCTTGCGCATACCCACCGGCGCCCGCTCCGCCTGATTGCCGCCATCGTCCAGCCCCGCACAATCTCCGCCCATACCGGCCGATGAGCTGGGGGGCGCTACGGAGGGAGTGGGCGTTGGGACAACCTCCTCCACGGTCAGATAGTACCAGCGCTGGCTGCCGAACAGCCCGCGGTTCTCGACGCGCACGACGACATCGACATCTGAGGAACCTGCGTCGAATGTGACCGCCGAGCTGAGATCACCCGTTGTCCTGTCGTCGTTGGTGTAGACTGCACTGCCGACCGTCACGACCAGCAGCGTGTCAACGCCCAATGCCAGTTCAGAAGTCGAGACTGTGTAGCGCCGGCCGGCCTTCGCCAGGAAGGCCACAGCATCCACGTCATTCGTCGGGTAGAAATTGTGCGCCTGCGTTTCACCCAGGGCTATGGCCCGAGGTGTGGGCTGATCCGGCTCGTAGACATCGGCCAATGCCTCGGTGGGTGTTGCGGTGGGCGCCGGCGTATGGGTCGGGCCGGGTGTCTGGGTTGCGGTAGGAACGGGGGTCGGAACACCGGTTGGTGTCGGTGTGGGCAGCACCTCCTCGACCGTCACCTCGTAGCGCATGTCCGGGCCATACTCGCCCCGGTTCGTGATCTCGACAATCGCCGTGACGTCCGGGCCTTCTACGCGGAACAACACCTCCGAATTGAGCTCACCGGGCTGCCGGTCGTCATTTGTGTACGTTACACCGGCCACTTTCACCGCCACGACTGTGTCGACGCCCGGGCTGAGCTCGCCGGTGGTGACCCGATAGTAGCGTCCCGATTTTGCCAGGAAACACACACTGTCGATGTCGTAGACGGGATAGAAATTGTGCTGCTGGGGCTGATCGATGAAGATTGGCTTGGGATCGAAGTCATCCACCTCAAACTTGTCGCGCAGACCCGGCGTGGGTGTTGCAGTGGCTGACGTCGTCGGAACGGACGTCGCCGCAGTCGCCGGCAGAGCTGTTGCCGTAGACGTCACGTAGGGCGTGGCGATGACCGTCATCGACTCCAGAATGACATCGGCGAACAGTCCCGACTCCTTCAGATTCCGTGTGTAGGCGATGACCACCGAGTCGTCACTGGCCTGCCCCGCAAGCACGATCCGGCTGTCTGCCTGAGACAGCGAATTCAACGTGATCTGCGTCGGGTTGTAGTTCCCAATCCTCTCCATGACCGTCCGCCAGTCGGTGTGGCCAGCCACCAACGTCGGATAAGTCTGGCTGATCGTGTCCGACGCCTGCTTGATCTCGGCCAGGTCAGCCATGAGCGTCTCAATCTCCGCATCAGGCGATGGAACCACCGTCAATGCCTGCTGAGCCTGCTCCAGACGACTTCCAGCGCGCGCAATATCGGTACGGAAGGTGAGAGAGACGAGGTAGAAGGGCACCACAGAGAGCATGAGACTGAACGCCACGAGCCATATGATAATCACCTTCCGATTAGAGGTGGAAGGTGATTGTTCTTCCGAGTCGGATGATTCTTCGTCGTAGTCAGAATAGTCGAACTCGTACATCTCGACAAGCTCCCGGCGCCACCTGCTATGCTGCTTAAAGCACTATCCTACCACGATCGACTTTGAAGCACAAATCCTGCACCAGCAGATGCGCTCCTGCGCGCGCCTGTGCATCTTGGCGTTGAACCAGTTCTGTCCCGAAAATAGTTTGCGGCGAATGGTGGGGCGCAGACCTGCCGCGGACGGCAGAGGCGCAGAGAAATACTGCCTTCACACTACCACACTATCGGCGCAATCCGGCTCACAGGATCATACAGCAGGGCCACGAGCGCCCCGAGGCACATAAATGGACCGTAGGGTATCGCGTATTCTGGGTCTCTGCCGGCCACGGCAACCAGCCCTATGGCCACCAGACCGCCCAATACGACCCCAACCGCCAGCGCCCAGAATACGGCAGGAAACCCCAACAGCAGACCGATCAGTCCCGCCAGCTTCACATCTCCTCCCCCCAGTCCACCGGGCAGGAGCAACGCCGGCGCCAGGAAGAGCACGAGACCCACGCCAGCACCGAGCAGGCGGTTGGCCACACCCTGCCGGGGCGAAACCAGGGTGATAACCAGCACAATCACAGCTGCGGGGAGCGTGACGGCATCAGGGATCACGTGATAGCGCCCGTCGATTATGGCGATCAACAGAAACAGGAACGTCGCACCACAGCTGGTCAGCAACGACCACGACCAACCGTGCGCGACCCAAAACCATACGCAGGCTGCAACGGTGATCAGAATGCCCAGCGCACCGGGCAGCCGCCACCCGCCGGCCCACCGCGGGCTCTTCCTACCTGCGCGTGCTCTGCTCCAGAACGCCGGCGGTGCACCCGTCTCCCCAGCTGCGTGACCGGTTCGCCGGGCCACGTATCCCGCCAACCAATCGACACCGGTCGCCGCGATCAGGCTGCACACGCCCAACAGCAGCCCGACCATCAGAAGTCCTCGCCGCTGTCTTCAGCCAGGCCGCCAAGTTCTTGATTCAGAAGATCGTTTGCCACGTGCAGTGAATGGGCAATTTCCTTGGACGTCTCGACAAGCTCGCCTATCTCAATAGTCTGCGCGTGTTCACGTAGCGCTGTCAGGCGATCGTCCAGCCCTTCCTCGATATCGAATAGGCCAGAGAGGGCGTCATTGCCCCCCATCAGGTCGTCCAATACGTTCTCCTCAGCCTCCTCAGCCCCCTCCTGAATCTCAACCACCTGAAGTGTCCCCTGTGGACTATCCGGCGGTTGATCTGGAGCTGCCTGAACCGTCGTGACGTCCGCCTTCTGGTCCTTGTCCTGCTTGTCACCCCTCGCTTGCTCAGGCTTATCACGCGCTGACTCCGCATCGTCGGCCGCCGTCTCAGCGAATGCTCCGGCTGCATCGCCGGCGTCAGGCTGAACGCCCTCTGGATTCAGTGCCGGTTGGGCATCCCCCTGAGGCTGTTCCTGCGCCTGCTCCTCCTGATGCCGCCGCAGTCCCAGGCCGTTCAACTGATTGGCGACCGTGAGCAGCACGGCGACGACCATCACGACAGCGGACAGGGCAAAGGTGATGATCACCGGTTTCTGTTGCAGCAGGAAGCGCGAGGCCGCCATTCCGGGAGCAGACAAGCTCAGAGCCGCCCGCAGATCTGCCAGCCGCTGAGATTCCTCCGCGTTTGTCGCACCCGCCTCCAATGTGGCGATCACGTCGGCCAGTCTGGATTGATCCCAGCCGTCCAGCGCCTCGTGAACCTGCTCAATGTCGCCGTCGAGCGCGTAGCTGTCCGCGACCAGGCTGACGTATGTTTCCTGATATCGGCCGCGGAGGTGCCAGGGATTGGTGTTGATCCACTGCACCGGCCACAGCCACCAGCCGATGAGCAGCCAGCCCACCAACAGTCCTCCCGCGAAAGCCAGACCGAGGAAATGCCGCGCGCTCAGCCCTTTCTGCGACGCCTTCTTCATCTGGATCACCCTCACATAATCGTGGAAATTAGCGGAGGAACAAGCACCATGCACAGTCCCGACAGACTGATGAGGGCCGACAGGAAGAAGTAGGTTTTCAGCATGTGCCCGCCGTCGGTATACACCACAGCCAGAGCGTTGATCACCGAGAGTACAACCACCATTCCGATCGTCATATATCCCATCACTGCCGAGGGCGGGTTGCTGAAGATCGGCAGTGGCATAGCGATCGACGCCATAGCATCCTCGCCCACAGTCTCCATTGCTGCTTGGATCATCTCGGAAAAGGTCTCGATAATCTCCAGGATGACCAGCATCAGTGCGGCGACCACCGTGTTCATCGTGATCGTCAGGACCGTGAATGTGGAGGCGACTACCTTGCGTTTGGCCCTGAGCATCGATGTTTTTGCGGCGAACTCCGATGCCAGATAACCGACAATATCCGAGTCCCCGCCCAGCTTCACCGCATCGATGAAGATTCCTACGGTCTCACCAATCAGCACACTCCCTGTCTCATACGCAAACTTGCGCCAGCATAGATCGGGATCTATGCCCGCGGCAAGGCGTGCACGCAACCGTCGCAGATCTCTGTGGAGATTGGGGAATGAATGCAGGTCCAGCCGTGTGATCGATTCGGTGATCGTCGTTCCCGTCGACATCGCCGTAGCGCCGAGCGAACGCAGGAACGGGCCGATCTCGCGATCCTTTTCATCGATCTCTGCCCCACCCCGCAGGGCGATGATGCCCACCGGCAGCATCAATAGTCCAACCACGATCAATACGGGCCCCAAACTAACCCCAAGAATCAGAAGTAGCCCACACACCGTGCCGACAACAAATGGCGCGATCCGTCCCAGCTTCCGGGCTTGACGCTGCGCCGGCGGGCCTTCCTCCGAGAAGAAGGCGCGCATCTCTTTCGGGGCAGAGCGAGAGAGCACCCATACCCCGCCGATGGCGGTCATCACGGCTGTGAATATGAGGCCCACGATTGTGCTCATCCCCATGTCATAGATAATCGTCGAGATCAGATTGACGATGACGATAAGTGCGACTGAGACCACAATAGCCCCATAGGCATCGGTCCACAGCGTCAAAGATGAGAGATCGCGTTCGTACTCCTTCTCATACAGCTCTCCCTGCACTCCAGCTTCGGAGGAGAGGAAATCCATCTCCGGCTGGCCGGAGGACAGCGCCACCGAAAGCCGCAGCAGGAGGCTCCGCATCTCGTCTTCCTGCACCTCTGTGCCCACCATGGTGCACGACCGGGCATAGTCATACCCGAATCGCTGCGACAGCAGATGAACCCGCCTGAAGTACTCGGCCGTGGGCCGCTTCAGCACCGACGCGAGATCGAAGATTCTGTTCCGCGAGATACCCGCCGAGGCGGTCGCGGACATGTAAGTCAGTTGGTAGAAGAGATCGTAGCCAGAAACCTCTTCATATGAGCCCTTGTTTTTGGGCTTCGACAAGGATTTGGAAGAGCTTAGCAAACCCATCGACTTTAGTCCTCTTGTGGAGTCTCTCTAGAATTCGCGCCCTTTTTCGAAGCTCTGCGTAGATCCCGCGTTTCTCACTCTCACCGAGCCCGCGCTTCCGGGCGATTTTTTCCTCCAGCACGTAGCTATTCTTGTCGCCGGGAAACTCAAACGTGTCGCTGTCAGAGCGCCAGCGAAACGATGTATTGAAGGAGAAGCTGTTGGACACAGGATCGTAGTCCACGATCTCATTGATACTCACGACTCGTCTGACGGTACTGCCGTCAGGCCCACGCACTGCCATCTGAATCACGACCACATCCAGGTTATCGATATTGGGCTTGGGCACATTGATGGGGTCGCCGGTGAGACGCTGGATCAGCTTCTGTACCGAGGCCGCGTGGAAAGTCGCCATGACACCGTGGCCGGTCTGCATCGCCTGGAAAGCGATGTTCCCCTCCAAGCCACGGATCTCACCGATCATGATCCGGTCGGGACGCTGCCGGAGTGCAGCCCGGAGAAGATCGAACATGCCGACACTGGCGCCGCGTTCCGACTGGCCCATCTCGCGCACGACCTCACGGATCCAGTTCTTGTGCGGCACCTGAAGCTCCGGCGTATCCTCGATGCTCACGACCTTAGCGTCGGGCAGGATGAAGGTAGTCAGCGCATTGAGCAGTGTCGTCTTGCCCGAGGCGGTAGGCCCGACCACGAAGACGTTTAGACCTTCCTCGATGACCAGCCACAGGTAGGCCGCCATGTCGTAATCCATACTCCCGAAGCCCAGCAGGCTGATGATACTGAGCGGATCATCGGCAAACTTTCTGATCGTGAAGTTGCTGCCGCGCTTGGCGATGTCACGCCCGTACACGATGTTGACACGTGACCCATCCGGGAGCACCGCATCCACGATCGGACGGCGCAGTGTCACCGGACGCTTGATGCGCTCACCCAGCCAGACCACGAAATCGTCCAGGTCGTCCAACTCGGGAAAGACGACCGAAGTCTGGAGACTCCCGAAGATCTTGTGTTCGATGAAGATACTACCCACTCCACTGCAGCTGATATCCTCGATCTGCGAATCCTGAATGAGCGGTTCAAGCGCTCCCAAACCGATCTTATCGCGCAGCGTCTGGTAGCGTATCGCGGCATGTTCCAATGGCGTCACGTGCAACTGCCCATTGTTCGGGCCCGGACGCAGTGTGCAGACGCAATCCAGGGCCTTCAGAAACTCATCCGGACGCTTCTCTTCAGGCGCTTGCCCGATCACTTCAGCCCACTCGAGCAGCTTGATATCAACTTGCCTCATCAGGTCGTCGAGCTCCACCAGCAGGCTGGGCTCAATGGCCACATACTGATCTCGTTCTGCCAACGGATCCGGGTACAGGTGAATGTAGATGCCCTGCTTTCCCACAGGGTATATCAGGTTGCGTCGTGAGAGTTTCTTGAGCTTCCGCGACACCTCAGCATAGTACTGCGGCACCCCAATCACGTCCACCGGCAAGGCCCGCAGATACTCCCGCAAGTAGATATGCTTCTTGGCCTCCGCCTGCAGCTCCGGCGGGAATATCGCCAGCGGGTTGGCGTGACGCTTAAGATGCCTGGGGTGGAGTCGTTCTCGGGGGAACGGAAGCTGCGAAATTGCTGGCATTCTTGTGTTTATCCCTGTGCCTTGCTGATGGGAACCACGCGCATTCCCAATCCTGGTTCGACCTCAAAACTGACTATCTTCCCCGTGTTCTTCCGCGCACCACGGACTTTAGCCACCTCCATAGTTTTCACCAGCTTATCGCCCACGGCATCCGTTCGCAGACGAAGATGTGCGTCGCACAGCGACGTGATCCGGATCAGCAGATCCTGGCTGACTGCATGAGAATGGAGTACCGTCACGAATGTGGCCCCATCTGCACAGAGCCGCTTGCAAGATTCGAAGTAGCTGAGGCTTTCCTCTGGCGGCGACGATCCGATGCACGGCGTCAGTGCATCCACGAATATCATGTCAAATCCCTGAGTAGCCTGATCGCTCACAGCCTTCAGCAGCATCTTCACCGCCCGGCCCTGTAAGCGGGCAACCTGCATGGGGAAAACCATCAGACGCCTCAACAACAAGAAATCGACGATGTCGATGTTCAGACTTTGCATCTGCCTGACCAGGCTGGCCACCGTGTTCTCTGTCGTGAAGTACGCCAGCCGAAATCCATCATAGAGAGAGCCCCACATCATCTGCTGGGCAAGCACCGACTTGCCCGAGTGGGATGAGCCCTCGATCAGGACGAGGGAGCCGACTGGAATGCCGCCCCCCATCTTGTCATCGATCTCTTCACTCCCGGTTGAAATGAACCGCACCGTGTGGTTCTCCATCAGGTGTTACTCCAGTGGGCAGGATACCCCAGCATATTCTATCGTGTGAAGACTGCTGAGGCGGTGATGCCATTCCAGGTAGAAACGGTAGCCATGCCGACAGAGTCAGTATTCATAGGTGAGGACAGCTGCGTGCGAATCACGATCTCCTCCCCCGGATTCAGAATCCCAGGGTCGAACACCTCACTCGCCTCTGTCGCAGCGACGACGTAGATACCCTCGACCGTCCACTCTCCCCCCAAAGTCAAACCAGACTCCCTGTAGTCATACCAGTCAATGAGATAGTCCCCTGTCAGGTCGTAGTGTTGGATGATGACATCCCACTCAGCGAAATCGGTGAGTTTCACACTGCCGGAGTTGCGCAGCGTGATATCCAGCGCCGCCCCGGCGCTCAGGGAATCAGCCCTCACAACTGTCAGATGGGTCCGGGCCTGTTCGCCGGCGCGCTTCTCCATCTGTTTCCAGGATACTGCGAGATTGTCCTGGACCCTGACGTAACTCTCAGTCAGGGTGAGCACGCTGAAGAGCAGAATCATGATGACGAAAAGCGAAATAAGAACGGTATCCATAGCTCACATACTGAAGACAGACTCATCCGAGAGCCCATTGGGCATGACGACTTTGATAAAATAGCGCCCCTGTATCGCTATCTCGGGCATGCTGATCGCGATCCGCAGCGTCGCAGTTGGATTCCACTCGGAGTCGTTCTCGAGCTCCCAATCCCAGCACGGCGTACTCCCCCCTACCTCTTCGCAATAGGGAATTCGAGAGAAATTCCCCTGTGCGCCAAAGAAGACGTCCAACTGCTGGAGGGCGGCGATGCGGCTGCCTCCGGTGTTCTTCACCCAGGCGAGCACATCAAAATCGCCGTCAGAATTCGTATCCTGCCAGTTTCCACTGCTGTCCAGTTCGCCGGCGACGTGAATGATCTCGATGTCGCTGCGCATGCGGTCGTCCGCCCGCGACTCCATACTGATCATCGTATCCCGAGTTCGAAGGATGGCGGGGTATACAGCGCCGAACACCAGGACCGCCGTCACTATGCCGGCTATCACCATAAATGCCGTGACGATCGTCTTCTCCACCGGCTCATACCTCCAAGTATGCGAGAGCTTGCTGGATGTCGGAGCCGCAGCCCAGCACCCGGTTGAGCTTCGCCAGCACGTCGGCGACGGCGCTCACATCAACGCCGTTGGGATTGGGTTCTTCGTCCGCCAGCTCGACGAGCTGTCTGAGCGCCGCCTTCGCGTTGTTGCTGATGTAGCCCCAAGTTGCATAGACAGACAGCAGCCTAAGGGTGCGCTCCTTCCCAATGCGCCGCGTGCTGTCGCCGGCCCATTCGAGCAGATCGGCAAACCGGTCCGATTCCGGTGCATGCGGCGCGTGCTGTGCTGCGCCGCCCTGTCCGTCCGCCCCAATAGCCAGGCGGGAAAGCAACGAGCGTTTATGCTCCGGTGTCATATGATCGGCCCGCACATCAGCGAGAGAGACCGCCCGCACCTGTGTCTGCGGCAGATCATCTTCAGGGGGTTCCTCTGGGATGATCGCAGGAATTGGCGCACCGTTGCCGCCAGAGGCCACGCTGGGAGCGGCGGGCGCGCCAGGAGCAGCGGATACAGGTACAGGTGAGTGGACTCGACTATCAGCCGCGGATCTGGCCGCAACACTCTCGCGCGGCACGTCCTGCTCTCCGTGGAGAACGGGATAGTAGTGCATCAGAATCTGCTCTTGAATCTCCAGCAGGACACTCTGGATCTCCGTCTTGAGAACTCGGACCTCTTCTTCGAGTGCTTCCACCCTGTCTTCTACGGACACACCTTCACCTCGCAATCACCCAATCGTCTTCCAACCCCTGCACCCCGGTTGGGAACCCCCGCCAGTGTACCCAAGATGCCCGTTGTGCACAAGCGCATGATAAGTGAAGTATACCATCTCTTGGTGGTGCAGGCGTTACGCCTGTGTTACAGTACAGTTGCGGTTGCGTTAGACGTGGGTTTGAAGAGGAGCCTCTGCTGAACGAAGACGAAAAAGGAGCAGACCGGCGCTGCGGCCGGTCTGCTCAGATTCTGTCTGTTGAGGATTCTCGTTCGGCGCTGCGACTAACGGAGATCCATCACGCTGTCGATGTATGCTGGGGTCGTGCGCTCCAGGATGATGCCGCCGCCCTGCGGAGGCTTGATTTCCAGGGCCCACAGGGTATTGATGCCCAGCGATGTGGTCAGGCCAGATAGGTCAACCGTGATCTCCGCCAGCTCGCCCTCCTCGAGCAAGTTGTCCGCGTCCTGCTGGACTGACCAGGTCAGCGTCCAGTCCAGGTTCGTCTCCCGCTGCGCACCGTCCCGGTAGTCCATGACGACTTTGTTGTCGCCTGTCGTATCGGTCAGGTCGATCGGCTCGCCGCCCGCAACGTTGCCGACAGTGAAGACGATGGAATCCACTGTGCCGGTGACGCCGGTTGTTCCGGCAATTCCGATCACGCTGCCGCGCAGTTCCATCGAACCCCGGACCTCGGACAGACCAGCATAGACCGCTTCCTTGCTGCGCTCCGTCGAGAACATACCGGCCGAGAGCATGGTAAAGGCGAATATTGAGGCGACCACGACGAAGGCGATGAGGATAATCGCCGTCTCTAGAGCGGACAGACCACTGTCATCCTTGAACAGCTTGCGAACTTTGTTGAACATTTTGATTCCTCCGATGAGCTTCAATGTGATTGTAATTAGAATTATGAACGTGAACTTGTTGACCACCGATCAATGTGCTGCGGACACTCTCAACTCCCAATTATCTTAATTCCCTCCAATATGCCCCTCCTCTCCTACTCTGGTCCTGTATGTCGTTTTGGCTCGACGAATCTGCGTTGTCTCGATCTCTTGTTCAACTGCACCACTACCTTACCACAGAATAAGATTCGTGCGCTTTCAGAATGATTGCAGAATTATTCAGCCGGTGCGAGGGCTCGTTTTTGGCGCCGGATCCAGTCGCGCGCCCCGTGCATCCCCCTACTTCAGGACCTCGAGTGCCTTCTGCGGCGGATCAGGACCCAGGCTGTGGCAATAACAATCAGGGGCAGCACAACCATCCAGACCTGGGGGAACAACGCACTCACGAGGGCCACCAGCAGGACGATCAGAGTCAGTAGTATGCTGAATCCCGGATTCGCCTTGAACAGCCGCAGCGCATTTTGCAGGGACATCCCCGTCAGACCATCCTCTTCCTGCTCCAGCAGCAGCGCCACTGGATACATCTGCAGAACTAGCCAGACGAATGCCAGAGCAATCCACAGGGCTCGCAGCCACCCGAAAAGCACGGGGTCCAGGGTCAACCCGGATTCGCCCGGCAAGTAGAAACGGATATTGACGAAGAGCACAGTGGCCAGCAGCACATTGACCAGGCCAAACACCCAGGCCCGCTGGCGCCAACGCAGCAGCGCTGAGCTTTCGGATCCGCTGGCGAGCCGCTCCTGAACCTGCGACAGCGTGCCCTGAACATCAGTTTTCATAACCAACATCTCACGCTCTAGTCTTTCAACCCGTTCCTCGACATTCATGCGACCCCTCCTTAGTTTGTTAGCTGGACATCTGGAGACAGCTGCCTGCGTCATCCAGACCTTGAAAACTAGACTGTATCGACCGAGAGGTAGTATCCTCTTCCGCGAACCGTACAGATCAGCTCTGGTATATCCGGAGATATCTCGATCTTCTTGCGCAGCCGGTGGATACAGGGACGCACCAGGCTCTGCGCCTCCCACTTATCCAGATTGTATCCCATGCCGTCGCGAGCGAGATCGCGGCAGGAGAAGACCTCATTCGGGGAGTTGATCAGGACTTCCAGGACCGCCGACTCTCCCTCGGTGAGTTCGACGGGGGGCGCATCCACGCCGGCGATGACAGCCAGCCGTTTGCGGCAGTCCAGCGCAAGGCATCCGGCCCGGATGACATCGCCACAGACACTGGGCAGCGGTGTCTCTGCAGGCTCTGGCGCAGGTTTGTCGCGCAGCATCTCGAGTGCGACGTTGATAGCCGTCACCAACTCGTCCTGTGAGCTATCGGAGGGCTGGCTGATGCGCCTGGCCCGCTTCTCCAGCGTCTGCGAGATGATCGCGGTGAGCGACTGAATCTTGATCGGCTTCAGCAGATAGTCGTCGGCCTCCGTGCGCACGGCCGTGATCGCGCTTTCTATCGTCGCGTGTCCTGTGAGCACGATGATCGCCAGGTCCGGCTGAACCTGGCGCGCGCGCTGCATCAGCTCTACCCCATCCATACCGGGCATGCGCAGATCCATCACCATCAGATCCCGCGGGCCGCTCTGGAGCACCTCGAGTGCGCCAACGCCGTTGCATGCTTGCTCCACATCATACCCCAGCAGGCCCAGCGAAGCCGCCAATGTTGTCCTCACCGCCTGCTCGTCATCAACCACAAGCAACTTCGCCGCGGATTCAGGCAATTCAGACCCCAACGGTCGCGCCGTCGTCGCGCCCGAGTCTGTTGCAAGGATTGCAGGCCCGCTGTCATCCTGCCCGATCGCACAGCCGTCCTGAGAATCGTGATCCGCCCCAGCTTCTTGGGCGCGTCCGACCAACCGCTCGAACTGCCGCCGCAGGAGACCAGACTTCATGGGCTTTCCCTCCGATAATCCATACCGAATCACACATTGCGCACGACCTACTCAACCTGCTTGTCGTGTGTGTTTATGATACCACAGCTGCACACGCACAAGTGTTTAGAGTGCGTTACAACTGTGTTACCGATAGGAACGGGGGAATGGAGAAGGCATAAAGACGCGGAGCGGCGGTTGGTTCCTTAGGGGCACGGCGGATCCGCTTTTAGGAACAGCCCATCTGGGCCTGGCATCAGGACCATCCCGCCCGGATC
>Ga0180436_10003525_pt1 | contig 14350 bp, 12 predicted proteins | sample SS_ome_2_FD_132434 | JGI IMG/M metagenome (GOLD analysis project Ga0180436, IMG submission 132434) | Hypersaline lake sediment archaeal communities from the Salton Sea, California, USA - SS_3_S_2 metaG | ecosystem: Environmental > Aquatic > Non-marine Saline and Alkaline > Hypersaline >...
AGCGCCGGATCATGGGTCACGATCACAATGCTGGTGCCGATCTCGGCGTTCAATTCCAGCATCAGATCGTAGACGCCCTCGGCGGTCTGTCGATCGAGATTACCGGTCGGCTCATCGGCGAGCACGCAGGCCGGGCGCGTCACCAGCGCCCGAGCAATGGCAGCGCGCTGGCGCTCTCCCCCTGAAAGCTCAGAGGGCTTATGCGCCTCGCGGTGGCTCAGCCCGACCCGACCCAGCATGGCCGCCGCCTGCTCCCTCGCCAGCGCCGGCTCCGTGCCGCGAATCAACAGCGGCATGGCGACATTCTCCAACGCCGTGAACTCGGGCAACAGATGATGGAACTGATAGACGAAGCCGAGCTGACGATTGCGCCGCTCGCCACGGACCCGTTCCGACAGTTGCATCACCGCCTCGCCGGACCAGCGCACCTCACCCGCGCTCGGTTGCTCAAGCCCACCGAGGCAATGCAGCATCGTACTCTTGCCCGAACCCGAGGCGCCAATGATGGCCATGCGCAGCCCGACCGGAACCCGCAGATCGACCCCGCGCAGAACCTCAACCTTGAGCGGTCCCTGCTGGAAGCGCTTGCAGAGGCCGCGCGCCTCCAGAACCGGCATCCTCGCGGCTGGTTGCTCATTCATAGCGCAGCGCCTCCGCCGGATCTGTGCGCGCGGCACGCCAGGCCGGATACAGGGTCGCGGCCACCGTCATCAAGAAGGCACCGGTGGCAATGCGGATCACATCCGCGGCCCGCACATCGGACGGCAGCGCACTGATGTAATAGATGCTCGGATCGAGGAAATGGACATCGAACAGGCCCTCGATAAAGGCCACGATCGACTCGACATTCCAGCCCAGCAGCACCCCACCAATCACGCCAAGCAAGGTTCCAAAGACCCCAATCGCGGTGCCCTGGACCATAAAGATCGCCATGATTCGGCCAGGTGATGCGCCGAGCGTGCGCAAGACCGCGATGTCGGCGCGCTTGTCGGTGACCACCATCACCAGGGTCGAGACGATGTTAAAGGCCGCTACCGCCACGATCAGGAATAGGATGATCGACATCATCCGCTTCTCGGTGCGCAGCGCGGCAAAGAAGTTGCGATGCACCTGGGTCCAATCCGAGACGCGATAAAACCCATCAAGCGAATATTGGATCTCGCGCGCGATCATCGGCGCTTCCCACATATCGGTCAGCTTCAGCCGCACACCCTCGGCGGCATCGCCAAGGCGCATCAGCCGCGCCGCATCCTCCATGTGCATGAAACCAGCACCGCGGTCGTAGTCGGACATGCCGACCTCGAATAGACCGCTGACGGTAAAGGCCTTGAGCCGTGGCATCACCCCAACTGGGGTCGCATTTAACTGCGGTGTCACCACCGTGACCTTATCGCCAACGCCAACACCGAGCACAGCGGCCAATTCGCGACCAAGCAGGATGTTAAAGCCGCCCGGGGTGAGCACATCGACCGAGCCGGCAATCATGTCCTCGCGCAGGTCCGAGACCGCATCCTCCCGCACCGGCAAGATCCCGCGCAGCAAGGCCGCCTGAGTGCGACCCGCATTCATCAGCATCGACTGGATCTCGACGAAGGGCGCGGCGCCGATCACATCCGGTCGCTGGCTCAGCGCATCGACGAGGCCCTGCCAGTCGCTGATCCCACTCGGGTCAGACAGGGTCGCATGCGAGGCCATGCCCAGGATGCGCTCCTGGATCTCCTTATGGAAACCGTTCATCACCGAGAGCACGACGATCAGCGCCACGATCCCAAGCATGATCCCAAGCATCGAGATCAGCGAGATAAAAGAGATGAAATGATTACGCCGGCGCGCACGCGTGTAACGGAGACCGACGAAGAGGGAGAAGGGTCGAAACATGGCCGCGGATTACACCAGAATGCAGCGCGATAAGATAGGACCAATCGAGAGCGCGGCAGGATGCGGTCAATTGCGCAAGGCATCCAGGCGATCGAGCCTCTCCCAAGGCGCATCAAGGTCGACACGCCCCATGTGACCGCAGCAGGCAAGGCGACGATAGAAGCCCTGCTTGCGCTCGCCGGGCAGATGTCGCAAGCGCAGATCCCGGACGATGGCGCCGACCCGAAAGTCGAAAACGCGGATCAAACGTCGCGCGATCTCGGCATCATCGATCTGGCCGCTACCGTCAGTCCGCGCGCGCACGCTGACCGGTGCCGCGGCACCGATCGAGTAGCTGAGCTGAACCTCGCATTCCCGAGCGAGTCCGGCCGCAACGACATGCTTGGCGGCCCAACGCGCGGCATAGGCCCCGACCCGATCGACTCGCAGCGGGTCCTTGCCGCTCAGTGCCGCCCCGCTGTGGCGCGCGTACTCGCCATAGGTATCGATGCCCGTCTTACGTCCGGTCAGACCCGAGTGCGCGGCCGGGCCACCGCCGATCACCGGACCCTCTGGATTGATGAAGAACAGGGTATCGGCATCGGGATGAATGGGCGCCGCGGCGAGCACCGGTTGCAGCACCTGTTCCATCAGATCGGCCTGTAGCTGCTTGAGCCTGGGCGACTCGGCATCATGCTGGCTGGTCTCCAAGGCCACACTATGAATCCGCTTCGGCACAGCATCGGCAAACGCGATGCCAACCTGCGTCTTGGCGTCCGGCAGCAGATAGGGTAAGGCCCGCTGAGTCTCCTCGCTGCCTAAGGCCTGAACGATCTGATGCGCGAGCGTGACCGGGAGCGGCATCAGTGCCGCGGTCTGATCACAGGCGTAGCCGAAGACGGTGGCCTGGTCCTTAACCGTGACACGCTCAATGGCCTCGTCATCCATCGCATCGAGATCGAGACGGCGATAGTCACGGTCGCTGTGGTCCATAAAGCTGGTCATGATCGCACAGGCATCGGCGTCGAAGACATCGCGCGGATAGCCAATATCACGCATCACCGCGCGCGCTACATCGGTGATGCTAATCCCGGCCTCGGTTGCATAGTGCGCGGAGATGAAGAGGACACCACTAGCAATGGCGCATTCGGCGTTGATGCCAGCATTGGCGTCTAGCCTCAGCACATGGTCGACGATCGCATCGCTGACCTGATCACAGAGCTTGTCCGGATGCCCGGCGCTGACCGACTCGGAGGTGAAGATGAAATCGTCGCTCATGCGTGCATCTCTGAAGAGGAGTGGTGAGACTGACTGGCTCGATCGCCTTGGTCTGCTGTTGGGCTTCGGTCAATCCGGGCCCTTTGTATCGAGTCCTGGTGTCCAGCTGGGTTTGGTTGCTTCGTTGATAATCAGCGGTAGCAGCACGCCGGCGCCGATGGCTAGGAGATCGCTCCAGCCGAGGGCGGTGGTGCCGAGTAACCGGCGTGCGCCTGGGACTAGGCTCACCACGACTTGGAGCGCGGCCATGCCGAGGATGGCGCGGGTGAGATGCCGATTCGGCGCGAGCTGCTCGCCACCAAAGACGTTGCGGTATTTGGCGCGCGAGCTGAGCGCGTGGGTCAACTCATTGAGCACCAGGGTATTGAAGGCGAGCGTGCTCGGCGCTGGGCCGAGGCCGTATTGACGCAGGCCGTAGATGAAGGCGCCCATGGTGCCAAGACCGATGGCGCCAGACTCGAACAGCATGCGTTTGAGATCCGCGCCCGCGATGATCGGCTCATCGGGACCGCGGGGCGGGCGTTGCATGATGTCGGGCTCGGCCGGCTCCATCGCCAGCGCCAGGCCGGGGAAGATGTCGGTGACCAGGTTGATCCAGAGTAGCTGCATCGGGTTCAAGACTTCACCCCAGCCCAGGACCACGCCGCCAAGCATGACCTCGATCTCGGTGAGGTTGGTGGAGACCATGAAGTGGATCATCTTGCGGATGTTATTGTAGATGGTGCGGCCCTGCCCTACCGCAATGGTCATGCTGTGTAGGTTGTCATCCTCGAGCACCAGGTCGGAGACCTCACGCGCAACGTTGGTGCCGGTCTTGCCCATCGCCACGCCGATGTCAGCGGCCTTGAGCGCGGGACCATCGTTGATACCATCGCCGGTCATCGCCACGACCAGCCCGGCCTCCTGCAGTGCGCGCACGATCTTCAGCTTGTGGGCCGGACTCACGCGCGCAAAGACATGGGTATTGCGCACCAGGCCGGCGAGCAACTCGGCGTCCATCTCATCGAGCTTGGTCGACTCCAGCACCTGCAGCGGCTTATCGCCGGAGAGCCCAAGCTGCTTGCCGATCGCCTGCGCGGTCGCGCTCTGGTCACCGGTAATCATCATGGTCTCGATGCCGGCGGCATGGTACTCACGGATCAACTGATCCATGCCGGGGCGCATCGGGTCGGCCATGCCCGCCAGCCCAAGCCAGGTCAGCCCCGCAAGATCACTGGGCATCGCGGCTGTTGCGACCTCTTGATAGGCCACCGCGAGCACACGCAGCGCATTACCGGCCATGCGCTGGTTGGCGAGCTTAATCGCCGCGCGCTGGGTCTCGTCAAGGGTGCAGAGCGCTAGGACCTCATCCGGGCTGCCCTTCACCGCCAACAGATGCCTGCCAGCGCTGCTCGGATGCAGGGTGACCATGTAGGGCCGGCCTTCGGCGCGATAGCGCGTCTTCAGCCTCGGCTGCTCATCGCGCAGCGCGGGCACGTCGATACCGGATTCGACCGCCAGTTCGACCAGCGCATTCTCGGTCGCCGAGCCGTCGTAGTGCCATTGGCCTGGGGCGCCCTTAAGCTCGGTCTCGCTGCAGAGCGCCACTACCCGCAGCAGCCGCACCAGTTCGTCGCGAGCGAGCACATCGATCGCCTGGCCCGCGGAATCGGTGATCCGATGCTCGGTCACCCTCAGCGCCTCGCCACCAACGTATAGGGCAACCACGGCCATCCGATTCATGGTCAGGGTGCCGGTCTTGTCCATGCAGAACACCTGCACCGAGCCTAGCGTCTCGACCGCATCGAGATGGCGCACCGCAACATTGCGCTTACGCATATCGCCGATGCCGATCGCCAGCGTCGTCGTCGCCACCGCCGGCAGCCCTTCCGGCACCGCCGCCACCGCCAAGGAGACCGAGGCCTTGAGCATCTCCAACCAGGCGTAGCCGCGCAGCACGCCGACCCCGAACACCCCAGCGCAGACCGCCCCGGAGAGCACCGCCAGCTGACTGCCCATGCGCCCGAGCTGCTTCTGCATCGGCGTCTCTGGCGACTCGGCCTCGCCAACCATGGTCTGGATCTGACCCAGCTCGGTCGCCGCGGCGGTCGCCACCACCAGCCCACGGCCATTACCACCAGTGACATGGGTGCCCATGTAGGCCATGTTCTTGCGATCGCCAAGCGGCGTATCCGCGTGGACGACAAGCTCGGCATCTTTGCGCACCGGCAGGCTCTCGCCGGTCAGCGCGGATTCGTCGATGGTCAGTCGATGCGCGCGCAGCAGTCGCAGATCCGCGGCGACATAGGTCCCGGGCGCCAGCAGCAGTACATCGCCCGGCACCAGCTGCTCGAGGGGGATGGTCAGCCTGGCGCCATCGCGGAGCAGCTGAACCTCGCGCACGCCCGTCTGCGACAGCGAGGCGATGGTACGCTCGGCCTGGCGCTCGGTGATGAATCCGATCACACCATTGATCATTACCACGCCGAGGATGACGCCGGCATCGAGCAGTCCACCGGTGAGCAGGGCAACCACCGCGGAAACCCCCAAGAGCCCGACCGGTAGGCTATTGAACTGGCCGATGAAGATCGCCAGATCGCCGCGCTTGGTCGCCGCGCTGAGGCTGTTCTCGCCATAGCGCCGCAAGCGTTCCTCGGCCTCTGTTTGCTCCAGCCCCTGCTCGATCGCCACTCCGAGCCGCTGCATCAGCTGTTTCAGATCCATCGCGAACCAGGGCTCGATCGACTGTTGAGCCAGAGGACTGATTGGGTCAGCCGCTGCTCCACCGATGGTTCCAGCCAAGCCGAGGCGTAATCCTGCAAGCGTACCCGACCAGATACCGAAGGCGCTGGCAAGCGCGCGCAATTGTGCGGCAACCGCGTCTAGCGCCCGTGAGACGGGAAACGATAAAGACCGATCCGCTAGCCGATCGTCGTGCCGCGGCCGGGCAGAGGCGCCTCGGACCATCGAGGGGCTGCCGGCAGTCGGCTCGACGGGAAGGACAGTGCTCAGTGCTTGGCACAGCTGTTCGAGCTTGAGTTCATCATCAAACAGCACTAACACGCGGCCCGTCAGCGCGCTGACCCGAGCCTGGCGAACACCAGCCAGTGCCGCCAAACGCGCCTCGAGCCGAGCTTTGACAAGCTCGGATCGATAGAGGCCGGCAACCTCAAGTCGCGCGCGTCCACGGCCCGCTAGATGCACCGGCACGACGCCACAGCCCGTGCCTAGCGCTTGATGATTGGCGTTAGCCCGCATCGTCAATCCTGCCTGCTGGTCATCACCGGCCAATCAAGCATCTGCTAGGCTTAGGCCGAAGCGATAGCGCGGGAGCCCAAGCGATGACACACAAAAAGGCGGTTGAGATGCTCAGGCAAGGCGAGGTCGAAGATTTCAACCAATGGATCAAGGAACGACGCAAGAAAGGTAAGAGCAACGTTGATCTCGACGACCAGAACCTCAGTGCGCTCAAGCTCCGCGGCGCCGATCTGCGCAAGGCCCATCTCAACGGCTCCAATCTGCGCAATGCCGATCTGCAAGGCGCTGATCTGCATGGCGCCAAGCTCCGCCAAGCCGACCTGCGCGGCTGCGACCTGCGCGGCTGCGATCTGAGCGAGGCGGATCTGCGTCGCGCCAAGCTCAAGGGCGCACGTCTGAGGCAGGCCAAGACCAAGGCTGCCAAGGGGCTCGATTGAGGTCGCGCGGGCATCTCCTCACCAGCCTTCAATCGGGCTAAATTCGCGCGCCTTCGCCTGCTCAAGCTCGGCAAGCTGCTGATAGGCATCGCGCACCCGCTCGACGCCATAGCAGCGCTCCAATCGGCGCACGATGAAATGACCGCGGGCAACATGCTGATAATGCCGCATGAAGATCAGGTTCAGCGCCGCCCCGCTCATGGCGCCGGCAAGCGGCACCATCTGCGCCGCGAACTTATCCGAGACGACAACCCCAAAGCGGGCTGCAACCGCCCGCACCAGGTTAATGATCGCCGGGATATGGGGGCCGTCCGTCTTGCCAACGTACTCGATCAGGCTCTCGAAATGCAGCCCAAGCGTGATCCGCATCCCGTAGTAGCCGATCTCGGCATCTTCGTCATCGCGGGTCCGGCCGCCAAGCGCGAAGACCTGCACGCAAGCCAGCCGCGCATCCGGGTTATCGCGCAACCGCTCGCCCTCACTCGCGGCAATATCGGCAATCGAGCGCATCATCAACGTGGTGGTGATCGGCAGCTCCGCCAGCGTCGTCAGCGGGCCAAAGAAGCCACCGATGGCGCCAGCGCCAGCGGCCATCAGCTTGTGACCAAGCATCGACGCCTTGCCGGGAGCTGTCATGGGCCGATCTCGCAGCGACAAGAGCGCCAGCTCAAAGGCCTGCATCATGCTCACCTCAACGCCATGATCGATCCGCTTGCGCCAGTCGCGCGGCAGTAGCTTGAGTCCTTCACCAATCGGTGAGGCGATCAGATCGCTGAGACGCGCCGCCAGCGAGGGATGCTCAAGCTGCCGGTAAGACCAGACCAGCTCACGCGCTGCATCAGCCGGCAGACCGGTCGCGAGGGGCAGCTTGACCGGCGGCGGATGCTCGGCTCGGTAATGCTGGGGATCATGAGACATCAGTATCGGATTGGCAGCGCTTGGTACATGATGAGACAGTGTAGACCCGAGTCCACCACCTAGCCATAAGGTCGTTTCAGATGATGCACCAGACTGCTGCCACGGAGACTCTCGCCCACCGCCGACAGTCGCTCCTAGTCGAAGAATTCTTCTATTTCTTCTTACGGCTACGCAAGAACGAGGTGCGCCGCGTCGTACAGCTGATGCAAGCACGCCATCCAGAAGAAGACCAACGCCAGATCGCGCGCCGGCTGATCGAGTCCAAGAGCCATCTCTCGCTACTCGGTGGCGCCCTCCTCAATAACCCACTACTCATGCCGGGTCTAGGCCAAGCGCTCAAGCTGACCGGCGTGGTTGGCGCCGGTAGCCTGCTGACCCGCATGCACCTCCACCTGATCCTCGAGATCGCCTGCCTATTCGGCGAAGACATCGACGACAGCGCCCGGGTTCCCGAGATGCTGGCGGTGATCGCCGCCACGGGCCTAGGCGCCGCCGCCCCTTCCGTACTCGCCGCCCATGGGATGAAGCCGATGCTGATGATGCCGGTCGGCGCGCTCTCGATGACGGCGATCACGCGGCTGGTCGGCTGGTCGGCGCTGCGCTTCTATGCGGCCCGCGCGAACTTCGGCGATCAGCCTCAAGACCACTCCCAGGGCTGAATCAGCATCATTGCACCCACCGCGGGGGCACGTCATCAAACCATCAGGTTAGGATGCAACAATGCCCGACTCAGGTTGGAGCCAGCGCCGCGGCTCCACCATCGAGTTCACCGCGGCTGGCCGCCGCATGCTGTCTTTGAGAACCGACCTATGCTCATCCCAAATCGCAAGACCAAGATCGTCGCCACCATTGGCCCGGCCTCGGAACCGCCGGAGGTGCTGCGTGCACTCATCCGGGCCGGCCTTGATGTCGCCCGACTCAACTTCTCACATGGCAATCCGGACGATCATGCCGGGCTGATCCGCGCGATCCGCGAAGCAGCGACTGAGGTGGGCCGTCGGGTCGCCATCATGGGCGACCTGCCCGGCCCCAAGATGCGTATCGGCGACCTCGATGCGGAGCCGATCGAGCTGGTCCGCGACCAACCATTCACGCTGACCACCGAGCCCGGCATTGGTCAGGCCGATCGAGTCAGCATCACCTTCCCGGGTCTGCCTAAGGCGGTCAAACCAGGTGATCGACTCTTCCTCAACGACGGCTTCATCCTGCTCAAGGTCGTCGAGGTGACCGAGACCGATGTGGTTTGCAACGTCCGCGCTGGTGGTGAGCTGCGCTCGCGCAAGGGGTTGAACCTACCGGGCATCGACCTTGGCATCTCCGCCTTCACCGAGGACGACCATCAGTGGCTGCGCTTCGCCGCCGAGCATCGGCTCGATGCCGTCAGCCAATCCTTCGTAGCGACTGCCGCTGACATCGAGGCCGTGCGCGGTGCCGCCAAGGCGCTCGACTATGCGCCCTTCATCATCGCCAAGATCGAGCGCGCCTCGGCCTTGGATCATCTGGATCACATCCTCGATGCCGCTGACGGCATCATGGTGGCGCGCGGTGACCTTGGCGTTGAGATCCCGATCGAAACCATCGCTGTCGCCCAGCGCCGCATCACCGAACAGGCCAATCTGCGCGGCAAGCCGGTGATCACCGCCACCCAGATGCTCGAATCCATGGTCACCCTGCGCCGGCCGACCCGCGCCGAGGCCACCGACGTCGCCAACGCCATCCTCGGCGGCACCGACTGCGTGATGCTCTCGGCCGAGTCCGCGATGGGGCGCTTTCCGGTCGAATCCGTCGCGATGCTCGACGCCATCGCCACCGCCATTGAACCGGAGCGAGATAACCGCATGCTGGCCCAGGCGCTAGGCGCCTATGGCGATGGACGCAAACGGCGCGCGGTTGACCTGATTGCCCGCAGCGTCTACCACACGGTCGAGCGCAGCGCGCCAAAAGCGGTGATCGTACCAACCCGCAGTGGCAATACGGCACGCAATATTGCTCGCTTTCGTCTCCCTTGCTGGGTGGTCGCCTTCAGCCCGACACCCAGCACCAGCCAGGCGCTCAAGTTCTCCTATGGCGTGCTCGCCGTCGATGTCGACAGCGATCTGCCCGATTGGAGCGAATTCGTGCGCGGCTGGCTGGCCGACAAAGGCATCAACGAGGGACTGGTGTTACTGACCCAAGGGCCATCGGAAGAACATCCCTGTGGCAACCATCGGCTCGAGATCATGGAACTCGGCTCAGAGCGGAGCCCGACCTGCCATTGAACGGCACCAACCCTCTCTCTGGCGATCAATGCACAGGCCCCCCGCAACAGTGACAGCATCCGCACTCCCACCGCTTGAACAGCTCGAACTCGTCAGCACAGCCGACGGCCGCCGCATCGCCTTCTCGCAGCTTGGCGATCGTCAGGGCGAGCCCATCATCTACGCGCATGGCTTTCCGAGTTCCAGGCGTGAAGCCTGGCTGGTGCATGCAGCCGCCTGCGCCGTTGGCGCGCGCATCATCAGCATCGACCGCCCCGGCTATGGCGACAGCGACCCCGCTCCCGGACGCCTGATCGGCGATTGGCCCGAGGATGCACGACAGGTCGCCGACCAACTCGGCCTTGAGCGTTTCACCCTGCTCGGCGTTTCCGGGGGAGGTCCCTATGTGCTGGCCTGCGCCTGGCGCCTAGCACAAGTAGCATCACCAGCAGCAGCGCAAGCGCCATCTTGCCGACAGGGACGTATCAAGGCCTGCGGTCTGGTCTGCCCACTCGGCCCGATCTACCGCGACGAGCAACTCCAGCAGATGCACTGGGCGGCACGCATGAACCTCAGTATCGGCAAACAGGCGGAATGGCTCAGCAGCCTGGTCTTTGGCGGACCAACCACTAGCCTACTCGAGCACTGGCCCGCGCTGGTCGAGCACACCCGCAGCCTCGCCGCACCGGCAGCCGATCGCGCCGTCTTATCCGACTCCGAGACCAACGCCATCCTTAATCGCACCATCGCCGATGCCATGCGCAACGGCGCACCCGGCGCCCGCCGCGATCTCCACCTGTACATGCACGACTGGGGCATTCCTTTTCCGCGGATCGAGCTGCCAATCCGCATCTGGCATGGCCAAGCCGATGGCACCGTACCCATCGATCACGCCCGCTGGTACGCTGAGCAGCTCCCCAACGCTCAACTCACCGAGCTACCGGACGAAGGACATTACTCGGTCCCGTTTCGCTATAGCCGGCAGATCCTCGGTGAGTTGATCGATTCGATTTGACCGTCAGCCAAGTGCCCGCTATGCTTCGCGGTCTACCCTTCATCTTAGGGCGCGTAGCTCAGTGGGAGAGCACTGCCTTCACACGGCAGGGGTCGCTGGTTCGAACCCAGCCGCGCCCACCAATCAAATCAATCGTTTGCATCATTTCTGCAGTCCTCGTTGTTAGTCAGTGCGCGGTTCAGTCTGCGGGCAACGAGAAGCCGATCCCCTATTCATCGGGCGAACTGATACACCATCCTTGATGGTGACCGGAGACGACATGATTGACAGCATGACGGCGGGCGAGATTGCCAACGAGTGGGCCTTGGCCTGCTGCGAGACATTGGAAAGACAAGATATCGAGGGCCACATGAACCTGATCTCAAGACGGGTCAAGGTCTACGGTCTAGCCAATCTTGATGTGGTCGACTATCACTTCTGGCTGCGGCAGGTGCAGGAGCAGTTCGCCGCCGGCGTGGTGACCTCACTCCGCTACTATCTGAACGCGGTCAAGGTCGACTCAGACACCCAGCTCCGATTGACCGCCATCGAATATCTCACCGACAAAGACGGCAACGAGCACGAGAGCCCGCTGCTGATCACACTCAGCAAGGAAGAGGATGGCGTCTGGCGCGCCACCGAGGAGAAGATCTTGACCAAGGACGAGGCGCAGACCGCCGGACTGAGCAGGCTGCACTGACTGCACTGACGGATGGTGATCCGATTAAGCCACGCGGGCTAAATCCGCGTGGCTAGCCGTTTGTATTCGTCGGCTTTTAACCCCTTGGAAGACCGTCAATAACCGTCCTCGCGATAATGGCAGTTCCCGTATTCATCGCAGGGACAATATTCCGTCGTTGTGTCGATCTGCGCATAAGGGTCACCGACTGGTAGTCCGTTGTTCTCCAAGTCTCCAACTGGCCAACCAGATGCGATGCTTCCTTCTCGCCATCGGCTGACTTCCAGGCCATGAAGCGGGTGTAACCGGCGGAGAGCGACCCCACGCGCGCCTCAAGCCCATCGGAGGCGACCAGCAGCCCGTTGGCTACGAACAGGCCAGGAATGGCGTTCTTGTAGGTCTGGAGCTGCTCGAAGGCGGAACGCACCGTGGCGTTTTCTCAAGAAACACGTCGCCGAGGGATGCGCGCTCTGGCTTCAAGGCGTCCGGCGCCAGCTCCGCCCCATGGAGGTGGTGGAAGCCCTGCCGCTCCAGCACCTCGATGGCGAATTGCTCGATCGCGTTCTCGGTCAGTTTGTCAGCCAATGCCTGTTCCTTTTCAGAAATCTTCCATCGGCAGCGAGTCGCTGTATTGCAACCGCAGCCAACCAAGCATCTCCAGATTGCGGATCGCCGAGGCGATCGCCAACTGCTTTTCCTCTTGGCGCCAGTCCTTTTTCCAATCCAGGATGTAATCGTAAATGTCCTTCTCGCTCACGGACTCATCCCGATTGCTCTTCTTCAGCTTTCTGGCCGCAAAGAGTACGGTGGTCACCTCCTCCGCTTGGGCCGTCGATTTGATACGGCTGAACAGGTCCACCGTCTTGTCGATCTTCTTTTCCAGCGGTTTGAGCTGCTCCGCGAACCTGGTCCGGACTACCTCGTATTCCGGCCCAATCCGCAGGGCCGTCATACGGCCCAACTGTTGCTCGTGTACCAGGTTCGCATTGGCGAAGACCAACAACACCTCCTTGACCTCGGCCGAAAAGGGACCATAGCTGCCCTGCTTGAAGTGAAAGCCCGTCTCCACCCCTTGCTCGGTGAAGATGTAGCTGATCTTCTGGAAGATCGTGCGCCCGACTGGATTGGCATAGGGCTGCTGCTGGAGCCGGCTGACCACCTCCAGCAGGGCGACCCACGCCGCGTTCAGGCGCTTCTGCTGGTGGCCTTTCACAAACTGCGCGTTTCCCGCCGCCTGACTCAGAAACTCGATCGTCAACTGCTGTTTGGGCGTACCGTAGGGCGCGTAGATCTCGACCGGAATGTCCAACTGCGAAAGGCGTTGATACATCACCGGCCCCACCACCGCCCACTCCAGGCCGCCATTGCCACAGCCCAATGGGGGGAAGGCGACCGACTCGATGCCCCATTCTTTGTACTTCTGCACAAAGACATCCAGGCCCTTGATCACGTCATCCAGACGCGATGGCGAACGCCAGTGCTTCTTGGTGGGGAAGTTGATAATCGAGCTACCGAGCATGTCGGTATAGAGATATGGCTCGCCCGGCTTGACCTGCCCCAACTGGCAGCGCCGGGCATAGTCGTTGAACATCTCGGGAAAACGCTTCTTGAACAGTTGCGCGATCCCCTTGCCCATCACGCCGACACAGTTGACCGTGTTCACGATGGTATTGGCCTTGCTCTCGAAGAGATCGCCGATAAGCACTTTGGTCATGGTCGTCACCGGAAAAATAATCGGGACATCAATTCAACCGGGCGCGGAAAGCCCGCCGACAGCAATCGGCTTCGTACCGGCTCGCTGGCCACATAGCCCTTTTGAACGTACTCGAATGGCACTGCGTGGGGCACCAAAACCTCCGCGCATTTTGCGGACTTGTGCCGCCAATAGGCGATCCGGTCGTCGGGGTGGCGCCAGTCATCGGCGAAAATCCAGTTGAAGTTCAACCTCCGAATGGCCGCCGGTGGATAGAAGCGCACATAGTCGCTCGCGGCGTTCTGATCGGAGATCGCCACACCCGGCAACTCCAGCACATGGGTGGAAACACTGAGCACGCACAACCCATCCACCTGGGCCAACCGCTTGTACATCATCGGATTGCGGGCATCGATTGACATCGGCCAACATGACAATGCGCACCGCCCCTCCACGCTCGATCATGCCGAAAATCGGTGGCTTGTCCTTCGCCAAGGTGCCCCGTCCGGGAGCACCCTTGAGCCGGCGACGGCGCGCCGCGCGCCCCACGATCCGATCTGGACGCCCCTTGTGTCCAGCGACGATGTCGACTTCATCGCACTCCACTAACCTTCTCAGGCGCACCCTGCGACGGCGCTTGACGATCCCCTCGCGCAGTTGCTCGGCCATCCACTGACCATCGCTTTCATTCAGACCGAGTTCCTCGGCGATCTGAAGGTTCGACTGGTTCAGGCCCATCAAGTATAGATAGGGGAACCACACCGACAGCGGCTGGTGGCGCCCCATGAAGATCGTCGCTGTCAGGTCATCGAAGCGTTTCGCGCAGTGTCGGCAGGTGTCGCGGCGACAGGCTCTGTATCGGTGGTTGCGGCCACGCTTGACGATCTTGTTGGAACCGCAACCTGGACAATCCACTGCGTACGGCCAACACATCCGTCGCACTTCGTCGTCGCATTTCTCTTCGTCGATCAAGTCGTTGAGACGGCACATCGGGGCAGCACCTGTTGAGACAGATGCCTA
>Ga0180436_10003530_pt1 | contig 14344 bp, 11 predicted proteins | sample SS_ome_2_FD_132434 | JGI IMG/M metagenome (GOLD analysis project Ga0180436, IMG submission 132434) | Hypersaline lake sediment archaeal communities from the Salton Sea, California, USA - SS_3_S_2 metaG | ecosystem: Environmental > Aquatic > Non-marine Saline and Alkaline > Hypersaline >...
CCTCCCAGACGCCCCGCCCCTGACGATAATGAAAAACATTTTCAATAGTATACGTCGAAATCCCCACCTGTCAAGCGCTGGGTACAAAAGCCCGATCTTGCCCCGGGGAGGCGCGCGATTAGGGTTGGACGATGCGCCGTCGCTGCGGCGCGCCGTCAGCCCGCGCTATCCGTCCGTTGGAGGCCATCCCCCCTCGTCATGCAATCTGGCGAACGTGAGGAGGGGAGAAGGGTCTTGTCGGAGCCCTCCCAGCGCACCCGTGGGCCGTATGGCCTTCCGAAGAGGGGGATGGTGGCCCGTCAGGTACGCTGCCGGTAAAGCGTGGGGTCGACGACGTGCACCATAGCCGAAACGTCGAGGGATCTCTCGAAGAACGCTGCAATGCGCTGCGCTTCCTCCTGCGGGGCCTCCAGGACTCGGTTGTAGCTGACGTAAAGGACCTCGAAGTTGGGCTGATCGGCGAGCCAGTCCTCGACGCGTTGAACGTGCTGTCGAAAGAGCGCCGCCAGCTTGTCGTCCGAGATCTTGTCGGTGGCCTCGCCCCGCCGCGCCAGCATTCTCCTCTGAGAGGCAAGAATCTCCTCCATCTCGCGCCGCATGAAGACGATCTTGTAGCCGTGGCCTGCCGGGAGATGGCGCAGCAACTGGGAGATAATCTTCACGACTTTCCCCTCCGCGTCGTCCAGCCAGGCTCTGTCGTGTTCCAGTTTCTTAACCCGTTCAAATTCGTAATAGCCCTTGGGGTTGTCCTTGTCCGCCTCGCGGATGTTGTCCGTCAGAACCTCGAGCCCACCAGCCTCGAGCATCTTCATCATCATCGAAGTTCCCGAGCGCGGCAAACCAGAGACGATCGCAATCCTGTCTTGATCCATGCTTGTCCTTTCACCTGCTGCACAGCCTACCAGTCAGCGCCCCCCAACCCCTGCGTCTGGCACACTGCGCGTTGTTCTCGCGGCGTGGTCCGCTCCCTTCCGGAGCCTGCCCCTGACTCATCGCCGCCATCTCCCAGATTATAGAACGAGCCGATGGGCTTTACAAATCGCGCGACTCCCTGTACAATACGCCAGCTGGCGTTGCCGGCCCAGTACGCCCTGCTCTTAGCAGGTTGAAGCGTATTCGGGCCGTTTCGTATCCGGCCGACGCCTCGAGTCGGGGCTGCCCGATTGGAGGCGAGCCCAGGCATCATAGACGTAGAATGAGTGACGACACATAGGAGGTAGTGACTTTGCCTAACAAGCCATCAGCCGCAAAGCGCGTACGCAGTTCGAGGCGCAAGGAAGCGGTCAATCGAGTTCACCGTGGACGAGCCCGCACCGCCGACAAGAAGGCCCGCCGCCTGATCGCAGAGGGTCGCCTTGAGGAAGCCCGCGAGGCCGTCCACGAGGCCCAGGCCGCTTTTGATAAGGCGGCGCAGAAGGGCGTCATCCACAAGAACAAGGCTGCCCGCCGCAAATCGCGCCTTATGCAGCAGCTGAACGAGCTCGAAGAGCAGGCACAGCCGGCATCGTAGGCTCGGACAACAAAGCAGCGTCGCTTCCAGAGCCGCCGTCAGAGCGTCGTTGCGTGATGCAACGACGTTTTCTGTTGTGAGCGGTCCGTTATGCACGTCGATCATCTGACGCTGGCCTGCCTCCGCGATCGGCTCGACACGTTACTGGGCGCGCGGGTCCAGCGCATCGTGCTTCCCGACGAGCGGGCCGTCGGCTTGGAGCTCTATGCGGGCAAGCGGTTCCAGCTGCTCCTCTCCGCGAACACCCAGCATCCACGCGCCCTCGTCGTGCCCCACAAGCTTCGTCGGGGCGTTCAGACGGCTACGCCCCTCCTGCAGCTTCTGCGGAAGTGGGTTGGTGGGGGTCGGCTGGTTGACGTCAGCCAGCCACCCTGGGAGCGCATCCTCATCCTCCACTTCGAGGGGGAAGCCGGTCCATGCCGGCTCATCGCCGAGCTCATCGGGCGTTACAGCAACCTCATCCTGGTCAGCGACCGCGGTGACGTTCTGGAGGCCGTCAAGCACGTCGGTCCGGACATCAACCGCTACCGCGTCACCCTGCCTGCTCACCCTTACGAGCCCCCGCCACAGCCGCCGGGGCGCCGCCCACCCACAGAGGTCACCGTCCAGGATTGGGCCGGTATCCTCGCTTCCGTCGAGGCTGAACGGCCGCTTCATCGGGTGCTCACCAGCCAGCTCTTCGGTGTCAGTCCTACGACGGCCCGCGAGGTCGCCGCGCGCGCCGTTGGCGACCCCGAGGCTGAGGTGCGGGAGGTCCCGCCGGCTGGCGTGGCCGAGGCCCTCGCGCATATCTTCTCGCCACTCGAGGACGGCAGCTGGGCCCCTCACGTGGCCCTCGATGATGAGGGGACCGTGGTGGCCTTCGCCCCGTACAGGCTCCACCAGTTCAAGAAAGTGGAACCCGTGGCGACCATCAGCCAGGCGATGTGGCGTTACTTCGAGAAGCGGCTAGCCACCGATAGCTATGCCGCCGTCCGGCGGCGTGTGGAGAAGCTCATTGAGAAGGCCTGCTCTTCTGTGGAACACGCCCTGGAGCAGGTGCGGCGCCAAGAGGTCGATCAGGAGGAAGTGGAACGCCTGCGGCAGGCGGGGGAGCTCATCCTCGCCTATCAGCACCGGATTGAACCAGGGGATGAGAGCGTCACCGTTCCCGGTTACGACGGCGAGCCAATGACCATCGATCTCGACGCCGCTCTGACACCCGTGGAGAACGCCCAGGCGACTTTCCGTCGCTACCGGAAGGCACAGCGCGGCGCCAAGGAGATCCCGGCGCGGATAAGAACCCTGCGGACCGATCTCTCCTATCTCGAGCAACTGAGCATGGACTTGAGGCTGGCCGAGGACCGACCGGAGATCGACGCCGTCCACGAGGCCCTGGCCGACGCAGGTTGGGCGCCCCGAAAGCCGAAACAGAGCAGCAGCGGTATGGCGAAGCGACCGCGACGTTTCGACCTTGGTGACTTCCCCGTCTTCGTGGGCCGGAACGCGCCCCAGAACGAGGAGGTGACCTTCGACCGCGGTAGCCCCGATGATTTCTGGCTCCATGTGCGTGGCCTACCGGGAGCACACGTCATTATCAAGAGCGGGGGGCGCCGCGTGCCGGAGGAGGTCCTCCAGCGTGCAGCGCAGATCGCAGCCTACTATTCGGCGGCGCGGGAGAGCGACAACGCCAATGTGGACGTCACAGAGCGCCGGTACGTGAGGCGTGCCACCGGCTCCCGCCCGGGGCTGGTCACCTACCGGAACGAGCGCACCCTCCTCGTACAGCCGAAACCCGGCCCATAGAGCGCACGCCGGCTGGCATGCGGCCTAGGGCCGCACCTCCAGCCTCCCCACGACGTACGAGTCCGCCATTGGCTTTCCGTCGGGGCTGAACACGTGGAGTCGCTCCATCGTCGCCAACTCGTACAGACCCACCACCACCCGATACTCACCCTCGGGGGCGTCGGGCATCAAGCGTACCTCGTACGGATCCGACACATCCTTGCCAGGGATCCACTCCCTGGTCGGATAGGTCCCCTGGACGGGCCAACTGTCGACCTGCCCGTGCAGCCGCCCATCAGGTCCGATGAGTTGAACAAAGACCGTGTAGTCAACAGTCATCGAGCGCAGCCCGCGCCAGTACAGCGACACGGGGATGACGTCGCCCGGTCTCGCTCTCCGTGTCCCAAGCTCAGCTTGGCGCAGAAGTACCTTACCCCCAAAGTTGGCCAGCGCCTCCTCCGCAAGGCTTACGTCAGGACGTGCGATGGGGCAGCTCTCTTGAGGTGTACCTAACCAGCGGCAGCGGACCCGGCTCCCGGCCATCGCCAACCTCAGCACCGGCTCCCCGGTCTGCATCGGTGCGGAGACGGTGTGCCGGCTCCGTACGCTCCCGGCAGCCAGCGGCGAGGCTTGGGTCGGGACATGGTCTTCTTGAGCGCTCTCCCACGAGAGCAGGACCTGCTCGTTCTCGTCGATACCTCTCCACGAGAGCTCCACCGCCACCGGACGACCGGGCATCACCTCATCGGCCACATCCAACCCGGTCAACCATCCCCCCGCGTCGAAGGCCGCCAGGCGACGTTTTGGAAGTGTCTCATGGTCAGGCCGCTGCTCCACGTCGATGATGCTCAGCGGTGTCCACGCGGGAGGGTTTTCGCCGGCCGCCGAATCCTCACTGGCAAAAGGTGCCCCAACCCCCACCTCAAGCCAGAAGTGGCCGCTGGGAAGCCACGGCGGCATCATCACTTCGTGATAATCCGTCACCGTCGCACCTTCCGGCCAAGCATTGGTCGGATAGAGGCCGTTCACTGGCCGCGCCCCCTCCCTCGCCCACAGAATGCGCCCCTCTTCATCCACTATCCGCATCCGGACCACCAGATCCCGGGCCACGGGCTCGGCCGCCTGCCACTCCAGAGTCACGTGACGCAGCGGCCTGCCGAAAGGATCCCGTCTTACGCTGGCATCGAGCAGGTCGATGGTATCCGTCGACTCTGCCAGCACCGGTCCAGTCGGGCCGTCGGCCTCAGGCGGATCATAGCGAACCTCCGCCAGCGGCCCCACGGAGCGCACGAAGAGTCCATCCAGCTGCGGCAAGTAGCGAGCCAAATACACCGTCTGACCCTCGCCCAGCCGGCGTCGTAGGTCACTCTGGTACTGCGCCTCGGTCCCCAGCAGGACCAGCTCAAGATCTGGGCGCACACCCTCGACCTGCTGGAGGTAATAGAGGGGAGCGAACTTCGTCGTGTCGGCAAGAATGGCGCTGCCCGGACGCAAGGGCTGCTCCAGCGCGTACTGGCCCCACGCCACGCCGCCCCGATCTCGGCTCCGGTCCACGGACGGAAGATTCACCCATAGTCCGCTCAAAGGGATCAAAGCGAATAGGACTGCTGCGACGAGCCGCCATGAGGCTCCCCGGCCGGGCAGGAGTTCTGAAAGCAAGTTGGCGAGCACGAGCGCACCGAAACCCATCCAAACCCCCAGGATCAGATGGGCGGGCAGCAGGAAGACCGCCACATCTGCCACGTGGTAGGTCAGGCCGTAGGCGAAGAAGGCAAGAAACGTGGTGCCCGTAAGCATCAGGGCGCGCCGGCGCGCGAGCGCCAGGCTTACTACGCCTACCAGGGCCAACCCCAGGCCGGGCCATCCGAAAGGCTGTTGGAAGAGGCGCGCCACGATGCGCCAGCGAGCCGGATCTCGCCACGCGTAGAGGCGCAGCGCGCCGTGGAACTGCCCCCCGGTGACGTAGCGCACAAACTCCCGCGCTGACATCCTGGCACCCTCGTTCAAGGCTGGCCACCGCAAGGGGATGAACAGGTAGAGCCCCAGACCAAGGGCAAATAGCGTAGCAGCCGCCAGCCACTGGCGGACCTTCGCCTTGGGCCGACCAAACACGAGGGCCAGCATGAACGCCGGAGCCAGCAGCGCCGTCGTGAGGTGGTTCGTCAGGCTTAGGCCTGTCAGAAAGAAGACACCGTACCATCGTCGGAGTGAGGACGGGTCCGATGGAGCCGAGCCCCTGGCCACCCGGATGAGGAGGAGGAGAATCCCCATCACCAGTGCATTGTGCAGTGTATACACCTCAGCCGCCGTCGCCTGCGACCAGAACGTGGCGGAAAAGCCCACCGCCAGCGCAGTCAGAAGCGCGAACACGTCACGCCCACCCTGTGCGCGTCGTCCGGCTTTCTCCGCCCGCCACGCTGCCTGGCTCAACTCCCGCGTCACGAAGAACACCATCACCACAGCGCCCGCCCCGAAAACCGCGGCCGAGAGACTCACCCGCCACGCCACATTCCCTATCGGCAGGAACGTGAACACCTTCGCCAGGAGCACGTAGAGCGGATACCCCGTCGGATGCGCCACGCCCAGGGTTGGCGCCACGACCTGGAACTCAAACGTGTCCGCCACGCCCACCGAGGGGAGCAGCGTGTGCACATAGATTCCCAACGAGATGAGTGCGGCCAGACCCGCCAGCGACCAGGCCGGTCGGTCCTTCCACATCACCAGACACGTCAGCATCAAGGAGCCGGCCAGGAGGACCGTCCCCGCCAACGGCGCCGGCGCAATGCCCAGCACGTAGGGAAGGGGCAGCGCGAGGGCGAGGTATGCAGCCCCGTCCGAGGCTGATGAACCTGGGCTGGAACGGGCCTGGCGCCACGCCACGATGGCAGCGGCAGCGCAGGCCAACCCTACACCCATCACGAGGGGGAGCGAGGCGAAGGCGGGGCGCCAGAGGAGCCACTCGGCCAGGAAGCGGGCCAACCCCAGCCCCCAGACAGCGCCCGGCACCGCCACGGCGACCGCCCGACCCGCCGGAACGAGGGAGGGGGCGGCGCCGCGGCCCACTGGAGGATCGCTAGAGAGGTTCAAGCGTCATCCCCGGTCAGGACGAGGTCTCAGCCTCCCCGGGTGTGATACCGAAATAGTGGCTGAGCATCTCCCGGGCCACAGGCACAGCGGCCACCGAGCCCTCACCCCCGTTATAGAGGTAGACGATGACCGAGATCTCGGGTTCGTCGAGTGGGGCGTAGGCCGCGAACCACGCGTGCTCTGGCTGCTCGTACCCCACGCCGCACATGATATCGTCGCAGAACTGCGCCGTCCCAGTCTTACCGGCGACGCCTACCCCCTCCATCTGACCGCGCTTCGCCGCCGTGCCGTAGGCAACCACGCCCTCCATGCCCGTTCGCACCAGGGAGAGATGTCCCTCCTCCACGGGCACGGACCGAATCAGCTCCGGTTCGAAGGGCTCCGAGATCTCACCCTGGGCGTCCGTCGTATGGTGGACGATGGTGGGCCGGTAGAGCCTGCCCCCGTTCGCCACGACGTTGACGGCGTTAAGCATCTGGAGAGGCGTCACTTCCAGGAAACCCTGCCCAATAGACAAGTTGTACGTATCCCCCGTCGACCAGCTCTCCCCGTAGGTGTGCCGCTTCCAGTCGGCTGTCGGTACCAGACCCTCGCGCTCGGCCGGCAACTCGACCCCGGTCGTTTCGCCCATTCCAAAAAGCCTGGCATACTCGGCGATACGCTCCACACCGAGACCCTTGAAGCTCGTCTCCTCGAAACCCCCGCCGGCCTTGTAGAAGTAGACGTCACAGGAATGGGCGATCGCGCCCACCACGTCCTGTGCGCCGTGACCGGCCTCGTTCCAGCAATAGAACGTCTGGGCCTGGCCGGGATCGTTGGGGTAATATCTGTTGGGAACAATGATCCGCCCTGGACAGTGCAGCTGAGTCTGGGGCATCACGATGCCTTCCTGAAGCAACCCCGAGGCGACCACCACCTTGAACACGGAGCCGGGTGGGACGGCGTCAGAGACAGCGTGGTTGATCAGAGGCCGGTGGGGGTCCTGCCAGCGCTCCCAGTCACTCTGGGTGACGCCCTCGACGAAAACGTTGTTATCGTACGTCGGCAGGCTCACCATCGCCAGGATTTCCCCTGTCTGAGGATTCATCGCCATGGCCACGCCCCGCGGTGACGCCGCCTCGTCCATGCTAGCCCGCAGGGCCTCCTCAGCCGCCTGCTGCAAACCGAGATCAAGGGTCAGGTGGACGTTGTCCCCTGGCACCGGCGCTGCTCGTTCCTCCACAACGCGCCGGACCCGCCCGAGCACATCCTCCTCCACGATCTGCTCGCCCTTCTCCCCCCGCAGCACGTCCTCGTAGGTCGCCTCGATACCGGCGGTCCCCACGCGATCCGTGGCCGGGTCGTAACCCGCCTCCCGATAGGCCTCCTCGGTCTCCACGGGGATGGGCAGAAGATATCCGAGCACCTGCGACATCAGTGTATGGTGCGGATAATGACGGACGGAATCCACCTCCACCGACACGCCGGGTAGATCCCCCGCTTCCTGTGCCACCAGGAGGGCTTCCTCCCGATCGATGTTCCGTTCGATCACAATCGGTCGATAGGGAGCCAGATACGGGACCTCTTCAATCATCTCCTTGATCCCGCGGGCTGCGCCTGCCCCACCCCCATCGTCACCCGTCTCTTGATCGGCAGTTGTGTAGGGCAGGTCCAGTAGCATGGCCAGGCGAATCAGTACCGCCTCCGCTTCGTCCTCATCCTCGGGCAGATCAGCAGGAAGGACGGAAACGCTGAAACTGGGCACGTTCCGAACCAACTGCTCACCTGTCCGATCGTAGATCACACCGCGAGAGGCCGGGACGCTGATCAGCTTCGTACTCTGTTCCTCAGCCTCCTCCCGGTATTCCTGCCCCTGCACGAACTGGAACTGCCACAATCGGCGCGTGAAGACGCCGAAGATGGCCAGCACGATCAATCCAAGCAGCGCCACGCGCACCGCGCCCTCGTTGCGCAAGAAGTCACTGAGGGGGCTGTGCTGCAGCGGTCCCCGTCCTGCCCTCGGCGCAGCTCGCTCCGACTGGATGTTGACCCTCACAGGGCCAAGCCCTCCTCCCCGGTGACCCTGTCCAGCCACGTCAGAGGTCCCACGAGGATCGGTGCCAGGGCCGCGTTGAGCAAGACTGAGGGCCCGGCCACCTGCACCAAAGCGTACGGCCAGTCCACCTGGTGGCCCGACCAATCGAGGACGATCATCAACGCCAGGTGATACGCCGCGCCCCCGAGGACCGTCAGGATCACCACCCTGATCGCTTGAGATCCCACCTCCTCACCCAGGGACTGCCCTGCCAGGTACGCCGCGGCCACCAGGGCCAGTGCGATGCTGGCCAACGGACCGCCGGAGAGAAGGTCGAGCATCAGACCGCCGACGAACGCCCACAGAAGTCCTTCGTCGATGCCACGGACCACGGCCCAGGTTAGGACGACAAGCAGCATAAGATTGGGCCGAGCGCCCATCACGCTAACCCGTGACAGCACGGTTGCCTGGATGAGCGCCACGCCCGTCAGAAGTGGAAACGTTACATACGGGTTGATCTCAGACCTCCCGGTCGCATGGTTCTGGGTTCTGACTGTCGGACAACACTGGGCAGTTCAGGGCCCCTCTGAGGCGGATTCATCAAGGGGAACTTGCTCGAAACCGGTGATGACCAGGGCCAGCTCTAATCGCGTTAGATCCACCGCGGGCCGCACCACGGCCGTCTGGAAGGTCTCGTACTCCCTCCGCTCCACTTCGGTGACCTGACCGATAACCAGACCCTTCGGCATCAGCCCGCCCAAGCCAGAGGTGAGCACGACGTCACCGACCTTCACCTCCTCCTCCTGGGGGATGAACGCCATCTGAAGCGAGCCGTCGGGCTGGCCGACCACCAGGCCCGTCCCCCGCGTCGTCTGGAGAATGGCCGCCACTGCGCTATCAACATCCGTCAGCAGCCGCACCTTCGCGGTTCTGGGACCGACCTCAGAGATCCGTCCCACCAAGCCAGCACCGCCGCTGACCACAGACATGCCTGGCTCGGCGCCCTGCTGCGCCCCGACGTTGATGGTAGCATAGCGGAGATAAGGATTGGGGTCCAAGCCCACCATCTCGCCGCATGGGAACTCGTCGCACGCCTCGCGGCTGACGACCTCAGCACCCAGATACGTGGAGATGGGATAGTCGCTGGTGAAGTTCAGGAGAGCCCGGAGCTGCTGCGCCTCGGCCTCGAACTCCCGGAGGCGCACATTCTCCACCTTCAAGGCATCCACTTGCACGCGCAGTTCCTCCACCTCGGCGCGGAGCTCTCGAACCTCCCGGAAGGCCCCAAAGACACCGCCCGCGCCCTCCGTCAGGTTGGAGAGGCCGCGCTGTAGGGGATCAAGAACGTAGTGAACTGCGGTCTCGACGGGGGCAAGAAGCCCGGACTCGTGGAAGACCAGGAGAAGCAGACCGACAATGAGGAGGACCAGAGGAAGCCAGGATCGTTCGCCCTGCCGTCGAATGGAGACAGACGGACGTCTAGATTGCTTCATATGCTGCCTCACGAGCTCCCGCAAACGACGCGCAGAAGCCCATCTGTGAGATCCCTCCCTTGTTAAGCACCGATAGAACCAGTACTATGTCACCACCAGCAAACTAACCAGCAACAGGAAAAACGAAGAGTGAGCGACCGCTGCCATCGCGCGGCTGGCCCGGAGGCTCCCCGGCCGACGCCAAACCACCCTCTACCAATACGTGAGATCTGTCTGGACGTGAGCCCACACCTTGACGAAACCTAGTAGCTCCCAAACATCCCGGGCCGCCGGTCGTCCGAGCTGACCAGGACCTCCCGCAGCGTCTCCAACTCCTCAAGCACCTTCCCGGCGCCGCGGGCCACGCACGTCATCGAGTCCTGGGCCACCCAGGCGTTGATGTTCACCTCTTCGCTCACGCGCTCAGCAAGCCCCTTCAGCTGCGAGCTGCCGCCCGCCATACAGATGCCCGTCTCCATGAGGTCGGAGACCAGTTCCGGTGGGGTCTCATCCAACGTGTCGCGCACCGCATCGAGAATGATATCGACGGAGCCAGAGAGCGCCTCTCGGACCTCAATGCTGCTGATCTCGAGCTGCTCCGGCAATCCAGTCACCAGGTTGCGCCCGCGTATCGTCATCGTCATCTCCTCGGAGAGGGGATAGGCCGACCCGACCGCGATCTTCGTGCGCTCCGCCATCCACTCCCCGATGTAGAGGTTATATTTCTGACGAGCATACTGGATAATATCCTCATCCATCTCGTCACCCGCGACCCGCAGGGAGCGGCTGACGACGATGCCGCCCAGGCAGAACACGCCGACCTCCGTCGTGCCGCCGCCGACGTCCACCACCATCACGCCTCGCGCCTCCGTCACCGGCAGCCCGGCCCCGATGGCCGCCGCCATCGGCTCCTCAATCAGGAAGACTTCGCGGGCCCCGGCGGAGAGGGCGGCGTCGTAGACGGCGCGCTTCTCAACCTCCGTCACGCCACTAGGAATACCGACGACAACACGCGGTCGCGGGAAGGGAAGCATCATCTGACTGTGCGCCTTCTTGATGAAGTACGCCAGCATGGCCTCGGTGACCTCGAACTCCGAGATCACGCCGTCCCGCATCGGGCGAATCGCTATGATGTTCTCCGGCGTCCGCCCGACCATCTCCTTGGCCTCGGCCCCGATCGCCAGAACCTTCCTCGATTTCCGCTCCACTGCCACCCAGGAGGGCTCGTTGATCACGATGCCCTTGCCCCTCACGTAGACCAGGGTATTGGCCGTACCGAGGTCAATACCGATGTCCAACGAGAAGAGGCCCAGGAAGGCGTCAATCGGGTTAAACACTAAAGTCTCCCATACACAAATAACCGCCCCGGCCGTCCATCGCGCTAGGCACCGGGGCTAACTGAGCGCGAATTATACCATGAAGCGTAAGCAAGGAAAGTCTTTGATGAGCCGCCCTTTGTGTTATAATCGTCAGCATCGCCATGAGACTCTACCAGATTCAGCTGCCTGCCTTCGAAGGCCCCCTCGATCTCCTCCTGCGCCTCATCGAGCGGGAGGAGCTCGACGTCACCACTGTGGCCCTGGCCCGGGTCACCGATCAGTACCTGGACCGCCTGGCCGAGCTTGAGCACCGAGAGGCTAAGGATCTGGCGGACTTCCTCGTGGTGGCAGCCAAGCTTGTCCTCATCAAGTCCGCCGCCCTCCTCCCCAGCTCTTCGAGCAAGACGGCAGAGGAGGACGCCGAGGAAGTCGGTCAGGACCTGGTCAACCGGCTCCAGATCTACAAACGCTTCAAGGAGATCGCTCAGCTCCTGCATGGCAGGGAAGAACAGGGCTTCCACACGTACATCCGCCTCGTCCCCTCACCCCGTCGCGCACCAGAACCGGACCTCAGCAATGTCTCGCTCCAGGACCTTCTCGCCCTGGCGCAGGAGGCGCTGGACAAGGTCCCTGGACCGCCAGTGGACGACGTCGTGGCCCCCGTGACTGTCACCATCGATGAACAAATCGCCCACATCGAACGCGAGCTGGTTGAGTCGAAGCGCATCGTCTTCCGCTCGCTTCTCTCTCGGGCCGCCTCGCGCGTCGAGATCATTGTGACCCTATTGGCCGTCCTGGAGTTGATCAAACAGGATCGTATCGCCGTCCGGCAGGACGCCCTCTTCGAGGAGATCGTCATTGAGAGGCCTGCGATTCCTGCCGCAGAGAAACCCTTCGAGTCCACCAGTCCAGCAGTGTGACCGCGGCCACCCCCACGGAGTCGATGCCCACGTCCACGAGTGTACCGTTCCGCCCCGGCACAAACGTCTGGTGATACTCGTCGCTGAAAGCGTAGGCTAGGGCCAGGGCCGCGCTCGCTCCCCGACTCACCCATCCCCTCGTCCCGCCACCGCGCATCGCCCGCAGGTAGAGGTACGTCAGCGTGGCGTAAGCCATCACGTGCATCGCCTTCTTCACCAGCAGGTCCCAGCGGCCGGGCACCGAGGGTACCGTCGGCTGTGCCGAGACGAGGAAGATAATGCCCATCCACACCAGGGGCGGCAGCCAGAGTCGGAGCAGCTTCTTCACGGGCCCGACCCGTAGGCCCGCTCGACCGTCCCAACCAGGTTACTCCAGCTAAACCGCTCACCGATGTCATGCGCGGCCTGACGGCCCATCCTGATACGCCGCGCGTCATCCCGCAGCAGCCCGGTCACCGCCCTGGCAAACCCCTCTGTGTCGCCGGGAGGGACGAGCACGCCGGTCTCGCCTTCCCGAATGCACTCACCATTCTGCCCCACATTTTCCGCCACCACCGGCACACCATCACCCAGAAGATCAACCAGTTTCACGGCGCATTTTGCCCGGTTGACCAGCGTGTCGTCAAAGGGGTAGATCGCCAGCTTCGCCTGAGCAAACAGACCGTCAAGTTCGTCGGCTGCTACCCAACCGGTGTACGTCACGTCCGCCCCTCCACACCCCGGCCCTCCATCTTCCATCCTCCCGCCATCGCCGTCGGACGCACCCGAAGCCTCATCCCGCACGGTCAACCCTGCGTCGCGGGCCAGGCGGAGAAAACCCTCCTCCTCATTGAAGAGCCCCTTCCCCACCACAAGCAGCCGCGCGGAAGGGAGATCCTTTCGAACACGCAGGAAAACGTCCATCACGCGCTCCGCCGGGAACTCGAAGAACCGGGTATATAGAAGGATCGTATCATCTGACGGCTGGTCCGAGGTCCGCACCCGTATCGGCCCCCTCGTCCCGTTCGGCACGTAGAACACGCGCTCCTGCGGCACGCCCAGCGCCCAGACAAGGCCCTCGAGGGTCCGACTGGCCACCGTCACTGCATCGGCGTGAGTGAGGCCCCAGCGCTCCTGCCACGCGAAGAACCGGCGCTGCAGTGGCGAGTACCCGGCGAGCTCGTTCCACCCCCCCGGCCCTTCCCAGTCGTCGCTGTCCACCACCAGACGGCACCCGTCCGTCGCGGGTAGGACGTGGAGAAGCCAGTGGGCAAGACCGCTGTACGCCTTCGGCTTGAAGAGATGAACCACATCAGGCCGCAGAGCCCGTGCTCGGCCCACCAGGCGGGCAGCCGTGACCCCGTGGAAGAGCCCGGGGACCGACGGAGGCAGCTCCACATTCTCCACCCGTACACCCCCATCTTCCCACCGGCGGCCCGCGTCACGTCGATTCTGCCACGGAGGGAGGAGCATCGTCACCTCGTGTCCTCGCTCCGCCAGCGCCTGCCCCATCGGCAGCGCCCGGACGCGCATCGTCCCGAGGGGCCGCATGCCGAAGGCTCCGACCATGACGACCTTCACCGATTTCTCCCCTCGGCCAGCGCTCGGCATCGACCAGCCTGTCCAGCCTTGCTCCGCACACCTTCGCCCCGGCAGGCCACCCTGCAACCTGATCCGGGGCTTTGACCTCTTCCAACCGGCATCTCCCGTCTCTCCACCATTTCGACGGTCATTATACCCGCCCCAAGTCGCGCGGCAACTCTCCGTGCATGGCGTGCCTACCTTGTCACTGTGCCTGGCTCAGTCATTCCTCCTCCAGGGTCATGTAGGGCAAACTCACGACGGGTTCACTCTTCAGCTTCGAATCACATCGAAAACGGGTGCGCGAACGGGCTGTCATAGATCTCGCGGCGGAAGTCGGAAACGGCGTGAAAATGGGCCTCTACAGGCTGTCTGCTGTCACGAATCATCTCTAGCCAATCCGCGGTCCCTCCGCGACTACTCGTTAGCGCACGCATTCCCCTTGCGAGGGTTCCGATGGCCAGGGTGGTCACGGTATCGCCTACGGAAGCGATGTCGAGTTCGCTGGAGTTCCATCGGGTACCCTACTAAGAAACTGTCATCGGCTGAGCCGGGATGGGCGCATTCGCACCATTGGCTTGTCGGTTTTGGTATCTCAACTAGCGCCGCCTCTACAGCGGAGCACAAGTTTCTTCCATTCCAGAGTGGCGTGCGTGCGCGCCATGGACTTTCTCGCAAGGTTGCTGTTGGATGCCAAA
>Ga0180436_10003531_pt1 | contig 14341 bp, 11 predicted proteins | sample SS_ome_2_FD_132434 | JGI IMG/M metagenome (GOLD analysis project Ga0180436, IMG submission 132434) | Hypersaline lake sediment archaeal communities from the Salton Sea, California, USA - SS_3_S_2 metaG | ecosystem: Environmental > Aquatic > Non-marine Saline and Alkaline > Hypersaline >...
ACCCAGTGGCCGCTTTGCAGGAAACCGACCGAATCGCGGCCGAAAGCCGCCGGGGTCAGCGCGGGACGGTGCAGGAAGGGCCGTGAGCCGCCGATGGCGTGAATCCGGCCGATAAAGCGGCCAAGCCAGCGCAGCGTGTCACGGTCTTCCAGCTCCGGGGCGTGGCCGCCCTGGCGGCGGAACAGCGCAAAACGGAAACCGGCGTTCTCGAACAATGTCCGGCCGTCGATCAGCGCTGGCGGAATCAACGGCACTTCGGCTTCGTCGAGCTCGAGCGCGAACGCGTGCTCTTCCAGGATCTGCTCATCCGTCCAGCGTTGCGGGCGATAAAACTTGACGATGACGGGATCCGCGTCCTCGACCCCGGCCTGGTACACGCGGTTCTCGTAACTGTTCAGCGCCAGCAGGCGTCCGTCGGTCACCAGGCCGGTGCTGTCGATCGCCCGCAGCATCGTGTCGGGGTCCAGGCCCTCGTAGGGCGTGCTGGAATTTTCGGAAGAGTGCATGGATGCATCATAACGGTATCGAACCAAGCATGCTGTCCGTGAATCGCGTAAAATGGGTTTTCCTTCAAGTAAGTGGTTCCATGAGTAACGATACAAAAAATCTCGCGCTGTTCTGCGACTTCGAGAACATCGCGCTGGGCGTGCGCGACGCCAATTACGCACGTTTCGAAATCAACGAGGTGCTTGAACGCCTCCTGGTCAAGGGCAATATCGTCGTCAAGAAGGCGTATTGCGACTGGGAACGCTATCGCGGTTTCAAGGCGGACATGCACGAGGCGTCCTTCGAGCTGATCGAAATACCGCACGTTCGGCAGTCCGGCAAAAACTCGGCCGATATCCGCATGGTCGTGGACGCGCTGGACCTCTGCTACACCAAGGAGCACGTCGATACCTTCGTGATCATTTCCGGCGACTCGGACTTTTCACCGCTGGTTTCCAAGCTGCGCGAAAACAACAAGCTGGTGATCGGCGTCGGGGTCAAGAACTCGACATCCGACCTGCTGATCGCGAACTGCGACGAGTTCATTTACTACGACGACCTGATCCGGGCGGCAAAGCGCAGGAAGCCGGAGCAAAAACCGTCCGGCGAGCGGCGTGAATCGGACGAAAACGGGCGGCGCTCGAGGCAGGAACGGCGCGCGGAAAAAGCCTTCGAACAGGTACTGGAGACCATCGACGACCTGGTCAGTGAACGGGGCGACGAGGACACCTTGTGGGGCTCGATGGTCAAGCAGGCCCTGAAACGGCGCAAACCCGGTTTCAACGAGAGTTACCATGGCTACCGGTCGTTCGGAAAAATGCTCGAGGACATGGAGTCGAAAGGCCTGCTGACGCTGGAACACGACGCCAAGTCGGGCGGCTATATCATCAAGAGTGTTTCCTGAGCGCCGAAATCGCCTTGTCCGCTGACCCGCGATTGTAAAAATCCACATGCATTATTGAAAACGTGCACCCGGCAGGGGCGCACGTTTTCCTGGTTTTACAGCGAGAGTCAGTGTCATGTCAGAAGTTGTTCGAGGAACCGTCAAGTGGTTCAACGATGCCAAAGGGTACGGATTCATCTCCCGCGAAGGTGAAGTCGATGTTTTTGTCCATTTTCGCTCGATCCGGATGGACGGCCGCAAGACCCTTCAGGAAGGGCAGGCGGTCGAATTCACGATCGGTGAGGGACTGAAAGGCCCGCAGGCCGAAAACGTCGTACCGCTGTAAGCCGCACCCGGCCCGGGCCGTCCGCGGCCGGTATTCAGGCAGACACCAGCGAATGAACAGGCCGCCGCGGCCACGCGGACGGCTTGGTTTTGTCAATCGGCTGAAGATAAGGAAGGAAATGGGAAACCCGGGACCTCGATTGGGCAAATGAGGGGCGAGGCCCCGGGTTTTGTTCCCGCTAACTGCTACCAGTCAGTTAGTTTCTAGCAGTTAGGTTAATGCAAAAGACATGCCACTATTGGCCGGTAAAAAAATAGCTTCAAAAAACATTCAGTTATGAGTTTCATGGCCAGGTCGCAAAAAAACCGTAGCGGCCGGATGGCCGCTACGGGTCAGTTTGGGTGACAAAAAGTGTCAGTTGACGACGGGAATTCAGCCCTCGATCGGCTCCAGCCAGCCCCACTTGTCCTCGGTGCGGCCGTCAAACAGGCCGAAAAATGCATCCTGCAGTTTTTTCGTGACCGGGCCTGCGCCGCCTTCGCCGATGATCATGTGATCGACTTGGCGGACCGGGGTGACCTCGGCGGCGGTACCGGTCATGAACACCTCGTCCGCGCCGTAAATCTGTTCGCGGGATATGGTGGTTTCAAAGGTGTCGATGCCCATATCCGCTGCCAGCGTCATGACGCTGGCGCGGGTGATGCCGCTGAGGATCATCGCCGACGCGGGCGGGGTGAGCAAACGGCCGTCCTTGACCAGGAAAATGTTCTCACCCGCGCCTTCGCTGAGCAGGCCGTCCACGCCGAGCCCGATACCCTCAACAAAACCGCGGTCGCGGGCTTCCAGGCCGATCAACTGGCTGACCAGGTAGTTGCCGCCGGCTTTAACGCCGGGCGGCATCGTGTTCGGGGCCAGGCGTGCCCAGGACGTAATGCATGCCGCGATGCCGTTCTTCAGTCCTTCTTCGCCGAGGTAGGCGCCCCAGGGCATGACCATGATCGCGGTCTCGACGATGCTCATGTCCTTGGGCACGACGCCCAGGCCGCAGTTGCCGCGTGCGATGATCGGCCGGATATACGTGCTCTTGAGGCCGCTGGCGCGAATCGTTTCGCACATCGCCGCATGGAGTTCCTCGACAGTGTAGTTCACCGGAATGCGGTAAACGTTCGCCGAGTACTTCAGGCGCTTGATGTGATCCATCCCGCGCATGATTCGCGTTCCGTTCGGCGTGTCGTAGGCGCGAATGCCTTCGAATACGGATGAGCCATAGTGCAGCGCGTGGCTCGCGATATGAACGGTGCATTCTTCCGAAGGGCGCAGTTCGCCGTTGAACCAGATGCGTGGAGTATCAGTCATGGGTTTCTACCTCGAATGTGCATGGTTGCCGGCCGCAGCAGGTTTGCTCCTGTGCCGGCGGTGCTGTTACCGCACGGTCCGTGTCGCGCGGCTGTTTGTCTGAGGATTGCAAATCAATTTTAAAGAGAAAAGACCGGGGTTGGTACAATCAAGGAAGTTTCTTTTGCGGAAAATCAATTGAATCGCGAAGTCATCCTTCACCATCACCACGCACCGCCGGACTACAACCGCGCGTTTGCCGCGGCGGTCGTGCTGAATCTCGGCTTCGTGATCGTCGAGGCCGTGTTCGGACTGCTTTCCGATTCACTGGCGCTGCTCACCGACGCCGGCCACAACCTCAGTGACGTCATGGGCCTGCTGCTCGCCTGGGGCGCTGCCGCACTGGCCAAGAAGAAGCCCTCGCTCCACCGGACTTACGGATACTCGCGCGCGACGATCATCGCCTCGCTGTTCAGCGGCCTGCTGCTGATGGGGGCGGTCGGCGCAATCGGCTGGGAGGCCGCCAACCGCCTGTTCGAACCCGCGCAGCCGGCCGGCATGACGATCGTCGTAGTGGCCGGCATCGGCGTGGTGATCAATACCGTCACGGCGCTGTTCTTCATTTCGGGTAAAAACGTGGACCTGAATATCCGCGGTGCTTTTCTGCACATGGCGGCGGATGCCGGCATCTCGCTGGGCGTCGCGCTGTCCGGCGTGCTGATCCTGTTATACGGCTGGAACTGGATCGATCCGGTGATCAGCCTGCTGATTGCCGCAGCGATTTTCTTTTCCACCTGGGGCCTGCTGCGCGATTCGCTGAACCTCGCCGTGGACGCCGTGCCGCGCAACGTCGACGCCGCAGCGGTCCGCGACTACCTGGCCGGCCTGCCGGGGGTGGCTGAGCTGCACGACCTGCATATCTGGCCGCTGTCGACTACGGACACGGCGCTGACGGCGCACCTGGTCATGGATACATACCCGGACGGCGACGAGTTTCTTGGCGCGGTCGCCCACGACCTGCAAGCTCGATTTGACATCAGCCACGCGACCATCCAGCTCGAACGCGCCGGAAGCGGCGTGTTCTGTCACCAGGCGGAGCACTGCGCGGAATGAAGATTCGTGACCAGGGCCTGTTAACAGGCCCTGGCTTCATTTCTCCCGTTCGAAATGATCGGCCAGCACCTGGGCCACGCAGGCGGTCAGTTTTTTCGCGTAGGGTATGTGCAGGAACTCGTTGGGCCCGTGCGCGTTCGACTTCGGCCCCAGCACGCCGGTAATCACGAACTGGGCCGCGGGGAAGAACTCGCCCAGCATGGCCATGAAGGGGATGGTGCCACCCTCGCCCATGTACATCGCGTCTTTACCGAACGCCGCCTGCGAGGCCTTGTTCAGCGAGGCTTCGAGCCAGGGCGCTACCTCCGGTGCGTTCCAGCCGGTGGCGCCGTGATCCGGTTCGAAAGTGACCTGCGCGTTCAGCGGCGGCTCGGCTTCCAGCGTTTCCTTCATGAATATCGTGGCCTGCTCGCCGTCCACCGTCGGCGGCAGCCGCATCGAGAGTTTCAGCGCGGAGTAGGGGCGCAGCACGTTGCCGGCGGATGCCAGCGGTGGTATGCCGTCGACGCCGGTCACCGACAGCGCAGCCCGCCATGTGCGGTTGAGAATGCGTTCGTACAGGTTGTCTCCCTGCGGCCGGACACCCTCGCAAAGCGGGTAGGCCTGTTCGACCTCGTCGCCCAGCGTTTCGGCCATGCGCCGGGTCTGTTCCCGGCGCTGCTCCGGTATGTCTGACTGCAGGTAGTCCGGCAGGATGCGCCCGCTGCCTTCATCCTCGAGCCGGCTGATCAACTGGCGCAGGATGCGAAAACTGGAAGGCACGAAGCCGGATGCGTAGCCGGAGTGCACGCCTTCGCTGAGCACGTCGGCGCGCAGCGTGCCCGAGGCCATGCCGCGCAGCGAAACGGTCAGCCAGACCTGCTCGTAGTTGCCGGCGCCCGAGTCCAGGCACACGACGAGCGAGGGCGAGCCGATGCGATCCCTCAGGTGGTCGATGTAGTGGGGCAGGTCAAAGCTGCCGGATTCCTCGCAGGCCTCGATGAGAACCACGCAGCGCGCGTGCGGAATGCCCTCGCGGTGCAGCGCCATCAGCGCGGTCAGCGAGGCATAGGCCGCGTAGCCGTCGTCGGCGCCCCCGCGCCCGTAGAGCTTGCCGTCGCGGATCACCGGCTCCCAGGGGCCGAGGCCCTCCGACCAGCCGGTCATTTCGGGCTGCTTGTCGAGGTGGCCGTACATCAGCACCGTATCATCGCCTTCGCCGGGGATCTCCATCAGGATGACCGGGGTGCGGCCGGGCAGGCGCACGATCTCGCAGCTCATGTCCGGAACGGGCTGCTGCTCGCACCATTTGAAAATGTGCTGCGTTGCCTCCTCGATAAATCCGTTCTTGTCCCAGTCTGGATCGAACGCGGGCGACTTGGCGGGGATGCGGATGTACTCCACGAGCTCGGGAACGATGGAATCGTCCCATTTTTCATCGACGAATTGCTGTACCGACTGCTGGTTCATGAAATTGCCTTGTTGAGAATCATTCCCGACATTATAGCCATCTCGATAAGGGAGAAGGGCAGGAATTCACATCTGATTCGACAGGTCTGGTCTGACTTTCAATCGCTTGGGCCACCCGGTCGGCTTGTGCGCCTGGCCCGCGGTCGCCTGCCGCGACTACCCTCGCGACCGGTTCGCCCAACGGGGCCGGCCTCACAACACATCCTGTGTTGGTCGGCCTCGATTGGACATCCTGTCCAATCATCCCCTACGCGACCCGTCTGCTCGGCGTTGACCCTTATTTTCGATCGACCCGCCCGGATGGCCCGGGTGGCTTCGGCTTTAGAAATACAGTGTTTTCTCCTCGCCCCCGCTGATTGGGTGTTGGACTGTCGGCAATCAGGGCGCGATATCGTACAGGTGTTTTACGGTGTCTCCGAGAACAGGATGTTCTCGGGCCCGTCATTCCTCAATCATTCAGTGAAGGCGGTTGGAGGGAAAAGGTGAGGACGTGGTGCCATACAGGTCCTTACCGGTGTCTCCGAGAACAGGACGTTCTCGGCGAAGCGATACATGGAAGTACCCGAAAGGGAGCGTCACCGGAAAGGACCTGTATGGCAACAAGGCCCCGTTATTAGTACCCATCCAACAAGCCATTTCCGGCCTCCTCTGGTATGCTGGCGCCACTTCCAACGGAACTCGGAGACAACGAGTGAGCACTGAAATTCAGAATAACAACCGCCCGGCCATTCCACCCGGCGAATTCATGGGTCACCCCAAGGCACTGTGGCAGCTTTCCAACGTCGAGATGTGGGAACGCTTCTCCTTTTACGGCATGCGCGCGCTGCTGGCCGTTTACGTGGCCACCACGTTCTTCGGGCATCTCGGTGAGCAGGCCAACGCACAGGCCAGCCTCGTTTACGGCGGCTACACGGCGCTGGTCTACGCGCTCGGCATTCTCGGCGGCTACATTGCCGATCACGTGCTGGGCTACCAGCGTTCGATTCTGCTCGGCGCAATCATCATGTCAGCCGGCCTGTTCGTTCTCCTGATCGAGGATTTGACCTGGTTCCTGGTCGGCCTGTCGCTGATCGTCTCGGGCAACGGTCTGTTCAAGCCCAACATTTCAACGATGATCGGCAAGCTTTACGCGCCGGGCGACGTGCGCCGCGACTCCGGTTTCACGGTGTTTTACATGTCGATCAACCTCGGCGCCTTTATCGCGCCGTTCATCACCGCCTCGTGGATCGCGACCCAGTTCGGGATGAAGTGGGGTTTCTTCGCGGCCGCGCTCGGCATGGTGCTGTCCACCCTGTTCCTCGAGGTGGCCAAGCGTTCGCTCGGTCAGGTGGGCAAGCCGCCCGCGGGCAAAGAAGGCTGGGGCATGTTTTTCATCGTCGGTATCGGCGCGCTGCTGATGTCCGTGGGCGTGTACTTCCTGCTGTCTGAAAGCACGATCCTCGGGTTCCTGCTGGTGGCCATCATGGGCGGGTTGGTTGCCTATTTCATCATTTCCGGCGTCAAGAGCGGCGACAAGGTGCAGCTGCAGCGCTATATCGCAATGCTCATCCTGTTCTTGGCCAATGCCTGTTTCTGGGCGCTGTTCGAGCAGGCCGGCAGCTCGCTGAATTTCTTCGCGCGCGAATACGTGGCACCGGTGTTCGGCAGCATGGAAGCCTGGCAGGCCGGCGGCTTCGGCATTTTCCAGTCACTCAACCCGCTGTACATCCTGTTGTTTGCGCCGCTATTCGCGGCCCTCTGGCCCTGGCTGGACAAGCGCAACATAAACCCGTCCATTCCGCGCAAGTTCGCGCTGGGCCTGATCCAGGTCGCGCTCGGCTTCCTCATACTGGTCTGGGCGATCAACAATTTCCAGAACGCGGCCGGCATGGTCCCCTGGATCTTCCTGGCCCTGACCTATCTGCTGCACACTACCGGTGAGCTCTGCCTGTCGCCGATCGGCCTGTCGATGGTGACCAAGCTCGCGGCCGAAAAAGAAACCGGCATGGCCATGGGCGGCTGGTTCCTGTCCATCGCGATGGCGCAGTATATCGCGGGCATCATCGCCGCCATCGCGTCCGGCGGCACCGACAACGGTCATGGGCCGATCGTGGGCGCCTCGATCACGCAGTACGCCGATACCTACTGGATGCTGTTCCTGATCGGGCTTGGCTTCGGCGTGGTCTACTTCCTGCTGGCCCCGTACATCAACAAGCTGATGCACGGCGTTAAGTAAGGTCGACGATCGTTAAAAGAGCGGGGCCAGGTTCGACGAGCTTGGCCCCTTTCTTTTGCGTTCTTCACGGATTCATCACGCCGCTGACATATAATCGGGAGCTATCCGCTACAAGGTCCCAGGTCAATGAAACTCGAATTCTTCGGCGCTGCCGGCGAAGTCACCGGTTCCTGTCATGTCCTTCACGTCAACGGGTACAAAGTGCTGCTGGACTGCGGCCTGATCCAGGGCGGCCGCAAGGATGAAGAACGCAACCGGGACCCGTTTCCCTTCGAGGCGTCGAAGATCGACGCGGTGGTGCTCAGCCACGCGCACCTCGATCATTGCGGTCGACTGCCGCTGCTGGTCAAGCGCGGTTTTCGCGGGCCGGTCTATGCGCAGGAGGCAACCTGCGAACTGGTCGACATCCTGCTGGCAGACGCGGCTCACCTGGCCGAGCGCGACGCCGAGTACCGCAGCCGCAAGACCGGAACAAACATCAAGCCCCTGTACACGCTGAGCGAGGCCGACGAGGTCGTTCGCCAGTTGCAGGGCCGCCGATACCGGCAGAAATTCGAGGTCGTGCCCGGGGTCACGGTGCGCTTCAAAGACGCCGGGCATATTCTCGGGTCCTGCGCGGTGGAAGTCTGGGTCGAGCACCGGAACACGCGCCGAAAAATCGTGTTTTCCGGCGACCTGGGCCAGTACGACACGCCCATCCTGCGTGATCCGGACCCGATAAACGAAGCCGATGTCGTGCTGATGGAAAGCACCTACGGCGCCCGCCGTCATCGCGAGCGGCAGCAGACGCTTGAGGAACTCGGCGAGATTTTCACCTCGGAACGAAGTCGCCGGGGCAACATCCTGATCCCGGCCTTTTCGATCGGTCGCAGCCAGGAGATCATGTACCAGCTGGGCAAGCACTACGAGGAATGGAAGCTGCAGCGCTTCCAGGTGTTTCTCGACAGCCCGATGGCGATCCGCGCTTCGCGCGTTTACTGGGAAAACCCGCAACTTTTCGACGAGGAAGCCACGCGCCTTCGATTCGAAAACGGCGGCATGCCGCTGCTGCCGAACCTGACCTTGAGCAGTGCGACGGACGAGTCCATGGCGATCAACCGGATCCGCTCCGGCGCGATCGTGATTGCCGGCAGCGGGATGTGCAACGGCGGCCGCATCGTGCACCACCTCAAGCACAATCTCGACCGCAAGGAAACACAGGTGCTGATCACCGGCTACCAGGCCCACGGTTCACTGGGGCGCAGGCTGGTCAACGGCGAGGAGACGGTCCGCATCCACGGGCAGACCATAGCGGTGCGGGCAGCGGTGCACACGGTCGGCGGGCTCTCGGCACACGGCGACCAGGACGACATGGCGAGGTGGTATGAAAACATGCAGAACCGGCCCCCGGTTTACCTGGTGCACGGTGAGCCGGAGTCGCAGGAGGCCTTCGCGTCCTACCTTTCGAACCGCTGCGGCGCGAAAGTAAGCGCGGCGCGCCCTGGCGACGTGCTCGATCTCGTCACGCTGGAGGCGGCATGATCCACACCGCGGATCTGTGCCGGCGCTTCCACGTGGGCGATTCCTGGGTGCATGCCCTCGATCACGTCGACCTGCACGTGGACAAGGGCGAATTTGTCGCCGTGATGGGAGCGTCAGGATCGGGCAAGTCCACCTTGATGAATATCCTGGGGTGCCTCGATACCCCCGATGATGGTAATTATCGCCTGCTGGACAACGAGGTGGCCGCGCTCGATGACGATGAACTGTCGCGCATCCGCAACCAGCACATCGGTTTCGTTTTCCAGAGTTTCCACTTGCTGCCGCGCCTGACCGCCCTGGAAAACGTGATGCTGCCGCTGAGATACAGCGATGTCGACCTGGCCGAGGCGCAGCGGGTGGCCACGCAACTGCTGCAGCGCCTCGGCTTGTCCGATCGCATGGACCACAAGCCCAACCAGCTGTCCGGCGGCCAGCGCCAGCGCGTGGCCATCGCCCGGTCGATGATCAACCAGCCGCCGCTGCTGCTGGCGGACGAGCCGACCGGAAACCTGGACAGCAAGACCTCGGTGGAAATCATGGAACTGTTTACCGAGCTCAACGACCGCGGACAGACCATCGTCATGGTTACGCACGAAGACGAGATCGCCGCCCACGCCGGGCGGGTCATCCACATGCGCGACGGAAGGATTGAAAGTGATACGGCTCATTAGTTTATTGACGGCTGGTTTTTTGGCTACAGCGGCCCCGGCGGACCCGCTGCTCACCGGCGTGGTCGAGGACGTCAATGCCCAGACCTTTGAGATGCCTTCACTGCCGGGATCCTGGCAGCGCCAGATCGCCTGGATGGCGCCCGAGGGCAGCGAAGTCGAGGTGGGTGAACTGGTGGTGCGTATCGAGCCGGGCGACCTGGTCGAGCAGGAGGAGCAGGCCCGCACGGACCTGGAAAAAGCCCGGCTGTCCGCCGCGCGCCGCATCGATGAGCTCAAATTGCTGCTGCTCGAAGCCGAAGGGGCGGTGGCACAGGCCGAGTCGGACGTGCGCATGGCGGAACTGGACGCCGTCATTCCGGCATCGACCATTCCCCTGCTGGACTACGAGCGTTACCAGCTGACCCTGCAGACGGCGCAGAAGACGCTCGTGCGCACACAGGCGGAACTATTGAACCGCCAGGCCGAGCTGCGTGACGTGCAGGCCGAGACGGCGCTGGAGATCAGGAAGGCCGAGGCGCTGTACCAACGCATCAGCGATGCGCTCAAAGCGACCGATATGCGCGCGAAGAAAGCCGGTTTCGTGCTGTACGGCGAAAACCCCTGGACCGGGCGGAAGATATTTCCCGGTGAAACGCTTTACAGCAGCTTTCATATCGCGTCCGTGGCCAGCCGCGAAGACCTGCAGCTGAGGTTCTGGGTGCACGAGGCCGATTTTCTCAGCCTCGAGCTCGGGCAGCCGGTGCGGGTCACGACCGACGCCCAGGACTCGGAGCCGTTCATGGCCGAGATCAGCTGGACCTCCAACCAGGCGGAAGAAAAACAGGACTGGAGCGATGGCGGCTATTTCGAAGCATACGCCCGCCCCGTCAACGGGGTTTCCCGTGACATTGCGCCCGGAATGAGCGTGATGGGCGAAGTGCTGGAACCGGGAGATACGCCGTGAGGATACTGGTTTTGTTGCTGCTGGCCGTTCCCCTGGCCGCCTCGGCCCAGCAGTGGTTGTCCGTGGAGGTCTCGGACCGGCCGGTCACGGTGGCGGCGAGCGGAGTGATTACTTCGGCCAATGCGCTGCGTTTCGGGCCGCCGCCGAACCGCAGTTGGCGTATCGCCATCACTTACCTGGCCCAGGAAGGTTCCCGCGTCCAGGCCGGCGATAGGCTGGCGCAATTCGACGGCAGCCGTACCGACGACAGGATTCGCGAGGTCAGCGCCGAGCTGAACTCCGCGCGCTCCGAGCTGGAGTCCCTGCTGGAGACCCAGCAGCGTGAAATCGAGGACAGCAAGGTGCGGCTGGCCGCGGCGGAGAGCGAGGCCGAAAAAGCGGCGCGTAAAGCCGATGCAGACGCGGAACTGTTTGCCAGCCTCGAGTACCAGAAACTCGTCGAGCAAAAAAACATCAAGCAGGCGCTGTACGAGAATGAGAAGGTTCGGTCCCGGCTGGCGGCACGGGTCCGGGCTTCCCGCCAGGCGGAACTGGAGGCGGACATCCGGCGCCTGGAAAGCGAACTCAACGGAGCGCAGCGCGAGCTGGAGGCCTTCACCATCAGGGCGCCGAGAGCCGGGCTGGTGATCGTGGGCACGAACCGCGAGGGCCAGAAACTGGACACCAACGACCAGGTCAACCCGGGCATGATCGTGGTCGAACTGGCGGATGAAACAGACCTGGTTATCCAGGCCGAGGTGCCCGAGTTCGTCGCCAACCGGATCGAGCTCGGCCAGGCGGCGTCGATCACGGTCGACGCGGTCGGCGGCAGCGAAGTGAGCGGAGAAGTGATCGACATGGGCAGCGTCGTGCGTCGCCAGTCGCGCTATTCCCAGGCCATGGTTCGAGACGTCACGGTCTCGCTGCCGGATCAACTGATCCCCGCGCTGCGGGCCGGCATGTCCGTCAAGCTCGATATCGTGGTGGACAATATGCGCGCCGCCCTGGCGGTGCCGGACAGTGCCCTGGTTTACCGTGACGGCAAGCCGGGCGTCGTGGTGCGCGGTGAGGGCTGGCAGGCCGTGACCCTGGGCCCGACCAGCAGCGCCGGCATGCATATCGTCGAAAGCGGCCTGGAGCCGGGCGCGGAGGTTGCGTTGTGAAGCCTGGCCGGACAAGGTTCATGCTGGCGCCCGCGCTGGCGGTGCTGCTGGGCGGCTGCGGTCCGGACGCCGGTGATATTCCTGCGCTGGACGCTGCGCGCCAGGACAAGGAATTCCGTGTCGTGGCGCACGGCGAACTGGTCGCCTCCGAAGCGCTGCCGATTTCCCTGCCGAGCGACGTGCGGATGGAATTCAACATCGTCTGGCTGGCGCCCGAGTTTTCGAAAGTGAAAAAGGGTGACGTGATTGCCCGTTTCGACGATGCGCAAGTCAGGCTGGACCGCGAATCCTCGTCGCTCAACGTCGCCAAGTCGGACTTCAAGCTGGCGGGCAGCGAGCGTACCGGGACCCTGGAGCGGACCCGAATCGGCCATGAGTCCGAGCGCGTCGACGGGGAACGTGAGATCTCCGAGGCGTTCTCCGAGGCGGACGAGCGCCTGTTCAGCCGCAACGAACTGATCGACATCCTCGCCGACATCGAGTACCTGGACGCGGAGTCGTCTTTCCTGGACTGGCAGTTCGATACGCTGGACCAGCGCATGCAGGCGGAGCAGAACATGATCCTTGCCGAGCGGGAAGGCGAACTGGCCAAGCTGCAGAAGCAGGACTCCGCGCTGGCCATGATGGAGCTGACCAGCCCGGCCGACGGCACGTTCGTTTACGCGCGAACCGGCTGGGGCGGCAAAATCGCCAAGGGGCGCAGCGTGCATGCGGGCCAGCCGATCGGCATGCTGCCGGTCAAGGGCAAGGTCCGTGCCCGCCTGTTCGTGCCGGAATCCGAGGCCGTGGGGCTGGCACCCGGGCAGACGGTCGAGTTCCGGCTCGATTCGGCGGCCGACCGGACCTTCACCGCGACCGTCGATACCGTTTCCCCGGTCGCCAGTCCGCGCGACCGCGAAGATCCGCAGAAATTTTTTCGCGTGGAGGCCGGGATCGAGAACGTCGACCCGGAAATCATGCGGGTCGGCAGCCGTCTGCGCGCGGAGATCATCACCGGAAGAATCGACGATGGAATGATCCTGCCGAGCCAGGTCGTCTTCGGCGAATCCGGCGATGCCTACGTGTACGTGGTCGAAAGCGGCGGCCCGCAAAGACGTGCAGTGAAGCTTGGCCTGAGCAGCCCGGACCTGGTCGAGATCCGTTCCGGAATCGAGCCGGGAGAACGCATCAGCCTGGTCAAACCCCCGGGAGAGGGCGAATGAGACAGCATCTCGTCAACCTCGTGATGGACGCCCGGCAGGCGATGGGCCAGCTCGCCCACCACCGCATGCGGACCGCGCTGACCCTGCTGGGCATGGTGTTCGGCGTCGGCGCGGTGATCGCGATGCTGGCCGTAAGCGAGGGCGGCAAGCGCCAGGCCCTGGAAATGATCGAAGGGATGGGCCTGCGCAACCTGATTGTCGAAGCGCGCGACCTGGACCGCGAATCGCTGAACGAGGTGCGCAAACATTCCGCGGGGCTCAACGTTCGTGACGCCGAGTCCATCGCGCGAACCCTGCCCTTTGTCGAGAACTGGGCGGGTTCCACGCGCTTTCGAACCTGGTCGCTGTTCAGCCGCGAAGGCCAGGCGCGCGCCACGGTCTACGCGGTCAGCCCCGCCTATTTTTCGCTTTCCAGCCTGGAAGCGGCGCAGGGAGTCCTGTTCGGCGAAGACGAAAACCGCATGTTCAAGCAGGTCGCCGTTCTCGGCAGCGCGGCGGCGCGTCACCTGTTTCCCAACGGCGGGGCTGTCGGCAAGCACATCAAGGTCAACCACCTGTGGCTGGAAGTGGTCGCCGTGCTGCGTGACCGGCAGCTGTCCGAGGGCCAGTTCCAGGGGCGTGAAGTGGGCGGCGAGGCCAATCATATCTACATTCCGCTGGAAAGCGGCCTGGTCCGGCTCAAGCGCGAACCGCTGGCGTCCGAACTCGACGGCCTCAAATTGCGCCTCGACGACAGTATCGATCCGGCCGATGCGGCGCCGGCCATCGAGCAGCTGCTGAGCAGGCGCCACAGCGAGCAGAACGATTTCGAATTGACCGTGCCCGCGCGGCTGATGGAGCAGCACCGCAAGACCCAGCGCATTTTTGCCATCGTGATGTCAGCCGTGGCCGGCATCTCGCTGCTGGTCGGCGGAATCGGCATCATGAACATCATGCTGGCCAGCGTAATGGAGCGGAAATCCGAAATCGGCCTTCTGCGGGCCGTCGGTGCGCGTGAAATCGACATCGTGCGCCAGTTCCTGGTCGAGGCCAGTGTCATTGCATTGCTGGGCGCCTTGATCGGCGTGCTGCTGGGCGTATTGCTGGCCTACACCA
>Ga0180436_10003533_pt1 | contig 14339 bp, 24 predicted proteins | sample SS_ome_2_FD_132434 | JGI IMG/M metagenome (GOLD analysis project Ga0180436, IMG submission 132434) | Hypersaline lake sediment archaeal communities from the Salton Sea, California, USA - SS_3_S_2 metaG | ecosystem: Environmental > Aquatic > Non-marine Saline and Alkaline > Hypersaline >...
ATAATTATACGTGTGGTTAAAAAGAAGTCATGGTATGACTTCTTTTCGTGACTTCTTTTTTTAAGCATTTCACACAAAGTTCATGTTTGTTCATCTTTAAATTAATATAAGATGTATATGAAAAGAACGGAACAAATCGGAACAAGTATGAACAAACCAGAACAAGTATGAACGAGGTCTGAGCATACTGTTTCATATTCTGCAACTCTTACAAAGGTCAATTATTTCTAAATAAAAACCAACTAGCTAAACTAAGAAACATAAAATTATTGAAAACTATTCCAACGTATATTACTATCACACCCAAAAGTCCGAGCATTAAATAAGTTCTTGTGAAATATTGTTTTAAATAAAAATCTTTACTATAAGCATATTCCCAATAATACATAATAAATATAATTGTAAAATTTTTAAATAAATAAAATCCTAAAAATCCTAAATTTAATATAAAGAAATTTGCAAGTGGATTCATTTCATAAGTGTAATCAGAATAATAACGTAAAGCTAAAATTGTTGAAACACTATCAAACAAATTTAACCAAAACAATAAACACAATCCAAAAGTAACAACATTTCTATAATTAATTAAAATTAATTTTCTCATCATACATACCAAACGAGTCTATATCTATTCCAGCTTTCTCCATCTTTACACATGCTTTGACATAATCTGCAATACGTCCAGCTGTTTCATCAGATAGTTTTTCTATATGTACCAATAAACTTTTTAATTCATTCTTAGTTAATGTATAAGCGGCATCGTGATATTTCTTAACAACTTCATTATAATCCACTTCTGCAATTATATCTTGTTCTTCATTGGTGTCATATAATTTATGGTATCCGTATATACTCCAATTAAAATTTCTAGTTAGCATGTTTGAGTCATAGTATTCTACACTCATTAACACTGGTACTTGTTTACCATTTTCATTTACCCATTGTGTTATGTTAGGTTTATAGTAAGCATCTGTTATTCCTCTTAATCTCTTATCGAAAGTATGTTCTAACTGAGCAGTATATAAAAACACAACTTCTTCCTTAGATTTCTTTCTAACTTGTAATATAAATTTAGACAATCTTTCACTTCTGTTTGATGTTCCTTTTCTAGAATCAAAATCCATCCATAATTCATCATAGAAAATCAATGCTTTTTGTTCTATATCAATATCATATAAATCATCTAGATTATCTATTTTTAGAAAAGGTAATCTTAAATCACTTTTAGAGTATATTTTAAATCCACCTTTCCAATGCCAATAAACCATTGAAACCCCAAACAGTGTTTTACCACACCCAGGTTTTCCTAATATACCGTATATCATCTTACACGTATAAGAAGAAATCTATTTTTATTACTTGCACCGTATCTTTCAATAAGTCTTTGAAATTCCTTTTTACTAACTTTTCTCGTTTCTCCTAATCCCATGTTCTTTCACCTTCATCTTACAATTCCTAATATTACCATTAATATAGTTACCATTACTTTCATAGTTATGTAAATATGATAGAAGAATACTTTTATAGTATTATATAATATATTAGGATATTCCATAAAAAATAATTGTAAAGTATCAGTAAAATCATATCTACTATCTATCATTTTATTAAATAAAAATATATTACTTGCCATAAAATATACAATACCTAATGGTATAGTTATTGGAAATCCTACAACTATCCATCCAAATGTAGGTAATGATAAAATTGAAAAGAATGCAGCACTCTCAGTTTTATATCTTAGTAATATATATTTTAATTCTTTATATAATGGTAAATTATTCTCTAACGTATCTTTATATCCTTCTATTAAATTATTAACTGTATCAACAATCCCAACTCCTATCGCTTTACTCATTCCCTCTACAGTAAAAACATTTAGACTACTACTATATCCATCATCTTTTTTAATATATTTATTTATTTGGTCTATAACGAATGATGTGTTTCCACAACTTATACTACTCTCGTATTTTCCTTCGGGTAGTAATGGGAATCTAAAACAAAATTCGTGATGACCTATCATAATAACAGGTAATCCTTCTTTCAATATAAAACTATTTCTTTCATCTATTCCTTTTACTCTACCTTCACATTCACTTTCATTGTAGAAGTCTGTAAATCTCCCTAGTTCACTCATGCACACCCATTCTCCAAATTCGCATACTCCTGTTTCTTCATCACAAAATTGTGTTGGTGTTTGTTGTGATGGTGTTAGAGGTTGTGTTGTTGTTGTTGCTATTGTAGTAGTAGTAGTAGTAGTAGTAGTAGTAGTAGTAGTAGTAGTAGTAGTAGTAGTTGTTGTGGTAGGAATAATATTAACTATCCATGTATTTGTTATATTATTAATATTTGGTGAATCTGTTAAATTAGCATAACCAAAGAAATAATAAGATTTATTTTCATCACCTGTAGCATTAACATACATATCTATTTCAACACTTTCATTTTCTAATAAAGATATATATAAAGGATTAGACGTTGCATTAGTATAAAATGGTGTGCCATTATTTACAGGTACAATTCCTTTATTATTAATATCTTTTATTATTGTACCATTATAATCTAACAATAATTCATCATCTGTTAATATCCTATTATACATTCTTACTTCATCAACATAACCAACTATATCATATCCAGCTCCATTTATTTCTCCTACTCTAAATAATGAGGCTACATTTCTTAATCCACTACTCGTAAAATTTCCCATCAAATTTTTAGTTCCATTTAATATATAATAAATATTTTCATTTTCTACATCTACAATTATTCCTACATGTACCCATTCATTATATGGTACTATTCCATTTTGCTCATATTGTGTTAATCCAACATCGTGATATATTCTTATTCTTAATCCATTACTAGATGTTGTTGAAAGAAACCAATCAGGATTAGTATATGGGTATTCACTGATTATACCACCATAACTAGAAGATGTTTGATATATCCACGCAGTACCAGTAAATGATTGATTATGACCTATTAAATTATTAGTTATAAAATAATCATCAGTATCTAATGTGAAGTTAGCACTTTTATTACCAAAACGTTTTATCACATTAGTTACATTAGCATTACCATATACAGTACCATTATTATTATATATACTAGAATCAATAACACTATCTGAACCCGTTATCCATTCATTTTCTTCCATCTGATATCTAGCTATTAAGCTATTGTTGATAATTGGGTCTAATGTAATTGTGATATTATTACAATTATTATTTTTACAAGTCACGTTTAATTTTATTAAATCAAAATTATTTTTTATAATATCTGTATTATTAGATATTGGAATTAGTTTCTCAATTAATAAATTAGCTTGTAAAGTTGTAGTTGTAGTAGATGTTGTTGTGATTGTTGTAGTAGTTATTGTGGTAGTTGTAGTGGTTGTAGTAGTTGTTGTAGTTGTAGTAGTGGTAGTTGTATAGAGATTAAGCCATAGTTGTGTGGATGTGACGGTATTACTTTCGCTTTCATTCACCTTTGAATAAACACTCCAGTTTCCAACACTAAGTAAACCAGTATTGAAACTAAGGTAATTATCACCATCAATAGCATTAGTAATATTACGCTGTGTTTCATTAATTTCAATCCATATTTTATCAAGAGTATTAGTACCATCACTAACACTAATATTATAATCAATTGGTATACCCAATAGTACATCATAATCACCCTGGAAACTATCTATGGTTGGGAGTAGGGTAGTCGTGGTGGTCGTAGTGGTTGTGGTTGTGGTTGTTGTGGTCGTGGTGGTGGTTGTGGTGGTAGTGGTAGTAGTTGTGTATAAAGTAAACCAGTGTTGTGATGATTGTACTTCATTTTTTCCACTTTCATTTACAAATGAATACACACTCCAATTTCCTACACTAAGTATTGACGTATCGAATTGTAATAGATTATCTCCATTTATTGCATCAGTTAAATTAATTTGCGTTTCATTAAATTCAATCCACACTTTATCTAATGTGTTTGTACCTTCTGTTATAGTAACATTAAAGTTAGCTACATTTCCTAATAGTAATGGTTCTTCATATGAAGTAAAGTAATCTATTGTCGGTAGTAATGTAGTTGTAGTTGAGGTTGTGGTTGTTGTTGTTGTTGTTGTGGTTGTTGTTGTTGTGGTGGTTGTAGTAGTAGTTGTAGTAGTACTTGTACCATCAGAGTATATATTTCCACTAGTCCATGATATATCCCTTCCATAATCTGAATAAATGCTTTTAGTATGTCTTGCACAATTACTTAATGTAATTCCATCATATTCACATCTAATCAATCCAACTGTATCACCAACTGCATAAACATGACTATCATCTATTGCAACTCCTCTATAAGTAGCAGCACCATTTCTATATACATCTGTATCACAACTTTTATTTATAGTAGTTAAACCTTGATGGGAACCTGGTTTATCAGATGGTATAACACAAGTATTATTATAACAAGAAGCCGCACCACCACCATTTATACTAATATCACCATTATCATAACATATAGTAGCACCATTATCTTTATTTTTTATATAACATATTGGACCATAACACATTAAAACAAAATCATCTGTTACTGCTACAGCTGTTTCTGTATTAGCACTTATTGAAATTGACCATTTTAATGATTCATTATTCATGTAATAAGCATACATATTATTGTTTGGTTCTTCTTTACCACACATAAGATATATTTCATCATTCAATATTCCAAAATCACCTGCGCAGCCAACGTCCCAATTATCTTTTATAGTACCATTTTCTTTATATAGTATATATAAATCATTATTTCTTACTCTAGTAGTATAAACATAATTTTCATCTACCTGCAATCCATAAAGATGATATTCATCATCTATAGCAGTAGTCCATAATTGTGAACATGTAGTTTTATTATAAGCATGAACATATCCTTTAAGTCCATCAGCATTGTATACAGAAGTCATTAAATAAAGTCTATCTTCATCTATTGCTATTCTATCAGCATCTTTACTATTTGTACAACTACCATTATTGTTTAATGTTGGTCTATGCCACCATTTACCCCCAGCATATTCTGTATGATATATTTCATCTAAATCATTTTCATAATATCCATTATTCCACGCTGCATTTACAGCTATTATTAATAGAAAAATTACTAATCCTATGAGGAATAGCTTAAAATATTTCATAATCAATCAAAATTTAAAGCCTTACCCATTATATTTATGAACATTAAAAATACTGTTATTATAATCATAGATGGTAAAACATTTATACCAAACTGAATTAAGTTTCTTAATTCAGTTAATGAGTCTTGTTGTTGTGTATTAACAACAAAATCAACTCCATTATAATCGGTATTCAAATCAAAACATTCTTGTTTGCTTATAGTATCATTAAATGAGGCTTGAATACAATAATCACCTTCTTCTAAATTCTTTAAAACATATTTTCCATTTACTCCCGTTTTTGTTCTTTTAACTTGAAATCCATCAGTATTAGAAACTGTTACATAACCATTAATTATAACAGATTTATGACCACTATTATCTTCTCTATAAAAAGTTCCACTAACAGAATAATAATCTTTATCTTCATCAAACATTTCTATTCTATCTTTTCTTTCATAAATATTTCCTTTTCTGTTATAATCTAAAATCACATCTCTATATCCTTCTTTACTTAAAAGAACCCAGTAATTAGATGATGGTATATTTCTAAATTTAACATATCCATCATGGTTGGTATTCAATGTCAATGTATTATATACACTTTCCTCAACTAATTCAACTAAAACATCTCTTAGTGGTTCATTAGTTGCCCCATTTATAACAGTTACTTCATATGAATAAGAAGAAGTAGCAGTATAATCATCTTGTATAATTAAAGCAATATTTTGTGTAATATTTTTTGATTCATTACAATATAACATTCCAGTTAAGTAATCACCGTGTGCAACTTTTTGACCGTCAAATCTAAGTTGAAAATTGGTATGTAATGGTATTTTATGGTTAAAATAAAATTCTCCATCAGTTAATGTAGTCGTGTATTCATTATTACATTCTCCATAAGTACATCTTTCAAAATATTCAACACCAACATTATATAATCCACTACCTGTATCATTTGAGGTTACAAATCCAGTTAAACTACAATATTCACTCCTATTATCCTGTGGTATATCATTGTAATTAAATTGGAAATATCTTGTTTCAGAATCTTCATTCATTTCAAATTCTAAAAAATGTTGTGGTGATGTAATATAATCATCATGTATAAAACTAAATGTAAACACTTTTCCAAAATAATTATCTGTAATCAACCATGTTACCTCACCACTTGCATTAGTATATTTTGTTGGTAAACTACCACCTTCATCTATTGCAACCTGTACCTGTACATCTTCTAAATTATTCCAATTTTCATCTTTAACAATTATCTTTTGATTAAGTGTTGTTTCTGATGATAAATAATGGGCTATTGTTAAATTATTTAATGCCCCATAAAAATGTAAAGGTTCAGAATATTCATCATTGTGTCCATCTACATAAGATACATACAATCTATAATTATATCCTTTTTCTTGATTATAAAATACTATTGGTTTACCAGTTAAAAATTTTATATCTTCCGTATAATATTCACCACCAACATCTATTTGTAACTCAACATATCCATCTGTAACATACGTTGAGTTTTTTGCATATAAAACATCTGCTATAATATTACCATACTTTATATTATCTAAACCTTCCCCTGTTACACTTTCATTTTCTTCTCCAACATAAATATAATAATCCTCACTATAAATATCATTTCCTACATCATCACTAATTATTACAAACCATGTTAAGTATCCACTATCAGTTAATGTTATATTATGACACCTATATCCACTATTGCCGGTTTTACTTCCAACGTAAATAGAATTTACTATTAAAGTAGAATATATATTATTTTCACAAGCATCATTTACATTATAACAAAATTGTACTTTTTGACCATATTCAAATTGGTCATAATCATTTGGATATACTAAATTAACACTTGCATCAATATCAGCATATGAATAAGAATTACTGCTTCTATCTTTAACTAATACTGGATGATTATTTCCACCATAATCATAACTTATATCTTGTCCATGTGTAAACTGTGTATTATTAAATGATATTACATTAGGAAATTCATTTCTTGTTTCAGGTAGAAACACCATCATATCTTCATTGGATTCTGAACATCCTTGTATTATTCCTACAGGTGATTCTCCAGAAACAATATTTAATTCTGTGTGTGTTAATGATGTATCTAAGTGATATACATTATATTGTGATTCACCACCATACCATTGTGTTATATAAATACTTCCTGTATTATGAACAAAAACATCAACTGGTAAATATGTAGTTGCACCACCAAAAGCAGCACGAACCGCCACCTCATTTCCACTAACTTTATTTATAACAGATAATCCACCATCTTCATAAATAACAAGTAAATTCTCAGGTAAAGATAATACACCATAAGTATGATATGTAGATGTGTCAATAGTGGTATTAGTCCAATATGTTTCTACATAACTTCCAGATTTAGTAAATTTAAGTATTTTGTTTTCTATAGCAGCATATACATATTCATCATCTACAGCTATTAAATTATTAAAATTACCTGGATATATAGGTAAACTAATTGTATAATCAGATGTTACACCATATGAGTCTAAATCTATTGTTGTTATTTCCAAACCAGAATTTTTTGCTAGAATACGTAATTTAGTACCATTACTTACATATGCTAATCCATTATCTACAACTATAGTTTTAGGTTTATATAATGATGTAGTCCATAAAACAACTTTATTAATAGTATTTACAGCTGCAGCAACATGAGAATCATAATTAGTATAATATAATATTTCATCTTCATATACAAAAGATGTAGGATATTCACCGACATTAATTCCAGTATCAGAACATGTTACATTAATAGGATTATCACAATAATTTTTAGGACATTTTATCACATTAGCAGATGATGTATTATCATCTATTGCTATAAAAAAGTTTTCATCAACATCTTCATATCTATTTAAACAAAATTCTGCACTCACCATACCCATTAATGAGAAGAATATTAGGAAAGATAATATTCTCCTTTGATTACGTTTTTTGTAACCTGCCCATCTTATATTATTCTTTCCTAACATCTTTCATTTCCTCTATAGATGAAGAATCTTTTTTTTCTTCATCTTTTTGTATTTTTTGTTGTATGGCATGGCGAAACACCTTTTAATCTAATCATCCATTTACGGACGTGAAACCAGCGGCTATTATTAAACCACCAATAAAAAGTCCACAAATTCCCAATGCAATTATAAACAAGTATGCGTTACTTTCTATTAATTGTTGTATCATAGAAGGATTAGTAAAAGCATCGTTTGGATTCCCTCGTGATTTAATAGTATAATTTACTATATTACCCAATATTATAGTATCGTTATTATTGTATTTCCCCAATATACGGTCGTGGTCTGTCATTAAAATAATCAATTCATCACTTCCAACTCTAGATAAATCATCATAAATAACTTTAATAATACCATATGAAATAGGAAATAAACTCTGATATGATTCATTATCTCCCTGTATATCATATGTAAAACTACTATCTTGATAATCAGACTTCCTTATTATAACATAATGATAATCCGTTGTTGTTGTTGCTACAACGCCCCATCCATCAGCATTAGTTAAATCATCATCTAGAAGGGATGTGTTATCAATGCGGTTTAAGAGGGATATATTAGCATTCTCTATTGGAAGTGATGTATAATAATCCGTAACCTTTACACTAAGTGTATGTGCATAAACATTTGTTGCCAACAAAACAATAAGTAAAAAAGATACTCCTTTAAGAAAATGGATAGAGGGGATAATATTTTTATTAACTGATTGTTGAGCGGCTTCTAACATTAAAATAACCTCCTACCCATAAGTATTCTAATGCCTCCTATAATGAGAGTAGCTAATACTAAAAAATAAATTAAACCAAATAAGAGTTTTGATAATATATCTTGTGTAAAGTCCATATCCACATCAACAGAATTAATCCTGCGATATAAAATAACGTCTTTTGTAGCATCAACATCGACACACTCATTATAATAACAAGTAGACTCACTAATATTATTAATACAATACTCATATCTACCTTCGACATTTTCAAAACACCAATAGGAAGCAATAGATGAGTCTATTAAACAAAAAAGAATTAGAACATATATATATTTTACGTTCATTGTATATAGATAATATATTGTAAATTGGCGTACTCCCCTCTCTCTAGTGGTTGAGAGAGGGGAAGTACATCCCTATATATAGTAGTATATAGGGATTAGGTTTTTCATTTTAGGTTAATCCTTAGACTCCCCTAAAACGGTTTGTGAGTCCGCGCAGGACTGCATCAAACAAACCTAGTATGAAGCCTACAACAGCCAGGACGATGAGTAGCGGTACTAGTGCTACAACAACGTCTACGATTGCCGTAAACACCGTTGCGGAATCTGAAATTAGATTTCCAATCTCAGTCCAATTCACAGCGGTAGTCATTTTATTTTTTGCTCCATAGATGGCATCTTTACCACCTATAAAGCTTTATAACATAAGCCTTTATAAGTTAATAGAAAAGTTAACATAAGAAAAATAAATTAATGGTAGAAGAAAATCAATGTTTTCCCTCTACCATTTTAGGTGATTCATTCTGTGCAATTTCTACTATATATTTTTGTATTTCAGACTCTATCCTTAGATTGGCAACTATTTGCTCGCCTGTTTCTGCATCTATAGCAACGTGTTTTATTCTATCATATAATTCTTGTGCATCATTTGTAAATGGTGAGCAATTCGTATCATTAAATTTATAATTTCTATTCCATTCCTCACAATAATTTCCAGTGTTTATACCGTGTGGTTCATAACATCTTGATAATACATTAACTTCCGTGGCTAATTCTCTATGTTGTTGTATTAATACATTTAAACATTTCTTTTCCATTTGTATCCTTCCGTATTGGTATCCACTTAAGAATCCCATCATTGTAAAAAACAATGCTAGTAAAACAAATGCGGCAACCAACATCTTTCTTAATTTTTCTTTTTCCAACAATATCTCTAATTCATCTATCATTTTAATACTTCCATGTTTTTTGTTTTTGTGTTATTATCAAACCTTCTTTATTCATTTTTATATTAATTTCTAATGTATATGGACTATTTAACATTTCTGTAATAAGTTTAATTATTCCTTTATCTATCATTTTTATCACCTTTTTAATTCTTTCCAATTATTATATATATATATATATATATCATACATACTCCTAATAATTAATACAATAGCATAACATAATAATAAATATAATATCAATCCTATCAATGGCTTATAACCAAATCCTTCATTCATAATAAAGCTATACCTATTTCTTTTTGTAATTTTTGCCTATTTCTTTCAGAACGTATTAAATATTCTAAAAATTCATTTGTTGTTTTATATATAGTACCATCTTTAAATACTATGTTATGTATCTTTGTTTTTTCTATTTTTTCCATGATGAATTTTTAAACTTACTCCTTAAAATTATATCTCTTTTTCTGCCTTTACCATTATAAGGTTTTCCTTTATCAAGTTCCATAAAAACTTGTATAATTATATCAATATCTTTTTCACAATGAGGACATTTAATATATAATACGTCTTTTTGTTCTAAATTTTTCATCTTAGAAAAACGCCTTCTTTAATTTTCGCATTAAACCTTCTTCTTCTTTTAACTTCCTATCTGTACCACCATAAATCGATACTAAATTACGCCTTCCTTCACCTCTTAATGAAATAGTTAATTCCAATCTATGCCTATTTAATCTTTCATATTTCTTCATCATATCTAACATTGCAACGTGTTCTTTAAGTTGTTTCTTTTTCTTTTCATCTTTTTCAAATGTTTCATCTATTGCATGATTCAATAGATTATAAATATCTTCTCTAAATGCAATATGAGATTTAGAAGATTTATCTAACATATCCTCATACATAAATGTCTTATATACTAATTCATCAATAATAACAAATTTCCAAACTTTATCAATTTGGTCTTTATTTAAAATACTTATCATACGTATTTTATCTTTATCAAATAAAGCCTCTACAACATCTTTAAGTATTTGTTCTTTAACAGGTATATTAAGAGAATCCATACCCCCCATACCAGTCATTCCTATCATATCCATAATTTGTTTTTCTTCATCAGGTTTAATATAATTATTTGTATTATCAGGATTCATCCTTTATACCTCTTATGCATTTCAGGGGTCATTATACGTAAATCAAATACATTACATATATTATTTGAACAAGTGAAAGATATAAAACCATTAATATCTTTAACATACTTCATTAATTTACCACAATTCGGACATTCTAATAGTTTTGATACAGTCATTTTAATCCTTTATCTATTTCTTTTTTCAACATTTTTTGTGCATAATGTAAATCACATGATTTACCATTTTCAGCATCGGAATACCCTATTTGATATGCAATCAAACCAATTTTTACACACAATTCTTTAAACGCCTCTAATACCTTTTTATCTATCTTATTTAAAAAGGTTTTTTGTATACTATATTTTTTCATGTAAATAATCACCTATTTATTTTCTATACTCTTATAAACGATTCTCTAAATCTTTTATATACCTTTTTTCATTTTCTGTAATGCCTTCTTCTTTCATAAACTTTTCGCAAAAATACATTAAATTATATATTATTTCATCAACATCTTCTTTTCTATAACCAACAACATCCTCAACTCTATCATATATTTCCATCAACATTTTTACACCTCATTGCATCTCTATAAAATTTAATCTAAATGTTCTATTGCAATAAGTACAAACTATAACATCATAATTTCTAAATGTTTCTTTTTGTATTTCTGTTTTTACCAAACACTTTGGACATTTAAATCTCATTTTTATTTAAATGTATTCCAACTTTTACATTAAACTCTTCAATTTTTAACTTCTATAATAAAAAACCTCATTTTGAATTACAATCAGTATTTTTATATTCATAAACTTCACTATCTATATTATTTAAATCTTTATTAACTAAAACTTGACCTTTTATTTGTTTACCCCCAAATTTTTGACCTATATTATAACTCCATTTAAAGTAGTGAATACAATACTCTTTAATTTGCCACCATAATATTTTTATTGTATCTATCATGTAAATTTCTCTTTTATCATTATTTCTAAATTCTGCGTTGTAACTTCATGTTCAGGAAATGAACACTCCATTAAATTAGATATATAATCTAGTGTATGTTTTAATGTAGATAATCTATTTAAGCTACATTTTATTTCGAGTAAATCACCTGTTTTAATAGAGTTTTTAAAACATATAGCTTCATTTTTATATCTTTGTAAATTAATATCATAATCCATCTTTATCCTTTCATACACTTTATTAGCTAACATTATTGAACCTCAATAGTCCATATTAAAACATCTTTTTTACAATCCTTTACTACATTAAATTCTTTTATTTTTAATCCTCTTTCACTAAATAATTTAATTAACGATTGTTCTAATGTAAAAAAAGACATATTACCTTTTTTAGGTTTTGTACTACTTCCCACTTTTCCCTTATTAGATTTTTTAGTATTCATTTATTTACCTCATAAAAGCAAATAATGTCATCGCCATTATTAACATTCCAATTAACATTCCAAAAATTCCAGACATTAATATCATACGAGATGGGACATCATCAAATTGGTCTACCCATTTACTAGAAAGTATAATATCCATTTTACGAGTAAAATCAGCGGCTCTAGGATGAGTATGCGTAGACACCTTACAGGTAATTCCAATATCTTTAAGTATTTCTTCCCATTCATCGTATGATTTTGTAGATTGTATATGTTTAACAACAGGCGTGTTTCTCAGTGAAGCTTCATCTATTATCTTCTGTCCTTTTTCATTTGGTTCACGCATATTAATTAACGTAACAGACTCATCCCGTAAATCAACTGTTTCATGCCAATTATTATAACATATAAAACATGGTTTCTCTAAATCCAAATCGTAATATTTTGTCATGTCTCTAGTAAAAAACAACATTCCTAATTGTTCTACAGATACAACAATTTCACTAGGAGATAGTACAGCATCTAATCTAACTTTTTGTCCATTACCATCTATGAAATCAACATAACAATTCTTTTTTTTACTTAATTTAGCACCTGTTTTAGTGGATTCTTTCAATAGGTTTAAACTACCCATTGCATCAAACATTCCCTCACGCATACCTACTACAGTTTTTCCTATTCCACTAAATAATCCTTTACGTTTTGCCATTCTTTATTGCCTCAATTATTTTTATATGTTTTTCCTCTAAAATCATCCTACTTGTTTGTGCCTTACACGTTTTAAATATATAAATCTTCATATCTTGTAATGAAGAATTTTCACTTAGTTCACCATTACTATTCTTTATAATGGATTTTACTTCATCAGCGGAAAGTCCTAGTGTAGTGCTTTTTCCCATCTTCATCCTTAAACCTAATGTTAAATTAGACATTTTTATAATCAACTCCAGTAACTTCATACATTATAGTTAATATTATATTCCTTATTAAAACATAAAATATTTTAAATATTATATTAAGTAATGGCATATTTGACAATATCAATAATATAAGTATATATGTAGCTAATTCACCCATAATACCCCTATATTTATATTTCTTATTATAAAAATTAAATGTTCGTATACCATTAATCAATCTTTTAGTTGAATAAATAACCAATAGTATTGATACTATTATTCCAACCTGCAATCCTATACCATTTATAAAAGCATCAATAACCATTAGCATACCTAAGCTTTTCATCAATATGTTCTATTTTCTTATTTATTCTATGAATTTCTTTTTTATAATTCATTAAAAATCTAGTCTTATCTTTAATTAATTCTTCTCTTTCCTTTTTTAACTTAGAAGTATTCACTATCATAATATTTACCTCTCTCATTATATTTACTATGTTTTAATATTTTAAATGAAAGTAATTCGTCAATAAAAACAAAGATAACCATAATAATTATAAAAGGTATAACAAAAAATAAAAATGAATATATTGTAAAATAATTGTTAATTATTATATTTAAACTAATAAAATGTTTGAATCTAAAATAATCATATATTGCTAACACTATAGCTATGACTAATGGTATAAAAAAGAAAAGAAATAGGATAGTTGATGAATCTACCATCCTTATTTCACTATATTAA
>Ga0180436_10003538_pt1 | contig 14331 bp, 18 predicted proteins | sample SS_ome_2_FD_132434 | JGI IMG/M metagenome (GOLD analysis project Ga0180436, IMG submission 132434) | Hypersaline lake sediment archaeal communities from the Salton Sea, California, USA - SS_3_S_2 metaG | ecosystem: Environmental > Aquatic > Non-marine Saline and Alkaline > Hypersaline >...
AGTAGTTGCGATCTCGGAATTCGGGAGGTTCACCACGCCGAGAGGGAGGGTCAGCAAGGTAGCAATGGCCAAAGCCCGCAGCAACACCGGGAGGGCACCATATCTCTGCTGCAGCGGCACAGCCAGATTGACGCCCAACCCGTAGCAGGCGACCGCGAGAATGAGCAGGCCGACGCCGAAGTATCCGTTGTCGAAGTCGGCCCCTCCAGCGAGCGAGACCGCAGCAACCCCGGCGAAGCCGACTGCAAGTCCGGCGACCTGCATCCGCCCCGGGGCTCTCCGGAGGAGGATGGCGGCGACCACCGATGCGAACAGCGGGAGTGCTCCGTTGATCATCCCGGCCAAAGAGGACGAGATCCATTGCTGCGCAATGGGGAATAGGTACATGGGCAGCACCATCCAGATCAGTGCGATCAAGGCGACGGGACGCCAGTCGGCTGGGGCGATAGGACGGCGGGCGGCCGGAAAGAGAACGAGGGTGAGAAGACCGAGGCCAAATCTGCCGGCGGTGATCAGCGGTGGCGACAGGGACTCGAGCGCTTCTGCGATGAGCAGGAACGAGGAGCCCCAGATGGCTGCGATTGCGCCGAGCAGCACCCACTCGACAACGCCGAAAGCATGACGATGGCTCCCGGGAGCGGTGCTCAGCGCACGCAACGTCGACTGTCCGGGCACTGTCGTCCTTGGATCTCCGATTGGGGAACAGAAACAGGCAGGTTAGTGGCGTCGCGAGTCCAAGCCATGGCCCGACCAAACCTCGGTGCGGATCAGCGCCAGTGCCGTGATGATCACGCCACAGCTTCCGACGACGTAGACCGGAAGTAGCCCGACCCAATCAGCAAGCGCCCCTCCGATTGCCGCACCTAGTGGGATCAGCGACCAGCTGATGGTGCGAGACGCCGCGACAACTCGGCCGAGCATCTCCGGAGGAGCGAGACGCTGGCGCATAGTGACGATCGCGATATTGGCAAAGCCGACCCCGCCCACGCCAAGTCCGGCCGGGACAAAGCCCCAGAAGCTGCCGGAGAAGACCATACCGATGAACCCGGCACCAAATAGCGCAAGCCCGGCGGTGAACATCCTGCCCAGGTGAGCGCGCTTGGCGAGCCGCGGCCCGGTAAAGATGAGTGCGCTCCCTACTGCAGCCTGTAATCCGATGAAAAGGCCGACGAGAGCCTCGTCCGCAAACAGAAACTCCAGGAACCCAGGGGGAGTGATGCCGGACTCGAGGTACTCCGGAATGAAGAGGAAAAGCAGCGCTTCGAGAGGGGCGAACACCAGATTCGCAATCGCCGCCCCGACGGTGACCCAGCGGAGCTGGGGATGCCGCATCAGGAAGGCGACTCCGGAGCGCAACGAGGTCCAGAACGGTTCTCCCTCTTCGAGCTTCAGGCGATCGCGCACCCGAACCCCGATGAGGAAGAGGGCGGAGACAAGGAAAGTTGCAGCATTGACCGCAAAGGCGACGGGAAATCCGCCCCCAACCGAAATCAGGACCCCGCCGAGGGCCGGGCCGAGAGCGAACGCCATTGTCCGTGCGAGCGCAAGATGGGAGTTGACCGTGACGAGATGGTCTTCCGGGACGACCGAAGGTAATACCGCCTCCAGGCCACTGTTGAAGAACGTGGCCAGAGACCCAACTACAAAAGCGGCAAGGAAGACCATCCAGGGGACAGCGGCATCAGTCGCTGCGCCGAGGGCGAGCAGAAGGAAGGCACCAGCCCGCAATAGGTCGGAAGCAACGAGGATCGGCTTGATCGCAAAGCGATCCAGGAAGACTCCTGCAGTGAAGCCGAACAGGAGAGTGGGAATGGTTTCGGCGGCTGCCGTCAAGCCCAGGTCGAGTCCTTTGCCAGTCAGCTGAACCATGAACAGCGGCATCGTGACGTAAGCGATGTAGTCACCAAGGAGTGATATCGCCTGGCCCCAGATGATCGGTCGGGCGCGATGCCTGCTCCCGCTGAGATCCCTCAGAGTGCTCAGATCGGGTGGCTCGACAAAAGGCATTGCGAGGAATCATAACGATCCCACAGGGCTGTCACCGATCGGCCTACAGGGCGGCCCCCAGCATGCAATTGCCGTGCGTCGGGTGAAATCGGGTAGCCTCTCAGGGTGAGCATGGCCCGAATTCGGGAAGAGAGTTGAAGATGCCAGGAGCAACAGAACTGCCCCAGTTGGTCACCGAGTTCGTTGATCTATCGAAGGAGTACCTTCGACAGGAGACGATTGAACCGGCCAAACGACTCGGGCGGTTTGCCGGATTCACCGTCGGTGCTGCTTTGCTGTTTGCGATCGGCGGCGTGCTTCTGGCGATTGCCGGTATGCGCGGCATCATCTACTTGCTTCCGGAAGGGCCGAATTGGAGTGCTCTCGGGTACATCCTGGGTGCCGTTGGGATCGGTGTGGTAATCGGGGCGATAGTCGGCATTGCCGGTAGCGGCTCGGATTCGAAGGAGGTCTGACCATGGCAGTTGAACGGGCGGATCTCGAAGCGAAGCTGCGCGAGATCGAAGAGATCGTCGACGAGACCAAGAGTCAGGCGCAAACGACTGGTACGGCGCTTGCGGTGATCGTTGTAGTAGCCGTTGTCGTCATCTTCTTGCTGGGGAGGCGAAGGGGCCGGAAGAAGGGCGGGGCCCGGATCGAGGTTTACAGGGTCTGATGTTCGAGAGATTTGTTTCCTTAGGAGTCAGGCAACTCTTCGGTGGTGCGCGGCGGGGTCAGCCGCTGCTCACAGGTCTGGGAGCAGCAGTCTCCATCTGGGGGCTGTTCCGAAGATTCAATCGTAAGGACAAGCCGGTCTACACCCATACGCTTCGCGACGGTGAGACACTGCGGATATCCCAGCTGCGTGGCTCAATGCAGGTTAAGGACGGAGAGGGCTAGGTGTTTAGAAACCGGGAGCTGTTCATCAAAGTCGTCGTCTGGGTCGTCGTCGTTGGCATGCTTCTGACGTTGTTTGCCTCGCTCGCCTCGACCTTTTAGGGATTACCGGTGGCGCCTTTCCAGCCCGGGGATCCTTGTCTCCTCTTCGATCGCAAGGAACGACGTTATCTAATCGAATTGATACCGGGTGCCGAGTTCCATAACCACCAGGGTGTGCTGCCGCACGATGACATTATCGGTACCGTGGAGGGGACGACCCTGGAAACATCCCTAGGGCGCAAGCTGACGGCGCTCCGGCCTCGCCTGGCCGACTTCGCCCTGAAAATGCCCCGCGGGGCTGCGGTGGTTTATCCCAAGGACGTTGGCGCGATTCTTGTGTGGGCCGACATTCGCCCCGGCGATATGGTCGTAGAGGCGGGAACCGGTTCCGGTGCACTGACGATGGCTCTCGCCCGAGCGGTCGGGGAACGGGGATCGGTGGTCTCTTTTGAGATAAGGGAGGACCATGGGGAACTGGCGGCGAAGCGAATCCGCGGGTTTTTCGGGGCTATTCCACCTCAGGTGGATCTACGCATCGGGGCCGTCGAAGAAGGGTTGGCCCAGTTGCGACCGGATCGCATCGTGCTGGATCTCCCCGAGCCGTGGCATTCAGTCCCGGTCGCGGCCGAACAGCTCGCCCCGGGCGGCATCTTCTGTTGCTACCTTCCGACGGTGCCGCAGGTCCAGGAAGTGCGGGAGCAGCTCGATCGTGCGGGGGCCTTCCTCGATGTGATGACTTTCGAGGTCCTGATGCGCGAGTGGACCGTGGGCGGCCGGTCGGTGCGACCGAACCATCGCATGGTGGGCCACACCGGATTCATCACTGTCGCCCGCAAGCGAGAGCCTGCGGGCGACAAGAGAGCGGTTGTCGGCTAGTGGCCTACGGCTCGACGAATATGCACTCGCCGGGGCATTCCTCCGCGGACTCAACAACCAGGTCGAGCTGTCCTTCGGGTATCTCGGCGAGGCCCTCGGCGCCCTCGGGATTGCCCTCAGACGCGGCGAAGATCTTGTCGCCTTCCCGCACATAGGCGAGACCGTCGTCGAGCAGGACGAAGACGTCGGGAGCGATCTCTTCGCAGAGCCCATCTCCCGTACAGAGATCCTGGTCGATCCAGACTTTCATGACTTCCCTTTCTCAGGTTGTTCGCTGCTGATTGTACCCACTCAATGCGGGTTAGCTGCGCCTCTGCTACCGCCGACCGTTCTTCCGAAGCACGCCTACACTGAGATGGTGATCCGTTTTCCCGGGGGTCAGCATGGATGACTCAGCAGAGAGAAGCGAGAGCCTGCGAACGACGGTTCGCATGCTGGAGGAAGAGATAGCCGTCTTGCGCCGGCGGCTCCAGGATGCCCCGCGCCGCGTCAGGATTCTCGAAGAGCGCCTGCTGGAGAGCCGGAACAAACTGGCCCAGGCAGCCGGGCAGAACCAGAAGCTGGCGGCTGCACTGGAGGAGACACGAGAGCAATTGGCGCTGCTCCGTGCCGAGGTCGAGAAGCTGACGGCACCCCCAAATCCCTTTGGCGTAGTACTCGGCATCAACCAGGACGGTACTGCCGATGTCTTCACGTCCAGCCGCAAGCTCCGGGTCAACGTGGAACCGAATCTGGAAATCAAGGCACTCGAGGTGGGCCAGGAAGTCCTCCTGAACGAGTCCTACAACATCATCGACGTCCGTGACTTCGATCAAGTAGGGGAGGTCGTGGCCGTCAAGGAGGCTCTCGGTGATGGTCGACTCCTCGTGCTGGGACGAGCCGACGAGGAGCGAGTCGTCGAACTCGGCGCCCCGCTCGGAGACGAGCCGCTGCGGGCCGGCGACCATGTTCGGATCGAGCCCAAGACCGGGCTCGTTCTGGAGAAGCTGATTCGCCCTGAGGTGGAGGAACTGGTCCTCGAAGAGGTACCCGATGTGACCTACGCGGCGATCGGTGGCCTGGAGGAACAGATCGAGACTATCCGGGACGCAGTGGAGTTGCCCTATCTCCACAAGGAGCGGTTTCGCGACTACGACCTGCCGCCGCCGAAAGGAGTCCTTCTGTACGGACCCCCGGGGTGTGGCAAGACTCTGATAGCCAAGGCCGTAGCGAATAGCCTGGCGAAGGCCGTAGGCGAGAAAGAGGGCGATGCCGACGTGCGGTCCTACTTCCTCAACATCAAGGGTCCAGAACTGCTCAACAAATACGTGGGGGAGACGGAGCGGCAGATTCGGCTGATCTTCCAGCGAGCTAAGGAGAAGTCGGACGAGGGCGTGCCGGTCATTGTGTTCTTCGACGAAATGGACTCGCTGTTTCGGACGAGGGGCACGGGCGTTTCCTCGGATGTCGAGTCAACGATTGTGCCGCAGCTTCTCTCCGAGCTAGACGGGGTGGAGTCTCTGAAGAACGTCATCGTCATCGGTGCATCGAATCGGGAGGATCTGATCGACCCGGCGATCCTGCGTCCGGGGCGCCTGGATGTGAAGGTGAAGATCGATCGACCCGGACCGGAGGCGGCTCTCAAGATATTTGGCATCTACCTGACCCCTGATCTACCGCTTGCTGCGGATGCGCTCTCCGGCCACGGCGGCGACAGAGATGTACTGATTGCAGAGATGCTCGAGAGCGTCGTGGCTCGTATGTATGCAGAGTCCGAGGAGAATCGGTTCCTCGAGGTCACCTATGCCAACGGCGATCGGGAAGTCCTGTACTTCAAGGACTTCGCCAGCGGTGCCATGATCGAGAATATCGTGCGTCGTGCCAAGAAAGACGCAATCAAGCGCGAGATTGCCGGGGAGAAGCCGGGACTCCGTGAGTCGTATCTTCTTGACGCAATCGTTCAGGAGTTCCGCGAGCACGAGGATTTGCCCAATACCACCAATCCGGATGATTGGGCCAGGATCTCCGGCAAGAAGGGTGAGCGGATTGTCTACGTGCGCACTTTGATCGAGGGGGAGCGTGACAGCCGCTCGATCGAGGCGATCACGCCGGGTCAGTATCTGTGACCGATTCTGCTCAGCAGAAGGTGCTTGGTACTGAGACCGAATTCGGGATAACGATCCTCAACGAAACCGACTTCAACCCGGTTGCTGCCGCGTCGACCCTCGTCAACTCATATGCCGGTAACCGGGCTCGAATCAGGTGGTCATTCGACGAGGAGTCGCCGGGTCGAGACGCCCGCGGATTTGGCTTCGATGTGAGTCCCTCCTTCGATCTGGATTCAGGTTTGGTCAACGTCGTTCTCGGTAACGGAGCCCGGTTTTATGTCGACCACGCTCACCCTGAGTACTCCAGCCCCGAGTGTCTGAATCCCCGGGAGGCGGCCCTTTACGACAAGGCAGGAGAGGTTGTACTGGCCCGAGCCATTGCAGCTGCGCAGAACGTGCTGGAGCCGGGCCAACGGTTCGTGATCCACAAGAACAACAGTGACGGGAAGGGGAACTCGTACGGCGCGCATGAGAACTACCTGATTTCTCGGGCCCTTCCGTTCGGCGAGATCATCACGCATATGACCGGGTTCTTCGTGACGAGACAGATCTACACGGGTGCGGGCAAGGTCGGATCTGAGAATGGTCGTCCCGATGTCGACTATCAGGTTTCCCAACGTGCGGATTTCTTCGAAGAGGAAGTTGGGCTGGAGACAACTTTGAAGCGACCCATCATCAACACCCGTGATGAGCCCCACGCCGATCCGTCGAAGTACCGGCGGCTGCATGTCATCATTGGCGATGCCAATCTTTCCGAGCTGCAGACATACTTGAAGCTGGGGGCGACCACAGCAATGCTCCACGCCGTGGAGGCGGGGGCTCTGCCCCAATCCCTGCAGCTTGCCGATCCTGTTGCGGCGGTCTGGCAAGTCAGCCACGATCCCGGCCTGGCGACGGTGCTCGAGATGTCGGGTCGAAAGAAGATGACTGCGCTGGAAGCTCAGTGGCTCTACCTGGAATGGGTAAGCAAGTACATCAACGATACCGAGCTTGCCGAGCAGTTCCTGGACGTGTTGCGAGTCTGGGAGCAGATCCTCACCGATCTCGAAGCTGACCCGTTGCGGACGGCCGACCGCCTCGACTGGACGGCGAAGCTGCGGATCATGCGGGGTTTCCAAGAACGGGATGGGCTGTTGTGGGACGATTCCAAGCTGCGACTGCTCGACCTGCAATACCACGACGTAGCGCCAGAGCGCGGGCTCTACCACCGTTTGGTTGCGGGAGGCCGTATGCAGCGGCTGTTCAGCGACGACGAGGTGATGCGAGCCGTGGAACACCCTCCCGAAGACACGCGCGCGTTCTTTCGCGGGAAGTGCGTAACCCGCTTCGGCGGTTCTCTGGTTGCAGCAAACTGGGACTCGCTTGTGTTCGACACCGGTGAGGCGGCGTTGCGGCGGGTGCCTATGATGGAGCCGCTCCGTGGTGGCAAGGATCGAGTAGGCGAGTTGCTCGATGGTGCCGAGACCCCGGCAGATCTGATGCGGGCACTAGGAGGCGTTGATGACTGAGAGAGAGCGCAAGAAGGTCCGGTCTGATGACCAAGAAGCGGAAGTGGTCGAAGACACAGCCGACGGTGAGCAAGGCGAAGCGCTGACCGATCGTATCGACGACATCCTCGATGAGATCGACACCGTCCTCGAGGAGAACGCCGAGGAATTCGTTAAGAACTACGTGCAAAAGGGCGGACAGTGACCGGCGGCGAGGGCCGAATAGGTGACCACCTTCCGCTCGATTCCGTAGTCCCCGGAGCCAGCTTCTTGTCACTGCTCCAATCGCAGGGCATGGCACCATCCTGGTCGACCGCAGAACGAAGCCGGGAGATCGATATCCCCGAGGCCACCACGGTCCTGGCAATCCGGTTCGACGACGGCGTGGTGATGGCCGGTGATCGGCGCGCGACCGCGGGCAACGTCATTGCCCACCGCCGCGTGAAGAAGGTCTACCCCGCCGACGAGTATTCGGCGGTGGCAATTTCGGGTACGGCCGGCATGGCGATCGAATTGACCAAGTTGTTTCAGACCGAACTGGAGCACTACGAGAAGATCGAAGGCACCCGGCTCAGCTTGGAAGGCAAGGCCAACTATCTGGCTCGGATGGTGCGCGGCAACCTGGCATTGGCCTTCCAGGGGCTGGTGGTTGTCCCGCTGTTCTGTGGATATGACGAAGCCGACGAGGTAGGTCGCCTTTACTCATTCGATGTGGTGGGCGGTCGCTACGAGGAGCACGACTACGCCGCAACCGGTTCCGGAGGGGCCGAAGCCCGAGCTTTCATCAAGGGAGCGTATCGGGAGGGTCTCGATGAGAGCAGCGCCCTCGCCATTGCCATCGAGGCGCTGGTTGCTGCCGCGGAGGAAGATGCGGCAACGGGAGGGCCAGATTTGCGGCGCGGCATTTACCCCAATGTCGTACTCGTGGATCGCACCGGCCTTACAGAGGTCGACGAGGACCGGATCAGCCAAGTCGCCACCCGGGTGATTGGGGAACGGCCATGAGCATGCCCTTTTATGTCCCGCCGGAACAGCTGACCAAGGATCGGGCTGAATTTGCCAGGAAGGGGATCGCCCGAGGGCGCCCCATCATCGTGCTCGAGTTCGTCGACGGTGTTCTCCTCATGGGGGAAAACCCGAGCGGATCGCTGCACAAGACGAGCGAGATCTACGACAAAGTCGCATTCGCCGGCGTGGGCCGATTCAACGAATTCGAGATGTTGCGCGTCGCCGGTATCCGCTACGCCGATCTCAAAGGCTATTCCTACGAGCGTGACGACGTCACGGCAAAGGGTCTCGCCAACGCCTATGCGCAGACGCTGGGCCAGATCTTCACTCATGAGATGAAGCCATATGAGATTGAAGTGATGATCGCCGAGATCGGAGATGAGCCCGGCGACACGAAGATCTATCGAATTCAGTTCGACGGCACTCTGCAGGATGTACGCAGGTTCGGCGCCATGGGGGGAATGGAGGAGGAATTGGCCGAGCAGCTGGCAGCAGCGGCCGACGGCCTCCCGGATCTCCAGGCTGCAGTCCGGCTGGCTGCCGACACCATCGAGACGGTTACGGAAAGCACGATTGCGGCGGACGATTGGGAAGCAGCGGTCCTCGACCGCACCCTCGGTCGACGCAAGTTCCGTCGCCTTGCCGGCAGGGAGATCGAGGAGCTTCGCGGCTGAGCGCCAGCTAGTCGAGAGGGATGCACTCGATCCCGAGATCCCCGAGCACGATGGCTGCAGTGGGGCGATCTGCTGCGGATACCCACAGCTCCGTTTCGGCGAAGCGTCCGACGGTCATCGGGAATGGACCCATCGGCTCCCCGTGGATCCGCGTGTCTACGCCCTCACCGTTGAGGCGAGCAGCGATGACCCGCGCTTCGTTCACGTCTGGCACCTTGGCGATACAGACAAAGTTGTCGTCCATGGAACAAGTATCCCAGGTAGCTCTCGGAAATGTGACGGGGGTGGAGCAACGAGATCTCCACTACTGTTCGAGTGATGCGGCGCAGGATCATTGGGATCGAAAACGAATACGGTGTCACCTGCACCTTGCGCGGGCAGCGGCGCCTCTCACCCGATGAGGTTGCCCGCTACCTTTTTCGCAGGGTTGTCAGCTGGGGCCGATCCTCGAACGTGTTCCTCGAAAACGGGGCAAGGCTCTATCTGGATGTAGGCAGCCATCCCGAGTACGCAACTCCGGAATGTGACAGCCTCTACGACGCAATTGCACATGATCGGGCAGGCGAGCGGATTCTCGAGGGATTGGTCGAGGGCGCGGAGCGCCGGCTCGAGGACGAAGGCATCCGTGGCCAGATCTACTTGTTCAAAAACAACACGGATTCAGCAGGTAACTCATACGGCTGTCATGAGAACTACCTGGTCGGCCGTCACGGCGACTTCCAACGTGTAATCGACACCCTTATCCCGTTCTTCGTGACCCGTCAGATTTTTGCGGGAGCGGGCAAGCTCCTCCACACGGCGCGGGGGACGGTCTTCAGCCTGGCCCAACGAGCCGAGCACATCTGGGAGGGCATATCGTCGGCAACAACACGGAGCCGCCCAATAATCAACACGCGCGATGAACCTCATGCGGACGCGGAGAAGTACCGTCGGCTGCACGTCATAGCCGGAGATTCCAACATGTCGGAGTACGTGGGGTACGCCAAGCTAGGGACCACTTTGGCGCTACTACAGATGCTGGAAGACGACATCGTATTCCGCGACATGAGCCTGGAGAATCCGATTCGGGCAATTCGCGAGATATCGCACGACATGACTTGCCGGCGTCGCGTGCGATTGGCCAATGGGCGGGAAATGTCCGCTCTCGATATCCAATGGGAGTACCTGGATCGGGCCCTTCGTTATGCCCGCAGCACCGGGTTCCCGGCCGAGGTCGAGAACGCGATCTTGATGTGGGAGAAGCTGCTGACCGGTCTGGAGAAGGATCCGATGACGCTCCATCGTGAGGTCGATTGGGTAGCCAAGTATCGCCTGATCGAGCGGTACCAGACCAGGCATCGATTGTCTCTGTCAGATGCCAAGCTGGCGCTGGTGGATCTCTCGTATCACGACGTGAACCGGGAACGGGGTCTCTACTACCTGCTCGAACGCAAAGGGGAAATGGAGAAGGTAGTCACCGAGGACAGCGTTCAACAGGCGATGACGGACCCTCCGCAGACAACGCGCGCTCGGTTGCGAGGCGATTTCATCAAGGCTGCCAAGGCGCACAAGCGGGATTTCACGGTGGACTGGGTCCATCTCAAGCTCAATGATCAGGCACAGCGAACCGTGCTCTGCAAAGACCCATTCAAATCGGTGGATGAGAGAGTCGAGAAGCTCATCGCCGGGCTCTAGCGACCGGCCCGCACCAACCCATTGCACCACGCTGTCGTAGGTCTAATGTCACTCCTGTGCACAAGGTGATCGAACGCATCCTCAACCTCCTGGCCTTTCTGCTGACGGCAGGTCGACCGGTCACGGCTGACGAGATCAGAACGACTGTCGCCGGGTACGACCAATCCACCGATGAAGCCTTCCATCGGATGTTCGAACGTGACAAGGATCTGCTCCGCCGGCTCGGCATACCCCTCGAACTCGCCCCCACGGATGGGTGGCAGGTAGAGCATGGCTACCGGGTTGACCCGGATGCGTATGCCCTTCCTGATCCGGGTCTGACGGACGAGGAACGAGCAGCGCTGTGGCTTGCCGCCGAGGTGGTGCGACTGGGGGGACAGGTGGCTGCGGCAGATGCTCTGTTCAAGTTGGGGGGGGCGCCGCTGACCGCATCGGGCGAACCGCTGGCCGCGTCCCTCAACGACGGATCGGTCGATCTCGGTACGGCTTTTCTGGCGGTCGCCGAGAGGCGCCATCTGCTCTTTGCGTATCGGGACCGGCCGCGCCGGGTGCACCCATACGGGTTGGTGCACCGTCGTGGTCACTGGTATCTAGTCGGTGACGACGCAGGTACGACCAAGGTGTTCCGGATGGACAAGGCGATCGGCGTTACGGCCGGAGCGGAACCCGACGCATTCGCAAGGCCGGCAGGGTTCAGGGCTGCGGAGTTCATACCCGAAACCTCGTGGGAAGCCGGCGGTGAGGACCTCCGGGCTCGTGTACATTTCGACGCCGATATGGCCTGGTGGGCACAACGGCAGATCGGCGACAACGGGCGGATCGAAGAACTCGGAGACGGAGCTATCGAGGTCGTGATGCCCGTCGCCAACCCGGAAGCCTTTGTCGGCTGGCTGCTGTCCTTCGAGGACAAGGCCGAACTGCTGGAGCCCGTCGGACTGCGGGATCGGCTGGTCGAACGGGTGCGGGGGGCATCGTGACCAGCCCCCGGACGGCGCAACGGCTCAATCGCATACTCGCCATGCTGCCTTGGGTGATCGCGCATCCCGGCACCAGCGTCGACGAAGTCTGCGAGCGATTCGACTACACCCGCAGCCAGCTGGCAGCCGATCTCGACCTCGTCTTTGTGTGCGGTCTGCCCGGTTACGGTCCGGGAGATCTGATGGTCGCGTATATCGATGAAGACGAAGTTGTCGTGGAATTGGCGGACTACTTCGCCAATCCGGTGCGACTGACACCCCCGGAGGCGCTATCGCTCCTGGCCGCCGGGATGGCGCTGCTGTCGACTGGGCAGGCTCCGGGCGCATTGGAGACAGCAGTGGCCAAGCTGCAGAAGGTCGTGCTCGACGGCGACGAGCAGACCGTGGTTGTCGACCTTGCCGAACCACCCTTTGTTGCCGACCTACGGCAAGCAGCCGCCGAGCACCAGGTCGTTGAGATCGAGCACACCGCGATGGCGACAGGACAGACAACTACCCGGCGAGTGGAACCTTGGCTGGTGTTCACGACGATGGGCAATTGGTACCTCCGCGGGCACTGTCGTCTCACCGGTGCAGAGCGCATATTCCGCATCGATCGGATCAGGCAGTTGGTCCGGTGCGACGAGCGCTTTGAGCCTCCGCAGGCCCCGATCTCCGCTGAGATCGGATACACACCGGGGGAAGAGGACGTGCGCGCGGTCATCCGGCTGGCTCCGGAAGCGCGTTGGGTTGCCGACTACTACCCCGTCGAGATCGTTGCAGATTCACCGGACTCGCTGACCGTTCGTTTCTCCGCTTCCAACGCAAGCGTCATCGCGGGGCTGCTACTGCGCCTGGGGCGGGCAGCAAAGCTGATTGAAGGCGATTCCGTGCAAGAGCGGCTGCACCAACTACGTCAGCGAATCCTCGCCCGTTACGAATAGCCTGACAGATGCTGGTCGAGAGGCCACTCCCAATGACTACATCGGAAATAGTCATTTAGGCAGTGATCCAACTGCCGATGTGAAAGGGGAGATAGACACACTCACGGAGTAGGGCCAAATGACCACCATCAGGACTACGTGCAATCGCTGTGGTGACGTAGAACTCACTACCGCCGATATCGGTCTGGAGCTGAGCTCAGAGACCTCCAGCGGCACATATCGCTTCTCCTGCCCGTTCTGCGGCATTACCCAGCGGCGCCCGGCGAATCATCGGGTTGTCAGCATCCTGCTGGCCACCGGCGTCGAATACGACATCATCGCCACAACCGGTCCGATCACCGAAGCCGAGATCGACGGATTCGTCACATCGCTCGATAGCGACGATTGGTTCTCGGAGCTTGCCGCCAGCTAGATCCCCATTCCCCTACTCCTCGAGCGCCGGTCACCGACCGGCGCTTTGCTTTTCGCCCGGCCCCGAGGCGTCGGTCATTGCGTACCGGAAGTCCTCTGCCACGCTCCGCACGACCCCGGCGCCACTACTATCTCTGCGTCATGCCCAACTTCACGCTCTCCGAGATACTCACGATCATGCTCGTGATCCTCGTGGTCTTCGGGCCGAACCGGTTGCCCGAGATGGCGCAGAAAGCTGGGCAGCTCGTCCGGCGGGCGCGGTCGGTGGTGAACGACCTCAGGCAAGAATTCGAAGGGGAGTGGCAAGAGGTCTCCCAGCCGCTGAAGGATGTCCGTCAAGAGATAATGGGCGTGAAGGACGAGGCAGAGACCTCCATGACATCTCTCAGCGACGATGTAGCCCGGGCCAAGGCCGAGCTGCAAGCAGATGTGGCGCAGACCAAAGACGAGATCGAGAGCAATGTGGCCGATAGCGGGGAGGAGCTCAAAGACACGGTGTCCGGCCTGCCGGAGGAATCCGGTGACGAGGAGCCTCAGCAGTGACTACACGCATGCCGCTGATGAGCCACCTCGTCGAACTTCGCGCCCGCATTATCAAATCGATAGTTGCCATTGCGATCGGATCTGTTGTCGGGGTCATCTTCTATAGGCGCATTCTCGAGATTCTTGCCGAGCCCTACGTCAACGCCACCGATCAACAGCTGGCCTTCTTCCAGCCGACCGAGCCGTTCTCGCTGGCCCTGCGGGTCGGGCTGTTCGGTGGCACGATCCTCGCCAGCCCAGTGATCATCTACCAGATTTGGCGTTTCGTCGGCCCTGCGCTCACCCAGCGGGAACGACGGTATGTGTATCCCCTGAGCGGGGTAATGGCCTTGCTCTTTGTCGCAGGCATCGCGCTGGGGTACTACACGCTTCCGCTGGCGCTGCGGGTCCTCTTCAGCTTCGGTGAGGGAATCCTCGAGGAGACCGTCGGCGTCAACTTCTACTTCAGCTTTGCTATGCGCTTTCTGTTGGCCTTCGGAGCGGCCTTCCAATTCCCCGTCTTTCTCTTTGCGGCCGCCGCGCTGGGGATAGTGTCGAGTCGGGCATTGCGAAGACAGCGGCGATGGGCTGTGGTCTTCGTAGTCGTTGCCGCCGCGCTGATGACACCCGGCGGCGATCCGCTCACATTGATGATGCTGGCCACCCCGATGTATCTCCTCTACGAGCTATCGATTCTCTCGATCCGCTACATCCTGCGCCGATGACGGGGGGCTTCTCGCCGGACGCGTTCCAGCTCGAAGCAATCG
>Ga0180436_10003540_pt1 | contig 14328 bp, 12 predicted proteins | sample SS_ome_2_FD_132434 | JGI IMG/M metagenome (GOLD analysis project Ga0180436, IMG submission 132434) | Hypersaline lake sediment archaeal communities from the Salton Sea, California, USA - SS_3_S_2 metaG | ecosystem: Environmental > Aquatic > Non-marine Saline and Alkaline > Hypersaline >...
TCATCTTCAGCCCGGAATTCCTGCGCGAGGGCAAGGCGCTCTACGACAACCTCTATCCCTCGCGGATCGTGGTGGGGGAACAGAGCGAGCGGGCCAAGGTGTTTGCCGACCTGCTGGTTGAAGGCGCCGTGAAAGACGATGTGCCGGTGCTGTTCACCGATCCCGACGAGGCCGAAGCGATCAAGCTTTTCGCCAACACCTTCCTCGCCATGCGGGTGGCGTTCTTCAACGAGCTCGACAGCTACGCCATGGCCGGTGGCATGGACACCAAGCAGATCATCGACGGTGTCTCGCTCGACCCTAGGGTTGGCGCCCACTACAACAATCCGTCCTTCGGCTACGGCGGCTACTGCCTGCCGAAAGACACCAAGCAGCTCCTGGCGAACTACGCCGAGGTGCCCAACAACCTGATCCGCGCGATCGTGGATGCGAACCGGACGCGCAAGGATTTCCTCTCCGACCGGATCGTCGAGATGCAGCCGAAGGTGGTGGGGGTCTATCGCCTGGTGATGAAGGCGGGGTCGGACAACTTCCGGCAAAGCTCGATCCAGGGGATCATGAAGCGGATCAAGGCCAAGGGCATCGAGGTGATCGTCTACGAACCGGTTCTGACCGAAGACCTGTTCTTCAACTCCCGCGTCATCCGCGATCTCGAGGCGTTCAAAGCCGAAGCCGAGGTGATCATCGCCAACCGCGTCACCGACGACATCGCCGACGTCGAAGGCAAGATCTTCACCCGGGATGTGTTCGGGGGCGACTGAGGCCGCAAGGCGCAAGCAGCGTTGGCACGAGGTGGCAGTTTAAATACCTTGAGTGGCAGCCATTGCTTTGCGCTGACCAGCAAGTCTATGATTTGAGAGCAAAAGCTGGGATTGGTGAGTTTGACAATGGCAAGAACGATCTGCTTGGCCGCCGCGTTTGGCATCTTGGCATGGCCGGCATCGGCCGATTGGGTTTTTTTGGGTGGCCCACCTGATGGCGATGATTTCGACATCTGTCTCCTCGGGTACGAGACCGACACGACGGGCTTCATGATCTGGTCGGACGAGAAGTCCGTCGCTGCGATCCTGGCAGATTCAACCTGGCAACTTGGTGATGGATTTGAAGGTTGGGCCGGTGTTCAATTCGGCGCGGGTGACAACACTGCGTTCAGCGTGCAGAAAAGCGATGAGTTTACAGTGTTGGCCCCCCTCGCCGACGACCAGTGGCTTCATATCATCGGTCAGCTTTTCCAGAATGTGCCTGGCACCGTCGTGACCCACGATGCACAAGTCTGGACCTTGCCTGCGGGAGCATCGGACGTGGTCGCACAATGGACCGCGTGTATTGTTCCGGGCGTGAGTTGAGCGCCGTCTTCTTTCAAGGCGGGTGATTGCGAACCAAGCCGAAGAATCTTTGGACTTTTGCGATGTTCTTGCTGATCTGGCGCCGAATGCGCGGTAGTCGGTATGAGACCGAAGACCGTATGGAATACGCGATGCCGCAGCCAGTCCGACAGATATTCAGCCGGGGCATGATCTGATGGCGCGCAAAAGGCGCATGGAGCGCGCGGCTGCGGGTGCCGCGAACGCAGTGCGAAGGCGTTTCCAGTTGCTCTGGCTACCGTTTGCGGCGGTGATTCTGATCGCCGTCACCGGTATTCCAAAGGTGACGTTCGACGACGCCTTGCTTCGGTTCTTCAAGAGCGATTTTCCGGCCTATGCGGATTTCGTCGATGTCGCGCAGGATTTCGAGGACGATTCGCACGACGTGATCCTGTTGTTCGAAGCCGATGACCTCGCCGATCCCGAGGCTCTCGGCGCGGCCACCGCGTTGCTGCTCGAGGCGCAGTTCGTCGATGGGGTCCGGGCCGCGCTTTCGCCGTTGTCGATCGAGTTCCCGGCCGACACCGGGCGGACCGAGCCGTTGGTGCCCTTCCCTTTGCCGGAACAAGCCGAGATGGCGGACCGGTTCGAGGCGGTGCGCGCGCAATCCCCCGCCCTTCGGCGGCTCTTGGCCGAAGACCGGACCGCGATGCTGGCGATCCTGCCGATCACGCCGGATGCCGAGGCGCAGCCGTCAGTTCTCGAAGACTTGGACGCCATCGTTGCCGGTGACAAGGGCGTGCTGAAGGTGCGCATGGCCGGCTACCCGGTGATGCGGGCGAAACTGGGCCAGGGGCTGATCCTCGACGTAGTCCTGCTCAACACGATCGGCGCCCTGGTCGGCTTCATCGTGGCGTCGACCGCGCTGCGTAGCGTCGCGATGGGGGTGCTGACGCTGCCCGGGCCGCTGATCGCGCTGTTGGTGTCGCTGGGGATGTTCGGCCATCTGGGCATTGCGATCACCACGGTGACGATGACGCTCCCTGTCCTGGTGATGATCCTGGCGACGATCGATTCGATCCATATCATCTTCGAGCGCGTGCGACAGGGCGGCCGGGAAAGCCGGCGGGCCACGATACGGGCGGTGCGCCGGCTGGCCATGGCCTGCCTTTTTGCGGCAGGCACGACGGCGATCGCCTTCGCTGTGTTGACCGTGTCGCGCGCCGACATCGTGGCCGAGCTCGGGTGGATGGGCGCGGGCCTGCTGCTGCTTTCGTCAATCACCGTATTGCTCACCCAGACGGTTATTCTGGGAACCGCCGGCGCCAGACCGGGTTTTCAAGACAAGTTTGCCCGGCTGGCCGCACGCCCGCCGCGCGGCGGGGTATTCACCCTGTTGCCCCGGTTCGCACTCTCGCGGCCGCGGGCGGTTACGACGTTGGCCTTGGCGCTGCTGGTGATCGCACTCGGATTCTACAGCCAGGCTGGGCCACGCTTTTTCATGCTCGACAGCCTGGCGGACGAAGACCCCTTGCGCGCGACTTTCACCAGCATCGAGCGCGAGGTGGCCCCGATATCGGAATTGCAGGTGGCGGTGCGCAGCAAAGACCCGGAGGTTCTTGCGGCGGTCGAGGCGACCCTTGCGGGGGTCGGCGGGAGCGATCTTGTGCAGTCGGTCGCATCTCTTGGCGGTGAGGGGGTGGCGGAGGGCCTGCCGGACGTGATTGCCAGGCGGCTCCTGTCCGAGGATGGCACCCGCGCCCTGGTGACACTGCCGTTTGTCTACGAGAGCGGGGCCGAAACGCTTGCGCTGGCACAGAGAGTTGACGCGGCGCTGGATGCCAATCCGGCATTGATGGGGATCGACGTCAGCCCGGCCACGGGTATGGCGGTGATGTCGGCGGGGGTGATCAGCGGCGTTCTGGACGATCTCAACCTTGGCCTCGCAGTGGCCGTGGCTTCCGTGGCCCTGTTGATCGCGCTCTGGCTCCGGTCAGCGCGGATTGCGGCGATTGCGCTGATCCCGAACCTGCTGCCGGTTGCCCTGATCGGCGGCTGGCTGGCGTTGTCGGGCCGTGGAATCGAGCTCGCCAACGGCCTTGCGCTCACCGTCGCTTTCGGCGTGGCAGTGGACGATACCCTGCATGTGCTGAACAGGATCCGGCTCACCGGTGGTTTCGCGCGGATCGCACCGGAACGGCTGCGCGCCGCGATGGAGGAGGCAACGCCGGTTCTGGTGACAACCTCGGTGCTGCTGGTCTTCGGCTTCGGCGGCTCGGCGCTGGCCTCGACGCAGGATGTCGCCAGCTTCGGCACCATCGCCACCAGCGTGTTCCTGCTCGCGCTGTTTGCCGATCTCCTGATCCTGCCGGCAGCCGTTGCATTCCTCGGACCACGTTTCTACGTTTCACACCGGAAAGGTTCCGCATGAAGAAGTCCATCCTGACCCTCCTCGCCGCCGGATTGCTCGGCCTTGGTCCTGCTCAGGCGGCCGATCTTTTCAATGCCGATGGGCGCTGGATTGGCACCGGCAGCCTGGCCCGGACGGTGGACCGCGCGATGCAGCCGGCGCGCTGCGAGGTGAACGTGGAACAGAAATCCGACGGGAGCGACGTCAGCGTCACCGGGCGCTGCGTCTTGGGCGCAGGTGGCTCAAACATCTCGATGCGGATCGTTCGCGACGGGTCGGGCGGTGTGCGCGGTGCGATGTGGGCGGCGGCAACCGGCGAAACGCTGCAACTCAGTGGCAGCGAACGTGACGGGGCGGTCAATATGAGCGCAACGTCGCCGTGGGTGGTGGATGGCGTGAGCTATGAGACGATGATCACGGTGCGCGAACCCGATACCACGAGCTTTGCGACCCGACAGCTTGTCCGCGGCCCCGGTGAGACATCGTGGCGGGTGATCGTCGACATGACCTATCGCCAGCCCTGAGGGGGAACCGGGGGCTTTGCCACATCCACGGCGGGGCGAGCCGCGTATAGGTGGGCAAGGTGCTAGCGGAAACGGGACAGATGCCGGCCAGTGATATGACATATGATGCCGTGTTCGTCGGCGGGGGGCTGGCAAGCTGCCTGTCGGCGTTGCGTCTGCATGTGGCGCGGCCCGAGGCGCGGATCGCGATCTATGAGGCCGGGCCGGAGATCTGTGGCAACCATACATGGTCGTTCCACGGCCCGGACGTGAGTGCGGCGGCGCATCGCTGGCTCGCGCCGATGGTGGCGCATCGGTGGGACAGCCAGCAGGTGATATTTCCCAAGTACCGGCGCACTCTCGATACCCCCTACATGTGCCTTACTTCCGAGAGCCTGCGAACGGCGGTCCATGCCGCTGAAGGGATCGACATTCATCAGGGCCAGCCGGTGGCCGCGCTCGCGGAAGACGGGCTGACCACGGCGAGTGGCGAGTCCGTGCGCGCAGCCTGCGTGTTCGATGGCCGCGGGTTTGCGCCGAGCGAGGCTTCGCAGATCGGGTTCCAGAAGTTTCTCGGGCTGGAAGTTGAGCTCGCCACCCCGCATGGGCTCGAGGCCCCGGTGATCATGGACGCCACCGTTACGCAACGCGATGGCTACTGCTTCATTTACCTGCTGCCGTTTTCCCCGACGCGCCTCTTGATCGAAGAAACATACTACAGCGACGGGCACGATCTTTCGGTGGAGGTGCTGGAAGGTAACATGCGCCGCTATGCCGAGGGGCGTGGATGGGAGATCAGAACAGTCGTTCGCCGGGAACAAGGCATCCTGCCGATCGCGCTCACGCTAGATGCCAAGGCGCTCTGGTGCGATCTGCCAAAGGCCGGAGTGCCGATCGGGCTGCGCGCGCATCTGTTCCATCCGGTGACCGGCTACAGCCTGCCAACCGCGGTGGAAACCGCTGAACGCGTGGCGACCCACGAGGGTCCGTTGACCACCGCCGCGCTGCGCGAGGTGCTGCATGAACAAGTGATCTCCACGGGCAGGCGCAACGTATTCCTCAGGATGCTGAACCGGATGCTGTTTCGTGCGGCCGAACCGGAGGAGCGCTACCTTGTCCTGCAAAGGTTCTACGGCCTGCGCGAGGGATTGATTGAACGGTTCTATGCGGGCCGGCCGACATTGGCCGACAAGGCGCGCATTCTGGCCGGAAAACCGCCAGTTCCGATTGGCAAAGCAATGGGATGTATCCGTGAATAGACCTCTCGGCGCAGATGAGCTGAAAACCCCCGGCAGCAAGGCCATCGTGATCGGGGCCGGGTTCGGCGGGCTGGCGCTCGCGATCCGGCTGCAAAGCGCGGGCATTGCCACGACCGTGCTAGAGAAGCGCGACAAGCCCGGTGGGCGCGGCTATGTCTACGAGAAGGACGGCTTCAAATTCGACGGCGGGCCGACCGTGATCACCGACCCGGATGCGCTGAAGGAGCTTTGGGAGCTGTCCGGGCGCAACATCGACGATTACGTGACCCTCATGCCCGTCTCGCCGTTCTACCAGCTCTGCTGGGAAGACGGGACGCGGTTTGACTACGTCAACGATCAGGATGAGCTGAATGCGCAGATATCGAGGCTCTCGCCGAAGGACGTCGACGGCTACAAGAGATTCATGGCTTATTCCGAGGACGTCTACCGCGAGGGCTACCTGAAGCTCGGCACGGTGCCCTTCCTCGACTTCAAGAGCATGATGAAAGCGGCGCCGCAGCTCGTGCGGGTGGGCGCCTATCGCTCGGTCTATTCCAAGGTCTCGTCCTTCATCGAGAACGAGTATCTCCGGCAGGCGTTCTCGTTCCACACCCTGCTGGTGGGCGGCAACCCGTTCGAAACCTCGTCGATCTACGCGCTGATCCACGCACTGGAGCGGCGCGGCGGCGTGTGGTGGGCGAAGGGCGGCACAGGGGCGCTGGTGCAGGGGATGGTGAAGCTGTTCGAAGACCTCGGCGGCACGCTGCGCACCTCGGCGGAGGTCGAGCGGATGGAGACGGAAGGCAGCCGGATCACCGGTGTGCAGGTCGGGGGCGAGGTTCTCAAGGCCGATCTCGTGGCCTCGAACGCTGATGTTGTGCACACCTATGGCAAGCTCCTCGGCGGCACGAAACGCGGTCAGTCCTATGCGCGCAGCCTGAAGAAGAAGCGCTTCTCGATGTCGCTGTTCGTGACCTACTTCGGCCTCAGGGGCGCGCCCGAGAACCTGCGCCACCACATGATCCTGTTCGGCAACCGCTACAAGGGCCTGATCGACGAGATCTTCAAGGCTGACAAGCTGGCCGACGATTTCTCGCTCTACCTCCACGCGCCCTCGGTGACCGACCCGACGATCGCGCCGGAGGGCCACAGCACCTATTACGTGCTCTCGCCGGTGCCGCACCTTGGCACGTCGGAGATCGACTGGGAGGTGGAGGGGCCGCGCTACCGCGAACGGATCTTCGACTACCTCGAGAAGCACTACATCCCCGATCTGCGCGACCGGCTGGTGACCTCGCACATCCTCACCCCGCATGGCTTCCGCGACGATCTCAACTCGCACCTCGGCTCGGCCTTCTCGGTGGAGCCGATCCTCACGCAATCGGCTTGGTTCCGCCCGCACAACCGCGACGACGCGATCCCGAACCTCTACATCGTGGGGGCGGGCACACATCCGGGCGCGGGCATCCCCGGCGTTGTGGGCTCGGCCAAGGCCACGGCGGGGTTGATGATCGAGGACGCGCGGGCCAAAACGCCTGCATGACCACCGCGTCCGCAACAGATCTCGTCGCCTTCGGCGAGCAATCCATCGCCAGGGGCTCGAAGAGCTTCGGCATGGCGGCGAAGCTGTTCCGGCCCGAGATCCGCGCCGACGTGGTGATGCTCTACGCCTGGTGCCGCCACGCCGACGACCTGATCGACGGCCAGGAGTTCGGCTTCGGCCAGGAGGCGGACCACCGCGAGGGCCAGCGCGAGCGTCTGCTGGAACTGAAGGCCAAGACGGCGACGGCGCTGGGCGGCGAGCAGGTCGACGATCCTGCCTTCGACGTGCTGGTGGAAGTCACCCGCAACAACGAAATCCCGGCGCGTCATCCGCAGGAGCTGATCGATGGTTTCGAGATGGATGTGGACGAGCGCAGCTATGCCACGCTCGGCGATACCCTCGACTACTGCTACCACGTCGCCGGGGTGGTGGGCGTGATGATGGCGATGGTGATGGGCGCGCGCAACGCGCGGGTGCTCGACCGGGCCAGTGACCTCGGCCTTGCTTTCCAGCTCACCAACATCGCCCGCGATATCGTCGATGATGCTGGCGTCGGTCGGCGCTATGTTCCGGTCGACGTGCTCGCGCGCCACGGGCTCAGCGAGGAGACCTATGCCGCGCCGGGAAACCGCGCCGCCCTTCACGCCGCGGCCTGCGATCTGCTCGACGAGGCCGAGAGATATTATGCCTCCTCGTACTGGGGAATCCCGGCGCTCGACTGGCGCTCGGCCTGGGCGATTGCGTCGGCGGCGCGGGTCTACCGGGCGATCGGCTCGAAACTGCGCCGCACCGGCCCGGCGGCCTGGGACAGCCGGATCTCCACCGGCAAGCTCACAAAGATCGGGCTCGTGGTCCTGGCGCTGGGCGACGTGATCGCCTCGCGCGTCAAGCGTGCGCAGGATGGACCGTCGCGCGCCGGCCTCTACACCCGGCCGACTGGCTGAGACGAGACCTGCGCCGCCTCGTCCTCGCTTTCGTACATCGTCAGATGCATCTGTTCGCGGTTCCGCTTCAGCTCGGCCTTGAGGTAGTCGGTCGGCCGCGCCCAGATGAAACCGAACGACACGCAGCCGTCGCGCCCCTTCACCGCATGATGTAGCCGGTGGGCTTGGTAGATGCGCTTGAGGTAGCCGCTCCTGGGTACGTATTTGAACGGCCAGCGGTGATGCACCAGCCCGTCATGGGCCAGGAAATACAGGGCACCATAGGCCGTCACGCCGGTGGCGACCCAGAACAGCCAATCCCCGATCCAGTGTGAGAGGGTGAACAAGATGAGGGCAACCACCGTGCCGACCACGGCATAGAGATCGTTCTTCTCGAAGCCGCCCTTATGCGGGATGTGATGCGACTCGTGCCAGGCCCAGCCCCAGCCATGCATGATGTATTTGTGCGCCCACCAGGCGACGAATTCCATGACGATGATCGTGACGAGAATGATCAGGACGGGTACGACGACCGATCCAAACATGCTGGGACTCCCCGTTTCCGCATAGGTCTCAGGGAGCATATAGCGTCAGGCGGACTGGTCCGAAAGCTGTTTGAACACACGCTGGATCAACTCCGCAATCTCCGCCTCGTGCAGCCCGGACCGCTTCAGAGCCGCGCTCGCCTTTTCCAGATGACTGCGGCAATCGCCGGAGGCGGCGGAGAACCCGGCAAGGCGAATCAATGTGGTGCTGTCATCGTCCTTGTGGCTGTCCTTGCCTGTCTCCTCGCTGCTCGCAGTCTGATCGAGAATGTCGTCGCGGGTCTGGAAGGCCATGCCGAGGTGGCTGGCGAATGCGCTGACATCCCTGATCCTCGAATCGCTGACACCAGCGGCGACGGCGCCCAACTCGGCGGCAGCAACGAACAGAACCCCGGTTTTCATCCAGTTGATCCGATCGAGTTCTTCCCGGCTTTCGGCCGCCGCCTTTTCGCGCAGATCGAGCTCCTGTCCGGCCACGAGCCCGGTGGTGCCCACCGCTCTGGTCAGCACCTTGATCGCGTGCGCGCGAAAGCGCTCGTCGTCGACCGGCGCCTTCCCAAGTTGTTCGTAGGCGAGGTTCATCAGGGCAATCGAGGCGAGGATGGCGGTTGCCTCGCCATGTTCGCGGTGTGCCGCAGTGCGCCCGCGCCGCAGATGGGCGTCGTCCATGCAAGGAAGATCATCGAGGATCAACGACGCGCAATGGATCAGCTCGACTGCGGTACCGGCCGCGAGGGCAAACTCGGCGTTGCGCCCGCCCGCGGCCTGGTTGACCATCATGCAGAGGATCGGGCGCACCCGCTTTCCCCCGGCCAGAGCGGCATGCTCCATAGCTGCGGTCAGCGACAACGGGGCCCCGGGGGACCCTGCAAGCTCGGCCTCGAGATATCGCTCTACCTGCTGCAGTCGATCCTCAACCGGATCGGGAACACGTTCAGCCATGTCAGTCTTGTGCGACTTCATCAACACTATCAGACCACCCCTCGGTCTTTCCTCATCCCACCCATGCAGCTAGTACGGCACTTACTTGAAACCGGATGAATATTTTCGACGTAGACTGCCATAACCGCGTGGTTCTGGCTACAACGCGGTTCTCACAGGTGGGAGATACGATTTGGCCAACCCGCATGTCGACCGAAAGGAAGATCATCTTCGCATCGTGCTTGACCGAAAAAGCAGCAGTTCGAGTGTGACGACCGGGCTGGAGCATGTGCGGTTCGCCCATTGTGCCCTGCCGGACCTCGATCTCGACGGGATTGACCTGTCGATGGAGTTTCTGGGCCGGCAGATCGCGGCGCCAGTGCTGGTCAGTTCGATGACCGGCGGGCCGGAGAAGACGGCCGAGATCAACCACAACATCGCCGCCGCCTGCCAGGCGCTGAGCCTGCCGTTCGGGGTTGGCTCGCAGCGGGTGGCGCTCGATCATGGCAGTTTCGCAGGTCTCGGGCCGGAATTGCGCCGGATCGCGCCGGATGTGCCGATCCTCGGCAATCTGGGGGCGGCCCAGTTGCGGGGCGACGCGGCGCTCGACAAGGCGCACCGCGCGGTCGAAATGATCGGGGCAGATGCGCTCTACATCCATCTCAACCCGTTGCAGGAAGCGGTGCAGCCGGAGGGAGACCGCGACTGGTCGGGCCTGTTCGACCGGATCGCGATGCTGGCAGCAAAGCTGGAGGTTCCGGTGGCGGTCAAGGAAGTCGGGTTCGGCCTGTCGGCCGATCTGTGCCGGCGGTTGTTCGACGTCGGTGTGACGATCCTCGACGTAGCCGGAGCTGGCGGGACGAACTGGGCGCGCGTCGAAGCGGCTCGGGTTTCCGGCGACCGCGCGAGCCTCGGGGCGACCTTCGCCGACTGGGGCATCCCGACGGCCGACGCCATCCTGGCCGTGCGGGAGGCCTGCCCGGAGGCTGTCGTGATCGGGTCGGGCGGGCTGAAATCCGGTCTCGATATTGCCCGAGCGCTTCGCCTCGGTGCCGATGTCGGCGGCATCGCCGCGGGCTTGCTCAAGGACGCGATGGACTCGCAGGCCGACTTGCAGGCGCGGCTGGCCACGGTGGTGGAGGAAGTGCGGATCACATGCTTCTGCACCGGGTCGGGTGACCTTGCGGCGCTGAAATCCGCCGAACTGATGCCGGATGGGCACTGAGGTTCGCCAGCGCATGCCCGAGTGAGAAAAGGAAAGCGCAGAAAACGCCGATGCAACCCCGCCCGTTCAACATCATGACAAAGCCGATTGGGCCGCGCTGCAACATTGATTGCGAGTACTGCTATTATCTCGAAAAGGAAAAGCTTTTCCCCGGGGAGAAGAAGTTTCGCATGTCTGACGACGTGTTGGAAAGCTACGTCCGTCAGCACATCGAAACCTCCCTTGAAGCGGGCATGCCGGAGGTTCATTTCGCCTGGCAGGGCGGCGAGCCGACCATGCTGGGGCTTGAGTATTTCCGGAAAGTGATTGCCCTGCAGGCACAATACGCACCGGTGGGCGTCAAGGTGTCCAACGGGATTCAGACCAACGGCATTCTTCTCGACGACACCTGGGGTGCCTTTTTGCGCGACAACGAATTCCTTGTCGGGATCAGCATCGACGGGCCAGAAAAGGTGCACGACCGCTACCGGATCGACCGGGCCGGGCGGCCAACCTTCGCAGCGGTGATGCGCGGGCTCGAGGTGTTGCAGCGGCACGCGGTGGCGCACAACGCATTGACGACGGTGCACCGGGCCAACGGCGGCAAGGGGCGGGAGGTGTACCGGTTCCTCAAAGGGCTCGGGATCGAGTACATGCAGTTCATCCCGATTGCCGAGCGCGCCGGGGCCGATGGCCTCGCCGGGGCGCCCCAGGTCGACATGGATCCGGGCAACAGCGTCACCGAGTGGAGCGTCAGCCCTAGGGCCTATGGCAAGTTTCTTTGCGATGTCTTCGACATCTGGTTCAAGTCCGACATTGGCGAGGTGTTCGTGCAGCATTTCGACAACCAACTTGCGATGTGGATGGGTCACCCGTCGCCGATTTGCGTCTTCGCCGAAACCTGCGGCGCCGGACTCGCACTGGAGCACGACGGCAGCTTGTTTTCCTGCGACCACTATGTCTACCCGGAGTATCGGCTGGGCCAGATCACCGAAACGCCCCTGCGCGAGATGCTGTGGACCGACCGGCAACTGCAATTCGGACAGGACAAGTTCGACACGCTGACGAGGCAGTGTCGGGCCTGCAATTTCCGCTTCGCCTGCAACGGCGGGTGCCCTAAGCACCGTTTCGCCAAGGCCCGCGACGGGGAGGCGGGACACAACTACTTTTGCGAAAGCTACACGATGTTCTTTCGCCACACCGGCGACAGGTTGCGCGATATGGCCCGGCTCGTGGCGGCGGGCCGGCCGGCTTCCGAGGCCAGTAGAACCAAGCGGTCCTAGGTACGGGTCCCAATTCACTGCGTGCCTGCAGCGACGCAAACGTGCGCGGCCTTTGGACGGGCGTTGGCCACGCGATTCCGGACTCGCGTGGCAAGCTGTCTCAAAACGGCTTCCTGCGCTGGAGGGACATTGGGCGGCTTGTTGCCCACCCAGATGTGCCATTCACCATCGCTGAGGGCTTGTTTCGGTGTACCGGGAAGTGAACACGATCCACCCGACGGCTTCGTCGCGCTAGGCGAATGCGGCGGCTTTGATCAGGACGGCTTGCGCGGCAGGATGTCGATATCGGTGACGAGCGCTTTCAGACGGTAGCCCTTGTCCATCATCCGGTCGATGTCGACCAGGACGCGTTCGAGGCGCGGCTCCGACATGATGATGTAGATCAGGATATTGGCGTCGATATCCAGCATGCCGGATTGGATGCCGCTGGCCCCGGCGCCATGGGCGCGCACGACGGTGTAGCCGCCGATCTCGTGGCGCGCCAACCGCTTCAGGATCATCTCCTCCAACTGGTTGGACGTGATGATGGTCAGAAGCTTCTTCTTCTCGAGGGAACGCATTTCAATTCCTCCTGGTGGGCGCAGCTGATCAGCCGTTGATCAGCATTTCGGCCGCCCGGTGGTAGAGCGGGATACCGACGACGACATTGAACGGGAAAGTGACGCCGAGCGACAGCGTCAAATAGAACGACGGGTTGGCCTCGGGCACGGCAAGGCGCATGGCCGGCGGCACGGCGATGTAGGAGGCGCTGGCCGCCAGCACGGCGACGAGCGTGGTGCCGCCGATCCCGAAGCCCAGGGCGTAGACGCCGACGATGGTGCCGACGGCGCCGCCGATCAGCGGCATGATGATGCCGAACCCGATGAGCACCGCACCGACCCGCCGAAAATCGGAAATCCGTCGGGCCGCTTCCATGCCCATCTCGAGCAGGAACAGGCAGAGCACACCCATGAAGATGTCGTCGACGAAGGGTTTGACCTTGTCGAGCGAGTCCGGCGTGGCGATGGCACCGATCGCCATCGAGCCGAGCAGGAGAACGACGCTGCCGTTGGTGAACGCCTCGTGCAACAGCTTGGAGACGCCGAAGTCGGAGCTGGTTTCCTGCGCCGCTTCATTGTTGGACTGGGTTTTGCGGCGAGCCCAGGCCGCCAGCAGGATGCCGATCACGATCGCGGGCGATTCCATGATCGCCAACATGATCAGCGGGTAGCTTTCGTACTCGACCCCGGCGCTTTGCAGATAGGCAATGGCGGTGAGGAAGGTGCCGGCGCTGACCGAGCCGTAGTGAGCGGCGATTGCCGAGGCGTTCAGAGCGTCAATCATCCGGGTGGCGCGCATGAGCGCGAAACCGACGATCGGGAGCGTCAGGCCAAGCACGATCGCCCAGAAGATGGCGTTCAGCGCGGTGCCGAGTTCCGCCTTTGCGAGTTCGTATCCGCCGTGAATACCGATTGCCACAAGGAGGTAGATCGACAGCATCTTCGCAAGATCCGGCGGAAATCGCAGATCGGACTTGATGATGCGAGCGAGGAATCCGAGCGCGAAGAAAAGAACGGCGGGAACGAGCAGGTTCTGAAGGCCGGACATGGGAATGCCCTCCTTTGGGTGGCAGTGACATTGCGGAGCTGAATCTAGAGATACGCGGGCTTCAGGTTAAATAGATAATAGAAATGCGGTAAATCTATTTAAGTCTATGGTTGCAAAAGGCAGCCAATCGCGCGGAGCCTGGTGCGACGAAATGGAGCAGCCCCCCGGAATACGGCGGCTCCCGTGCTCGATGGCCTCTCGTCACATGGGCCCAATAAACCTTTAGTTAGCGCCTACTACCGGTACATGGGCCATTTGCCAGAGTAAATACCACAGATAGAAATTATCTATTTCTGTAATCGTGGCCCGATCCATATGGTCCGATTCTGAGATTTGCCGCGTGGTGCGGGTCAAAGTGCCACGTTGGGAGGAAAACGGAAAAGGTCGAAGCTGAACCTCTACGGAGCGGCATGCTCCCACGGAATGTTGTTTGGACCTGTCCAGAGGAAACCAGGCGCGCGGCGCCAGAATAGACGTAACTCGGAATTGAAATTCACAGGAGTGGACCATGGCTAAGAAATACGAGGCTGGTGTTAAGGACTACGCGGCGACCTACTGGACGCCCGACTACGTGCCGTTGGACACGGACCTTCTCGCCTGTTTCAAAGTCGTTGCTCAGGAAGGCGTGCCGCCGGAAGAAGCCGCCGCGGCTGTTGCGGCTGAATCGTCGACCGGCACCTGGACGACGGTGTGGACGGACCTTCTCACCGACATGGACTACTACAAGGGCCGCGCCTATCACATCGAGCCGGTGCCGAACGATCCGACCGCCTTCTACGCCTTCATCGCCTACCCGATCGACCTGTTCGAAGAAGGCTCGGTGGTGAACGTGCTGACCTCGCTCGTCGGCAACGTGTTCGGCTTCAA
>Ga0180436_10003542_pt1 | contig 14327 bp, 13 predicted proteins | sample SS_ome_2_FD_132434 | JGI IMG/M metagenome (GOLD analysis project Ga0180436, IMG submission 132434) | Hypersaline lake sediment archaeal communities from the Salton Sea, California, USA - SS_3_S_2 metaG | ecosystem: Environmental > Aquatic > Non-marine Saline and Alkaline > Hypersaline >...
AAGAGCCGCAAATTCGTTCACACGGACATACAGTTCCTGATAGGTGATGTGTTCGTATTTTTCTTCCAGCGGCTCGGGAACAAAATGGATGGCCGTTTTGTTCTTATTTTTGGCCAGGTGCCGATCAACACAATTGTAACTGGCGTTGAGCTTGCCGCCTTTGAACCATTTATAACAGGGTGCGTCGCTGGTATCGAGAATTTCATCCCAGTATTGGTACCAATCCAGAAGGTCGGCATACTCTTTAAAATAGTTGGGAAAGTTATCCAGGCTGAACCGATCATATATGCCGGCATCTGTCATATTGGCTTGGGCAATAAATTCAGTGGATGGATAGTAGTAACCTTCCTCTTGCCAGTGGACGGCAATTTGAGCTTCAGAGGTTTCGGTGACTTCTTTATCTGCCATGTTAGACTCCTCCTTAGTTAATCTATGTGGCGATTTGAATTCATTGGGTTACCTGTGATGAGTGGCTCCTTTCCGGATCGGAAACAGGAAAAATGCAGCTTGCATGCAGCTGGGTGTAAAATGAACCCGGCAACAACCCCCCCAATCAAAGCCCTCGACACCTGTGCAACCTAATTTAGCCCGAAAGTTCAGGTTCAGCATCCCCCCTTTCACCAGAATATGGTATGGTTTCAGTTTTTGCGGGTTGAACTACCCCCCGGTCAAATATTTCAAAGGCCGTTTCCAACGACTCCTTGAACCTGGCTTTGCGGCTGTGGACAATTTTCTGGGTTTCCTCTAAAAGAATGACTCCGGCAAACAGAGCCCAGAGCATATCGGCCAATACCATAGGTGACCGATGGATAAAGCGGCCTGTATGCACACCCTGTTCAAAAATGGCGGCGATGTTTTTCAGGGATTGCTGGGACAGGGCTTTGATATCGGTGAGCAGTTCGGCGGAAAGGCTATGCAGGGCCTCACTGGATTGAAGATGCAGCATGTTGATGAGAAACATCGGATCGAATTCATAAACGTCCATGAGGGCTTGTTTTAATGACTCAAGCTTTTGATGGACGTCATTCTGTTGCTCTTCCTGAACCTGTTTGAGACGGATATTCATGTACTGGAGCACGCGCAGGGTCAGTGAGGCATAGAGTTCATCTTTATTTTTAAAATAGAGATAGAGGGTACCGGGGCTGAGTTCGGCTTCGTTGGCGATATCTTCCATGGTGGCTTTGGAAAATCCGTGATTGGAAAACACTCGCTTGGCGGCAACCATGATTTGTTGTCGCCTCCGTTTGCGTTCCCGAGCTTTTCTTTCCTGGATTCCCATGGATCCCTTAAGAAGGGGGGGCGAGTTGGGCCGCCCAATTAATGAACTCGATTTATTTGTTGTATTTCTTTACAAATTTTGCTTTTAATTTGTCAAGAAAAAAATTATTAATAACCAGGAATTAATTTTTAATATAATAAATGAATGAAATTTAGTGTTTGGGGTGATTTGATGGAAAATGAGATTTGGCCGAAACGCGCGCGCAACGGGGTGGTGTTTTTGGTGGGGGGCTGGCTGGGTGTATATGGATTTATGTTTGCCTTTTCCCATTATTACGGGCAGGAGTTCTCAAAAAGTATCATCCTTCAGACCACCTTGTTAGGGGTGGGGTTGAGTTACTTTGTGATTCAACGGAAAAACTGGGCACGCACCATCAGTATTTTCGGGAACATAGTACCCATGCTGCTAGCCCTGGCCTACTTGCTCTACGTGCATGTATTCCATATCATTGAGTTGAATTGGGTAATTTCGGCGCTATCATTTTTGGTCATGGCTTGCTTTGGACTATCCATTTATTACCTGGCGCATCCTGATACCAAGCGATACTTTAAGTTGTTTTCCGGGCAAACCGATGATAGTTCAGATGAGCCCAAAGCGACACGCTAATGTTCCATCAAGCATTACTTAGCTGAGGAAGCAGCCATGCCCCAAACAAAACCCTCGAAAACAAAGACCTGTTCATGTGGAAACACAGTCACTGTGAACCGTTTCCGCACATGGTGCGAAAAATGCGGACAAGCTGTGTATTACGAAGATAAGGACCAGCGCCGCCATAAGATCAATACCATTTATGTAGGCGCGATGATCGTCATGGTGCTCGGTTTTTTGACCTATGTATTTATTGAACTTATTGCCGAGCCGCTTCTGTGATGCTTAAGAGCGATGGTCAGAATGTGGATTCAATAGACGGCGGCTTTTTTCCGGGGCTAAGAGAGTTCAACCGGGGATCAGATCATTGAAGTTGGTATGGGTCATTGCCTTTTGCAGCTGCGTGACCCTTTTGCGTAATTCATGACGGGATTGAAAGCCCAACTCCATACGATATTGATGGGCTTCGAAATTTGCCGGCGGGATCAAGCGGATGCCTGGTCCCAGGTGGGCCTTGCTGGCCTTGGCGTCAAAATCCGCTTGGGCCTTTGCCCTGCGGGGATAGCGCCTTGCAAAAAGCCTGTCCCGCAGCCGGCGTGTTTGGACTCCCCGATCCCCTGCCTGGCGGTCATCGGATCCACGGGGCCGGTTGTCGTCAATAACCCTGGCCAGGGTACACTTATCACGCAGCGCGATCTCTTTGATCCAGGTCACCAGCTCACGCTGCCGGTTTAATCCCATGGGCAGGCGCCTGAACAGGTTAACCATGCCCCGGGCCGCCTCATCCTCCCATTGCGCCAGTTCCAGGGCCACGGGTAACCCGACAATATCCGCACCAAGGGCGGCTTTGAGATCGGGGGATAACCCGTCCACGGCTATGAGCTTGTTCCGCATCCCCCACCATTTCTTTTGATTGAGATGGTTCAGCTCGGCCTGCAGGGCTTTTTGATTTAACTTGCAATGCCCGACCAGCATCCCCATACAGCGCGCCTGTTCGACAATATCCAGGGGGCGGTGGAATACGTTTTCCGTTATGGCCAGGCGGACCATGCCCAGGGTGTCCGTACTTGACGGCAATAGCTTTACCGGAAGGGTTTCCCAGGCCAGGTCCCGGCAAGCCCGCATGCGGTGGAACCCGCTGACGATTTGCAGGCAGGTCCCCCGGGCCCGCACAAAGGGCTCGTTGAGCAGGCCCATCTGCCCGATGGCGCGGGCCAGTGGCCCTACCGGTCCCGGTGTGCGGACCTGGAAGGTGTGATCATTAAAATCCACCCGGTCCAGAGCAACGTGTTCAATGGCGGTATGCATTATTTTTCGGCGGTCAGGCGCAGCAGGGCCTCGTTATATCTGGCAAAGGTCTGCGCCACGATATTTTCAGGAAGCACAGGACCCGGGGGAGTTTTGTCCCAATCCAGGCGGGATAGATAATCCCGTAAATACTGCTTATCGAAACTGGGTTGCCCGCCTCCCGGGGAATAGGTGTCCTTGGGCCAGAAGCGGGACGAATCCGGTGTCAGCACTTCATCAATCAATATCAGTTCGTCATCCACCAGGCCAAATTCGAATTTGGTGTCGGCGATAATGATACCCTTTTCAGCCGCCCGGGCCACACCCCGCTTATAGATGGCCAGGCTGAGTTCCTGTGCCTTTTCGGCGATTTCCCGCCCCACCAGTTCCCCTGCCGTGGCAAAATCAATATTTTCATCATGCTGGCCGTCAGCAGCCTTGGTGGACGGGGTGAAAACGGGTTCAGGAAGCTGATCGGATTCTTTCAGGCCCTGGGGCAGCTTGATACCACAGATGGTTCCGTCCTTTTGGTAGGATTTCCAGCCAGAGCCGGAAATGTATCCCCGCACAATGCACTCAATGGGCAATGGTTCGGTTTTCCTAACCACCATGCTGCGTCCTTCAAGCTGACTGCGGTAGGCGTGGCAATTTTCAGGGAAATCTTCCACTTCCCGCGCAATGATATGATTGGGTACCAGGTTTTGCATAACGTCAAACCAGTACAGGGAGATCTGATTTAATATCCGTCCCTTGCCGGGTATGGGGTTACCCATGACCACATCAAAAGCAGAGATACGGTCCGTGGCGACCATCAACAGTACATCACCTAAATCATAGATATCCCTGACTTTTCCGCGTTTGATCAAATTAAGGCCGGGCATCTTTGTTTCTAGCAGGGCTTCATCGGAATGCGGCATGGCGTTCTCCTTGGTTCAAATGATTATCCAGACAACCGGTATGGCAGACTGCTGAACTTACAAAAAAAGGCCTCCCGATTCAATGGAGAATCGAGGGACCTCGTCATTGCGGGTATATTACCTCAATTGTAATCCCAGTAACACCTATTTCCCGCTGTTCTGGGTGAAAATCAGGTATTTCAGGATACGCTGCACCGATGGATCAATGATTGTAAATTTAATCCCCACACGATAACGATCTTTCTCTATTTGCCGTGCGTGCAGGACCTGCCCGCGGAGTTCGGCAAGGGCATTTTCATCAAGGGCCAGGGTAAGGGCCACTTCCTGTCCCGGGTGGAGCGCATGGAAGGCTTCGAATACAATCCCATCAATGCTGAAATTGAGGGTTCGCCCCATTCCTGCCCGGTCAACGTCATCCGCAGAATCGTGAAATTTATAGCTCAACAGGTAACGCATGTCGAGCCGCACGTGGCGCCGCCGGTCACTGGGCGCGGTCTGAATCGCCTGGATGTATCGAGTCAGGCGGTCCCCTCCCTCGCCCTTATAATCGGTAAGCTCAATGCCATAAACGGATTTACTGCCGTGGGCGGGTTCCTGACGGGCGACACGACCTTCAAGCTCCAGGAGATCGTCACCCACGCCCAGTGTGATGGTAATTTTTTGATCCAGTTCAAAATCCGCGGCAAGCTCCAGTTGAAGCCCCGTTGCTGAAAGATCCAGCGTGCGCCCCATACCCTGATGGGTGACCTGTTGCTCCGTGTCACGGCACTCGTAGTGGATGAGATGTAATTGGCTGATTCGGATATGGGTACGCTTTTCTTCCATCTATTTCGATCCGCTATACGATTATAAATCGCAGTTTTTTAAAAAATCCCCGGACCCTAGGCAGATCAGGTTTTTTCGGCCTTCTTTTTATGGACTTCCCCGGCGATGGTCGTAGTTACCGATATACAAACGGCAGTGTAATCGATGAAGTTCTGAAATGTGGATGACAAATTCGAGTATTCATCCTCCAGGTTGTCCGGGTCAAGTTGTTCCAACTCCAGGGATTTGGAACTGTACACCCCGGCGGAATAGGGTTCATGTCCGATGTCCAGGAAAGGCACCAGCCCAATGAAATCCCCTTCACCCAGTTCGGCAACCACAAAGGAACCCGAGGGTAGCTCACGGACAATGTAAGCCTCCCCCCGAGTTATGGTATATAGCTTGCCAAAGGTTTCACCCTGGCGGATAACCGGGGACCAGCGGTTGTCAAATCCGATGGAAGGTTCGATACAGTCATACATATCCATCAGGTGAGCGGTGATCTGCCGCAGACGCTGATCGAGGCTGATCATGAAATTGCGCAGGTCCGGAGACATGCTGGAGAATTCATTGGCCAGCCGTTGTGAGTCAAGCACCCCCAACTGCACATCGCCCACAGCAACCACCGAAGCGCTGCGCACGTTTCCATGGGTCAGGAAAGATGCAATGCTGCCCAGAAAGGCGCCATTGCCGATGCGCAAAATATTCACCGGTCCCGAGGGTGTTTGGCGCATGATATCCACCGCCCCTTCCAGCACCACCCACATCCAGTCCCCGTGTTTGCCCTCCTCAACAATCAATTCGCCGTTTTCGAATTCCTCCTCGTCAACCACATACCAGTAGTCCACAATGGGACCGTTGATCATGGGAATATGCCGCTCCGCACCGGAAGAGTCCGAAGGCAGGGCCAGGTCCTGGGGACCTACCGGGACAATCTGGCCTTCATCCAGCAGCCGCAGGCCTTCGAGAATGATTTCCATGCGGCTTTTCTTGATGACATTTTCACGATCCATTTTGCCGAGGGTGAATTCGAATCTTCCCTCGGTCCAGCCGAAAAGGCCAAAAAGTGCTTCTAGGCCTTCCCGGGTGAAATGGCGGGCGTCAATGGGATTTCCTTTTTTCAGGTAAATAAATCCCGGTTCGGTGGTGTAGCGGCTGAGGATTTTCAGCGTACCCGTACTGTTGGTGGTTCCCATTAACTGAAGTAAGTCGGGAAGGGCGATGAAGTTTAAATTTCCGGCAAGATCAATCCGACTTTTCATAATAGATTCATACTCTTCCTGAAAGCGGTGAGCCAGCGCCCGATCTCGTGGGCAATGATGGAACAGGCTCCGCCAAAGTTGAATTCGAAGGCAGATTGCTGGGTGATAACTGCATTGCGGCGATACTTAAAACCAGGTTGAAACAAAACGGCCGATTTTCAGTTCGCCCATTTGAGTTCCTTTTGCAGGTGCTTCAGTGTTCGCTTCAGGCACTCTTTCAAGGTAACGCCCACCCCTTTGCCGTTAATGGCACTGGCGGGATAGGCCGGCACTTTCAACTGGTGGTTTAAATCGCTCTCCATTTTATTCAGGGGCATCAAGGGTATGCCCTGGGCAGCCAAATCACGTTTATTATATTGGAGCACGAGCGGGATATTGAAAATATTGACACCGTAATCTTTTAAATTTTCCTGGAGATCCTTAAGGGACAAAATATTTTTTTCCCTGCGGATATCCAGCGAATCCGCCACGAAAACAATACCATCCGCCCCCCGCAGAACCAGTTTGCGGGTTGACGTATATTTTACCTGGCCGGGCACCGTGTATAACTGGACCCGCACATTGCATCCGCGAATCTGCCCCAGGCCAATGGGCAGGAAATCAAAAAACAGGGTGCGGTCACCTTCAGTATCAATGGAAACCATTTCACCCACCGATTTCTTTTTGAATGCACGGTGAATGAAATCGAGGTTGGTGGTCTTCCCGCAGCGCCCGGGACCGTAGTAAACGATTTTACATTCAATTTCTCGCTTTTTAATATTAAATACGGCCATAGCTCTCTACTTGAATATAATTGAAGTGATCGTTAGGGTTCGCGTAAAAATAAGTTCGCGGATTTTCTTTAGTTCAGGCGCCCGCTCAGCAAGGCGTGAAAACTAAGGAATATCAAGCATATTCCTTAGTTTTCGCAACGCCGTTGAGCGGGATGCATGTTTGCTTACAATGTGAAGTTATTTTTCCGCGAGCCCTTAATTCTGAATTATTTTTAAATCCAAACCATAGTCGCCCTTTTTGGGGCCGGCCCCAATCTGGTTTTTCCCCTGCACGATAGCCGAACCTTCAAAAATAGCAATGGGCGAGAAAAATTCAACATTATCTATACGCTGTCCGTTTTCAAGGTGCATAACAATATTATTATGATTTTTAGATACGATGGTGCTCAGCAGGTTGCCGGTCTGGAAACTGACCTCCAACTCTAACCTGGTGCCGGCCGATGATCCTTCATTGATATTGAGAATGATGGAACTGATGTCGATAAAATCTTCCGTTTCCGGTGCATCCATGGTCACGGCCGGGACGTCATCGGCAGGTTGCGGGGCGGGTTTCTGGGCTTTGGACAGTTTTTTCCGGTACCCCCGCCGCTTGAGATTATCCTCCAGGAAAAGCCGGATGTTTTCCAGTTGCGTGGCGGTGAACAGATCCGACTGGAACCAGCGGTTGTATTGTTGCACGGCCGCATCCAGCTGGGAAAGCGCCAAATGGCAGCGAAACATATTTTTGGCGGCATTGACCCTTATGGATTCGCGCTCAAGGAGGGCTTCGAACTCGGTCAGGGCCTGCCCGTACTGGCCGAATTTGGCAAGCGCCGTGGCCCCCTCGAGGGCTGCGGCATCCCCATCGTTATCAGGGGAGTAGGCGAACAGTTTTTTGACCAGTTCCCGGTCACGGGTAGACATCTCCGGCGAATCGGGACCATCGTCCATTTCGCCCAATTTTTCTGAGATTTGAGCAACCTTGGCCTCGATGCGAGAGATCAAAGCCGTTTGATTACTGATGCCGGTTGCCTTGGATATTAAAGTGTGGGCATTTTGGAAGCGGGTCTTGGCTTCCCCGTAAAGCCCTTGTGCGCGGTAAAGCTCAGCTTCCCGCAGTAAATTGCGAATTTGGATTTTGATACCCATTCAGACCCCTTGGATAACCCCGCTAAACCTTAATGAATCAAAGCGTTTGCTACAACGTGACCACTCGCAAGAAACCACCCTGTTGCTTTATCCTAGAAACTTGCTGGATGTCAATATCAATAATTAAATAAAGCTATTGACTTTCTTGGGGATTATGCTAACAAATTTTCCCTTGCTGTGAATAGTTAGAACTGCGCTGCCATGTCTTTTTTTCAAATCCGGGATTCTTGCGAAACTGGTTGGATTCTTCCGCGGCAGGACAGATAACCATGAGTCTTGATGCCCCACATCACCACTCTTCTTAGTTTCGGCGAAAAACATAAAACCTTTAATTTTTTTAAGGGATTTATACGCCTAATATTAATCTTAAGCCATTAAGGAGTTACCCCATGAACAGGAAGGTTACGGTAATCGGATCCGGTAATGTCGGGGCTACAGCAGCCCAACGTTTAGCGGAAAAAGAGCTTGCAGATGTGGTTTTGATCGACATCATCGAAGGTGTGCCCCAGGGCAAAAGCCTTGACCTCAACGAGGCCGCGCCCATTGAAAAACATGATGCCAAACTGACCGGTTCCAATGGTTACAAGGCTTCGGAAGGATCTGAGATCGTCATCATTACCGCCGGTATCCCGCGCAAGCCGGGAATGAGCCGTGATGACCTGATCAGCACCAATGCCGGCATTATGAAAAGCGTTTCCGAACAGGTGGCCAAGTACTCCCCGGAAGCCGTGATCATCGTGGTCAGCAATCCCCTGGACGCCATGTGCCATGTTGCCTTTGAGGCCAGCGGATTTCCCAAAAACCGTGTCATCGGCATGGCCGGCGTCCTGGACTCCGCGCGTTTCCGGACATTCATTGCCATGGAACTGGATGTGTCCGTGGAAAACACCCACGCCTTTGTGCTGGGCGGCCATGGCGACACCATGGTGCCTCTGCCCCGCTACTCAACCGTGGCCGGTATTCCCATTACCGAACTTTTACCCCAGGACCGCATTGACGCCCTGGTGGACCGCACCGCCAATGGCGGCGCTGAAATCGTCAGCCTGCTGAAAACCGGCAGTGCCTACTATGCGCCGGCTTCAGCGGCGGTGGAAATGGCCGAATCGATTTTAAAAGACAAAAAGAAGATCCTGCCTTGCGCCGCCTACCTGCAGGGCGAGTACGGCTATAACGATCTTTTCATCGGCGTTCCGGTCAAATTGGGCGCCGGCGGTGTCGAAGAGATCGTCGAGATCAAACTCACTGCGGATGAAAAGGCCGCCCTGGATAAATCCGCGGCAGCCGTAGAGGAGTTAAAGGGAGTTTTAGCCAAACTTAAATAGTGTCTGGCTGTGATGGCATACCTTTTGATCAGCCGCTGAATAGCGATACTGCGGGCTGATCCGGGCCCGTTCGGCTAGCTGGAATTAAAGGCAGGGTTGGGACATTTGCTGGCAAGCATGTCACAACCCTGTCTTTTTTATGTTCCGCCCCGCAGGTCATGGGGGCCAATGTCCTGCCCCTCTGGGGGGTGAACTGCATCGGAACAGGACTGAGGAGGGAATTAGGATGGTTTTTGGGCTCCTTTTAAATATTCCCACAGAGTCAGCGCGATCTTGTGATTCATGCCCGGCACGGCGGCCAGTTCCTCCGGGCCGGCCCGTTTGATTTTTTCCATGCCACCCAAATGCGTAAGCAGTCGCTTTTTACGCAGGGGACCGATGCCGGGAACATCGTCCAGGATGGAGCGCCGGGTGGATTTTTTTCGCTGGCGGCGCTGAAACGTGATGGCCAGGCGGTGGGCTTCATCGCGGATGCGTTGCATGAAGAGCAGCAGGTCCCGCTCGCGGCCCAAATAAACCGCATTGGCCCTGCCCGGCAGGTAAAATTTTTCTTCCGTCTCCCCCTGCCCTTCGTCGGGCTTGGCGATTCCGGCTACATCGAAGCGGCCCTCAAGGCCCAGTTCCTTCAGAACCGCCAGGGCGATATTGAGCTGGCCCTTGCCGCCATCCACCAGCAGGAGGTCCGGCAAACGGTGATCCGGGGCGCTGGTTTTTTCGGCTCTGAAGCGACGCTGCAGCACCTCGTGCATGTAGGCATAATCGTCCGGTTCCCCCCTATCTTTCAGTCGATAGCGCCGGTAGGCGGACTTATCCGGCCGGCCCCGGAAAAAAACCGCTCGGGAGGCCACCGGCTCAGAACCGGCCAGGGTGGAGTTATCAAAACATTCGATGCGTACCGGGAGCTGGGCCAGCCGCAGCCGGACCTGCAACCGCCGCAAAAGATCCGCCGCGGCTTCACGCCGTTTAAGCCGCTCAGCCAATTCTTTCTCGGCATTCTGCTGGACCATCTGCATCAGGTGCGCCTTTTCTCCCCGCTGAGGACACTTGATGTACACCCGGGAACCCCGTCGCCGGCTCAGTATATCCGCCAGCAAGTCCCCATCCTCAATTTCCACAGGAACCAGGATCTCTTTCGGTATAAAGGGCGAGTTTTCGTAGTACTGCCGAACAAAATCCCTGACCAGCTCTCCTTCCAGGGCCACCGGCAGCGGCAGTTCAAAGTGGCGGTGGCCCTGCACATAACCCCCGCGGACAAAAAAAACAGTGATCACTGCCAGGTCATCTGCATGGGCCACAGCCAGGCCGTCGCGATCCTTGAAATCGGTGGTCACGGCGATCTGCTTCTCGAGGGTACGCGTGAGTGCGAACAGTTTGTCCCGCAAAGCCGCGGCCCGCTCAAACTCCTGACCGGCCGCGGCTTTGTGCATCTCTTTGCTCACGTTGCGCGCAAGTTCGGGCGTGCGCCCTTTGAGAAACAGAACCACCTCCTTGATAATTTTCTGGTAGGTTTCCGGGGTTACCCTATGGTAACAGGGTGCCAGGCAGGCCCCCATCTGAAAATGGAGGCAGGGACGCTGGCGGGTCTTGAAATCACGATTCTTACATTTACGGATTTTAAAGGTTTTGTTGATAAATCGCAGGGTCTCCCGAACAGCCTTGGCCGAGGCAAAGGGACCGAAATAGATAGTGTCCTTGCGATCGGTCTTACGCACAATCTCAAGGCGAGGAAAGGCCTGGCGGGTATCCAGACCCAGGGAGGGATAGCGCTTGCCATCCTTGAGCGCCACATTGTAGCGGGGCTGATGGCGTTTGATCAGGTTGGATTCCAGGATCAGCGCCTCTTTTTCCGAGGCGGTAACCACCGTTTCAAAAGAGTCGATGCGGGCTACCAGGGCCGCTGTTTTGGGATTGGACCGGGAGGCGGCGTTAAAATAGGCCCGTACCCGGTTTTTTAAATTGCGGGCTTTGCCCACATATAGCACCCGGCCCTCCCCGTCTTTCATCAGGTAAACACCAGGATCGGCAGTGAGCAGGTCCAGGGCCCGCTCCAGACTTTCCCGGGATGGTTTTGCCTTTGGTTCAGCCATAGCGCATACCAGACTTACAGTTCGAACACCCCTTTGCGACGTAAATCCCGGATACGATCCCGCAGTTCGGCCGCCCGTTCAAAGGCCAGTTCCGCGGCCGCCGCATGCATCTTTTTTTCCACCCGGGTGATTTCGCGGTCCAGTTCTTCCATGGTGGTATAGGCCGCCTCCGGTTCGGCGGCTCTGCTGTCCGGTGAGCGGGCATCACCGGATATGGCCTCAAACAGGGATACAATATCCTTTTCAATGGTGGTGGGTGTTATGTTGTGGCGCTCATTGTAGTCGGTTTGAATGCGGCGCCGGCGCCGGGTTTCGGCCATGGCCTGCTCCATGGCCGGAGTGACCCGGTCAGCGTACATGATGACGCAGCCCTGGGCATTGCGGGCCGCCCGGCCGCAGGTCTGAATCAGGGATCGCGCGGATCGCAAAAAACCCTCCTTGTCCGCGTCCAGCACCGCCACCAGGGAGACCTCGGGAATATCCAGCCCCTCCCGCAGCAGGTTGATACCGATGAGCACGTCAAAGCGGCCCTGGCGCAGGTCACGGATGATATCCATGCGTTCGATGGTATTGATGTCGGCATGCAGATAACTCACCTTCAGCCCCAGATCGGAATAATACTCCGTGAGATCTTCCGCCATGCGCTTGGTCAGGGTGGTGACCAGCACCCGCTGGTTTTGCTCGATCCGCGCGAGTATTTCACTGTAAAGGTCATCCACCTGGGTTCCGGCCGGCCTGACTTCTAATCGGGGGTCGATGAGCCCGGTGGGCCGCACAATCAGTTCTACAACCTGCCCGCTGCTTTTTTCCAGCTCGTAATCCGCCGGGGTGGCCGAAACAAATACCACCTGGCCCAGGCGGGATTCGCTCTCTGCAAATTTCAGCGGGCGGTTATCCAGGGCCGACGGCAAACGGAAGCCGAATTCAGCGAGGGTCGTTTTCCGGGAACGGTCGCCTTTATACATGGCCCGCAACTGGGGCACGGCGATGTGGCTTTCATCGATGCAGGTGATGAAATCGTCCGGGAAATAGTCCAGGAGCGTCGGTGGCGGTTCCCCCGGGGCGCGGCCCGTCAGATGGCGCGAATAGTTCTCGATCCCGTTGCAATAGCCCAGTTCCTGGATCATTTCCAGGTCGAAATGGGTACGCTCTTCAATGCGCTGGGCTTCAATGAACGCATCCTGATCCCGGAAGTGGGCGATGCGTTCCTTTAATTCCGCCAGAATGGTCTGGGTTGCCCGTTTGATGGTGGTGCGCTGGGTGACGTAATGGCTGGCCGGGAAAATGGCCATCCGCCGAATGCGGCGGATCACCGTGCCGCGCAGGGGGTCGATTTCCGCCAGTTCGTCAATTTCATCCCCGAAATAGTCCACCCGGATGGCTTTTTCGTCCTCGTAGGCCGGGAAAATCTCCACCCGGTCGCCCCGCACCCGGAACACTCCTCGGTGAAAATCCACATCATTGCGTTCATAGTGCATGGATACCAGGTCCCGCAGCAACTGGTCCCGTTCCAGCTGCTGTCCCGCCTCAAGTTCCACGCGCATGGCCAGGTAGTCTTCGGGTGCCCCCAGGCCGAAAATACAGGAGACGCTGGCCACCACCAGAACATCCCGGCGCGTTAGTACCGACATGGTGGCCGAGTGGCGCAGCTTATCGATCATTTCGTTGATGGAGGAGTCCTTCTGGATATAGGTGTCGCTGGCCGGGATATAGGCTTCCGGCTGGTAATAATCGTAGTAGGAGACAAAATACTCCACGGCGTTGTCGGGAAAAAGCTGCCGGAACTCGCTGAACAGTTGAGCTGCCAGGGTTTTATTGGGGGCAATCACCAGGGTCGGCCGGTTGAGGCGCGCCACCACCTGGGCCATGGTGAAGGTCTTTCCGGAGCCGGTGACCCCCAGCAGCACGTTGTGTTTTTCCCCGGCAGCGAGTTGGGCGCATAAGCGTTCAATGGCCCGGGGCTGGTCGCCCCGGGGTTTGAAATCACTCTGTAATTGAAACTCGGACATGGCTGGTTCCTGATCTGGGAGGTAAACTGTGGGGTGCGGCGGGCAACGGTGTCAGCTTGATGCGGTTGATGCAACCAACACCACGCATTGGGCGGCCATACCCTCCTTCCGGCCAATGGGACCCAAACCTTCGGTGGTGGTGGCTTTGACATTGACCCTATCCGGCGCAATCCCGAGGGTCCGGGCCAGGTTGTCCCCAATGGCTGTTTTATGGGCGGCGATGCGGGGCGCCTCGGCCAGCAGGGTGACGTCGATATTGACGATTTCAAACCCCTGTCGGGACAACAGCGTGCGGACTTTTCCCAACAAAACTAGACTGGAAATGTCCTTATAACGGTCATCGCTGTCCGGAAAATGCTGGCCGATATCCCCCAGGCCGCTGGCTCCCAGCAGGGCATCCATAACGGCGTGGGTCAGCACATCGGCATCGGAATGGCCGGCAAGTCCCTGGTGGTGGGGAATGGCGACGCCGCCCAGAATCAAGGGGCGCTCCGCCGCCAGCCGGTGGACATCATACCCCCAGCCAATGCGCAGGCCGACATCCTTATATCCCTTGTCATCAGGCATGGAGCACCAGTCCGGCGGGCAGGGATTCGCCGAAAATGGCCGCCTGATCCAGTTTGTTCGTTTCCGTAATGGACGCGATGGGAAGTTTGAGCTTCGCCAGGTCCGGATCCTGGTCCAGCCAGTCTAAAACCGCCCGGCGCTGTTCAGGGGCCAAATCCCGGGCCCGATCTCCGGTCTGCCTGGCCAATTGCGCCAGAGCCGCTGCCACCGGTTTGAGGTTGCGCCACTTTTTCGCCAGGAGGGTATCCACCCAGCGGGCAGCTTCCGCGACGGTTAAAACCCGGTCCGCGGGACCGTAGAGCAG
>Ga0180436_10003543_pt1 | contig 14326 bp, 14 predicted proteins | sample SS_ome_2_FD_132434 | JGI IMG/M metagenome (GOLD analysis project Ga0180436, IMG submission 132434) | Hypersaline lake sediment archaeal communities from the Salton Sea, California, USA - SS_3_S_2 metaG | ecosystem: Environmental > Aquatic > Non-marine Saline and Alkaline > Hypersaline >...
CAGATGGCCGTCCGCGGTGGTGACGAAACTGAAGATATTGATGCCCTCGGGGAGACCCTCGCGGTTGGGTTGCCAACTCAGGGGATCAGCGGCCTTTGCGCTATAGACCCCAGCGCCGACACTGCCGGCATGAAGCCAGAGCGTATCGGCGACCGTCTGGGTTTCGAGCCGGTAGAGACTCAGGCCCTCGAGCGCCCGCAGCCACTGGCCATCACCCTGCACATGCAGTCCATCGCCGGTGCCCACCAGGAGCCGGTCGCCGGCGAGGATCTCGTCGCGCACCCGCACCGGCAGCTCGGGCATCCCCGCGGGGACATTGAAGAGGCCACCGCCGGTGCCGATCGGCCCTGTCGAGGCATCGCCGGCAAGGTCGGCGGAGAGGGCGGTGACCGGATGTCCGCCAAGATCGACATTCACCCGCAGCCAGAGGTCGTCGGCATAGCGCCAGAGTTCGCCCTCTTGGGTTCCGGCGAGGATGCTGCCGTCATCGGCGAGCGCGAGATCGGTGATATGGCCGCTGCCAAGGGGGGCGTTCCGCACCAGCCGCTCACCGCCGGGGATGAGCGGGCCGGCGATCAGTAGGATCAATCCCAGCACGGCAATGCCGATGGCGATGGGGCGACTGGTCTTCATAAGGGTTCCTCGTGTCCAGGGTGTTGTGAGTCTCGTATTCCGGCCCGACAAGCGCGCCTGCTTGACGGGGGTACAGCTTAGCGGATCAGTCGGGTCTTTAGGGCTATCGCCCAGCCCCTCATTGAGCGCTTCTAGCAGATAACGGTTGCTAGGCCATCTAGCAAGTCGAAAACGAGCCGGGCCGCGCCGCCGTCGGGCTGCGCCGCGCTGCATTGCATTGCACTGCACTGCACGCAAAACTTGATGCATCCGCCCGCATGGGATGCCGTCATTCGGCGCCGTCAACCGATGCGAGGCGGGGCGGCTCTGCTATCATCGCCAGCCCTGGCATGTTGCAACAGACCCGAGAACCGCACGATGACCGTTCGTACCCGATTTGCCCCATCTCCCACTGGTTACCTGCACGTCGGCGGGGCCCGCACGGCACTGTTCAGCTATCTGTTCGCGCGCCGGCATGGGGGGCAGTTCGTGCTCAGGATCGAGGATACCGATCTCGAGCGCTCCACGCCGGAGTCGGTGAACGCGATCATGGAGGGCATGACCTGGCTTGGCCTCGACTACGACGAGGGACCATTCTTTCAGACGCAGCGCTTCGAGCGCTATCACAACGTCATCGACGAGCTGCTCGACAAGGGTCTGGCCTATCGCTGCGATTGCCCGAAGGAGCGGCTCGATCGCCTGCGTGACAAACAGATGGCGGCCAAGGTCAAGCCGCGCTACGACGGTCATTGCCGTGGCCGCCAGATCGATCCCGAGCAGCCGCATGTGGTGCGCTTCAAGAACCCGGCCGATGGCGCGGTGATCGTCGATGATCTGATCCGCGGTCGCGTGCCCTTCGCCAATGCCGAACTCGATGATCTGATTATCCGTCGCAGTGATGGCTCGCCGACCTATAACCTGACCGTGGTCGTCGATGACGCCGAGATGGCGATCAGCCACGTCATCCGCGGTGATGATCATCTGACCAATACCCCGCGCCAGATCAACATCCTCAAGGCGCTCGGTCACGAGCCGCCCAAATATGCCCATGTGCCGATGATCCTGGGGCCGGATGGCAAGCGGCTGTCGAAGCGTCATGGGGCGGTCAGCGTGGTTGCCTACCGGGACGCGGGTTATCTCCCGGAGGCGCTGCTTAACTATCTGATCCGGCTCGGATGGTCGCACGGCGATCAGGAGGTCTTCTCGCTCGATGAGATGATCTCGCTGTTCGATATCGCCGACGTCAACACCGCCCCCTCGGCGTTCAACGTCGACAAGCTCGATTGGCTCAACCAGCACTACATCCAGCATGCGGATTCCAAGCGCATCGCGCGATTGCTCAGTCCGCAGATGGGCGAGATTGGGATTGATCCGTCGACCGGGCCAGATTTGGTCGAGGTGGTCGAGGCGCAGGCCGCACGCGCCAAGACCTTGACCGAGCTGGCGCGGATCAGCGCCTTCTGCTATCAGGACTTCGACGACTACGACGAGACCGCGGCCAAGAAGCATCTGCGGCCGGTAGCCCGGCCAGCGCTCGAACGGCTGCGCGCCGAGCTGGACATGCTGGCGCTCGAGGACTGGGAGCCAGAGACACTGCATCGGGTGATCGAGCGCGTCTCCGAGGAGCTGGAATTGAACATGGGCAAGGTGGCACAGCCGTTGCGCGTGGCGATCGTTGGCCGCGCTGCGTCGCCGGGGATCGATATCACCCTGCGGTTGGTTGGCAAGCCGGCCACCTTGCGCCGCATCGATCGGGCGCTAGCCTTCATCGATGCGCGTGCGCTCAGGCCCCCCACTGCCTGACGGTGCCGGTGTCCAGATGCACGAAGTCCGAGCGCGAATAGTAGCCAACGCCGCCTTGAGCCAGGCTTAACGCGGCGTTACGGATGGTACGGGTTGGCAAGTCGCGGGCGCGAATGTCGATCGCCTTGCCACTCATGTGCAAGCTGCGTTTGGCGACGCCGCTTGAGGTTCGCCGGAGCATGGCGTTGGTCTTGGGTGAGCGATAGCCACTGACGATCTCGAAGACGGTGTCATCCTGGCCGAGCGTTTGCTTGATGTCGAACAGGAGGTCGAACAGCTTAGGGTCGATCGTGGTGACCTCACCGGTGCGGAAATCGCGCAGAAACTGGTTGAGTCGGGCTAAGGAACTGCGCTGATAGTGATCACCCTTGCGGTAGGTCAGTGTCAGGCGTTCGTCGGTGTGGAGATGATGAAAGGCAAGGCTGCGAGGTTGGTCGAGGTTGCGGCGGGCAAAAGCTGGCGCTGTCGCCACGGCCAAGGCCGCGCCGAGGAAGATCCGTCGGTTCACTAGTGTTCCCCCTAAAAGACGATCATGTTGTTGTGCGCTTTGAGTATAGGCCGGGGCAGGATAAAAGCAATAGGCGTTTGGCGATAAATTGACCTCTCTGCCGCATGCTCTAAACTACATCAATGAAAATAGTTAAGCATCCGTTTGAACTAGAGAAATCCGATGGCAGCGGGAATGACTCAATTGGCTGTATGGTAGCGCTTTTTGGGCATCTGGCTGGGCTTATGGGGGATGGCGAAAGAGGGCGCTAAAAGAGGGGCGAAAACGATGATCACCAAGCCTGTAACGACAAGGTCGGTTCTGGGTGCTGGTGCTGGTGCTGGTGTGGGTGTGGGTGTGGGTGTTGGCGCCCGCGCTTGGCGCTTAGCGGCTGGGCTTGTCGTACCGGGTATGATCGCCCTGTTGGCCCCTGCTGGCGTCTGCGCTGACGTGTTCAAATACGTCGATCAGCATGGCAACGTCTTCTTTTCCGACGAGCCCTTAACCGGTTCCGGCCTCAAGCTCGAGTGGAAGCGCACCGCGACGCGACTTGCGGCGCAGAACCGGGAGCAGTCGGCATCGTTGCGCCGAAAACAGGTAGAGATCAACGCGCGGCTAGCAGCACGCTTAGAGACCAAGACAGCAACCGCCGCACTTTACGAGCAACGCCCAGCTGAGCCGGTCAGCGGCTCGATGTGGGTACGCCGGATGCGCTATCAGCCCCTTATTGAGCGTGCTGCCCGGCGCCATGGGCTGGTGCCGGAGCTATTGCATGCGGTGATTCGCACGGAATCGGCCTACAAGCCAAACGCGCTCTCGCATGCCGGGGCCTGCGGGCTGATGCAGCTGATGCCCGGCACCGCCGAGCGCTTTCGGGTCACTGAGATCTGGGACCCGGAGCAAAACATCGAGGGTGGTGCGGCCTATCTTCGCTTCCTGCTTGATCTGTTTGATAACGATCTCCGGCTTGCCCTTGCTGGCTACAATGCCGGCGAGGGGGCGGTGAAGCGCTATGGCAACCAGATACCCCCCTACCCGGAGACCCAGAACTACGTGCGCAAGGTGCTTCAATTCCTCTGGACCGAGGAGGAGTCGCGGCAGTCTTGAGTACAAAGCTTGATCGCAAAGCTTAGGACCAGTCTTGCACCGAAGCAGGTCGAGCGGTCTTCAGTCTTCGCCGATGACGCGGTTGTCCTTGGGTCTTGAGAGTAGCTTTTCGGCCTCCGCCTGCTGCCGGGCAAAGATCATTCGATAGTCGGCGTCGTCGCCTTCGGTGCGTTCCGCCCTGAGATTGCGCACGGTGGCCCGGGCGTCTTGGTAGCGCTCTTGAGTCTCGATATGCGTGAGGCGCAGGTTGGGTGTGATCTTATAGACAAAGTACGGCATCCGTCGGCTTCCATCTTGGCTGGCTGACCAGTGCCGCTACGCTGGCATGATCAGCCTAGGTTGTTGGTGATCGGAGGTTTGGTTGTCGCAGATATAGGGGCGCTATCTCGGTGATCGAGGGCTAAGCATCGGTTTCACCGAGGTTGTGCTAAGCAGGGATGCTCAGGCCTGCGCTAGGATAACCCGCCGATGGTCGGCTAAGATGGCTGGTTGGTTAGCGGTTTCTTAGCGTAAGTTCTTCTTATAGCTTGGGATATTGGCATTCCTTGCCTGCGAGAAGTTGGCGAATTCCATGGTCACGCTGGCCAATTGCACGGCTTGGAAATCCGCGTCGGTGACGATCGCTCCGCGCAGGATGGCGCCGCCGAGCACGGCGCCGGCAAAATTGGCCCCGGTCAGATCGGCGTTGCGAAAGTTGGCGTCTTGCGCCGATGCATTGCATAGCCGCGCGCCGGTGAGGGTTGCGCCCTCAAGGTTGGCTAGGTTGAGCACGGTAAAGCCGTTGCGCTCGCTGCTGGTCAGATCGGCTTGCTCAAGATTGGCATTGACGAGGTTGGCATCGTTGAGATGGCTGTCGCGTAGGTCGGCCGCCGCGAGATTGGCCTCGCGTAGATTGGCCTGAATAAGGAGCGCGCGGGTGGCGGTGACCTGACGCAGATTGCTATGGCAAAAGTCGGTGCCGCGCATGTCGGCTCCGGTCAGACTGGCCCTTTCGAGCTTGGCAAACCGGATCTCCGCCTTGCGGAGGTCAGCGCCGTCAAGGTTGGCATCGGTCAGGTCAGCGCCGGAGAGTACCGCAACGTTGGCCGGGCGCTCCGTGCCAGCGCGCACCTTGGCCAGATTGGCGGCCTTGAGGTTGGCGTCATTCAGATGAGCGCTGCGTAGATTGGCGCCGGTCAGTATCGCGCCCTGCAGATTAGCGCCGACCAGGTCGCTGAACTCGAGATTGGCATCAGTCAGGTTCATCCCCTGTAGATCCGCGCCGTTCAAGCGCATATTGCGTAGGTCCGCGCCGACTAGCGAATCGCCCTCAATGCGGGCTAATACTTCAGCCGTTTCTTTGTGCTTGATCTCGACCATCTTGTCCTCCTGGGGTTAGCGTAGGTGCTACTGTTGTTGCTCGCGTTGTTGCTCGCGTTGTTGTTCTTGCCGCTGGTCTTGCCGCAATTAGTTAGGATTTCCAGCCCATTCCGCTATGCTATCGATCCCGCGCTCCCTTTGCACCAGAAACAAGCGTGCGGCTAATCCGCACCAGAGGAGGAGATGATGAAACTCGAGACGCTTGCGATCCATGCCGGCTTTGAGCCCGACCCGGCCACCAAGGCGGTAGCGACCCCGATCTATCAGACCACCAGCTACGCCTTTGACGATACCCAGCACGGCGCCGACCTGTTCGATCTTAAGGTGCCGGGCAACATCTATACCCGGATCATGAATCCGACCAGCGATGTGCTCGAGAAGCGCGTCGCGGCGATGGAAGGTGGAGTGGGGGCGCTGGCCTTGGCTTCGGGGATGGCAGCGGTGACCAACGCGATCTTCACCCTGGCGCAAGCGGGCGATAACATCATCGCCAGCTCGACCCTCTATGGCGGCACCTATAACCTGTTCGCGCACACGCTGCCGCGGCTCGGTATCGAGGTACGGCTGGTGAAGCCGAATGATATCGAGACCATGGCGGCCAAGATCGACGCCAAGACCAAGGCGGTGTTCTGCGAGTCGATCGGCAATCCGGCCGGCAATGTCGCGGACCTCAAGGCGATCGCCGACATGGCGCATGCGCAAGGCGTGCCGGTGATTTGTGATAACACCGTGCCAAGCCCCTATCTGTGCCGGCCGTTCGAGCATGGCGCCGATATCGTCGTGCATGCGCTGACCAAGTATATGGGTGGCCATGGCACCACCATCGGCGGCGTGCTGGTTGACTCTGGTCAGTTTCCCTGGGCCGAGCATGCCGAGCGCTTCCCGATGCTCAATGAGCCAGACGTCTCCTACCATGGCGTGGTCTATACCGAGGCACTGGGGCCGGCAGCCTATATCGGCCGCGCCCGGGTGGTGCCGTTGCGTAATATGGGCGCCGCCATCTCGCCCTTTAACAGCTTTCTGATCCTGCAGGGTATCGAAACCCTGCCGGTGCGCATGGACCGGCATTGCGAGAACGCGATTGCGGTGGCCGAGTATCTCAAGGGGCATGCGAAGGTCGAGTGGGTGCGCTATGCCGGACTGCCCGATAGCCCGGATTATCCATTGGTACAGCAGTACATGGACGGCGCCAAGGCCAGCTCGATCCTCTCGTTTGGCATCAAGGGCGGCCGCGAGGGCGGCGCGCGCTTTATCGACGCACTCAAGCTGGCGGTGCGGTTGGTGAATATCGGCGACGCCAAGACCCTGGCCTGCCATCCGGCCACGACGACGCACCGCCAGCTCTCGCCGGAGGAACTGGGCGCTGCTGGTGTCAGCGAGGATCTAGTACGGCTGTCGATTGGCATCGAGCACATCGAGGATATTATTGCCGATCTGGAACAAGCCTTGGCGGCTTGCTCGCCCTGATTAGGCTCACTGAAGAGGCTCAGTGAGTAGGCTCACTGAAGAGGCTAGTGGTCATGAAGATTCATTGCTTAATGCATGTGCCCTTCGAAGGGCCTGCACGGATCGCTGATTGGGCAGAGAGCCGTGGTCATGCCATCGCGTTCAGCCATCTATTCGCGGACGATGCGCTGCCCCAGCTTGAGGCCTTCGATCGGCTGGTCGTGATGGGCGGCCCCATGGGGGTTGGCGATGAGGAGCACTATCCTTGGCTCCGCGCTGAGAAGGCGCTGATTCAGGCGGCAATCGACGCCGGGCGTTCGCTGGTCGGCGTCTGTCTCGGCGCGCAGTTGATTGCCGCCGCGCTCGGGGCCGAGGTGAGACGAAATCCACAAAAAGAGATCGGCTGGTTTCCGGTTCGGCTCACAGAGGCGGCGCTGAGGCACCCCTTGTGTAAGGATTTACCGGCCGAGCTACAGGTTTTGCATTGGCACGGTGAGACCTTCTCATTGCCGCCTGGTGCGCTGCATCTCGCTGAGAGCCAGGCCTGTCCGCGGCAGGGCTTCCTGGTTAATGAGCGCATTCTCGGTCTGCAATTCCATTTGGAGATGACGTCGACTAGCTTACGCACGCTTTGCAGCCACTGTGCCGATGAACTGCGACCGGCCCCCTTTGTACAGAGCGCGGAGCAGATGCTCGGGGTGTCGCCGGTGCGCTATGAGGAGACGGCGCGGGTGCTGGAGCTGTTGCTAGACCGGCTCGACTCGACTCATCTGGAACCCAAAGTGCCAGCGAGCGACTAAGTTGACGAGGTCTGGTGCTACGACTCGAGCGCCGTTGATCAAGGCTTAGGAGACCGCGGATGACGAAACGACACTGGCTGCGAGCCATACTGGCTCCAGCGCTAACCTTTTTGATCGGACTGGCAACAGGTGCTTGGGTTGTCTCGGCCGACAGCCTTGACTCAGCGCTGATGGTGACAGCCGGCTCGGCCGCGGTCGCCCCGGCGGTCGCCCCGGCGGATGCCGTTGAGGCTGCTGGACCCGATCAAGCATTGGTTGCGGCCGAGACGCAGCAAGCCTTACTAGCCCGTCTAGACGAGCTTGCGCAGGGCTGGGGCCGGATGCAAGCGGAGCTGGTCGCACTGCAGCAGCGGGTGGTGAGCTTGGAGCGTCGCCCCCTGCCCAGCGCGGATGAGGCCGCAGCCGCCGATCGGCTCGAGGCAGCACGGCCGCGCACACCGCAGGAGCAGCGCAATGCCTTGGTTCGCGCCGGTGTCCCCGCGGGCACCGCGGATGAGATCCTCTGGCGTCGCTCGCAGTTTGAACTCGGTCGGCTGGAACTGCGCGATCAGGCCCTGCGCGAGGGCTGGCTCGGCAGCGACCGCTACCGTGAAGAGATGCGCGCGCTGAATGCCGAGCGCCTGTCGCTGCGCGATGAACTCGATGTTGATACCTACGATCGTTACCTCTACGAGACCGGTGAAACCAATCGGGTCAGTGTCGATTCGGTCATCGCTGGTTCCGCTGGAGATCAGAGTGGCCTAATGCCAGGCGACATCATCGAGCGATACGGTGATGAGCTTGTGCTGGATTTCAACGATTTGCGCTCAGCAACCAGTGCTGGAGCGCGTGGTGAGCTGGTGCCGGTGCAGGTTAGGCGAGGTGGCCAGATGGTCGAGGTCTGGCTGCCGCGCGGCCCAATCGGTATCCGGCTTGATGCCGCCCGAGTTGACCCGAGTAGCTGATTTCATCGTTGCTCGGCCATGGGGTCTCTTAAGTTCTTGCATTGCCCGGGATTGTTGCGCGCGTCTTTTTCTTGACGCGCAGCCTTGTAACCCGTAACAAGGGTCGGAGTTACCTCTTCAGCCCCGGGATTGAGTCGATGAAAGGCATCGTTTTCGTTGAGTTTCTCGAGATGGTCGAGTCGACATTCTCGGCCGAGATGGCCGACGACATCATCGACGCTTGCGACCTGTCGTCCGATGGGGCCTATACCAGTGTCGGCACCTATCCTCATTCCGAACTCGTCGCCTTGGTCGGTGCGCTGTCTGAGCGCAGCGGTATCCCGGTGGCGACGCTGATCCGCCGCTTTGGCGAATTCCTCTTCGAGCGCTTTTACGTTCATCACGAGAGCTTCTTCCACGGCATCGACGATAGCCTGGACTTCCTTGAGCGGATCGAGGATGTGATCCATGTGCAGGTGCGCAAACTCTATCCGAACGCGCAGTTGCCGCGGTTCGAGATCGAGCGGCCCGATGCCAATCATTTGCGCATGATCTATCGGTCATATCGGCACATGGGCGATCTGGCCGAGGGATTGATCCGTCAATGCATCGCGCATTATGGTACCGCCGTTGAGGTTGAGCGGCAGGATCTAGACGACCGGAGTGGCTATGTGCGCTTCGACCTACGTCGGTGATGACCACAATGACTGAGACGACTATCGATCCGGATCGTCTGCTGCGACGTGTTGAGCGCGAGCGGCGCGCTCGTAAGGAGGCGGAGCGACTACTGGAAGAGAAGAGCTTAGAGCTCTATGCGGCCAATCAGGCCTTGCAGCGGCAGGCAGCAGCGCTGGAAGAGCAGGTTCGCGCGCGCACCGCGGAGCTGCATAGGGCGCTTGAGCGGGCTGAGCAGGCGGCGCGGTCGAAGACCGAGTTCCTAGCCGTGATGAGCCATGAGATCCGAACGCCGCTGAACGCGGTGATCGGCATGTCCGAGCTGCTTTCGCTGGAGTCGCTGGCGCCCGAGCATCAAGAACAGGTGCAGCTCATCCATGATAGCGGGCGCAGTCTGCTGGCACTGATCAACGATATTCTGGATTTCTCCAAGATCGAGGCCGGCAAGATGCAGCTCGAGCAAGAGCTGTTTGATCCGCGCGAGTTGCTGCTCGGCACCCTGCGCTCGTTCGAGGTGCAGCAGGCGGCGCGCGGTATTCAGCTGCGCGCCCTGCTCGGCCCGCTTCCTCAGCAGGTTGTCGGCGATCGGGGCCGGCTACGGCAGGTGCTGAGCAATCTGATTGGCAATGCAGTGAAGTTCACCCGTCAGGGCGAGGTGCGTCTAGAGGCGCAGGCCGAGGAGACGGCTTCCGGCTGGCTGCTGCGGGTGCAGGTCATCGATACTGGCATCGGTATCTCGCCTGAGCAGCAGGCGCAGCTGTTTCAGCCCTTTGTGCAGGCGGATGCCTCGACCAGCCGCCATTTTGGTGGCACCGGTCTTGGTCTGGCCATTTCTCATCGGTTGGTGACCGAGATGGGTGGGGGTATCCACTGTGAGAGTACAGCTGGTGTCGGCTCGACCTTCAGCTTCGAGGTGCGCTTAGGCCGGGCTGACGAGCAGCCGCGGGTCAGCCAAGGAGGGCAAGCTGAACAGACGGGCTGCGGCTGTACGGGACCAAGTGTCCGCTTGTTGATCGTCGAGGACAATCCGGTCAACCAGTTGTTGGCTTGCCGCATGGCCGAGCGTCTCGGCCATCAGCCGGACACCGCCGCATCGGGCTTCGAGGCGTTAGAGAAGGTCCAGCAGACGACCTATGATGTGGTGCTGATGGACTTCATCATGCCGGGGATGGATGGGCTCGAGACCACGCGCCGCATTCGAGCGATGGCGCTTGATTCTCAGCCGCGTATCGTTGCATTGACGGCGAATGCCTTTGCCGAGGATCGTGAGCGGGCCTCGGCAGCGGGCATGGACGCTTTTCTCAGCAAGCCGCTGCAGCTCAAGCAGCTGCGCCATGAGTTATGTAGCGCCTGTTTGAAGAAGCATACCCCGAGCAAGGTCGTTGAGCGCTGAATGGACGTCTTGCCGAGCGCGATGCGCTGTCTTTATGCGTAATCCGTGAGTATCCGCGCTATCTTTCTTATATCCGCTCTACAGGTTCGTACGAAGGTGACTCCAAGATGTCTATTGATGAGATTAAATCCCAACTTCAGTCTGAGCTTCCGGTCCTGCTCCAACAGGACACCGGTTTTCGCCGCTGGCTAGAAGATCTGATCCGCCGCACCGCGGTGTCTGCCGAGCGCTTTGACGATCGCTTCGATCGGGTGCTTCGGGAACTTGCGGCTGATCGCGAGGAGCAGGCGCGCAAGTGGGAAGAACAGAACCGCAAGTGGGAAGAGCAGAACCGCAAGTGGGAAGAACAGAACCGTTTCAATCACCAACTGCTCGATGAGATCAAGCAGACCCGTATTCGACAAGAGCAAGGCATCGGCGCCCTAGGTGCGCGCTGGGGCTTGGCGTCAGAGGCCAGCTTTCGTTCTGCGCTTAAAGGGATCTTAGAGAAGTCCTTTGGTGTCGAGGTCATCAACGTTAACGAATTTGATGACGAAGGGACGGTCTTTGGCGTGCCCGATCAGGTCGAGATCGACATCATTGTCCGCAATGGCGATCTCATCCTCTGCGAACTCAAGTCGTCCATGTCGAAATCGGATATCTATACCTTCGACCGTAAGGCGGCATACTACCAACGCCGCCACGGTCGCGAGGTCAGTCGTAAACTTGTCATCTCACCGATGGTTCGACCGGAAGCGCGGCCGGTGGCGGAGCGGCTGGGTATCGAGGTCTTCGGGTATGCCGAGGACGTGACCAATCTTTGAGAACCGATACAGCGCCTTGCCGCTGAGACCTCCCGGACGCTTCCGCTGGCTGGGATGAGCCCGAGCGCTGTTCAACAGCAATCGGGCATCTGTTTAGGGCGTTGGCGGTCCTGCCTTGCGCTTCCAACCCGACTGGACTTCACCGATGATGACGTTGCGAAACTTGGCAACGACGCCGTCTCCGACCTTGATGCTATCGAGCAGTGCTGGGTCATCGACATCGAAGGTTCGGGTCTGGTTTGGCCCTTTGACCGTCACCGTGCCGGCAGCCTTGTCGACGCCGACGATCTCGCCGGTGACCGTTAGGGTTTCGGTCATCGTGCCACTGGGCTTGCTGCCCGAATCCCGGTCGACTTCCACGGCCGTGTCCATGGCGATAGGTGTTCCCGCATCCGCCGGAGTCAGGCCGATCAGTGCACTGCTGATCTCGGTGATGGTCACCTTGTCGCCGATCTTGATCTGATCGATGCGGCTCACCTCCGGTGGCACGTGCAGGACATGGTAGACACCATCCGCATCCTTGAGTGTCATCAAGCGAGTCTCTGTATTAACGACCATCACCTTACCTTGGAGATAGGAGCCGCCCATTTCGGCGATGACTGGCTCGACCTCTTGCGACAGGCCAACGCCCGGGATGGTGGCGCCAGTGAACAGTAGGATGCTAAGGGCGAGACTAAATGCTCTTTTCCGCATGAAATATCCTCATCTTCTTAGATAGTGGGAAGGGGACGGCAATCCGCATGGAAGGTGGCCATACTAGCTTGATGGCCTGTTAGCTTGGTGGCCTGTGCACGTTAGACTGCTTCTCGCCTAGGTGCAAGTGTTGCGAGGCGAGTCTGATCAGGTCGGCTCTGATGTCGCGGTATTGATTGTTCGGCCACGGCAAATTCGTTCTAGCCGGCGGGCGCTACGGGCTTGGTCGTGTTTCTACGACAGATGAGTCTGACGGCATCGTAATGAAACCTGATGTCTGGCCGACATCGCACCTCGTCGAAAGCCGTTGCCATCGCCTGCCGCATCTCGGTCGTCGCATAGCCGTGAGCGAGCATACGCTCGGCGCCAGACTCGAGGAGTTCGCGCAGATACTGAAGCTGATCGGCCCGATTGCGCCTGCTGTCGCTGCTGCTGATCACGGCTCGCGCTGTTTTGACCAGCACCTCGGCATCTAGCGCCTCGGCGATCTGTCCGAGTCGGCTGCCGATGAAAGGGTCGCCGCCGCCGATCTCGGTCTGACAGCGATTGAAGGCGTCCCACCAGGCCGAGATCGCCGGCTGTGGCGGGTCGAGCCCGAAGCTGTGGTTGTCGACCTCGGTCAGGATCACCGAGCCGGTCGGTTTGACCACGCGCAGCAGCTCGCCGATGACGGAGGCGGCATCCTTGACATGCTCGAGCAGCCAGATGGTCATGCCGATATCAAAGCTGTCGTTGGCGAAGGGTAGGCGACCGGCATCGCCCTGAACCAGGCTGATGCGCTCGTGTTTCGCAAGCCAGGCGCGTCCGGCCCGCAGATGCTGGGTGCTGAGGTCGAGTCCGGTTAGTGTTAGCCGCGGTGCGCGCTCTTCGATCAGCTGCAGCTCTGCGCCGACCGCGCAGCCGACCTCGAGCAGACTTTGGGCGCCGCTGAAGTCAAGGCCGTCGAAGACTGGCGTCGAGAGCATCTGCGCCTGCGCGATCAGGCGCAGGCGCTCCGCGTCGCTAAAGCCGTGGATGTAGTGTTCCGCCACTGCTCGAACCCCTAGGTGCCGGATCAACCTGCCGCGGTCAGCACGCGGCGCAGTTGCCGGATGGCCTCGGTCTGCGTCGGCGCCTGCATGCAGGACTCGATCAGCGTTGGATCGAGCTGCGGCAGCATGCCGCTCCGTTGCAGCCGTTGATACTGGTCGCCTTCGAGACCGTAGAACTGAAGCTGGCCTTGCTGCCAGAACCAGACCTCCGGCACCTCAAGCGCGCGATAGACCTCGAGCTTGTTCAGCCCGCCACTGGTGCGAACCACCTCGATGGCGATATCCGGTCGGCTAGGCTCCTTCTCGATCGGCTCGAGCAGATAGCACTCGTCGGGCTCGGCGCCGCGCTTGGCGAGCGTCGACTTGATGGTCCAGGAGCCGGCTCCACCCAAGGCAACATCCATCTCCAGAGCCCAAGTCTCGATCAGCCGAGCAAGGGTCTTCTTGTCAGACTCGTGATACCAGGATGGCGTCATCAGCTCCAGCACTCCGTCGATGAAGGTGAGTCTTGGGATTGCGGATTCACCGCGGATCTCGAGCAGACGCTCGTAATCGCTCCAGTCGGCATCATTGAACAGGACGATTTGGTCATCGGGCCGCGCGGCTTGATGTGCGGGAGCCGGCATGGGGGCTGATGCGAGTGATGCTGGTCTGTCGGCAATGCGCTCTGCGGTGGCGGCCATGGCGAGCCTCGTGTGAGAGTGGGTCTAGGTCTTAGCTTAGAGCTTAGCTTAGCAGGGGGCGCACAGCCCGACCTTGGCGCTGATCGGGAGGCTGTCGTCGCGCGCCAGCTCGGGTTTGAACTCTGCTCGATACTCGGTTGCCGGGCGCTTCTCACTTCGTTGCTCTTGAGCCATTGGGCGTCAACCAAAGGCTGCGCGTTAGAGGGCATGGCGCGCTCAGGCCCGATGGGCGCTACTTGACAGCGACTGTGAGACAAAGTGTCCATTGCAGGGCTCCGACTCCGTTTGACTGTAAAGAGCGCATCATAGAGCAAGGGCTGTTGGGGAGGCAGCCTCAGTGTCGACGCAGCGCCTCGCTCGCCTGGATGATCACACTGCCCGGGGCGACGCCGATGTCCTCGGCGATCACCGAGCACTTGGCCTGCAGCAGGATGCAGATTCGTGCGTTGACCCCACTCAGCGTCTCGTCGTTGGGGTCGTGTCGCCGCCCAGACATGCCGTCCGCGACCAA
>Ga0180436_10003546_pt1 | contig 14313 bp, 10 predicted proteins | sample SS_ome_2_FD_132434 | JGI IMG/M metagenome (GOLD analysis project Ga0180436, IMG submission 132434) | Hypersaline lake sediment archaeal communities from the Salton Sea, California, USA - SS_3_S_2 metaG | ecosystem: Environmental > Aquatic > Non-marine Saline and Alkaline > Hypersaline >...
AAGCGGGCCTTCATCTCCGGGTCGGCGATCAAACGGGGCGAGAGGAACTTGAGAGCGACGAGCCGGTCGAGCCGGTGATCCCAGGCCTTGAAGACGGATCCCATGCCACCCTCGCCGAGCTTCTCGACCAACGTGTAGTGGCCGGCATCGCCCAACTGGGTCTCCGGCGGCCCGGGCTCGCGGTCCTTGGGAGCGAAGGGGGAGTGAGCGAGGAAGTTGACGGAATCCTCGTCCTCCTCTTCCTTGAACAGGTTCCGGATTTCCCGCAGCAGCATCTCGTCGCCCCCGCAGGCCTCGGAGAGAAAGGTCTCCCGCTCCCCCTCCGGCACGCCGGCGGCGGCATGGAATAGCTCGACAACTCTTTCCCACTGTTCGGGTGTCAAGGCGGTCTCTCGATCTTGCATTGTACCGCTCCAGCCCAACTCCGCTCCCCATGCCTTCTTGCAGAACTTGACACACACATCCTGCTGCACCGGGGACCGCTGCGTGCTAACGTGCAGAGAGGCGGCAGGGTCGCCGCCCAGGAGGCGAACGATGCTCGAGATTCCGGAAGCGGTAGCGCTTTCCCAACAGCTTGCCGGGCGTCTTGCCGGAAAGAGAGTCGACCGGATCATCGCCGGCTCTTCGCCGCACAAGTTCACCTGGTACTACGGCGATCCCGGATCCTACACCGAACTTGCATCCGGAAAGACGTTCCGCGGCGCCAAGGCGGTTGGCGGGATGGTGGAAGCGGCCGCCGGTGACGTGCGGTTTCTCTTCACCGAAGGGGCTAACCTGCGCTATGCACCAGCGGGCGGAAAGCTACCGAGGAAGCACCAGTTTCTGTGCGTCTTCACCGATGGATCCGCGCTCGTGGCGTCCGTGCGGATGTACGGAGGCGCCGGCGCATACCGCGAGGGAGAGAACAACTACAAGTACTTCCTGATTTCCAAGGAGAAACCGTCGCCTCTGGAGAAGGAGTTCAACAAGACCTACTTCAAGCGGCTCCTCTCGGCGGACGGTATTGAGAAGCTCAGCGCCAAGCAGTTCCTCGCCACCGAACAGCGCATTCCCGGTCTGGGAAACGGCGTGCTTCAGGACATCCTGTTCGATGCCGGAATCCATCCGAAGCGGAAACTTGGCGCATGCGGCAAAGAGGAGAGAGATGGGATCTTCCGCTCGGTGAAACAGGTATTGAAGAAGATGACGGAGGGCGGCGGCCGCGATACGGAGCTCGATCTTGACGGGAACCCGGGCGGCTACGTAACGATCATGAGCCGCAACACCGTCGGGAAGCCGTGCCCGTCGTGCGGGCAGGCGATCGAGAAGGCGTCCTACATGGGCGGCGCCGTCTACTTCTGCGGGAAGTGCCAACCGCTCTAGGCGGCTACTATCATCAAAGTCTGGAGTTTGCACATGGGAGTCATCGTATGAACAGAAGAACAGCCCTGCACCTGCTTGGAGGGGCGCTCGTCACCGCCAGCGGCAGCGCGGCTGGCTACGAGCCTTGGATCTGGCCGGGAGAAGCTCCAGCGGATTGTCCGTTCCCCCAGTCGGAGGATATCGCTGGAATCGCGATCACTCAGCGGTACACGGACTACCGGGGCTTCGCCGATACCTGGTATCCAACCTGGGCCGCCGACGACCGGCTCTACTCGCCCTACACGGATGGCTCCTGTCCGCGGCTCGACGGCGGCCGTGACCTCTCCCGCTCCTACCACGGGGAGGACGCCGTCACCGGACAGGCGGCGATGGAAGGCAGTGACCCGCTGAATCTGAAGATCTACAGCCTGGGGCTGACTCCAGGCAGCGCATTGCCCTACGGCGGCCGCTACCCGTGCGGCAGCCTCGTTCACGACGGCGTCTGGTACTACGGGACGTACACCCTCGCCCCCAAAGCCAGCACCGACTACGGCGGTTTCGTGTACAACTGGCCCTGGCTGGGGCCGCTGGTTGGTTTTCGGATCTCCAAGGACTACGGCCGTACTTGGGAAGACACGCTTCATACTCCGGAGAAGCCGCTGTTCGGCGAGACCGGCATGTGGGGTCACCCGGTGAAGATCGGCGCGCCACACTTCGTCGATTTCGGCAGGAACATGGAGCACTCACCGGACGGGATGGCCTACCTGGTCGGCCATGGCGCGATGGAACCGGACCCGCGCCCGCGTTTCGCTAACCTGAGCTGGATCACCGGCGACCAGATTTACCTGGTTCGTGTGAAACCGTCGGTGGAGACGATCAACGACGCCTCCGCGTACGAGTATTTCGCCGGGCACAACGGATCCGGGGACGCGGTGTGGAGCAACGACTTCTCCAAGATCGAGCCGCTGGTGGAGTGGAACAACAACGCCGGCTGCGTGACGATCACCTACAATGCGCCCCTGCGGAAGTACCTGATGTGCGTCACCGACGGTTGGCCGACCTGCGCCCGAATGAACTCCTATGTCCTCGAGGCGGACCGGATCACGGGCCCTTGGAGAATGGTCTCCTACTGGAAGGATTTCGGCGAACAGGCGTACTTCCTCAATTTCCCGACGAAATTCATCAGCCAGGACGGCAAGACTCTTTGGCTCTGCTACTCGGGCAACTTCGCCAGGGACTGGAACGGGGAGAAGATCAAGTCGAACCCTCCCGGAAGCCGATACGGCCTGGTAGTGCAGGAAGTGAAGCTCCTGAACAAGCGGGAGTTCGAGGAGTACGAAGACAATCCACGGCCAGACGTCGAGTAGGAAGCATCTTGAGTGACGCTATGGCTTGATCTCTCGAGGCTTGGCGTGAGGAACCTTGTTCGGATCCTTCGGCGCGCCGCTGAAGATTCCCTGGTACACCGACGTGCCCCTGGGCGGGAGCACCATTACCGGCTCGTAGGAGTTGTCGAAGTCCTCCGCCCGCTTTCTCAGCCGGGTCACGATTTCGGGATGCCGCGCGGCGACGTTCTCGGTCTCACCCACGTCTGTGGACAGATCATAGAGTTCTGGAGGATCACACCGCACCGGCTTTAGGAGCTCGCTCTCCGGGGCTTTCGAATCGCGCTTGTTTAGGTGTAGCTTCCACTGCCCTGAACGGATGGCGAACAAGTGCGTACGGAAGTAATAGATGAGTTCTTCGTGCGGCGCTGGCGCCTCGCCTCGCAGATACGGAAGGATGTCAACGCCGTCGATGACCCGGTCATCAGGAGGGTCGCCGCCGGCAAGGCGCACCAAGGTCGGGAAAATATCCATGAAAGTCGTGATCCCGCCCCGGACTTCTCCGCCCGGCAGCCTGCCTGGCCAACGAGCGATCATTGGGACGCGCATACCGCCTTCCCAACCTGTTCCTTTGCCGCCCCGCAACGGTCCCGCGCTCCCGCCTTTCGCCTCCTTCTTGTGGGCTCCCCTCACCCAGGGCCCGTTGTCGCTGGTAAAGATTACGAAGGTGCGCTCATCGAGTGCGAGCTGATTGATTGTCCGCATCACCTCGCCGACGCTCCAATCGATCTCCTCGACCGCGTCCCCGTACGGACCGTGAGCCGACTTGCCTTTGAAGTTGTCCGAAGGCACAACCGGCCGGTGCGGCTTCGTGTAGCTGAGCAGCAGGAAGAACGGTTCATCCCGATTCTCGTTGAGAAACACTTGCGCCCGCCTGGTGTACTTATTGGTCAGATCTCTCTGAACAACGGGGTTTTCAACTACCTTGGTTTGGTCGTAGAGCTTGAGAGAGGGGATCTTGAGCAGATAGGTCCTGGACATGTCGTTCGAGTGAAGCACACCATAGAACTCGTCAAATCCGTGATTGAGAGGGCGGTAGGGCTTCCGTCCGCCGAGGTGCCATTTGCCGACGATCCCCGTTCGATACCCCAACTCCCGCAGCGCCTCGGCGAGCGTCACTTCCGAGGCCGGCAACCCCCATTTCTCAAATGGCACGAGAACACGCGCGAGACCGGATCGTTGCGCGTATCGTCCGGTTAGCAGGGACACCCGGGCGGGCGTGCAGGTGGAGGCGGATGAGTAGAACTCCGTCAGCCGTACGCCTTCCGCAGCCAGACGGTCGATGTTCGGAGTCTTGATCAGCGGATGTCCGTAGACTCCCAGGTCACCGTAACCGAGGTCATCGGCAACCATCACCACGAAGTTCGGCGGCGGTTCGGACGCGACGGCCTGGCCGGCGCATAGCAGCAGAAACAGCCACACTATCGTCAATCGAGACCTCAACCCACAAGCTCCACCTTCTATTCTACCGGGTACACGGGGAGGCCGGAGGAGCCGCTAGAAGCTCCAGCCGACGGTCGTGCTGAACGTCCGGTCCGACCCGCTGGTTCCCTCGGGCGGCTTATTGTCAACACTGTTCCAAAAACTGAGCTTCCAGTAGAGGTCGCCGATCAGATCGAGCTTGAAATCGACGCCGGTCACTGCGCGGACACGGCGTCTTTCCGTCAGGCTCGGATAGAAATTGATGTAAGCCGTGGCCTGCGTTGAGTCAAACCGAAAGATGTCGAAGTTTGCGTTGACGAGTCCCTCAAGACTCTTCCGGGTAGGATCATCGCCTTCGGGCACATTCATGAAGTTCTCAATGGTGTAAACCATGCCGCCGAGAACACGGAGATTCGTTCGATTCGTGTGTATGAAGAACCGGCCGACGCCGCCGCCCATCGTGGAACGAAGGCTCAAGTTCAGCTCGTCGCTCCGGGTGAAGTCGCTCATCGCGCCCCAGTACCAGTTGTTGCTTAGGCCGGCGTTGTAGCCTAATCCGATGGTGTGCGTCTCCGAGGGCTCCAATTCCTGCTGGCGGGTTATCGTCGAACTCAACGTCGCTTGGAAGAGCTTTCTTTGGGTCTGGTACTCGAGCGATCCGTTGACAGCGTAGGTAACTCGGTTGTTGGCCTTGGTGAAGTCAAATCCCCCATCGATGGCCCCTTTGAAATTGGAGAGCCAGGATCGCTCCAATTGGTCGAGCACGACAACCTCTTGCTTCGCGACACGCTCCTCGTAACCCTCGTCGATAATTACGAACCCCTTGTCCGTTGCGGCGGAGGTCGGTTCCCTCTTGATTGTCCCGGAGTATCGCCGTCCGTCCTGCATCTCCACCTTGAAGTACTGGACGCTCTCTATCCGTTCCACTTCGGACCAGTCGACGGGAACAGTCCCGGTGGTGTAGTCGGTCTTGATCTTCAGTTGCCCCTTTTCCAAAGCCCTGATCTCACAAGTGATGTGATCGCCGTTCCTCATGATGAGGACATCGGTCTTCGGCCGCGCGTAGAGCGACGCGGCGAATGCGCTCAGAAGCAGGAGGATGGCCGCGGTGCGGGCCGTCTGGAGTGGAAGCAGATTATCCGGTCTCATGGCGTCGATCCGGGAACGCGCCTGCGCTCCTCGAGCAGGGATATAAGACTGAGGTTAGCAGAGTGGGTTCTCTGGATGAGCGTAGGGATAGGATAGCCCGGGAGGTTTGCCTAACTGTCGGGGAGCTTCCACTCTTTCGGCGCTTTGAACCCTTCCCGGCCAACGTCATAGGGCGGAATGGCGTTTGCCGGCTGAAGGGAGCGGAACGCCTGCAACTTCTCGTACATCCGGCGGACGAGATCCGGATTCCGCGCGGCAAGGTCGTGCCGTTCGTTCGGGTCGTCGGCGATGCGGTAGAGTTCTCTTGTCCGCTGGGAATCGTCGGCCTCGGGGTCGATGATGTTCGGCCCCCGGACCACGAGTTTCCACTCGGAGGTCATGTACATGACTTGCTCCCGGCCGGGCCCTTGTTGCCCGATGTAAGAGTAGAGGTCGCGATCCAGGCCGCCGGACTCGCCAGTTAGGAGATCCAGGACATCCAGACCGTCAAGGGGCTTGCCTCCATGGGTCTTGAGACCGGCGACGCGCATCAGGGTTGGCAAAACGTCGATGTTGGAAAGAGGGGCGGTGATCTTGCCGCCAGCCGGGAAACGCCCGGGCCACCTAGCCGCCGCCACTACGCGGATGCCGCCCTCATAGACCGAAGCCTTGGCGCCATGCAAGGGGCGATTGTCACCGATTCCGCCGACGCCGCCGTTGTCGCTGAAGAACCAGACCAGCGTGTTGCCGCGGATGCCGGCTTCGTCGATGGCGCCGAGAACCGTGCCTACGCCGCGATCCAGCGCCGCAATCATGGCTCCGAGGATGCGGCGGTTCCGGCGGCGGGCGCCGGTGGGCTGGCTCCAGTCGCCGGGAACCGCCTCGAGCGAGTCGTAGTCCGGGATGTCCTCGGGCTTGGCCTGGAAGGGGCTATGCGGCGCGTTGAACGGGATGTAGCAGAGAAACGGATCCGGGCTGGCGGCGCGGCGCGTGATGAAATCGGCCGCGTGCCGGGCGATGAGATCCGTGGTGTAGCCTTCTTCGCGGTCTGGCTCGAAGCCTCGATGCCAGTCCAACTCGCCCTCGCGCTCGTGGGTGAAGTAGTCGATGGCGCCGTTGTAGTGGCCGGCAAACTCAGTGAATCCGCGGCGCAGCGGATGGTACTTGACCGAACTGTGCCCCAGATGCCACTTGCCGAACGCTCCCCGATGGGTGTAGCCGGCGTGGGCCAGGGCCTCCGGGAGCGTGACTTCCGCGACATCGAGGCCGCCTTCACGCCAAGGGGGATACACGGCGCGCATGGAGCCATAGCGGATCGGGTAGCGTCCGGTCATGAGCCCGGCGCGCGTCGGGGAGCAGACGGGAGCGACGTAGAACCGATCCAGTTGGACCCCTTCCACGGCGAGCCGGTCAATGTTGGGAGTGCGGATCTCCCCGCCATGGAAACTGACGTCCCGCCAGCCGAGGTCATCAGCGACGATGATGACGATGTTGGGGCGGTCCAGGCCATAACCGCAGATGGCGCAGAGGATGCAGAGGACTAGGGCTCTCATGGATGGCTGCCTTCCTGATCTTGGAAGTCCAGCATACCGGATTGTGCGCCGCGGTGCGCGCGTCAGTAGCCGGGCGTTCCCGGCGCGACCATGGGGCCGGGATTCGGGATGCTGTCGAGAACCTTGCGCAGGCGTTCGGCGGCGGCCTTCATCTCAGGCGTCATGTCGTCCGGGGCGATTTCAGTCTCGCTGAGGCTGTCGCGGGAGACGGTGAAGAAGCGTCCGTCCTCGAAGAGCTTGTAGTCGTGGTCCTCGGCCCAGCGGTCCAAGCCGCGGCCCTTCTTGGACCAGCCGGGAGTGGGGTCGTGATGGAAGAAGACCCACTCGCGCGGGGGGCCCGGTTCGCCGCGGAGTTGCGGCAGGAAGCTGCGCCCGTCGATGACTCCTTCCTGCGATATGTCGACGCCGGCAAGTTCCGCGATGGTGGGGTAGAAGTCGCTGGAGTCGATCAGATCGTCGAGGACCTTGCCGGCGGGGACCGTTCCAGGCCAGTTGGCGATGAGGGGAACCCGCGTGCCGCGCTCGTTCATCTCGCCTTTGCCCCCTTTCACACGTTCGCCGTTCATCTCCGAGTAGACAGTCCAGGGAGAGCCGTTGTCGCTGAAGAAGATCACGAGCGTGTTCTCGCGGAGGCCAAGCTCGTCGAGCTTGCCGACGATCCGCCCGACTACGGCATCCATGTACTCGACCATGCCGGGGAAGTACTTCTCGTCGTCGCTGACAAGGCGGTCGCCGGCCTCCCAGACCTCGCTATGCGGGGTCGGATTGAAGGGGCCGTGGGTGAGAGCCATCGGGTAGTAGACAAAGAAGGGTTCGCCAGCATTGCGCTCGATGAAATCGATGATGCGGGCAGTGTAGAGGTCGGGGCCGTAGTCGCCCTTGGCCTCCAGCAACTCGCCGTTGTCGAGGATAACCGGGTCGGCGTACCGGGAGCCCTTGTCCTCGGTGTGCAGCGCGTGCCAGAGGAAGTACTCGTCAAAGCCGGCGTCCTTCGGGTGCATGCCCTTTCCGCGCCACTCCGGCTCGAAGTCCGGCGGGTTGTAGCTGTAAAGCTGCCACTTGCCAGAGATAAGAGTCTTGTAGCCGGCCTCGGACATCATATGACCGAAGGTCCGCTCGGACGGATCCAGGATGCCGAAGGCCTTCCAGTTCCGGGCGTTGTACTTCCCGGTCATGAGTTGCAGGCGGGTTGGCGTGCAGAGCGGCTGGGCGTAGCCCCGGGTGAAGCGGATGCCGGTCCGCGCCAGTCGGTCGATGTTGGGTGTCTGGTAGGAGGTTCCGCCGTAGGCGCCGATCGTCTCCATGCCGAGGTCGTCGGCCATGATGAGAACGATATTGGGTTTAGTTGCGCGGGACTCCGGGGGAGAGCCGCTCGAGCAGGCGCCCAGGCAGATCATCGCCACCGGGAAGACAAGGGCCAGGAAGAGTTTCATGATTGTCTGGTAGATTTTATCGTATGGAGGGTTCTATGGCGAGTACGCGAAGAGAGTTTGTCGGTGCGGGACTTGGAATAACGGCCGCGGCGGCGATGGCGCAGCAAACCGGGAATGGAGTTCCAACCCGGCGGCTTGGCAAGACCAACGAACAGGTGTCGATCCTCGCGTTGGGCGGAGCACACGGAGCCGGCATTGGACGCAAGGATCCGGACGCGGCGCTGCGGCTCATGCACGCGGCGATCGACGAGGGCGTGACCTTCTTCGACAACGCTTGGGCTTACGGCAACGGTTTCTGCGAAGAGATGATGGGGAAGGCTCTGCAAGGGAGCCGGCGGCAGAAAGTGTTTCTCATGACGAAGTGCTCCGGGCGCGACACGAAGTTTGCGTCGCAGTGCCTCGAGGACAGTCTGCGGCGGTTGCAGACGGACGTGATTGACCTCTGGCAGTTTCACGAGATCAACTGGGACAACGACCCGGATTGGGTCTACGAGAGGGGCGGCTTGAAGGTGGCGCTGGACGCGCAAGAGGCCGGCAAAGTCCGGCACATCGGCTTCACCGGCCACAAGGACCCGCGGATTCACAACAAGATGTTGAACACCGCCTACGATTGGGCGGCGGCACAGCTTCCGATCAATCCGCTGGACCACTACTACCGGAGCTTCGAAGGCGAGACCGTGCCGCTCTGCCTAGTGAAGGACGTGGGCATGATCGGCATGAAATCCCTGGGCGGCGCCGACGGGATGATCATCAAACACAGCGGCCTGACGGCGGAGGAGTGCGGACGGTATGCGCTCAGCCGGCCGATCGCGACGCTGGTCCGGGGATGGACGTCGATGGACCAACTGATGGCCGACGTGAAGTGGGCCCGGGGTTTCCAGCCACTCTCGGAAGCCGAGGAGGCGCGCATCCTGGCCAAAGCGAAACCCCACGCTGGCGACGGCCGGTTCGAGCAGTTCAAGAGCACGCAACGGTTCGACAACGTGCTGTACCGGAAGATGCACCAGTTCCCGGGCGCCGAAGACTAATAGTCCGGCAAGCTTGTCCTATGATTCCGGGCAAAGGGCGTTCATGTCCGAGGTTTCCACCTCGCCAATCGAGATCGCTTCGATGGTCTCCTGCAATTTGTTGAGCTCCTCGAGGAAACCTCCCCGCTTCTGATGGACGAAGTGCTCGGCAAGGCAGCGATAGTGAGCGATGCCCTCCAGAAGATTCATCTTGTAGTCGAGCAGGCTCTTCGAAGTGGCGGGAGTTAGCCCCAAAGAGAGCTTCTTCATCTCGCATCGCAGATTCTCCACGTAGAGGAGAAGCTCCCGGATGAACATGTGCGGGCGGTCAGGGCTGGTAATCAGAGACAACCGGCCATAGATGTGGCCGATCATCTCCTCCAGAGAGGCGATCTTGGAGAAGTAGGCGATGCCTGGGCCGGGGCAGATGGCCGGTGTCGCATCGGGATCGATTCCGTTCTTCAGCGTGGCGCCGCCGCCGAGATCATGGCAGATGCAGGACTTCGCGCCCACCTCTTCAAGCGCCTCGGCGAGTTGCTCCTCGGAGAGTTCCTCTCCTGGAAGGTGCAGTAGCTTGGTTCGCTGGTACGCCCGTGAAGCGACGCAGAGCGGGGCGTCAGTGAACTCCGTATTGAACAACTTTGCGAAACCCTTCCGGCACAGGCTCCCCGGCTTGCCCTCCGCGATCCGGCGGCGGCGCGCCTCCTCGCTCGCCGAGTTGCGCAGGTTCCAGAAGGGCATCCCGAAGGGGGAGCTATTGCTGAGATAGACATCGTCGCCGGCGGCGGCGGAGAGCTTCTCGAGATGCTCGTCATCGACGTTGCTCACCTCGGGCACAAGGAGGAAAGGCGTCGCCCAACCGGCGCCATCGACCTCGTAGCGGCGCAACAGGAACTCGTGCTCGGCGGATGTGCCGATTCCTCCCTGTACGGTGATTCGCACCGGCGGTGGAGAGTCGACCGTCGTGCGATCCTGAGCGGTCAGCGCCTTCGCGTAGAGCTTGTAGAGGCTGGCTGCCAGTTCTTCCCTCTTCTTCCGGAACTCCTCCAGAATCGGCCCCATCAGCAGGCCCTTGGTGGCGAAAGCGTGTCCGCCGCAATTGAGACCGGACTCGATCCGGTACTCGGAAACCCAAATGCCCCGCTGCGCGAGAAAGCGTCCTTGGATCACGGCCGAGCGATAGTCGCTGACCTTTAGGACAACCTCTTTCTTCAGAACGCCGGCCGAGTCAGGAAAGAAGTCCTGGAAGTTGGCCAGGTAGGCATAAAGACGGCGATTGAATCCCGCCGAAAGCACGAGGGCGGACTCCAGAGCGCTGTTCGCATAGCCGCGCAGGGCAGCCGAGGCGTCGGCATGTTCCGGCGGCAGCTTCTTCCCGTCACGGTACCGGTCGCGGTCGACCTTGGCCATGATGTTCACGTCGATGCCGCCGGGAACCGCAAGACTTCGCAGCCGCCGTTGCGCCCGGAGCTTCGCCTCAACGCCGGACGTGCCCAGCATTTCCTCGTAAGAATCGCGGAGGGCGCCATCCGGGAGCATCTCGAAATAGCGTGTAATCTCGGTTCCCGGCTCGAACGGCGACGCTTGCAGGGATTGGACCTGGCGATGGACGATCCGGCCGATGAGATTGAGGTACTCGGTGATTCGGCGGGCGCGCGAGTCCTCGGCGCCGGGACCGATCTCTTTGTAGGGCTCCCCCTCCTGCTCGCAATGGAACTTCCGCATCTGCTCGATCAGAACGTCGTCGACCAGGGAGATGGTCGAGGAGATCCCATACTTAGCCACCCGCAATGGAGTGTCGACCGTGAATCCAATCCCCATCACCGGGATGTGAAAGCTGTGCGGACTTCGGGAGGTTCTCTCGAACATGAAATGTCGCTTTCCTGTCAAAGCGAAGGTTCCCCCGCCACTGCCGCTGCCTGGCGGCCAAACGCGGCGAATTTCGGCGGCGCCGGCGCCAGCCAGCAACTCCGTCACGACGGTCGCGCGAAACCGTCGAGAAATCCCGCTCACTGCCAGTATAGCGAGGCTCCGGGCGGCTGTGGAGGCGTTGCCGGCAACCTGGCCAGCCGTGCGCGAGGCACCCGAGGGGATCTGGCCTCCAGCGTTACGAAGACCCTATGTCTTCTCTGACGTCTACTACTTCACCGACTGCATGAGCCGTTCCCGCTGCTTCCTGCTGAGGCCGAAGTTGAAGTAGATCTCCGGCTGGGTGAAGATGTCGGACTCCTTCATCTCGGGGTCGTCCAGATCGAGACTGAGATCGCAGTCGAAGCGCGCCAACATGCTGTGGTTCGTGCCAGTGCCCGGAGGCCCTCCGATGTTGCGGAAATGGCATAGCCCCCAGGTGATGCCGCGGCCGTCATCGGTGTTGGTGAAAGCATCAGGAACGTGCGGCCCGGGCGCAATCGGCATTACCGCCGTGGTCGCCGCGATTTCGAAATTCACGGCATCGGGAGCGTACTGGATGGTGTTGTGCTCCATACCGTGGCGGCTGACGATGGCCGCCATGCCGCCTCTGAACGGGAACATGGCCGTTTCGTGGCCGGAGTTGATAACCGGGTTGAGAGGATGCTTCTTGAACGGGCCGAGAGGATGCTCGCCGATCGCCAGGCCCTGCATGCGGACGCTCGGCCGGCCGCCCATCTCGCCCTTGTAGTAAAGGTAGATCTTCCCGTCGTAGACGACCGGATAGGGATCGTGAATGACATACTGGTCCCAACTGCCCGGAGGTCCGTTCTCGATCACGACCTTGTTGCTCGGAATCCAGGGCCCGCCGGGTGAGTCCGCCACCGAGGCGGCCACCGGGCAGTAGTCGCCACGGGTCCCCGGCATTTCGAGGTAGGCCTGATAGTAGAGGTAGTACTTGCCCTTCCAATAGAGAATGTCGGGCGTGGAGACCGAGCGCCAGCCGGCATGGGGCTTTTCAAGACGCGGCACGGCGACGCCTTGCTCCTCCCAAATGAAGCCGTCCGCACTGGTCGCATACCAGATCTCCGCCAGATCCCAGTCCGAGGACGGGACAACGTCCGATCCACCCTTCGGCCCTCTTGGCGGCGAGATGGTTTCGCGCCGGGTATACCAGACGTAGTACTTGCCGTCGATGCGTAGAACCTTGGTCGCATCGCGGCGGGAGAGCGTCCCATCGTGACCGTTGTAGTACAGGCCCCGCAGAGGCGTGTACTTGAAAGTCGTGAACAGCTCGTTCGCCTGCGTCCACCGCGCGCTGTAGTTGTCATAGAGGCGGTGCAGCGCGGCGCTCAGCGGCATGTCTGGCTTCTCCTCCGGGGGATGGCCGTAGGGAAAGACTTGAGCTTCCACGGCCGCGCCTGGCAACAGAAAGGCCAGAAGCGCCGGGAGAATCGGAATGATCAGATTTCGTTTCACGATTTGGCTAACCTCCAACATCGCGCGCCTCTTCTGTCCGGGAACCGCTACCGGCCCCGCCACTTCCCGCGCTCGCTGATCTCGTACCTGCGGATGTAGCCCCAGCGGTCCTCGCCGAATGCGTGGCACACGCCCCAGCGGAGGCCTTCGAGCGGGCTCTTGTCGTGGTCCGGAGTCCGGAAGAGACCGAGGGCCTCGGGGGGATTCTTGATAACCGCCTCGATCTCGAAGTTGATGCCGTCCGGCGCATACTGGATGGTGTTCTTCTCGGGGCCGTCCGTGGTCAGCAGCGCGGCGATGCCGCCCCTGTACGGCCACACGGCCACTTCGTGCCCGCTGTTGGTCACGGGATTGTAAGGTGACTTCACATAAGGGCCTTCCGGTTTGTCCGCAATGGCGACTCCCCAGGAGATCTCACGGCCGCCGAAGGTCATCTGTTCACCCATGACCTCGCCCTTGTAGTAGAGATAGAACTTCCCCTTGTAGACCATCAAGCACGGGTCGTGAACCTTGTGACTGTCGAAGCTGCCCTTCTTGACGACGGCGTGCCGGTCGTCTTCCTCGCCCCGCCACTCGCCGTCGCTGGAGGGCCTCAGGATCGGCTCCGGCAGCTTCTTCCACGGACCGTACGGGGAGTCGGCGATCGCCATCCCCACCGTGTTCTTGACCCTCACCACGTAAGGCGCCTTGACGACCTGGTAGACGAGATAGTACCTGCCACCGTGGGCCAGGATCTCCGGAGTGAAGACGCTGCGGTCGTCGTAGGAACCGGTGGGCCCGCGGCCGACGGCGAACCCCTCCTCCACCCAGTGATACCCATCCATGGAGGTGGCGTGCCAGACCTCGGTGAGATCCCACGGGAAGACCTTCTTCGACGGGTCGCCGGTATGGAAGCCGAACGACCTGCCCGGCGATTTGGAGTACCAGATGTGATAGAGATCGCCGACGCGGATGACGGCGGTCGGATCCCGGCGGTGTATCCCCGGTTCGTAGGCGAGATCGCCGGTGACCGGCCCGGTCGTGAAGCGGCACCACCATTCCGGCCCCTTGGTGTAATTCAGCGCCCGCTTGGATGCGGCGCTCAACGGTTTCTCACTGGAGCCCTGGGCCGCTGCCGAGCCGCCACCAAGAGCCACCAGTCCGGCGCCGCCGGCTATTCGCGCCAACCAGCCGCGGCGGGAGGTTTCCTTGTCGTGTCCCATTTCCGTGCCCTTCCTTCTTCAACTCCTAGACTTGATGCTCGTGCGGCCCGAACCGGCGCCGGGTCAACCCCGGCATTCCTCGAGCCGGTCCCAGTCCAACTCGATGCCGTGACCGGGACGCTCCGGCGCCAGAACCTCGCCGTCGGCGATCTCGAGCGGGTAGCGCAAGTAAGCGTCCAGCGAGAATCCGTGGATCTCCATGAGCGACGCGTGCGGAACGGCGGCCATCAGGTGAACGTGAAGATCCTGAACCCCGTGACAGGTCACCGGCAGGTTGTTCGCCTCCGCCAGATGCGCCACCTTCATCCACGCGGTCACGCCGCCGATGTTCGAGATGTCCGGTTCGGGGAACGAAACCCCGGCGGCGGCGATCAGCTTCTGGAACTCGTATATGGTGTGGAGGTTCTCGCCGGCGGCCACGGGAGTCGGGCCCTCCGCCTCGATCCTTCGATGGC
>Ga0180436_10003548_pt1 | contig 14308 bp, 14 predicted proteins | sample SS_ome_2_FD_132434 | JGI IMG/M metagenome (GOLD analysis project Ga0180436, IMG submission 132434) | Hypersaline lake sediment archaeal communities from the Salton Sea, California, USA - SS_3_S_2 metaG | ecosystem: Environmental > Aquatic > Non-marine Saline and Alkaline > Hypersaline >...
ATTCCTCACACTGTCCGCATTCGGTACATTGTGGAGCATCAGATTCATTGGCGCAAAGCCATGTCTGGTATTGCTTTTTCCACCTGGATCCACATTCAGCCTGGGTCCTCTTAATACCGGAACTATCCCAGCGATGTGGTAAAGGCTGTGATTAGGGTTGGTTAAACCTTATTCTCCAGAACATCTTTAAGCCCCCGGAGTATATGTATCATGCCGCCTGTATCCATACGGCAGTAGGTTATAAGGTCTTTCCTTATCTTCTCTATCTCCTGGGGGGACGGACAGCTCTCCCCTATCTTGTAATGGCCGCAGGCATAGAGGAAATATACACTGGCAGATAATCCGTCAGCTATGTCCATTTCCTTATAGCTATATTTGGTTATGGCAGGCAGTACATTTTTCACCGAGGCACTTCCCTGCTGGATGGAATTGTAATAATAAAAGTCACCGAAAGGGCGATACAGATCTATAATGCGGGGAAGAATTGATTCAACCCATTCAGAATACTCGGGATACTTCTCTGCCAGTTCCCGGAGAATCCCTTTTTCGAAAAACTCATAATACACTATTATGCTTCCTGAATCCCCCAGATGCTCTTTTAGGTTTTCCAGGAGCTCTTTCCTGGGATCACCGCTGCCAGATGCCAGGAAATCATGATGCCTTGTTTCTCCATAAAGGCCGTCTGTAATATGTATGGAATACTGGAATGGTATCCTCTGGAACGGCCTGGTCCCCTCATAGATAGGGATAGCAGTGGAATATGTCTCAAAATCAAAGAAATAAAGGGGTTCCTTTAACCTTTCTAAAAACTTGACGATCTGTCCCCTGTCTATATATGGTTTTTTAGAAGCTGCACATTCCCTCTGGATCTCCTGCTTCAATGTCAGGTCATAATCTTCCGGGATATCATCAATAGAAAGAATGCCCTTTTCACATAGTTTAAGTGCCCTGTCCTTATTGCCATAAAGCTTGAAGACATTATTGTCAGGCATATGCTCCCAGCACTTATCCTTTAATGGACAGGTATAGGGGCTTTCACACTGCCTGCCGATCTGCACATCAGGAGGTTCAGGGCTCTCCAGCATTTTTATCATTCCGTCTAATCTCTCCGGCATATCCTTAAGGAGCTCATCTGCCTGTTCAGAGATATCATGGATATAAAAAAGCTCTTCCGGGTCGATATCGCCATTTTTTACATAATCGCTGTTTATGACTGCCAGGTAGCAATTATCTATCTTTATTCCTGCATCAAGGAATGTATATTTCTGGAATGCCACATCTTTTATATAGTCCTCTTTTAGAGTGGTAGCGCTTTTTACCTCTATTATATCCCAGGTATCTCCCGGTGCCGGCTTTAATATATCCACCCTGCTGTAGACATTACCGCTGCTTATGGAAGCTTCAAAAACTGGCTTCCTCTCTGCCAGCACAGCTCTGGTCTTTTCCAGCTGTTCCCTGATATCTCTCATCTTTCCCAGGTCGATCCCATCAGGAAAAAGCTTCTTGGCATATTCCCCTACCAGATGGCCCTGGTGGAACATGAACCTGGTAGAAAAGTCAGGTTCGGGGATGTCTTCCCGGGCATGGACCTGGTACCACATATATTTGGGACACTGGAGTCCGCTCATATATTTTGATTTTGAGATTATTATCTTCTTTTTATTTTCCATAATCCTTTAGCAGTATTACTCCATTATCCTTATTTTCATTTGAATAATTATTAAATAACTTTTCATCATCGGTGACTAGCTTACCTCTATAATATTGAGCTGTGGCCAGGAATATACCGTCATAAACGCTGAGGTCATATTTATATGCATTTTTAACTGCATTTTCCAGTGTATTTTTATCAGTGAAGCAGATAATCCCCATATTAAAAAGTATGTCCATTATATTGGCTTCATCTGTCTCATCTTCAGTGATCCTGTTTTTAAGCACATTTGATATCTCAAAAAGCATGAGCTGGGGGCTTATTATCCTTATCTTGTTATTGTAGTAATCTGTAAGGATTGCTTCTGCCTTATCGGTATAGCGCTCATCGTCACTCAGAAACCATTTAACTGATACTGAAGTATCGATAATAATCCTTGAACTTTTTCCAAACAGGTCTATGGTCTTTTCGCTTACAATAAATCCTGATTTTTCCTGACCAGGCAGCTCATAGCCGGTCATCCGGAGTACCTGCCTTCACGCAGGGTCCTTATATCACGTGTGGCATCCCAACCGGATAATCTATCAGCTATTTTTTTCCTGGAATCCTTTATCTCCTCTATGGCTTCCTTCTTCTTTTTATCCAGTATTTCCCTATCAATAATATCAAAATAGTTCTTCAATGCCTGGGCCATAAAAGCAGACCTGTTTTCCTTTACCATATATCTGTATGAGTCGACCTCTCTAAGAAGTTCTTCTGATATTGAAAGATTTATTCTTACCATTTTTGCTCCTATATTACACAATAATTATACACACTACAATTACTTAAAGCAAATCCACTCCAGGATCACTCATGTATTGTTATAATCCTATTTCTCCGGCAATGCCCTTCATGGCAGAAAGGGATATATCAATAAATTCCTCCAGGGTCAATCCCAGCTTTTCGCAGGTCCTTATCTGTTCCCTGCTGGCACCCCTGGCAAATGCTTTTTCGCCAAATCTTTTAAGTACTGAACCGGCATTAAGGGCTCTCAACTTCTTTTCCGGCCTTATAAGGGCTGCGGCTACAATGAGTCCTGATACCGGATCGGCGGCATAGAGGGCTATATCCATCTGGCTTTCCAGGGGTATCCCGTGAACCTGGTTATGTGCCTTGACTGCCCTTACAATATCACCATCAAATCCAAGGTCTTCAAGGATCTCTGCTCCCAGCAGGGCGTGTTTTTCAGGATTATCTGCTGTCTGGGCATAATCTATGTCATGGACAAGACCTGTTATGGTCCATTTCTCAATATCATTTTCACTGCTTCCAGCTTTTTTATTCAGCTCTTCTGCCAGCGCCTTCATTATGGCCTCAACTGCCAGGCAGTGGTTCACCAGGTTCTTGTTTTTTATTTTTTCCTTAACCAGCTCCAGCATTTCCTGTCTATTCATTTATGTCAGTCTCCTCATGTATAACTTAACTCAAATCTGTTTAAAATTATCATATATAGCTTCAAAATCTATCCCGGATATATTATCCTCTCCCTTATATTTTTTTCGGAGGCTTTCCATAGCATTTTCCAGTGCGGAGTTCTTTATGCCATTAGCCAGGGCCAGGTATGCCTCTATAAATGCAGCCAGATCGTCGGCTCCCTTTACCATGGTACCATCCCGCATCTTTGTATCGGTAAATTCATCCTCGGTATAGCGCCTGATATCTCCATGCCAGCCCTCAGGTATCAGCTTATATATCTTCTTTTCCATCTCTTCCGCCTCATACTCCTTTATAAGGTTATCCAGCCCCTCAACTGATTTTTTTACCGGATTGATTATGTCCCTGGTAAGGACCTCCGGAAGATCGTGGAATAGTCCGGTAAAATAATTATATATTTTCCTCTCCATTCCGGCCTTAGTCATATAGGAAAAAAGATAGGAGAATATGGCTACAATAAGCATATGCCCCAGAACCGAAGTCCTGGGTACCCGGTAGATATGGCTCCATCTCTGCTGGAACCGGAGCTGCCCGGCAATGTCCAGGAAGTCCCGGAGTGCTTTGCCCCTGTTTTCCAGGTATTTTACAGCTTCCAGGTCCCAGTATTCTTCTTTCTCCCTGCTTATGCTCTGGTCTATCTCACTGTGGAGAAAGGTCTCAGGGCTTGTCTGTTTGATTATTTTAAATTCCCAATCTGTCACATAAAAATGGGCTGCATTGACGATGCGGGCTTCAATATCTTCTCCGGGGCTGTCCAGGTGCTTTTTAAAATTAGAGGCAAAATCCCCTCCCACAACTTCCAGGAATGGGCAAATCTTGCCAAATACCCATTGATTAAGCCTGTCATATTTTTTTTTGTCCTGCCTTATCCTGTATATAAGTGGCGGCTTAAGGTCGGTAAGTACTATCCTTTTCAGGAAGTCATAGATGCCGGTCTCGATTATCTTTATCCAGTCCAGCTTTTTGCCGGTCCTGTCTTCCTGACATCTCCCCAGCACATAGGCGGCTATCATCTTGTGGGATTGCTTGTCCAGCTCAGTAAACTCGATCGTCCTTATCTGGTCATTCCACCGCTGCATCCCCGCGGCTTCGTAGATCTTTAGAAGAAGTTCGTTTAAACCCATAGTAATGATTATAGCAAAAATATTTGCTTTATCATCTATAAGAAGGTATTTGCTGTGATATAATCCATATATAATATAAATTGAACCAGGAAATAAATGGCTGAATTAGAGACAGTGGAAGTATATAATTCCAGGACAGAGGCGGAACTGGCAAAGGGCTATCTGGAAAGCGAGGGGATAGGAACCAGTATCATGGCTGATGATGCAGGGGAGCTTTACCCTTCCCTGGGTGCGGTACGGGGGGTTAAGCTTCTGGCAAAGCCAGAAGATGTCGAGAAAGCTAAGGCACTGTTAAAGGAAAGAAAATAGGCGGAAAAATCAAAAATATCAATATGAGGCTTCTTAAGTCTGATGAGATAAATGATTTCCTGGCCATTGAATTTGATGCATTCTTTGAAAAGCTGGGTCCCCTTTATGGAAACCGCCGCCGGGCGGCTTACAGGATAATAAAGGAAGAGATAGGTATGAACCTGGACCTGGGAAGGCATTTGGCTGCTGTTTATAATGACAGGATCGTGGGCATCATCGAGCTTATCACCAAAGAAAACTCCAGAGGATACCGCAAGAGTTTCCCCAGCTTTGTCAAAAATTTGGGCTTTTTCGGGGCTATGAGGGCTTATTTTTTTACTTTTCTTGATATGCCTGCTGTAGATAGATCTACTATTTATATAAATAATGTAGCCGTGGATAAGGATTTCCGGAAAAAAGGCGTGGCTACAGCCATGATCTCCTATGCCGAATATATTGCCAGGAGCCGCAGCAAGGATAAGCTAAAGCTCTGGGTGGCCAATGATAATAAGGCTGCATTTTCATTCTACCGCAAGATGGGGTTCTACCAGCTTATGTTCCGGTCATCAAAAATGGCACAGCACTATATGGGTTACAGGGACTGGGTTTTTATGTGCAGGGATCTCAATTAGTTCAAAGATCATTGAAAGACCGCCGTAATCAATACTTCTCATTATAGCTGTCTACCATATCATTATAATATTCAAACAGCCTGCCCACTGAATCATTAAACAGATCATAATTTGAGATATTGCAGTTATAGTCTGAAGCTTTCATACAGTCTATCTGTCTTCTTTTAGCATCGATCATCTCCCTGGAAATATTGACCATCTCCTCTTTCCCGAAGATCAATCCGGGAGAAACCTGAATATTTTCCAGGGATGTTGAGAGCTCTATAAGTCTCTGCAGGAGACTCTCCTCTATGGAGATGTGGTGTGGATCATCAAATATCCAGTCCTGGCCGTGGACATTATTCACATGGTTTAAGGCAGCATTATATTCAGAAAGAATCAATCCTGCTTTATCCAGGAAATCACTGTCGCTGTAGACATCAAGGTCTTCAACGGTAAGTCCCTTTACCCTGTAGGATATATCCTGGGTCAAAACCGGCTCGCTTTCCCCTGTCCAGGTGTAATAAACTCCATTGGGATAGAGCTTCTCCCCGTCTACTTCAAGGCTCCGGTAGAATATTCCCGAACCTTTATAGGTCTGCAGGTTTAAAAAGTAGTTATATCCCATGAAGTCTTCCTCGGATGTCACATCTATGGGGATCCATCCATATCCGGGAAGCTTTATCTCCACCCAGGCATGACCGTATGGAAGCTCCCTTCCTGATTCATTAAGTATGCTGAATACAGGTATTCCCTGGACTATTATGGCAGGGATCCCCGAAGCCCGGCACAGGGCGGCATAAAGGACGGAATAGTCAGTACACACGCCCCATCCCTCCTGCAGGACTTCCGAAGCGTGATTATACCCCAGGCTTCCTCCATCCAGCCGGGAGTGATCATAATCCATTACTTCTGTTACCAGCTCATATAATCTTTCAGCTTTTTCCAGGGGGCTCGATATTCCCTGGGTGGCAGTGTTGACTGCAGACCTTATAATATTGGAATCGCTGTCTATAAAATATTCGCTTAACGTATATTTGGAAATATCACTATCCCCAAAGGCATAGCTGTCAGTATCCCCGGCAGAGGCAATTTCATACTCATACAGAAGAGTGTCACAATTAATATATGCGGTCTTTGTATCTCCTTCTCTAAGCCCTCCCAGGTTAAACTGGGCTATTACATTGAAACCGTCCTGGATCACCTGGTCTCTCTTGCCATAATTGGACCTTCTTTCAAAAACCATCTGGAAAGGTAAATATGTCCTGGGGACTTCCATGAGGCAGAATAGTTCCTGGATATCTCCAGGCCCATTATTTGTAAATGTATACTGCATCTCCACTGTAAGGCTGTGCTCGCCGGTGATTATTATGCTATTATCTATCTCTACTACTTCTACCTGCTTTTTAAGGATAGTGTCTGCAGTGCCGTCTGATACTGTCAGGGTGATAGTATATTTTCCAGTTTCTTCAAATATATGCTCAAATGCCATGCTTCCGAAACTATCGATCCCCTCAATATCCCAGATATATTCCAGCTCATCACCATCTGGGTCAAAGGAGTCCTCGGCTGTAAAATATGCCGGATTTCCTGCATTTATATAATAGCCGTCTGAATTCTGCTGGTATATCTCTATAATCGCTACCGGCGCTGTGTTTTCATCACTGGATATAGATCCGGGATCAGTATCAATGACATTACTGTCGGTCTGTGATATTTCCACATTTGTGTCTTGCGGTATTTCGCCAGTCATAAAACATGCTGTCAAAAATATTGGGATGCAGGCAATTGGAGAAAGAGCAGTAAATATTAGTCTTTTTTTTATTTTCATCTATCTATAGCACAAATAGTTATTATTGTTTTCTATATAATACTAAAAGATAGAATTATTTCATTTAAAAATCTTTATTGCTGCAGTAATTTATTTTGTCAAAGGGAAAAAGAAAAAGCAGGAGATAAAAATCTTCTTCTTATCCCCTGCTATGGATTATAAGGTATATATATGCCTATCCGGCAAATCTCTCTGCCAGGAACTGGGCTACAAATGCCACAGCAAACAATATGCTTACGATTATCATAAGCGGATGAAGCTGCTTTATCTTGCCCCTGAATATCTTTATAAGGGTATAGCTTATAAATCCAAAGCCGATCCCATAAGCTATACTGTAAGTAAAGGGCATTATTATTATGGTCAAAAATGCGGGTATACCTTCCTCATAATCACCAAAGTTTATCCTGGTCATTACAGTCATCATAAGGAATCCTACTATTATCAGGGCAGATGCTGTGACCGGATATTTATATACTCCCTCGGCTATCTCTACTCCTCCGCCTACAACTGCGATAAGAGGTGCAAAGAATATGGATATTAGAAATAAGAATCCGGTAACTGTAGGCATGATACCTGTACGCCCGCCATCGGATACACCTGATGCGCTTTCAATATATGTCGTGATGGAACTGGCCCCGAAAAGGCCGCCGGCAACTGCTGCCAGGGAATCTATTAACAGAACCCTCCTAAGGTTTGGAAGTGATCCGTCCTTATCCAGAAGCTTAGCCTCTCCACCGACTCCGATAACAGTTCCCATGGTATCAAAGAAGTCGGTCATAAACAGGGCAAATACCATGACCAGTGCAGCGATGTTTAGCATTCCATTGCTCCATACTGCGCCTACTATATCAGCCTTGAAAAAAGTATAGAAACTCTCAGCAGTAGGAACGCTTACATACTGTGTGGGAAGCGGTATGACCCTGAAGATCATCCCGACTATGGCTGTACCTACAATGCCCAGGAGTATGCCGCCCTTTATCCTGAATGCCACCAGAATAGTAGTCAATACCAGGCCGAATGCCGCCAGCTGGGTGTAATTTGCAGTAAAGTCTCCCAGCCTTACTGCTGTGACCGGATCCATGTCTACAAAGCCTCCCTGCTGGGCACCGATAAATGCGATAAACAGTCCAATACCTACCCCTATCGCATATTTGAGTCCCATGGGGATCGCCCTCATTATCATGGATCTCAGTCCGGTGAGGACAAAGATGGTCACGATAATACCTTCGATCACGATGATTCCCATTGCCTGCTGCCATGAAAGGCCCAGGCCGAAGACAATGGTAAATACAACTACCGCATTTATTCCCATTCCTGAAGCCAGAGCGAAAGGCGTATTGGTTATAAGGCCCATGAGCATACTCATGAGTCCGGCACCGATACATGTAGCGATAACTGCTGCTTCAAAGGGGATCCCGGTAGCTCCACCGGCAGACAGGATAGCTGGATTCACGAAAATGATGTAGGCCATTGTCATGAATGTGGTTATACCAGCGACGATCTCCGTCCTGACGGTGGTTTTTCTTTCCTTCAGCTTGAAGTAACTCAAACACCCACCTCCTAAAGAAATGATTATTGTATTTGATTATAGATTCATACCGGTGTTTATACAATAAAAAAATGGAAAAAATGCCTGGTATTGTTTGTCAAAAGATAGGCTTGCAGTTACAATTTATAGCTATGGAAGCAATAAGGAGTTTTTTTACAGGAGACAATTTTCTAGCTCTCTGGGACCAGTTCTACAGGTGGCTGGGGGGTCTGCTTGAAGAAGTGTTCGGGAATTTTTCCTATGAACCCTTAAAGGTCCTTTTTATAAATCCTTATTTTTGGCTGATAATCTTAGCTCTTTTGTTTTTGGGGCTGATTTTCAGGAGGAGATAAATTTATTCAAATGACACATTGAACTAATTGTGAATTATTGTGTTCTTATAATGTACAGAAAAATGTTGCCGGGATGCTTAATGAGAAAGTTATTTGTTCTCTTCCCTGATTATTAGTTGTGCAATAAAGGCAAGTACCCCGATTACTCCCATTACTATTATGGATACGAGGGCAAATAAGCCGGGGTGTTCCCTGACTTTCTGCTCAAGTTGATATGGTTTTGAATTGCTGTTCTTTATAAATTGCCGGAAATTATCATCCAGTATCTCTTCCATTTCTTCTTCCTTTAAATGGGAGATCCTGTCCATTATCTTATCCTCGATCCTGTCCCCAGGCTCAATTACTGCGTCTTTGGCTATTTTCAGGTATTTATTGATATTTCCCATCCTTTACTCCGGTCTTGGTTACCAGATCCTATATTATTAGAGTGTTTTTTTGGTTTTTTTGTTTCAATAGAGGTTCTTACCTCTTATTTTACTATTTATATGTCTTCAGCTTTTCCTTTATTATCTTCCTGGCCCTGTGTATATTGGTCTTTACCGTACCAATTGGTTTTGCTGTAAGGTCAGCTATCTCCCGGTAGCTGTAATCCTGGAGATCCCTGAGTATCAGGGGGATCCTGTAGCTTTCCTCCATATTTACCACTATCTTTAAAACATCCTTGACCGCTTCCTGGCGGAAGTAGTTCTTTTCCAGGTTCTGGGAGAACTTGGTAAACACTACTTCGTATTCTTCAGTTATCTTATCCAGGCTTACCTTCTTATCCTTATGCTTTGACCGGAGCCTTAATTTGTCTATGCAGGTATTTACTGTAAGCTTCCTTATCCAGGTCTTAAAGCTGGAAAGGCCCCGGAATCCGGATATGGAAAGATATACCTTTACGAATACTTCCTGGCTGACATCTTCGGCTTCATGGGTATCCCTTAGGATGAAAAATGCAGTGGTATATACATATTTGGAATACATCTTTACCAGGCCTTCAAAAGCAGCTTTATCTCCCTTTTTAGCCTGGGCAACAAGTTCCTTATCCTGGGAGGGCTTAGCCGGTTCCTGTTTTTTTCTTCTTTCCAATATTTATTCCTGTCCGCTTTCTTCGGTATAGGGAGCTTCCACAAGCTTCAGCTCAAATCCCAGGTACCTGCCATCCCGGTAAACTTTTAATTTGACTATATCCCCCACATCATGCTTGAGCATCTCGGCAAATAATTCATACGGGGTCTGCAGGGGCACGCCGTCAAAATCGGTTATGACATCCCCGGATCTTATTCCAGCTTCTTCTGCCGGGTATCCGTCAAGAGTATCTACTATATATACTCCTACAATATCAGTTTCATTGGGACCCATCTCCACCCCTATATAGGGGATCCTGGCCTTGCCGTAATTTATTATCTGGTCGGCGATATTTACTGCGGTATCGCTGGGTATGGAAAATCCTATGCCGGCGCTGGCTCCGGAGGGTGAGAATATCAGGGTGTTTATACCGATAACCTGCCCCGAGGAATTGATAAGGGGACCTCCGCTATTTCCCTGGTTTATGGAAGCATCTGTTTGGATGAGGTTTACCATAGGGATCATATCGGCTGCCAGGGATATGTCCCTTCCCTTGGCACTTATGACCCCGGTGGTAACTGTCTGCTGCAGTCCGAAAGGACTTCCCACGGCAATAGCCAGTTCTCCTACCTCTACATCATCTATGGATATGAAGCTGGCTGCTCTTAGGCTTTCTTCAGGATCTATCTTTACCACGGCAATATCAGTATTGGGATCTCCCCCTATAAGCTCTGCGGGGTATTCCTTCCCGTCATAGAAGGTTACCAGGATTTCCTCCGCCTGGCCTGCTACATGATTATTGGTAATGATATAGCCGTCTTCAGCATAGACAACTCCTGAACCCAGGCCCTCGCTCTGCACTTCTTCACCGAATATATTTTCTCCCGATACCAGTACCCTGATATTTACTACCAGTGGGTTTACTTCCTCCACTACCCTGCTGATGGCATTGTCTATTTCCTCCAGGAGAAATTCTTTTCCTCCTATTTTTTCCTCCAATCCGGGCAGGTCTATCTCTTCCTCTGGCTGGCTTATCTCATCCTCATCTTCCTCTCCAGCTTCCTGTGAGACCTGGGGGGCATCATTTATTACTGCTTTTCCCGAAAGCAATTTACCCGGAGGGACTTTATATATCACCGATAAAGCTCCCAGCATACAAAATGCACCCAAAGCTACAAATACGATAGCGGCAATAATGAGGGCGCAACCCTTTATAAAAATAGGTCTTCTTCCTTCATGTTTTTCAAAATCATGATCTTCCATTGATATTTTACTCCTTTATACCTACTGGTTTTCCCGGGAATCACTGTTTTCTGCATTCCCATCTTCTTCCTGGACCTCTTCCTGCTTTGGCTCCAGGGGTGCGATGCCCGACCTCAGCCTTATGGCATCTTCCTGTATCTTAAGGGCTGCATCCCCGGGGATGATATCTCCTGCCAGAAGGCTTTCAACATTATCGTTTATGGCATTTATTATTACCATTAGGATCTGGTCATAGGGTTTTCCCCGGCAAACCCCAGCTTGCTCCAGCGCCGCCCCTATAAGGGGGTCGCTGCTTTCTTCCAGGTTAGTAAATGCCGGCAATGTCAGAGTACTGCTGTTCCAGTCATCCTGTATATCCTGGGATATCATAAAATCTATAAACTCCCGGGAAGCATCCAGCTGCTCTTCATATGTATTTATATTTATCATAAATCCCAGCCCTGAGATATTGGGCGTGGGGTATCTCGTTCCTTCCCATACCCTGGGGATCTTTGCCAGGCCCACATCAATGCCTGCTTCCTCATATTCCTCCGCATTGCTGTAATAGTCTATTATCATATGGGCAGCCCCGGTCTTAAACAGCTCACTTATGTCTCCGTATTCAAGGCCGCCTTCAAGAAGGCCTGTCTGGGTATATGAATAGTCCAAAAATTCCAGCGTCTTTTCCATAGCCGCCGAATCCAGGGTAAGGGAGCTGGATGCATAATCTATAATCCAGCCATTATATCCGCCCACAAATGGTATGATCCAGTCTGCCTGGCTTTCATTCAGGAGAAATCCATATTGTCCTATATCTTCTTCCTCGTTTTCCAGGGCATTGACCTGTTCTATATAGGCAAATACTTCCTCAAAATCCCTGGGGATATTTTCAACTATGTCTTCATTGTAGAATAGGGTAAGCATATTATATGCCCTGAAGGGTATTACATAATCCCTGCTATTATATGCCGATATCTCCTTTAGCCCGTCCAGGACAAAGGCATAGTCGACTTCATCCACTATCTCTTTTACCACATTGGAGGGTGCGAGCCTGTAAACTCCGTCAAAATCAAGCAGCAGAAGCTGTGGTCCGGCCCCTGCCAGGCTGGCCGCTTCAAACTGGTCTTCCAGCTCTTCCTGGCTCCTGAAATGCCTGGTCTCCAGGTTTATATCCCTGTATGCGGAAAGGAACTGGTCCCTGCTCTCCATAAGGGCCATCCTCTCCCTGGGCTCCAGGCAGTCCCACAGGGTTATAGTAGTTATTATGCTGGAGGCGGCAATTTCCTCCTGGGCTGTCTCATCTTCTTCTTCAGTCACGGTTTCCTCAGGGGCTTGCTCTTTGCCTTCTCCAAAAAGGCTGCAGCCGGTAAATATCAGGGACAGGATAACTGCCGTGCATATAATGATGAACAGTGTTTTTAATGCTTTATTTCCCATATTATCTTAAGTTTTTATTAATACTTCTTTCCAAATAAATTATATTATAAATGGACTATTCATTCTATAATAATGGCCGGTTTAATACAATTGGCACTCTCTTTTGCCCAATTGGGACCGCTCCCCCTGCTGAGCTCTTCTACAAACAGGAAAACCTGCTTATGACTGGTTTTCTGCAACTATTCCAGTTTGTAAATTTAGGTAAAATCCTCTATGATAACCTACTAATATGGATTAGCTTTTTTATCATCTGACCCTATAAAAGATATGAATAATAAGATAGCTTCAAAAGCATCAAAAACCGCCGCCAAAAACAGTAAAACAATCACCGTAGATATAAATGGAAAAAAATATTCCGGCACAAAAGGCCAGACTTTGCTCCAGATAGCCCTGGCCAATGAAATATATATACCCCATCTTTGCTATGATCCCAGGCTGAAGCCTCAGGGTGCCTGCCGCCTTTGCCTGGTAGAAGTAGAGGGAAAACCCGAAGCAGTGCCTTCCTGCATAACTATCGCAGAAGACGGGATGAAAGTCACAACTGATTCTGAGCATATTAATAGCCTGGTAAGGCTAAACCTGGAACTTATAATCTCTGACCATCCCCTGGACTGCATGACCTGTGATTCTACCGGAAACTGTATTTTGCAGGACCTGGCTTATAAATACGATATAGAAGGGTCCAGGTTCAAGGGCGCCATACATGAAAAGAAGATACTGGATGATAATCCCTTTATATACAGGGATAATGAAAAATGCATACTCTGCGGCAGGTGCGTAAGGATGTGCGATGATTTTGTAGGTTCCAATGCCATAGGTTATTCGGGAAGAGGTTTTGAGAGCGAGGTCGTACCGGCATTCGAGCAGTCGCTAAAAGATACGGATTGCGTATTCTGCGGTAACTGCATATCGACCTGCCCTGTGGGGGCGCTGCAGCCAAAGCCCTATCTTAAGAAAGCAAGGATATGGCAGGTGGAAAAGGTCCGTACTACCTGTCCTTATTGCGGCGTCGGCTGCCAGATTGACCTTCACATAAAGGATAATAAGGTGGTCCATGTGACATCACCGGTGGATGTGGGTCCCAATTATGGGAATCTCTGCGTTAAGGGCCGTTTCGGCATAGATTTTGTCCAGGATGAAAATAGGCTTACAGATCCCCTGGAGAAGCAAAAGGACGGCAAGTTCAAGAAGATAAGCTGGGACAAAGCCCTGGATACTGCTGCCGGAAAGCTGAAAGATATCATAGCAAAACATGGTCCTGATTCAGTAGGGATATTAAGCTCGGCAAAGGTCACAAATGAGGAAAATTTCCTTATGTCTAAATTTGCCCGGGCTGTAGTGGGCACCAATAATATCGATCACTGTGCCAGACTGTGCCATGCCTCCACCATTACCGGACTTATCCCCACATTCGGGAGCGGGGCTATGACAAATTCCATAGGAGATATCAAGGATTCTGAGGCTTCCATCATCATCGGTTCAAATACTACGGAAGCACACCCGGTCATCGGATATGAGATCATAAAAAACATCATAGAAAATGGACTAAAACTTATTGTAATAGACCCCAGGGCTATCCCTATTACCAAATATGCTGCAATACACCTGAAACAGAAACCCGGAACCGATATTGCAGTTCTTATGGGTATGGCAAAGATAATATATGATGAGGGACTATACGATAAGGAATATATTGCAGAAAAGACCGAGGGCTTTG
>Ga0180436_10003549_pt1 | contig 14307 bp, 16 predicted proteins | sample SS_ome_2_FD_132434 | JGI IMG/M metagenome (GOLD analysis project Ga0180436, IMG submission 132434) | Hypersaline lake sediment archaeal communities from the Salton Sea, California, USA - SS_3_S_2 metaG | ecosystem: Environmental > Aquatic > Non-marine Saline and Alkaline > Hypersaline >...
GTCGAGAACTATGCGGTGTTCGTCCGCGATCAAAACAATTCCGATCTCGAGGCCTATTTCGGTAACGTGATGTTCGGCCCCCTCAAGGCCAAGGTGGTGGTGCAGCTGGCCGCCAGCGAAGAGGAAAAACAGGCGCTGGCCGAAGGCAGCGGGAAGCGTGAATCCTCGCCCACCGGTGACTGGAAATACACCCTGAGCAAGGCAGACCAGGCCCTGCAGGCACAACGGCTGGTGACAGCGATCAGCTATGTGCCCGGCACACGCAGTCTGGACAAAGACTTCTTCCTTGAGCGTTTTGGCAAACCCGCCGCCACGTTGCAGGAGAACGAGGAGGCAGTCAGTTGGTTCTACCCTGAAAAAGGACTTTCGGTGTTGATCGACAACGACGGGAGAGAGGTACTGGAGTACGTGGCACCACGTGATTTCGTGATGCCCGAGGGTGTCACACCTTACCCCTGAACCGGCTCAATCTTTCGTTTCAGATTCCGGGGCGGCGGCTTCATCGACCGGTGTGGTCTCTACAATCAGGCCCAGGCGCCGCGCACGCCGTTCCCAGCTGCGCCGAGCCAGCACCTGCATATCGGCGGTCTTGTCAGACTCATCGACGATCTCCACACCCAGCAGGGTCTCGATGACGTCCTCCATGGTGACGATGCCATCCATACCGCCAAATTGATCCACCACCAGCGCGATATGCTCGCGTGAGTAAACAAACCTGTTGAACAGCTCAAGGATCGGGTAGTCAGCAGGTATGGCAATGATCTCGCGCTTCAGCGTCTGTAACTGTTCCGCCGAGCGACCATCGACCATGCCCGCCAAGACCTGGTCTTTCAGCACGTAACCGATGATGTGATCAGGGGAACCATTCTCGAACAAGGGGATGCGGGAGAAACGCTGCTCGCGGTTTTTCTCGAAGAATTCACCCAAGGTTTCGCTCGCAGCCGAAGAACGCACCACGGTACGCGGGGTCATCACATCACCTGCGCGTACGGAACGAAACTTAAGCAGGTTGGCGATGATTTCAGTCTCACGCTCCTCAAAAATACCGTGCTGCGCACCGATGTCGGCCATCGCGAGGAAATCACTGCGGGTGAAGGCACTGCCTGCCACATCCTTCTTCTTGAGCTTGTGAGTGACCAGCTCCGAGAACCACACCAGCGGACCCAGCAGGCGGATAAGCCAGGTCAACGAACGTGCGGTGAAAGGTGCCAAAGATTGCCAGTAGTTGGCGCCGAGGGTCTTGGGGATCAGCTCGGACAAAACAAGGATCGCCAGGGTCATCACAACCGGCACGAAAAGACCGGTGATCAGGGGGTTGGCATCTGCCCAGATCTTGCTCGCCTGGTCACCCACGCCAATGGCACCGGCCGTGTGTGCGATGGTGTTAAGGGTAAGAATAGCTGCCAACGGCCGGTCGATATCCTCCTTGAAGGCCTGCAGACGATGCCCAAGCGCACTGCCCTGCTGCACCTGAATCTGCGCGTAGGACGGGGTAATGCTCAACAGCACCGCCTCCCAGAGAGAACACAGGAAAGAAGTGACGATGGCGATCAGAAAAAAAAGGATCAGCAGGGTTAACATGTACTCTCCTGGCTTGTTGCCCGGGACAGTATGCCGCCGCTCAGGCCCCTCTGACCAGTTCGTCCATACGCGCCTTGGCTTCCTGCCAGCCCAGGTCGCCAATTTCGCCGCTTACCAGCATCTCCATCAGCTGGTAAGCGAGTTGGCGTTGTGATTCGTTGAGGTCTTTCAGTTTATCGAGCTTGAAGAGATAGCCGGCTTTTTCAAACTCCAGGGTGCTGACCAGCGCGTACAGTGTCAGGGCTGGTGCGGAGTGCGGATCGTCTTCGATCAGCTGAATGATGGCGTTGAGGGTTTGTTGGCTCATTTCGATGTCACGCAGGGACAAAGCGCGCGACTCTACCATTTCGGCGGGCCCTCAATCGAGCAGTTCCTCCATCCTGCAGGCGACCGCAAACTTTCCTTCGACTTCCTGCACGGGCGTGCAACGCAGCACTTTCATGCGCGCGTGCATCGGCGGAGTGATCCTGGTTGGGGGAGCCACTTCGATGTCCAGGCTGGTACCAGGCGCCATCTGGCCGTCGAACCACATGAGCACCCCGCCGCCACTGAGGTTCTTAACCACCGCATCATGCAACCGGTCCTCACCATTGATACTGAAACTGGCGGGACAATCCATGGGCATGCGGGGATAACTGCGCTGTTCTCGGTAATCGAGCATCAGAAACTCCTGTTGCTTGCTGTCTCTGGAGTCCCTAGCGGCAGGGAACTAAACGACTTTAGGCGATTTAAGCGTGCCGCAGCCTCTGGATCAGTTTCGCCACTGCTCCATGATAGCGAGGCACTCGGCGTTCAACACTGCCGCACGGTCGGGCGAGGAAGCCTCCGTGTAACAGCGAAGTTCCGGCGCATTGCCGGAAGGACGCAGATGCACGACCTCTCCGTTACCGAACTGCATGCGCAAGCCATCTGTTTCGTCGATATCAGAGACCTGCCCCAGGCCGGGGAACGCTTCAGCCATCCCGGCCGGGCCAGCCTCGCGCAGTTGCCGGATCTGCTCGCGACTCAGGTCTGACGGAAACGCCTTGAGGCGATCGCTGGCCGTGAAGCGTGGCGGCAGCAGGCTCGTCAATTTCGAGACCGGTAAGCCGTGACGCTGCGCCAACAACAACACGCTGATAGCGACCAGCACCGCATCGCGCGTCGGCAGGGCAGGGAGAACGCGCCCATCGTCCTGGATATCGGCAAAGGTGAGGAAACCACCGTTTGCTTCGTAACCCACAACCCGCTGCGCGCCGTTGGCTGCGGCCTGCTGCATGCCTTCGATCACGTAAGGCGAGCCGATTCTTGTACGCAGGGTCTGCGGAAACCAGCTGCTCAACTCCAGCGAACTGTTGCTGCTGACCGGCGTGACCACCGCATCCGCCGCCAGGTAATGGGCAGCGAGAACACCCAGCACATCGCCGCGCAGCCACTGCCCATGCTCATCCCCGATCAGCGGCCGGTCACCATCACCGTCCGTGGATACGATCATGTCGAATTCGTGTTGTGCTGCCCACTGTTTGGCCAACGACACGTCCTCAGGCCGCACCGCCTCCGTATCGACGGGCAAGAAGGTTTCGCTATGGCCAATCAGCTGCACCTCGGCGCCTAGGCCCTGCAGGATCTCGGCAGCCACAGCCGCTGCCACGCTGGAGTGCTCATAAAGTAACACCCGGCTCCCGGACAGGCAGCCCGGTGGGAAAAAATCAAGGTAGCGGCTGACGTAGTGACGGGCAATACTGGGGTCAACGGTTGTTTCCGGTACTGATTCCGTGAAGGCCCCGTTTTCGTCAAACAGGCTGCGCGGTATCTGCACTTCCTGTTCGCGAATCCCGGCCTCGTCGGATTTGAGCACCTCACCATCCGGCTTGTTGAACTTGATGCCGTTGCGATCGTCCGGGATGTGGCTACCGGTAACCATCAGGCTGGCAACCCCCCGCCGCAGGCCTTCGTTGGCGACCGCAGGCGATGGGATGAAGCCACCATGCAGAGGGACATATCCCAAGTCGGTGATGGCCCGCATACAGGCCTCCAGGATGCGCGGGGTGCTCGGACGAAAATCTCCACCGACCACCACCTCGTCTCCCGGACGGATGTCGCCGCACTTCTCAAGGTACTGCAGAAAGCCGAGCGTGTACGCATAACAAACTCGCCCGGTCATCGCGACGGCTAGCCCGCGTGCGCCGCTGGTGCCGAAACCCACACCGCTTTGCGCCATCAGATCCGCTATGGCAAAAACTTCGTTTTTTTCACCCATCTTCGAGGCCGTTGTTTGCGAAACCTGCATTTTAACCACGCCTGACACGCAGGTGTGCAACCCGCGGCATTCGGTGACTGCCCTTCACCCGGCCCTTCGCGACCAACGGGGCATCGTTTGCTGCAAAAATGGCGCATTTTGCCGGCACCATTGGTACCCTTGCCGGTCAGACAAAGCGATAGAGATCTCTCCATGCGTATCGGTACTCCTCTCAGCGACAATGCAACCCGAGTGATGCTGCTTGGTGCCGGTGAGCTTGGTAAGGAAACGATCATCGCGCTGCAACGCCTTGGGGTGGAGGTTATCGCCGTAGACCGCTATGCCAATGCCCCTGGTCATCAGGTATCTCATCGTTCTCACGTGATCGACATGACAGATGCGCAGGCCCTGCGCAACCTGGTGGCGCAGGAAAAGCCACACCTGATCGTTCCGGAGATCGAAGCAATCGCGACCGACGAGCTGGCGCGCATCGAGGCAGAGGGACTGGCGGAGGTGATCCCCACGGCGCGGGCCACCCAACTGACCATGAACCGCGAGGGGATACGCCGCCTGGCAGCGGAGACCCTGGGACTGCCAACCTCGGCCTATGCCTTTGCCGACTCGCTCGAGGAATTGCAGGCAGCGGCCAAGCACACCGGTTTTCCCTGCATCATCAAGCCGGTCATGTCGTCTTCCGGAAAAGGCCAGTCGACCGCGCATGCTGCCTCGGACCTTGCCGCCTGCTGGGATTACGCAGGCAGCGCAGGTCGCGTCAACCAGGGCCGGGTGATCTGCGAACAGATGGTGCGTTTTGACTATGAGGTCACCCAGTTGACCGTGCGTGCGCTGGGCACGAACGGCGAGGTCGAGACGCGCTTCTGCGCGCCTATCGGTCACCGGCAGGAAAAAGGTGACTACGTGGAAAGCTGGCAACCACAGCCCATGTCTGAAACCGCAATGGCGCGCGCCCGAGAAATCGCTGCCACCATCACCGCCGAGCTGGGTGGTCGCGGCATTTTTGGGGTCGAATTGTTCGTGCGCGGCGATGAAGTCCTGTTCAGCGAAGTGAGCCCCCGCCCCCACGACACAGGGATGGTCACGATGATTAGTCAGTTTCAGAACGAATTTGCCTTGCACGCACGTGCGATCCTGGGTTTGCCAGTGGATACCCGGCTCGCCTTCCCGGCCGCCAGTGCCGTTATTTATGGCGGCCTGGATGCCGAGGGAATCGGTTACCTGGACGTTGACAAGGCCCTGGCCATTTCCGACACTGAAATCCGGCTGTTTGGCAAACCGCTTGCCTTCAGGCAGCGCCGCATGGGCGTAGCGCTCGCGCGGGCTGAAAACATCGAAGAGGCTCGGGCAAGAGCTGCAAAGGCCGCCTCAGTGGTCCAAACGACCGAATAACACCCCCCTCTCGCCATATTTCGCCACCATATTTCGCGTTAATCGTGACATTTCGCGTTTAGGCGCGATGATATATACCCAAGTACCTGTTTTTTGGTGGATTTAAGACTTGGCCCGACAGTTGCAGCTCAATGGCACATTCCTCAAGACAGTATCTGGGTGAAAAATGGAAAACGCGACGACACACGATGGAACCCTCACCGCCGATCAGGATCCGCATGCCTCCCAAGGCGGAGCCTGGATGAGCATTCTTGGGCTGCTTGCCTGGTTGGTTGCCATGGCGTTGGCCGTAGCCGGGCCGCTGCTGAACATCGACATTCCTGCCATCTTGATCGTCGGGATTGTCATCTTTTCCGGCCTTTTCTCTTTACTCTCACTGCCTCGACTGCTGCAGTCGAGTAAGAAAGACGAAGAGAAGTAAGCCCACATCGAGTCCTCCACCGCGAATTTTTGCGGATCCGCCCCGGCCTCAGGTTGGGGCGTCTTTTTTTCCCACGCCGGAACACCACCCGAAATCCGCCCCCTGCCAAAAGCGACCGTCATCTACCCGGCTTGGAACTCAGGCACTATGATGTGCCCATGCACAGGGCAAGTGACTTATCCAAGGCCAAGGTATTGTTGGTCGATCATGAAGCGGGCAATCTGGAAAAGCTGCTCGGGATGCTTGAGCCGGGCGGGTATCAACTGCTCACGGCATCGAGCAGCCGCGAAGCACTCAGAGTAGCTGCGCGGGCCCTGCCGGACCTGGTTCTGATCGACGTGGCGATGCCGGAGATGGACGGCTTCGAGGTGTGCGCGCACCTGCTCACGGATCCCCACACCGCACATGCCTCGGTGATTTTTCTGGCTCCCCTGGACGATCTAGACAGCAAAGTTCGCGGTTTGCAACTGGGCGCAGTGGACGTCATCAACACCCCACTGCTTGAGGAAGAAGTCAGCGCCCGGGTCGACACCCACCTGACCGTTGCCCGGTTGCACGCAACGCTGGCAGAACAGAACGAGCAGCTTACCTCCGCCAAGCAACACATCCTCGAGGCGGTGGCCGAGGGTATTTACGGGCTGGATGTGGAGGGCAATATCACCTTTGCCAATCCTGCAGCAAGCGCCCTGACCGGTTACAGCGAAGAAGAACTGGTCGGAAACTCGGTCCACGAACTGCACCTCTACGCACGCTGGGACGGCACACCGTATCACTTCATCGAAACCCGCATTTATCACACCCTGCGTAGCGGTGAGGTTTCAGCGCAGGAAACCGACGTTTTCTGGCGCAAGTCCGGCGATCATTTCCCGGTTGCCTGGAACTGCGCACCCATCCTCCGTGGTGGCCAGGTACAGGGCGCCGTATTGGCATTTCACGACATCAGCGCGCGCAAACGTCAGGAGCTGGCGTTGCGTGACGCCCTTGAGGAAGTCGAACAGTTGCGTGACCGGCTGCAGGCCGAGAACCGCTACCTGCAGCAGGAACTCGCCAGTGGCCGCGGCTTCGACAACATCGTCGGCGAATCAGCTGCCCTGCGGGCGGTACTGGAGCAGATCGAACAGGTTGCCCCCACGAACAGCTCTGTGCTGATCATGGGCGAGTCCGGTACCGGCAAAGAGGCGCTGGCGCGCGCTATCCATGAGCACAGCGCCCGCCGCGACCGCCCCCTGATCAAGGTGAACTGCGGCGCCATCACCCCCAGCCTGATAGAGAGCGAACTATTCGGCCATGAGAAAGGCGCATTTACCGGTGCCGTTAAGCAGAGACAGGGCTATTTCGAGGTGGCCGACGGGGGCACCATCTTTCTTGATGAGATTGGCGAATTACCACTCGAAGCCCAGGTCAAGCTTTTACGCGTTCTGCAGGAACAGGAATTTAATCGCGTTGGCTCGGAGGAACCCATCAGGGTGGACGTCCGGGTAATCACAGCCACCAATCGTGACCTCGGCAGGATGGTCGAAAAAAACAAGTTCCGCATGGACCTTTTTTACCGACTGAACGTCTTCCCACTCTACGTGCCTCCCCTGCGTGAGCGTCGCGAGGATATACCCCTGTTGGTCAGAAAATTCCTGCATGACGAGGGGCGGCGCCTCGGACGCGAATTCAACCGCGTATCGGAAGAAAGCCTGCGGCTGCTGCAGAATTACCACTGGCCAGGCAATATCCGGGAACTGCAAAACGTCATCGAACGGTCTGCCATCCTCGCGCAGGACCCGGTGGTCAGCATCGCCCCCGACCTGGTGCGGTCGAATCCGAGCGCCAATATCGAACATGACGCCCGCGCAGTTGCGCAGGAGGGTGGTTTCAGCACGCTGGCAGAAAACGAATCCGCATACATCCGCCACGTACTCGAACACACCCACTGGCTGATCGCGGGTAAAGGCGGTGCCGCGGAGATCCTCGGTATGCCCGCCAGCACCCTGCGCTCACGCATGAAAAAACTCGGAATCGCAAGACCCCGGTAGCAAATGTTGATTGGTCTTGAATGATGCCAATGATGCGAGAGTCCGACGCCTGCAACTGCTCAGGTCTGCCGTACACGCTCAACTCTCTTGGACAGCATGCAGGAACCCGCTCTAGAATCAGATACAACCCAGCCAACAGGATATGTCTCGTGAAACTGATTCACCTTCCACTGACGACCAGTCTGCTGATGATTGCCAGCCTGCTGCATGCCGGCCCTATCACGCAGGGCGCACCCGGTGCGGTTCCACCGGAGGCATTCAGCATCATGAGCGACCATGAGATTGCCGAACATCAGGCAACGATGGCCTCGTTGCAGGGCACTGCGCGCGAGGAATACCGCAACGCCCAGTACGAAAAACTCAAACAACGGGCCCAAGCCCAGGGTTACCAGCTGCCGGACACGCCCCCCTGGGGCAATACCGAGGTGGTTCCCGCCTCAGTACCCGAAACGCCGGCAAAAGAGGTCAACGACATGATGGATGCGCTCATCGCGCAACAAAAACAAGTCGTTCAGCAAGCGATACAGGCCGCTGAAACCAGTGTGCCAGCAGCGCAGCAGGCCGCCTCTGCTCCTCCAAAGTCGGCAGCTGTCGGCGATGGTGTGCCCCCCGCAAAGCCGCCCGCTGTGCAGGACCCACCGGCAGATACCACCCCGGTTGCCGACGCATCGAAGACAATTCCACCGGCGACAACTGCACTGCAGAGTCCTGCGACAACCATGGCGCAAGCCGAGAAAGCCCTTAGCGAACAGAAATCCGCCGAGAAAGACGGGGCAATGGAGGCTTACCGGGAGCAAATGCGAAACCGCTTCGACAATTTCATGCAGCAGCGTGAAGAGCGCCAGCAGGCAAGACAGGCTGAGCGCCAGCGTGATCAGGCGGAGATCGAAGCGCGCCGCAAAGAATACAAAGAACGCGTGGAGGCACGTCGCCAGGCAGCCCGGCAACGCCAGGCACCAACCATGCAGCAGCCACAGCCAGTGCCCCAACAGCCTTACCAACAGGGCTATGCGCCGTTTTACCCACCTTACTACGCCCCTTATGGTTACCCTGCGCCGGGAGGCTACCCGCCACCGCGGTAATTGCCCCAAGCAGAATCAGCAGGGCGTGAGGCTAAATGACCATAGTCGCTTGAGGCCTTCGTTTGCGAGGCCCTCAGCCCGCTAGCGAGCCGCTTCCATCAGGCGATGGATACGCTTCACGTAAGCCTGCGTTTCGCGCGGCGCAAAAGGCGAAACCTGCTGCCACTGCTTGACCTCGCCGTGTTTCTTAAGGGCACGCTTGTAGGCCCGCAACACGTTGCCATAACCGGCGTTGTAGCTACCGAACGCAAAAGCCAGCCTGTCCTGCGTCTGCAACTCCCGTTTGCGCTTCCACTTCCGGTATAGCTGGCGGTTATAAAAAATACCGGCCGCAATATTCCATTTTGGATCGGTGATGTCAGCCAGGAAGGGATTCTTCTGACGAATTTCCTCGTAGGTTGCCGGCATGATCTGCATGATGCCACGCGCCCCGACCGGGCTCTTCGCATCCGGCTTGAGTCCGGATTCGGCGATTCCCTGCGCCTTAAACCAATGCCAATCGACGTGCGGCCCGAAATAGTGCTTGGTGTACTTGCGGAACAGGTGGTCGTACTTGTTGGTCCAGTGTTTGTGCTTGACGTGCTTTTCCACACCGGCGTAAGCCAGCATGGGCAGCAAAACCAGTACGGGCCACCACCAGAGACGCTTCATGGCGGTCAGTTCAGGCCCAACCCGATGACCAGCCCCATGGCCACGCCGATACCAATGAAGATCCCCATGATCATCTGACCGACCGCGGTATTTCCCGACGCCAGTTGCTCAGGGATACTGAAGTTCACGATGTGACTGAAGACCTTGCAGCCCAGCCACATGAACAACAGTGTGAGAAAGCCGCCCATGCAGGCATAAACAATGTTCAGAACCAAGGGATCAAGGCCGTCGCTCATATCGTCTCCACGCGATTTCATTTGTCTCCGGCGACATCGACAGTCGCCGGCACGGACTGCTGAGCATAGCAAAAATCACGCGCCGCACTCGTGTGGAAGACCACACGCATGGCGTCTCACAAATTACGTTCCTGCTTGATCCGTTCGTACGCCTGTTTGATCTCGTGGGTCTTTTGCGCCGCCACCTTCATCATCTCTTCCGGCAACCCCTTGGAGACGAGCTTGTCCGGGTGATGCTGACTGAGCATACGTCGATAGGCCTTCTTCAAATCGACATCGCTGCTGTCGGGATCAACCCCCAGCACTGCATAGGCGTCCTCCAGGCTCGGCCCGCTCGCTTTGCCTGCCTGTCCACCGCCAAAACCGGCCTCTGCGCGGATCATCCGCTCCAGTCGCCGGAACTCAAACTCCGAGATACCCAGCAGCTGACAGATACGCAGCAACAGAGTGTCTTCCTTCGGATCCAGCTTGCCGTCTGCATAGGCACCCTGCAGTTGAATCTCGAGGAACATCTGAATGAGGGTTGTGCGGCCATGACACTCGCTGCGGAACTGGCTGACCACATCTTCGAGCGGAAAACCGCGCGCCTTGCCCTCATTGAACAGCCGGATCGCGGTTTCGCGCATATCGCGGTTGAGATCCATCTGCGCCATGACCTCCTCGGCCAGGCGGATCTCCTGTGGCGATACCCTCCCATCTGCCTTGGACACGGCTCCCAAGACACTGAACGTGGCCGTAAAAAAAGCCGTCTGAACACGTTCGCGATCGCCTGGCGCAAAGTCCTCTGCGCCAAAGCCCTGATCCGGCAGCGATTTCAATCCCTTGTCGAAATTATGCCCCAGTGCCACCCCGAGGATCGCACCCAGCGGGCCTCCCAGCATGAAACCGAAAGCCCCGCCGATCAATTTTCCCCACCAGCTCAAGGTTTTCTCCGAAAAAGCAGTAAAAAGACCCTAGCGACCATGCAGGTATTCTTCATCCCGGAAGGACCAGACCCACTGCGGGCGCAGCCCAACCAGGACCGTGGTGATGCCCCCGTTGATGAAGGCCTCAGGAAAAATCATCAACGGCAGCAACACCAGATACTCATCAAACAGCTCCTTCCACTCATGCCCCCCTGCGGTGACCAGCAGCATCGATGCAGCCAATGGCCCCAGCACCGCGCTCAATCCTCCGCAGAAAAACGCGTTGACAAAAATGAAGATGAAGAAGTGTTTGGGCAGATAGGCACGCACCAGACCGAGCACGACCTGGGTCAGGGTGGCGGGCAAAACCACCTGCAGCCACAACGACGGCAACAGGCCCGGCCAGTCATTCAAACCGGCCAGGGTCAGGCCCAGCAGAGCCAATGCCCCCCCGATCAACGCCAGCGACCAGCCCCACATCAGCGTCAGGAACACCATGCCCGAGACATGCCAGTAGAGCCCATCATGCAGCTCGGTGCGTAATGTCCATAACACCAGAAGCACCACTATACTGCCGAAATAAGGGCTGAAAAGCTGCTGTTCCTGCAGACGCTGATGGTCAGCCCACCGGAAAGCGGTCCAGTACAGCGGCAACAGCCCAAGCCCCATGGCCACCAACCAGAGGGTATTGAAAATTTCGCCCGACAGTTCCATTTTTACCACTCGAAACTTCGTTACCCGGCATGTTACTCCATGAATACCGTGGAACGCCTGAAATAGAAAAATGCCTAATCGGCTGACCGGGTCGCGGATCGATCAACAAACCGAGTCAGAGCGCGGTTGAAAGGGCTGGCGCCGCCCACTCGGATTGCGGTACCTTGAAGCTGTAAAGTTTGACGGCAAACAGTCGTTAAGAACGGCAAAGGCTCGGGATGACCCCGGGCAGGCTGCAAAGAGGAGCTCACCATGGTAAGGCATTACGACATGGCAAGCTGCGAGATGATTCTCGATCCGCAGACCGATTCCGCAGGGGCACTTGTGGAAAACGCCCCCCAAGACACCGTAGCGGCGCCACGCCTGCAGACGGTGGAGGAAGCTGCCGCCATCGAAAGGCAGACAGAGGGCAACATGCCCGCCGACCTCGTTCTGGTGGATGCATCGGCCTTCGTCTGCAGTCAGCAGTGACCGCAGCAAGTCTCCCTATCTAGACGTTCAACCAGCAGGCTCCCTTGCAGCGCTTTCAAGCAAGGGCGAGACATCGACCTGTACCCGATCGTTGACCTCCCTGACGCCAAGCGCCTCCAGGGACTGGCCTGCGCAGGGTCCACGCAGACAATAACCATTATCGGTGCGGAATAAGGCACCATGCATCGCGCATTCGATGAAGCTTTTGTCCAGGTCGAGGAACTGGTCCGGCATCCACTCAAGCGGCGCCCCGGTGTGAGGACAACGGTTGCGGTAGGCATGCAGCTGGGAGTCTTTGCGCACCAGAAAAAACGGCACACCATCCATACCCTCCAGGCGGCAACCTATCGAGCCCGGATCATCCAGCTCATGCATGGCAAGGACGTCGAGCCACTCACTCATCGGGCATCCCCAGACCCTCGCGGCCACAATGCTCACCAGCCAGGCACACAGCCGTTTGCAGGGCTTCCTCCAACTGCATACCAGTGCTCACCGCATGCAGCATGGCAGCGTTGAACACATCGCCTGCACCGAGGGTATCCATAACCTTGCCGGGCTGTTGCGCCGGGGCATGCAACAGCTTTCCCTCGAAATCCAACGCCCATGCCCCCTGATCACCCCAGGTGCATGTCGCCAGCGAGCCACGCGGCAATTGTGTCAGCAATGCCTGCGCACTGGCGAACCCTCGCTTCTGTGCATAGTCACGGGAGAAAAACAGCAAATCAGCCTCTTCAAACAGGTCTTCGATGCCCGGACGCGGTTTCTCCACCTCGAGCGAAATAGGCACGCCACACATCCCGCGCGCGCGCCGCATCATGGGGACAAGCTGCTCAAGCGCTCGACCCTCGAAGTGAACCCAATCGAACGACCGGATATCCAGTTGCAGAAAGTCTTCGGCGGCATACTCGGGCATGTCCCGGTAATGCACGATACTGCGACTACCGTTGGCCTTGCTCAGGGTGATGTAAGAAGTCGGCAGGCAACTGCCTGCACAGACCCTGGCTCGCGATGCATCCACACCAAAATGCGCAAAGGCATCACGAACCACCTGCGCCTGTGATTGGTCACTGAGGTTACCAACCCAGTGCGATTCGGCTCCCAGCCGCGCCAGGACCAGCGCGGTGTTGGTGGCATTGCCGCCGGCACGCAGCTGCTGCGACAGCGCGCGCACCTCGCTGTCTTCAGCAGGATAGTTATCCACCAGGTTGACAATATCAAGCGTGGCAACGCCGACGCACAACACACGGGCCACCGCGTTTATCCCAACTGGTTCAGGAGACTGCTGATCAGCTCGCCTCGCCCCGCGAGGAACGACATCGCCTCCAGCACCGCGATGGTGAGGCCGGCGCCAATGCCGAGCGCGACAATTTTGCTGGCAACACCGCCGCCAGCAACGAGGTCCATGTCCAGCGGCCGGCGGGAAGGACGCAGACGCTCGTCCCGCAGGTCATTGACCTTGTCTATCTCTTTCTCTTCCTGGTGGCGCAGCAGTTCCTCTTCTACCTGTTTACGGGCTGCTTCCGCCTCTTGAATACGGAAGGCGTTTTCCTCGTTGTCCACCGCCAAATCATCGAGCTTGCGGCGCAAGGCATCGACCTCGGTATTCGCATCCTCGAGCGAATCCTCCAGCAACTGGCGCGCCTCCTCGGCCTCTTGCAGTTCACGCTGTCGCTCCTCCAGCGAAGCACGTGCCTGATCCAGATCCTGGCGCATTGCCTCGGAAGAAGTCGCCTCCTGGCTCTCCTGCTCTCGGATCGAACGTAGATCCTCCTGGGCCTCCGCCACTTGCTGTTTCATCTGCGCCACATCGCTGGCCGCCTGTTCACGCACCATGTCGAGTTCTGTGCGCAAAGCATCCACCTGCTCACTCTCGGACTGCGCCGCCTTGATCTGGGCGACGTAGGTCTCCATCACCGTGCGCAATTGCTCCACTTCCTTCTGGCTGTTGGCATACTGGCTTTGTAGCGCCTCGAGCTCTCCACGCAGCTGATCCTGAACTTCCTGATCCTGTTGCGCCCGCTGCTCCATCTCTTTCTGCAGGCTCTCGTCGGTCTCCCCGGCTTTTGCAGATTCATCCAACTGGCGTTGCAACTGGTCTCGCTGTTCCTCTGCCAAACGCAGTTGTTCTGCCTGCTGCTTCAGGGTCTCGTTGAGCTCATCCCGTTCGGTGGTGTCAGCTGAAGTGGCCAGGGCATCATCCAGCTGCCCCTGCAACTGGTCTCGCTGTACCTCTGCTGCACGCAGCTGCTCTGTTTTCTCCTTCAGCTGATCGGCGATCTTTTCCTGCTCGCTGGTATCGGCAACCTTTGCCTGGCTCGCAGCCAGCGCCTGTTGAAGCTGCTCAACCCGCCCTTCCGCTTCACCCAGTTTTTCATTCTGCTCATCCAGCTGAGCCTGCAGCATTTCCAGATTTACCTGCAATTCGGTTTCGCTGGCGCTGTGTTTGTCGACCTGCGTCTTGCTGTCCTGCAGCTGCTGCTCCGCCTGCGCCAATTGCTCGCGCAGCTCATGCAGTTGCTCCTGCTGTTCCTGCTGCAACGCATCCAGTTCACTGCTGTTCTGAGCCAGCGACTGCGCCTGTTCCAGTTCAGCCTGCA
>Ga0180436_10003552_pt1 | contig 14298 bp, 15 predicted proteins | sample SS_ome_2_FD_132434 | JGI IMG/M metagenome (GOLD analysis project Ga0180436, IMG submission 132434) | Hypersaline lake sediment archaeal communities from the Salton Sea, California, USA - SS_3_S_2 metaG | ecosystem: Environmental > Aquatic > Non-marine Saline and Alkaline > Hypersaline >...
CAGAACCGGCAGGGCAATCAGCTGTGAATGGGAATGTTCAAGCGACGCGCCGGCCGCCTGTCCGTAGTTTTTGAAGATCATCACGTACCTGAAGCGCGGATCCCGCTCGAGATCCTTCAGGCGGTCGCGATAGGCCCGCAATACCAGCGCGATGTGTTCGGGCGACAGGTCGCAGAACCTGGCGTTATGATCGGTACACTCGATTATAACTTCGTGGGCGCCGATGCCGTTCATCCGGTCGTACAGGCCTTCAGCTTCTTTACCGAGTTCACCTTCGATAATCAGCGCCGGATATTTATTGGGAACGACCCGGACCTGCCAGCCGGGGCCGTTCGTCGTCGACGCGACCCCGTTTCTGAAGGCCAGCACTTCAGGCGGGGTAAATGATTCATGGCCGGGACACAGCGGGCAGAAACCGCCGAGAACCTCCGTCTGGTCGACTATGAAATCGGTCGGACGCTTGCGTCGTTCCCGGGCAATGATAATCCATCTGCCGAGAACCGGGTCTCTTCTCAGTTCAGGCATCGCAACCGGTTACTGCCCTGTGGATTTTTCCTTTTTCTCCTGCAGCGTCTTGCAGTCGATACAGAGGGTCGTGACCGGGCGCGCTTCGAGACGTTTGGCATTGATATCGCATCCGCACGCTTCGCAAATACCGTATTCACCTTCTTCGATCCTGATCAGAGCTTCTTCGATCTTCGACAACAGTTTTCTTTCCCGGTCCCTGATCCGCAACTCAAAACTGCGATCAGACTCTATGGAGGCACGATCGTTGGGATCCGGAACATTGGAGTTCTGATCGGTCATTTCGGCAAGCGTCTTGTCGGCTTCGCTCAGTATTTCCTGGCGCTTTTCGATCAGCTGTTTTTTGAATTTTTCCAGTAGTTTCTTTTCCATCCAGCTATTCTCCTTAATTCTTCACAAACAGGATACGGGCGATGGTTTCAGCCGGCTATTCCCGGATGAATTCCCCGCTCTTTCCTCCTGATTTCTTCACCAGGCGAATATTGTTGATCTCCATTGCCTTGTCTACCGCTTTACACATATCGTATATCGTCAGCGCGGCGATGGACACGGCGGTCAACGCCTCCATCTCGACCCCGGTTTTACCCGATATCGCCACCGTCGCCTCGATATGCACCGTATTGGAATCGTCAGCAAAGGTGAAATCGACTTCGGATTTGTTGATCAGCAGCGGATGCGTGAGCGGAATCAGGCCGTCAACTCGTTTTGACGCCATAATGCCGGCAATTCGCGCCACCCCAAGGACATCACCCTTGGCCATCGTGCCGCTCTTGACCAGGGCAAAGGCATCCGGGTTCATCGTGATACTGCCGGCGGCAACGGCCACCCGCTGGGTATCCTGCTTCCCGCCAACATCGACCATGACGGCCTTGCCGTCAGCATCGAAGTGGGTCAGTTTCTGCGTGCTGTCGTCGGGCATTGCGTCTGTCCTTATCCGGTTTTACCCATCACCTCGTTTACCAGCTTCGTGAAGAACCCTTCATTCTCCTTGTTCTGGCCGTGCTTGTCGCACAGCGTGTCAAAATCCCTGAGCACTTTTTTCTGTTCTTCACACAGGTTGGTCGGCGTCTTCACGTGAATTTCCACGTACATGTCGCCGCGGCCGCGGCCGCGCAGATTCTTGACGCCTTCACCCCGCAGCGTGAATACTTCGCCGGACTGGGCGCCTTCCGGTATCGTCAGTTTCTTCGTGCCGTGGATCGTGACCACCTCGGTCTTGACCCCGAGGGCTGCGTCCACCATTGACACCGGCATGCGGCAGTAGATATCGTCGCCTTTTCGCTGGAAGAACTCGTGCTCTTCAACTTCGATAATCACGTAAAGGTCACCGGAGGGACCGCCCCTGCGGCCGCCCTCGCCTTCACCCCTGAGGCGCATCCGTGCTCCGCTATCGACGCCGGCCGGGATCTTCAGCGACACTTTCTTCGCCTTCTGGACGAGGCCGCTGCCGTGGCAGTCATCGCACGGTTCGGTGATAATCGTTCCTTCGCCGTGACACTGCGGACAGGTCGAACTGACCTGGAAAAATCCCTGCGACCTGACCACCTGGCCGCGTCCGTTGCAGGACGTACAGGTCTGGCGCTGGTACCCGGGACGGCATCCGGACCCTTCGCAGGTCCAGCAGGTTTCGCGCTTGCTCAGCTCTACCTCTTTCGAGGTCCCGTGAACAGCCTCCATGAAGGAGATCCGGATATCGTAGCGCAAGTCGTTGCCGGCGATCGGACCGTTTCTGCGGGCCTGGCCGCGGGAGGAACCAAAACCGAAAAGATCGCCGAAGATATCGCCGAAACTTGAGAATACATCCTCGAAGTTGCCCGGTCCCTGGTAGCCGCTGTTTTTAAGTCCTTCGTGGCCGTAGGTATCGTAAATCTGTTTCTTCTGGTCGTCGCTGAGTACTTCGTAGGCCTCGGTGCATTCCTTGAAGTTATTTTCGGCCTCGGTGTCGCCAGGATTGCGGTCCGGGTGATATTTCATCGCCAGCTTCCGGTACGCCTTCTTGATTTCCCCGGCAGCGGTGCTGCGGTCAACGCCCAGTATTTCGTAATAATCTCGTGGCATGGTTCCCCGGGTTACGATACCGCCTCTTCCTGGACATCCTGCTCATCGGTGCTGTTTTCGAGATCGTCCATTTCCGGCAGCTCCTCGATATTTTCGAACGTGACTTCGCCGGCGGCGATCTCCCGCAGGGTCATCACGACTTCCTTGTTTTTCGCTTCGATGAGAAACGGCTCCCCCTGACGATGCTGCTTGATGCGCTCAACCGCCAGGCGAATCAGGTTGAACCGATTTCCGTCGCCAACTTCCTGTAAACAGTCTTCAACCGTAATACGTGCCATGTGTACCTCGTTTATACTATCCGGATATTTTTTGTCATATTAATATAATAAGCGGGAACCCGTTAGACGTCGAACGGGTCTTTGAGCAGCAGCGTTTCTTGCCGATCTGGTCCTACGGAAACAATAACCGCCTCGACCCCGGTAAAATCTTCGATGCGCTTGACATAGTCTTTCGCTGCGACCGGCAGATCTTCGTAGGCGGTTACTGCATCGATCTCTTCCTGCCAGCCGGCAACCTCTTCATAGACCGGCACGACAGATGCCGCTTCCCGGCCGTTAGACGGCATCGCCGTGAGCGTCCGCTCACCGAGCTTATATGATGTAGCCATCTTGATAGTCGGCTGTCCGCTCAGCACATCGAGCTTCGTGACCGCCAGGCCGGTCAGTCCGTTGAGCCTCACCGCATCGTTGGCCACGACGCCGTCGAGCCAGCCGCAGCGGCGTTTACGGCCGGTCGTGGCCCCGAATTCCCCGCCTTTTTTCTGCAGGGCTTCGCCGGTTGCATCGAGCAGCTCGGTTGGAAACGGCCCTTCTCCCACCCTGGTTGTATAGGCCTTGAGAATGCCGATTACCGAGTCGATGTGGGTCGGTCCGAAACCGCTGCCGTTGCAGGCGTTGCCGGCAACCGTGTTGGACGAGGTTACAAACGGGTAGGTCCCGTGATCGATATCGAGCTGCGTCCCCTGGGCGCCCTCGAACAGGATATTGCGCCCCGCCCGCCGGGCCTCGTCCAGTTCCACCGACACATTGCCGATGAACGGCTTGAGTTTTTCGCCGCAGGCGAGAAGATTGGCGAGCACCACTTCATAGGAGAGCGGTTCGGCATTGAACTTGCTGGTGAGCAGGTAATTTTTCTCGTCAATTGCCGCCTGCAGTTTGTCGCGCAGCAGCGAATCGTCGAGCAGATCCCCGATCTTGATACCGACGCGGCCTACTTTGTCCACGTAACAGGGCCCGATGCCGCGGCCGGTCGTACCGATTTTCCTCCCCGGAGACAGCGCCGCCTCCTGGGCACTATCGAGCTGCTTGTGATACTCCATGATCAGGTGGGCGTTTTCACTGATCGTCATGCGGTCCGGCGTGACCGGCAGTCCTTTGCCGGCGAGGCTGTCGATTTCCCCGAGCAGTACCTGCGGATCGATGATCACCCCGTTGCCGATCATGCATTTCTTATCTTCATACAGGATCCCGGACGGGATGATATGGAAGATATATTGCTGTCCGTCCACCACCAGGGTATGCCCGGCATTGTTCCCGCCTTGAAATCTGACCACGTAATCGGCGGATCGGGTGAGCAGGTCAACGATTTTACCCTTTCCTTCATCACCCCACTGAGTGCCGACAATTACCACACTGGACATCGAGAGCTCCTGACTGTCTGCTTCAAAAAAATTATGGGTTTGCGCCGTGAGCGCAGAACCCGCACTATAGCCTTACGTAGAACCGGGTAATTATAGTCAAAGAGACCCGGAAAGTCAACCATGACATTATTATAAAAATTTCTGTCATATTAGGACCTTACTTAAACCGTGCCGGTTACGTAGCATGTCCGGACCCCAAAAATCAATTAGCGATGGATTTCTCTTGCTCATTCTGGTATTTTTCGTTTCCGGCAGCGGCATCGCACCCATTACGTGTGCACAGGCTCAGCCGCTGTTTTAATGCATTTGCAGTACGAGGTACGAATACATGTTTGGAATCGGCTTGCCCGAAATGATACTCATCCTGGCCCTGGCCCTGATCGTTGTCGGGCCGGACAAATTACCGGAGCTCGCCCGCTCGGTGGCCAAGGGTGTTCTCGAGTTGAAGAAGACGGTCAGCGCCCTGAAGGAAGACCTGGCGGACGATAACCCGCTCGATGCGATAAAACCCGAACTCGAAGAAACAGCCCAATCTATCAAAAAGCAGCTTGGTGAAGCAACGCCGGACGGGTTTACCGGAATCGTAAAAGATCTCGAAAACGGTCTGCAGGAAGCGATCGACACCGACGGGGCGGTGGCATCGGCAACGGATGAGCTCAAGGTTACGACAGACGATATAATCAAGACCGTGACTGAATCAGCGGATGCGGCCAAACCGGACGAGGACGCCCCGCCGTCCGAGCCGGCCGATGATCTTGCCGACATCCAGACGGACAGTTCGGTTGATCTGGACGAACCTTCCACCCAACCGCCCTCTTCTTCCCCTTCCGCCTGATACCAGATGTCGACCCTCGAGCGCAGCCTCGCTTTTTTCAGGCCCCATCACGATGAACTCCGCAAACGGCTGGTACGGTCGTTTATCGCCATCGCGCTGTGTGCCGCCGGTTCATACATCTTCGCGGAAGAGATCGCCCAGTTCATCATCAGCCCGCTGTTCGAGGCGAGCCCGATGGTGTACCGCATGGTTTACACCAACCTGCCGGAAGCGTTTATCGCCTATATCAAGCTGGCGCTGCTGGTCGGCCTGGTCGTCGCGTTCCCGTTCCTGCTGTACCAGGCCTGGGCCTTTGTCGCACCGGGCCTGCACGACCACGAGCGTAAATTCGCCGTTACCGTCGTATTCTGGTCGACGCTGCTGTTTTTCTCCGGCGGTGCATTCGCGCTGTTTTCAGTCCTCCCCAGGATGCTCATCTATTTTTTGAGCTACGCCCACCCGGGCCTGGAACCGCTGCCCAAACTAGGCCTCTACCTGACGTTCGTGATCCGCACGGTCATAGCGTTCGGCCTGGCCTTCCAGATTCCGTTCCTGATGGTCATGACCGGCAAGGCAGGCCTGGTCCAGGCAACTTATTTCAGATCCAAGCGGATGTACTTCTACGCCGCCATCGTCTTCCTGGCCTTCCTGCTCAGCGCCGGCGATTTCATGGCCACGGCCCTGCTGAGCTTTCCCCTTTTCGGGCTCTATGAAATTGGAATTTTCCTGACATCGCTGTTTGGAAAGAAAAAGAAGAACGAGTCAGACAGTTCAGAAGAAGCTGAACGAAAGTGATCCCACAGGATCAATCTATCCCGTCTGACGTAGGTGCCGGAATGGGCGGCAGGCCCTTTCAGGATGCATCGCGGAGGCCCGGCGTATCAGCGGAACGGTTGGCAATGTAGGAGAAAGGCTGAAGGCCTTTTTACCGTTTGCCGTGGAGTTGATACGACGAAAAGGCCGGAGAGCAGCAGCCTGAAAGGGCCTGCCGCCCATTCCTCTCCCGATTTCCTTGTAACCTATCCAAACCGCTGCTTCAAGAGACAACAGGAAACCCGGTGCAAGGGCTGACCGGCATCATCGTAGGCAATCATATCGGGCTGCAGCAGCTTGTTCATCACACACCCCTCGGGAATATCCAGCTTGAAAAACTTCTCCTCGGTCAATCCGTCCAGCCTGACCAGCCGATCATCCCGGATTTCAAACGAGTGGACCGGGTAATCTTCACATAACGGACACTGATAAACCCGGCCGTTGGGGAAAATAAAAAAATTCTCGGCCACCTTGCCGGCGCATTGAAACACTTCGTTGCGATCGAGAAAAACCTTGGGATAGATGACCGTAATACCGGTTTCAGCGGCTTTGCGTGCAACTTCGGGAACGATTTCAAGCCATTTGCCCGGGTCGACCTGCAGCTGATTCGACTCGTCGTCCTGATTACCGGCGGATTTTCCGCGCAGCCCGATAACCTGGATAAAAAAGCGTGAAACCCCCAGCTCCTCCACCAGCGGTATCATCCTCTCGAGATGATCGATATTGCGGTTGCTCACGGTGTAAATCAGGGACGCCTTGATCCCGCGGGCAACCGCTTTTTTCAGGTTGGCCGTACAGACGTCGAATACGCCTTTTCCACGAATCGGGTCGTTGACGATCGGATCCGGTCCATCCAGGCTGAAGCTCAGAAAATCAAGGTGATCAGGGTTCACCCGCTCCAGAAAATCGTGCAGCAGGTAGCCGTTGGTGTCGACGGTAACCGCGTATCCACACTCCTTCGCGACGTCGATGCCATACACGAGGTCCGGGTGCATGGTCGGTTCGCCGCCGAGGAAGATGATATTGGCCTGTTTTTCAGGGTCGCTGAACAGACGGATCCAGGAAGCCATCTGCTCCTTACTCAGCATATTGTGGCCGTGCTGGGCCTTGTTGATGTAACAGTGGCTGCAGGACAGGTTGCAGGCCGTCAGGATATGGAGAAAAACGTTGCGTTCACCTGGTTTGAAACCGACTGTCTGGGGAGTTTGCATGGTAAAAGATCAATACATCTTCAGGAGGGGTACTGCCATCGTTCAGCAATTACTGCTCCAGCGTATATCTTGACAGAAGCGAGTCACGCCAGTAATCGTTGCTGTCGCTCCTGAAAAATTCCTGGAAAAGCTTTAAACACGCATCCCGACGGACGCCGGCGATCACTTTCACGTCCATCGATGCATACAGCGACGGCAGCCTCGACAATTCCAGCTTGCTGCCCCCTCCCATCACATCTTCATAGCCGTACACGATGGTGCGAAAACCGTTCAGGATAAGCGTGCTGAAGCACATCAGGCACGGTTCGAGCGTCGAATACACCACCACGTCTCCAAAATCGATACCCGGCTTCTTATCGAGCAGGTGACGCATGGCCACGATTTCCGCATGGTCGAATTCGTTACCGCCAGGCCCGCTGTTTTCGCGGCCGCCGGTAGCCACCACCGCGCCCTCATAAACCAGGACGCACCCGACTGGAAACTCGCCTGCAGCAAGCGCCTTCTCCGCCTCCTGCAGGGCTATATCCATGTATTTCTGGTGTTTTTTGAGCATTAAGTACGCGTTTTCAGTAGTTATCGTGCGGCCATAAGCCTGGATCTTCTCACTTATAACGCCGAATTACCGTTTTGTGAACCATTTTTTATGCACTCCTAATTCGCTTATTTAAGTATAATTACTTATAAAAATTGTAGGAGCAGGTGGATCAAAGCGATACAATGATTAAAATGGGCCTGTCCCTTTCTTTAATGATGGAATATATGATACAATCCGCATTATGAGTACGATACCGATACCGGAAACGGTCATTGCGCCGGAAAAGAAGAAACCATCCTACGATGATCTTGTAGAGCGCATCAAGAAACTCGAGCGCGAAGCTTCCGCGCTGAGGATGACGAAGCAGCAGTACGCGAAGGCGACCTCGGTACTCCGGGCCACGCTCGAGTCTACCGCCGACTGCATCGCTGTCGTCGATTTCGACGGCAGAGTGAACAGCTACAACAGCAAATTCAAAGATCTGTGCGACCTTACCGGGGATTGCCTGGAAATGATGGACGACAACCAGATTCTCGCCCATTTCATGAGCCAGGTCAGCGGTCCCGAGGATTTTATCCTGAAGGTTGGGCAGATTTACGACAGTCCCGCCGATGAAGTCGAAGACTACGTCGAGTTCAAGGACGGCAGGATTTTCAGGCGGGTTTCACTGCCGCAGATACTGAACGGCGCCATCGTCGGCAGGGTCTGGAATTTCAGGGATATCACCGAGCTCAAACGGTCCGAGGAAGAGCTGCATGAAACCCTGAAAACCCTGCGCAGGGCACTTGGCGGCACCATCCAGGCAATCGCCTTGACGGTTGAGAAGAAAGACCCGTACACCGCCGGTCACCAGCAGCGCGTTTCCGATCTGGCCCGGGCAATCGGCACCGAAATGAGGCTCCCTAAACAGACCATCGACGGGATTCGGCTGGCTGCGTCAATCCACGATATCGGTAAAAACAGCGTGCCCGCGGATATCCTCAGTAAGCCGGGAAAACTGAGCGATAACGAGTTCGGGATTATCAAAACGCACCCGGAAGTCGGCTACGAGATCCTGCGGGGAATCCGTTTTCCGTGGCCCATTGCAAAGACGATCCTGCAGCACCACGAACGACTCGACGGGTCCGGATACCCGCGCGGCCTGAAAGGGCCGGAGATCCTGATCGAAGCAAAGATCATCGCCGTCGCCGACGTGGTAGAAGCGATCAGCTCCCACCGACCATACCGCCCCGCCCTGGGCATGAATGTGGCTATTCATGAGATCACCAAGGGGCGCGGAACCATTTATGACGCCGAAGCGGTGGATGCGTGCATCAGACTGGTCCAGCAGAAAAATTTCAAATTCAGGTTCTCGAGCTGGAATTACGGCGGATAGTACCAACCGTCCGCCAGCCTGCAGGCCTATCCCCACCCCCCCCCGGGGCATGCTTCAGCATGTCCCCGGTGCGCACGCGCGCACCTACAATTTCCTGCCAAGCCGGACCACCGACGACGCCACCGACAATCCCGAGTGAACCTGCACATAATCGTGGCCGGTATCTGCAAACGGTAAAAACACCAGGGTGCAGGCTTTGATGGAAAAGGACAGCTTCGGCAGCATCGGCAACACATCTTTTCTGTTCACCGAGAGCTCGGCGAACACTGACTTGAGCGCCTGGATCGCTTCCCTGCCTGGCAGGGTCACCGCCTGCAGGTTTCTGGACAATGCGGCCGTGCCGGCAGGATATTTCAATTGTGACAGCGTCGCCCCCTTGGCCAGCGTAATGAAAACGCTCGGCCTGATCTTTACCGCAGGAATCCAGAATTCAAGCCCCCTTCGCCGATGCGCGTCTCTGATGACAACCGCCTGGTTTGCCACGGCGAGCATATCCCCCATGGTTTTCATATCGATGCCCCCGGATTCCACTCGAATTCTCCAGAACGGGAGCTGTACCGCCCGCTCGTCTGAGGCCACAACTGCACATGGAACCCGCTGAAACCGCCCTTTTACCTCCTCCCAGCTGCTGTCGCAATTAAAACAGTGCAGGATAATGCTGTCCGGCTCTCCTTCCATCGTGTCGCCGCAGCGAGGGCAGATCATCGCCAGGAAACGGGGCTGCCAGCTGCTGTTGTAGGGCAGCAGGTTGTCAGTATTGGAAAGCCAGGCGCCAGCGGATTCAGTGGTGCCGAGGCGCCGGTTCAGGATACCGTCGTAGAGCGCGTCGTTTTCGATATAGAGCGGCAGGTACAGACAACTCACGGACTCACCGATAAAGGCACGGTGGCAGATCTCCTCGGTCCCGGACTCGAAAACACTGTCGACCAGTTTTTCCGCGCGTTTCAGAACCGCTGCCGGTTTCGCCCTGCGTTTGACGAATCTACCCCCAAGGCTTTCACGTGCCATAGTGATTTTCATCGCCTGCGGACGCAGGCCGAGCGAGGGCGGGACAAGGTGCGCGTCGATCCCCCGGTGCGTGGTATCAAGGACTTTGAACCCCACGCTGCGGCCGCTGCAGGTATAGATATTGCCTTTGAAACGGAGATAGGGAAAATAGAGAATCGATTCCCGGTCGATGTGATCGGGAATCGCGTCCGGCAGCACAAAGCGCAGCATTTTCCCGCCGACCATGTAATTCTTCACGTCACAGAACGGACATTCCGTCAGCCGGTCCGCTTCGTGCATTTCGACCGGTCCGCCGCAGGAGGGACAGGAGTGGCTGATTTTCAGATCCATACGCCGCCTGGCCTTTCAGCCGCTAGAGTTTATTTCCGCAGTGATTGCAGTAGGTCGCGCCGGACATGTTTTCGGTGCCGCACTCACTGCAGAAGACTGCCTGTGCTTTCTGCTCCGTTGCCGCTCCGCAGCGCGAACAGAACTTGGCGTTGGGAGACAGATTTTTCCCGCATTCGCGGCATTGACTCAAGACCACGAGTTGATGACCGCACAGGGGGCAGAATCTCGAACCCGGATCGATCTCATTGCCGCAGTCCGGACATTGAATCGATGCCGGCGCGGCCTGTTGCGGCGTCCCCCCGCCTGCAGCTGCCCCCGGATTGAACATCGCCGGCATCATCATACCGATTCCCATGCCCAGGCCGGCTCCGGCTTCACCCTGGTTCTCCGCGGCCTTTTCCATCGCCATCGCGGCCTTCATGCGCACAAACTTCTCCATGTCGGTAATCGCATTCATGCGGGATCGGTCGTCAATGGCCTTCTGCACGTCTTCCGGCGGCGTGATCGAGGTGATATAGAGCTGGCTGAGCCGCAGGCCGAAATGGGCAAAATCGAGCGTCAACCGTTTTTGCAGTTCTATGGAAAACTCATCGAACTTGCCGGCAAGATCAATAATCGTATCGAGCTCCTCGCCCAGAAAATCGTTCAATCGCGAGACAATGACCCGTTTCAGATAGCTCGATACTTCATCGGTACTGATTTTCCCCATCGTGCCGACGAACGAATTTATGAACAGCACCGGCTGTACGACCTGGATATTGAAAATACCGTGCGCCCGGATCCTGATCAAGCCGAGTTCCTTGTCCCTGAAGGCAACAGGGTTTCTGGTTCCCCATTTAAGATTGGTAAAATATTTGAGGTTCACCATGTAGACTTCGGCCCGCAACGGACTGTCCATGCGCCAGGGGATAGACAGAATTTTCGTGAGGATCGGCAGGTTCGCCGTTTTCAGCGTGTGCCTGCCCGGCCCGAAGGCATCCCGCGCCTTACCCTGGTAAAACAGGACCGCCGCCTGGCTTTCCCGCACGGTCAGCTGCGCTCCCCATTTGATCTCGCCGGACCCGGACTCGGGCAGCCGGTGAACCAGTTCCTGCCCCGATTCGTCAAACCATTCAATATTTTCCAGAAAAATGCCGCCCTCGAACCTGTTCATGCGTTCCCCCAAAAGAAATAATTGCTGCTGCTGTCAATCCGCCGCGGTCATGCTGCAGCCTGTCTTTTCCCTGAATATCCAGATCACCAGCAATTGCCATAAAGCAATTGCATATTATAGTGTAGCAGGATTTTAAAATTTGTAACAGAAAGAGACACACATGGACTTCAAAGATCACTGGGACCTGGAGACCGCCCTGCAGGTCGTACAAAACAAAACGGTTGACTCCGAGCTCTGGGCCGAAGCGGTGGAATGGCTGCTGCTCTACGGACCGCCGGAAATCGTATCAATCCTGCTGCAGGCGTCCGGCCATGCCACCGAGCAGACGTTCCCGGAACTGAAACCTTCGGATTTTACCGAAGACGGACAGCCGGTCTACGACATCGGGCAGCTGGCCGAATCGCTGCAGATGAGCGAAGCAGAAATAAAAAAAATTTTAGCGGACAGGGAAAAAACGAACAAGGCCACCCATTTCGTCTACGACGGCGGCTCGCAGACCGTTCATTAAGGCGCTTTTGCTGCAGGACGATACCAGCTCCTATTCAGGATGCAGGTCATAGAGCGTTTCGTCGTGGGCGGGCGGTGCAGCTTTTGACATCGCCTTTTTCTTCATCATCTCGAACGAAAAGTCATCGTCGTCCATCAGATCGCCCATCTCCTTTTCAATCTGGTCGGGGTCTTCCCCCTTCTCCATCCGGCTGATCGCCTCTTCCATGTTGTCGCCGAGATTGATTCCGGTGCGCTCGGTAAACTTGCGCATCAGCGTGGCCATCTGCTTTGGATCGTCTTCGTTGATGTTTTCAGACTCGCGCATCAGCGAATCCAGGGCCTGCTCCATTTTCGACTCATCGATTCCAGCAAACTGATCGTCCTCTTCGTTTGCCTTGCCGATGGTCGCGAACATCGACACCTGCCGGTCGAGCTTCGCCCGACCGCATTTCGGACAATCCGGCCGGGTGTCGGTGTCGATGCGCTTGGAATAAAAATTATAGATGGTGTTGCAGTCGCTGCAGTAAAATTCGTAAATCGGCATGGTGTCGGTCTTCTGTTTTGCTGATGATTTATAAATTGTTGTGATAGAGCAGTTGTGCAATGGGGACCCCCTCAAGCATGTCCCCTCACCCTTACCTCAAAACCGCATCAATCTCTTCCTCACTGATATCTTCAGTAATGAATACGTCGCCAATGTTTTTCGGCAGAATAAACGCCGTTTTTTTACCGACCCGCTTCTTGTCGGTAAGCAGGTAGGATTTTATCAGGGTTCTGTCAAGATCGGAAGGCACTTCGGTCGACAGGCCATAGCGCTTCAGCATATCCGTTATATCGGTGAGCACCTGCGGTGCAGCCACTCCTTTCCTGACGGCTATCCTGGTTATCGCGACCATACCGACCGCAACGGCAAAGCCGTGGGCAACGCCGAATTCGGAGGCCGCTTCAACGGCATGGCCGATGGTATGCCCGAAATTGAGAATCCGCCTGATATCGGTTTCCTTTTCATCCTCGGAGACAATCTCGGCTTTTATCCGGCAACTCTCCAGAACCATATCCCTGACGATTTCCGGATCAAGCGCCGTGATCCTGTCGAAATCATGGCCAAGCATCCTGAAGTATGCTTGATCGCGGATTATCCCGTGCTTGATCACTTCCGCCATTCCGTTGACATACTCTTTTTCCGGCAGGGTCTTCAGCACATGCGGATCGATATAGACGGCCCGGGGCTGATAAAACGCACCAACCAGATTTTTGCCTTCGGGTATGTCGACGCCGGTTTTGCCGCCGACCGAGCTGTCAACCTGAGCCAGCAGTGAAGTCGGCACCTGGATGAACGGAACACCGCGCATGTACGTCGCCGCGACAAAGCCGGCGACATCGCCGGCGACGCCGCCGCCGAGTGCGATGAACATCGATTTGCGGTCGAATTCCTGCTGCGCGGCCTGGCTGATGAGCGAACCGACGGTACCGAGATGCTTGTTCGCCTCCCCGTGCTCGAATACGAACAGCTCGCACGATAAACCGGCCTGCTCGATCATATGCTTCAAGTCATGTCCGTACAGGGCGGCGACATTATCATCGGTGATAATGCCGTATCTGCTGGCGGGGAATTTCGCAGCGAGATCTGCGGCGATCGTCTGCAGACATCCGGAATCGATCGTTATCGGGTAGCTGCGCTCTCCGAGGCCTACGTGAAGTATACTCATGTGCTCTATCGAAAACTATCTATCATTATGGGGTGATGGTTGGGTCGGAGACACCATGGGGACATGCTGAAGCATGCCCCCTCTTTCTTTCCATCGCTCTATGTTATAAGCATTACACCAGAATTTTCACATAAAAAAAGGGGAGACCGGACAATGCCGGTCTCCCCTGAATACGGCAGTAAGGCTTGCTTACATCTTGGAACCTTCAGCGTGGCTCTGGGTCTTGATCTCGACCTTCTCGGTCAGGCCTTCGTAGTATTCACGAAGGTGATCGAGAACTTCATCGCGACCGAAGTGGTCAACGATCTCTGCACCGTCGGACAGTGCTTTACGCAGCTTCGTACCGGAAAGAATAACGCGGGATTCTTTCTGGTGCGGGCAGGTGCGCAGGGAAGCCATACCGTCACACTCGTGGCAGTAGAAAGTCCAGTCGATCTTCATCGGCTTGCAGAGCAGGTCTTTTGCATCGTCGCCGGTTACGGGGATGCGATCAAAGATGTCCTGCGCTTCGAACAGGCCGTAGAAGTCGCCGACGCCGGCATGGTCGCGGCCGATCAGCATGTTGTTGACGCCGTAGTTCTGGCGGAAGGTTGCGTGCAGCAGACCTTCGCGGGGACCGGCGTAGCGCATATCCAGCGG
>Ga0180436_10003554_pt1 | contig 14290 bp, 13 predicted proteins | sample SS_ome_2_FD_132434 | JGI IMG/M metagenome (GOLD analysis project Ga0180436, IMG submission 132434) | Hypersaline lake sediment archaeal communities from the Salton Sea, California, USA - SS_3_S_2 metaG | ecosystem: Environmental > Aquatic > Non-marine Saline and Alkaline > Hypersaline >...
CCCCCTCAGGATGAAGAGATCGATCAACGCGTCGAGCACATCGATCGAGTTGAGCTTGCGTGCGACACAGATCATGAGCGCCTCCCGGGTGAACTCGTCAAGGATGACGAGGATGCGATAGGGTCGGCCGTCGTGGGTGCGGTCCTGGACGAAGTCGTAGGACCAGACATGGTTCGGCCGCTCCGGCCTGAGCCGGATGCAGGAGCCATCGTTCAGCCAGAGCCGGCTCCGCTTCTTCTGTCTCGGTGGGACCTTCAGCCCTTCGCGCTGCCAGATCCGCTCGACCCGTTTGTGGTTCACGTGCCAGCCCGCCTGGTTCAGCAGAGCCGTCACCGGCCTGTAGCCGTAGCGGCCATACTGCGTCGCCAGTTCGATGATGTCCGCCGTCAGACGATCTTCATCCGGGCGGCCTCGCGGAACCTTGCGCTGGGTCGAGCGATGCTGCCCGAGCGTGCGGCAGGCACGGCGCTCTGAGACTCCAAGCGTCTGCCGCACAAGGTCGATGCACTGCCTGCGGCGCGAAGGGCTTAGAAGTTTCCCCGCGCCGCCTCGGTCAGGATCATCTTGTCGAGGGTCAGGTCAGAGACCGCACGCCTCAACCGGGCGTTCTCCTTCTCGAGCTCCTTCAGGCGCTTCAGCTGATCCCGGCTCATGCCGCCGTACTGCCGGCGCCACCGGTAGTAGGTCTGCTGCGTCATGCCGACCTGGCGCACCGCCTCCGCAACGCTCATGCCCTGACCCTGCAGAACCTCAACCTGCCGCAGCTTCATGACGATATCTTCAGGCTTCTCTCGCTTCCCAGCCATCACCGGATCCTCCAATTGACGGGGCAAAGCTACCCCAGTTGGTGGACCACTTCAGTGGGGGCATTCCAGGTAGGCGGGCGACACGTCGCCTTCGACCGGGCCGCCGCTGCCGGATGGTGCCGGGTGCGGGCGGCTACGGGTTGCCCGGCCCGCGCCGCACCGCCTCGAAGGCCTCGTGCAGGGTCGACAGATAGGCGACGGTGTCGCGTGTCGCCCCCTCCAGCGCGCTTGCCGCGTCCTTCCGCACCGCTAGGCTGCCATCCTCGCGGCGCATCACCCATCCCTTCGCGACCAGCGTGGTGACCTTGCGGCGCACCGTCTCGCGCGGGATCCGGGTGTAGTCGCTGACCGACTGGATGTTGATCGGGCTTTGTGGCTCGTCCTCCCCGGTTCCGTGGATCAGGTCGCGGTAGTCGAGCAGTTCGTCGGCCCATCTGTCCTCGCGCGTCCGATCCGCGATGACGGCGAGGACGAGCAGCAGGTCGAGATCGCCGTCGAACCAGGTGCGAAGCTGGGTCAGCAGCCGCGTGAAGGCCGCGACATGCACCGGCCAGATCGCCCCGAAGTTGTCTGCGATGACGTCGCTGGTCTTTCGGGCGGTCCCGGGCATCGGCGCGGCCTTCTCGATGAATTCGCCCAAAATGGGCGGCATCCGCGTTGCGAGTCAAGGGCATCGGCCTATTCTCAAACCCGGTCGGGAACAGGCTACCGGGGGGCGCGATGGATACCGTGGGCGTTGGTTTGAATCGCGTCACGCAACCGTGGGCGGCAGGGCCGCGGTTCCGGTACGCGGTGATCGGCCGCCGGGCGGGCGCGGCGCCGGTGCTGGCGGCCGCCCTGCTTGCCCTTTGCGCCGGCCCGGCCGCGGCGCAGGATCGCGACCCGATGCTCCTGCACGACGCGAACGGCACCACGGTGCGCGGCCATCTGCAATTCGGCCTGAACGCGGTCAGCGAACAGAACCTGTTCTGGAACTTCTCCGACACGATCGCGCCCGGCTCCGGCTTCGACCCGGATGCCGACTGGCTGGAGGTCTACATCAAGCCGGGGCTGAGCTTCGAGACCGCGCTGGACGGCGGATCGGTGCTGTACGGCAAGCTGTCCGGCGTCGCCTCCTACACGTTCGGCACCGATGCCTACGATTTCGGCGATACCGGCCGGGCGACGCTGGAAGAGGCCTATCTGGGCCTCAGAACCGGGCTGGGCGGCGACATGTCGCTCGATGTCTCGGTCGGCCCGCGCGAACTGAAGCTGGGCACCGGCATGCTGATCTCGAACGGCGGCTCCAGCGGGTTCGAACGCGGGGCGCTGAAATTCGGGCCGCGCAAGGCCTGGGAGATGGCGGCGGTCGCGCGGCTCTCGGCCGGCGGCGTCACCGGCACCGCCTTCTACATCGACCCGAACGAACGCCCGGCCAGCGACGGCGAGAACGAACTCGCCGGTCTCGACCTGCGCTGGGACGATCCGGCCGGCGGCTATGCCGGGATGACCTATGTGCATGTGCTCGAGTCCGGGTCGCCCTACATCCAGGCCGCCGCTGGCGGCTTTGGCGCGCCGACCGTGCTGCCCGGCGCGCGGGAGGGAACGAACGCGCTCAACCTCTACGCCCGGACCAGCCCGTTCGACGGCGCGCTGGCCAACTGGGTGTTTTCGGCCGACTACGCCTACGAGTGGAACGACGAGATCGACCTCGACGCCTGGGGCGGGCGGGTGCAGGCCGGCTATACCTTCGCCGGCCTGCCATGGTCGCCGATGCTGACCTATACCTACCAGACCTTCTCGGGCGACGATCCGGCCACGCCGGAGCTGGAGCGTTTCGATCCGCTGTACTACGATGGCTCGCCCAGCACCTGGGCCACCGGGTCCAAGTCGTCGATGGTGTCGATCAACTCCAACGTCCAGGCGCACGGGCTGGCGCTGCGCCTTCAGCCGACCAAGCAGGACACGCTGACGCTGCGCTATTCCCACATCCGCGCCAACGAGCTGCGCAGCCCGATCCAGTTCGGGCAGGCGACCCGGGTGGACACGACCGGCGGTACCGCCAACGTGGTGTCGGGCGTGACCGACGCGCATCTGGCCGATGACGTGTTTCTCGAATACAGCCGCATCATCAACCGCAATACCTTCCTGACCGCGGGCGTCAGCGTCTCCCTGCCGGGCGACGGGATCGAGACGACCGTGGCCGGGGATGTCCCGAACTGGACCGGAGGTTTCGTCAATGTCGTCTTCAACTTCTAGCCTTGCCGCGCTCGCCGCCGGCGTTGCCCTGTCGCTGGCCGCCGCCGGGGAGGTCGCCGCGCAGTCGGCGCCGTTGTCGGCGCAGGACTCCGATCCGCGCGTCATGGGCTGGATGCAGGGGTTTCCGCCGCCCGAGGACAAGATCATCACGCAGCCGGATTCGGTCTATTTCAGCTTCCCGCGCCTGCGCTGGTCGGTCTGCCACCTGCGCGAGTTCCTGCCCACCGAGGAGATCAGCCGCGGCCTCGGCGCGCCGGTGCCGCTGGACTATCTGCCCCCGGCCGAGTTCGCCGACATGCGCCAGCAGATCGACGCGCTGACCTTCACGCCGATGAACGGCGACACGCCGATGACCTGGGAGGAGTCGCTTTACGCCAACTACACCGACGGGATGCTGATCCTGCACGAGGGTCGGGTGGTCTACGAGCGGTACTTCGGCTGCCTCGAGGACGACGGCAAGCACGCCATCATGTCGATGACGAAATCCGTCACCGGGCTTCTGGCCGAGATCATGGTGGCCGAGGGCACGCTTGACGACAGCCTTCTGGTCCGTGACGTGATCCCCGAGATCGGCGACAGCGCCTTCGCCAGCGCCACGGTGCGGCAGGTCATGGATATGACGACCGGCGTGCAATATTCCGAAAACTACTCGGACCCGAATGCCGATATCTGGCTTTACTCCGCCGCCGCCAGCCCGCTGCCGAAGCCCGAGGGATACGAGGGGCCGAACGGCTACTGGGAATACCTTCAGCAGGTCCAGCCCGAGGGCAATCACGGCGACGCCTTCCATTACAAGACGATCAATTCCGACATGCTGGGCTGGATCATCAGCCGGGTGTCGGGCCATTCGGTGACCGAGCTTGCCTCGGAGCGGCTGTGGCGCCGCATGGGCGCCGAGCAGGACGCCTACCAGACGGTCGACGGCAAGGGCGTACCCTTCGCCGGCGGTGGCATCACCGCCGGGCTGCGCGATCTGGGCCGGCTGGGCCAGCTGATGCTGGACGGTGGCGAGATCAACGGTGAACGCCTGTTCCCCGCCGAAGTGGTCGAGGCGATCCGTGCCGGCGGCGATCCGGCCAAGTTCGCCGGCTTCGCGACGATCCCGAACGGCAGCTACACCAGCCAGTGGTGGGTGTTCCACAACGATCACGGCGCCTTCGCCGCGCGCGGCGTGCATGGCCAGACGATCTATGTCGATCCGACCGCCGGGATGGTTCTGGTCCGCCTCGCCTCGTTCCCGCAGGCGCAGAACGGGTTCATCGATCCGACCTCGCTGCCCGCCTATCAGGCGGTGGCCGAATACCTGATGTCGCGCTGACCGGCGGGCCGGGTGGCGCGCGCCGTCCGGCCCTGTCCGCACGGGCAACAACCGTGCCGGCAAGGCCCCTGATCGTCTCCGCGGGGCCGGTGGCGGGGCCCGTGCCGGCCGGCCGGGCGGCCGCGCCGCCGCGCTCGTCCTGGTCTGTCCGCCTCGACGAAGGAACGGAGCCGGCCGCGCGATTTTAGCGAAAGCGCGAAGCCTTGCGCAGCCTTGCGGCTGCCCTGGCCGGCGCGTCCGGCACATCCCCCGGTCATCCGACCCGCGAGGGGGGCGACGGATGACCGACACCCGGATGCAACCGATCCTGAGCCGGGCCGGGCACCGCATCACGCAGGAGCGGGCCGACCGGCAGACCCGGATCGATTTCCCGCGGGCGCTCCTGGCCATGCCCTTCGATGTCGCGCAGCGCGAGCGCGCCCGCCCGGTGGACAGCCGCCCCCGGTTCGATCCCGGCGACGGGCGGCGGATCGACGGCCTCCGCAGCCGCGCGGCCGGTGACATGAAACCGTGTGCCGGGACGCGTAGAAGAATCGGCAGACAGAGGCTGCGGGGCGCCTGCCCGCCCCGCCGCGTTTCCCGAAGCAGGCAAGGACCAGACCCATGACCCCGCTCAAGATCGGCGCCGCGCTCAAGATCGATGAACTCGCCAGCCATCGCGACTGGCTGTTCGACGCCAACCGCGACCTCGAGTTGCAGGATTTCATCTTCGCGGATGTCTACCGCGAGGGCTGGCAGGCCACGGTCGACCGCGCTCTTGCCGCGACGCAGGGCTTCGGCGGCCGGCTTGGAATCCATGGCCCGTTCATCGGCCTCGACATCGCCGCCGGCGATCCCGACGCCGCCGAGGCGATCGGCCGGCGCTATGCCGAGGCGGCGGATGCGGCCGTGGCGCTGGGCGCGGGCTACATGGTCGTCCATTCGCCGTTCGACAACTGGCACGAGTTCAACCGGCACAACTTCGGCGACGTGGTCGCCAAGGTCGCCGAGGACGTGCGGCGCGTGCTTGGCCCGGCGCTGGCCCGTGCCGAGGCCGGCGGCCTGACCCTCGTGGTCGAGAACATCAAGGACATCACCCCTGCCATCCGCCGCGAGATGGTCGACCATATCGGATCGCCGGCGCTGGCGCTGTCGATCGACACCGGCCATGCCGCGATCGCCGAGCGCGCCTCGAGCGCGCCGCCGGTGGATGTCTTCGTGCGCGACGCCGGCGCGCAGCTGCGCCATGTCCACCTGCAGGACACCGATGGCTATGCCGACCGCCACTGGGCCCCGGGCGAGGGCTGCATCCCCTGGCCCGAGGTGTTCCGCGCGCTGGCCGATGCCGAACACGCCCCGCACCTCGTGCTGGAACTGCGCCGGCATACCGACATTCCCGCCGGTTTCGCCCATCTGCGCGATCTCGGCCTCGCGGTCTGAGCCCGCCGCCCCGGTCGATCACCGCCGCGCCGCCGGGATCGGCGCGGCGCGATCAGGCCGGCGGTTCCGGTTCCTGGCCGGGCTCCGGCTCGGCCTCGGCCTGTTCGGCGGCCCAGGTTCCCGCCGCCTCGACCGCCACGGGCGAGGCGGTGGGCAGCACGCCGAGGTAGCTTTCGGTCTGGTCGACCGGAAGCGGCGCGCGCTGCGTCATCCGGTAAAGCGCGTAAAGCGCCACGGCGCCGAAGGTCGCGCCCAGCACCAGCCAGAAGCCGGACGGGCCGGTTTCCTGCATCGCCCAGCCGGTGAGCAGCGGGCCGGCGATCGCGCCCAGCCCGAAGGTGAAGACCAGCCCGCCGGAGGCGGAGGCCATGTCCTCGGCCGAGAGGAAATCGTTGGTATAGGCCAGAAACAGGGCATAGAGCGGGGTCGTCACCCCGCCCGCGAAGAAGGCTGCCGCCATCAGCGGCCACAGGCCGCCGCCGGCCAGCCAGCCCATCGCGCAGGAGGCCGCGCCCAGGGTGGCGGCGCCAAGGATCAGCTTGCGGCGGTCGATCCGGTCCGACAGCCAGCCGATCGGATATTGCAAGAGCAGCGCCCCGGCGAACAGCATCGCCACGAACAGCGCGATCTGCGCCGCCGACATCCCGATCTGGGTGCCGAAGACCGCGCCCATCCCCGATTGCGTGGCATAGACGCTGCCCAGCAGGAAGATCCCGACGGTTCCCAGCGGCGAACTGGCAAACAGGTCGCGCAACGACATCGGCCGCGCCACCTCGACCACCGGCGCGGGGCTGACCGACAGCAGGATCGGCGCGAAGGAGATCGAGACGAGGATCGAGGCGCCCACGAACAGCGCCGAGGTGCCCGCATCGCCCAGCGTCAGCAATCCCTGCGCGCCGATGATGCCCAGCGTCTGCGCGATCATGTAGGCCGACAGCACCTTGCCGCGCGTCTCGTTGCCCGACGCGTTGTTGAGCCAGCTTTCGGCGGTCACGTAGATGCCCGACATGCAAAACCCGACGAGCACGCGCAGGATCGTCCAGGCCCAGGGGTCGGCCCAGAGCGTGAAGGCGATCAGCCCGGCCGACATGAAGCTGCCCAGCGCGGCGAAGACCCGGACGTGACCGACCCGCCGGATCAGGCGCGGGCTCAGCCGCGCGCCCGACAGGAAGCCGAGGAAATAGCCCGAGGTCACGATCGCCAGTTCGGTGGCCGAGAATCCCTCGATCCCGCCACGCAGGCCGATCAGCGTGAAATGCATGCCGTTGCCGAGCCTGATGAACACGATGCCAAGCAGCAGCGCCCAGACGCCGGACAGCACTTGCAGCATGGGGGCCTCCTTCGGGCCTGGGGATGTTCGGCCGCTGCCGGCGGCTTCCCACGGACGCGCCGCCGGCAATCATGCTGCAGCGCCGCAAACGGGGCCGTTTGCGACACCGGGGCGGGCGCGCCGGCGTCAGGCCGAGCGGCGGATCGCCGTCGGCGACTGGTCGAGCCGCCGGCGGCAGTGATCGGCGAGGCTGGCGCCGCTGGAAAACCCGGCCGCATAGGCGATCGAGGTGACGCTCCGGGCGGTGTTGCGCAGCATCCAGACCGCCGCGCGCAGCTTCAGATCGACAAGGTAATCCTTCGGCGCCATGCCGACCTGTTCCTTGAACAGCCGCAGGAAATGCCGCTCGCTCAGCCCCAGCGCGCGCGCGAGTTCGCCGATCGGCGGGTTGCGGGCCGACTGGCTTTCCAGAACGACGAGCGCGCGCTGGATCCGCGGATCGCTGATTTCCAGTTTCTGCGTCAGCCCCGATCCATCCAGCGCGCCGACAAGGCGGGTCACCGGCATCGCCAGTTGATGCACCGTCTTGGCCGAGCCCTGCGGGCCGAAATGCCGGCCGATGATCCGGGTCATCAGCGGCAGGATCGAAATGCCGCCCGGCACCGTCACGATATCGTCGGCCTCTTCGAAATCCCTGTCGGACACGATCTTGACGCGGGGGAAGGCCGCTTCGAACTCCGCGCGGTGGTAGGGGTGGACGCAGGCGGTCCGGCCGTCGAGCAGGCCCTGCCCGGCCAGCACGAAGCTTCCGGTGCAGACGCCCACGATCGTGCGGCCCGCCCGGCGCGCGGCGTGAAGATAGGCGTTGTGGCGGTCCGGCACCTTGCCGATATCCTTCATCAGGCCGCCGATCAGGAACACGTAGTCGAAGGTCGCGGGATGCGGGTAGTCCGCCGTCGCCTCCACCGCGATCCCGCAGCTTGACGTGGTGCGGCCGCCCAGGATGTCCCAGCGCACGAAGCGCTGGCGCGACTGGTCGCCGTAGTCGCCGGCATGGCGCAGGCTTTCGACGATGCCGGCCAGCGACATCAGCGGAAAGGTCGGGCACAGCAGGATCGCCGCCGAAAGCGTGGCCCGGTAGCGCCGGTTGCCGGGTTCCGGCCGGGGCTGCGGCTCGCCCGGCTGGCCGGGTCCGGGCCTTGGATGCGTTCTCGGCATCATGGCGGATTTCTAGCAAGAATGTCCGATTTCCGAAAGACGGTTTCTCGCCAAGCCTCCAGTCTCGGTGCCGGTGGATGTCGATGCAGACGCCGCCGGTGTTCGGATAGGACGATCGCGCCGGCGCCGCGAAAGGCCGCGCCGGTGCGGGGTCGCTGCCGGCCCGGTTCCAGGCGGCTGTACACCGTGCACCGCAGCCCATGTCGCCCAAGACAGCAAGAACAGAGGTCGGGCGCCTCAAGATCCAAGGGGAGTTTCGAAATGAGAATCACGATTGTCCGTCGCGCGCTGCTGGCGTCGGTGGGAACGCTGGCCATTCTGGGCGGCGCCGCGCAGGCGCAGGATTGCCCGATCAGGATCGGCGCGCTGGCGCCGCTGTCGGCGCCCGGCACCGTCGTCGGCGGCGAGGCGATGCGCGACGCGATGATGCTCGCCGAGGCCGACATCAACGCCGCGGGCGGCGTGATGGGCTGCGAGATCGAGGTGGTGATCGGCGACAGCGAGGGCCTGCCCGAGCGCGGCGCGGCGGTGATGGAACGCCTGATCGCGCAGGACGGTGTCGTCGCGGTCGGCGGCGGCTACCATTCCTCGGTCGGCGTGGCGGCCAAGGACGTGGCCGATGCCCGCGGCGTCCCGGTGGTCTTCGCCGAGACCTGGAACGACACGATCACCGGCGACAAGCAGAAGTACATCTTCCGCATCGCGCCGCTGTCGTCCTGGGCCTCGGGCACGATCTACCAGTTCGCGCTGACCCTGCCGGGGATCGAGAAGGTCGCGATCCTGACGGAAAACACCGACTACGGTATCCCGGCCTCGGAAGAGACCAAGCGCGGGCTGGCCGAGGGCGGTGTCGACAGCGTGATCTTCTCGGTCGATATCGGCACCCAGGACTATGCCGGCATCGTCAACCGGATCATGGCCGAAAGCCCGGACATGATCATCACGCTGGTCACCGGCGAAGCCGCCTACAACTTCACCCAGCAGGCCGCCGATGCCGGCATCGGCCCGCTGGACCTGCCGTTCGTCACCGGCCAGGACGCGCTGGAATCGGGCGCCTACTGGACCAACGTGCCGGATGGCCAGTACGCCTTCGTGCAGCGCATCGGCGTGCCGGAAAGCCAGTTCACCGAAAAGGGCAAGGCCTTCGCCGCCGCCTACAAGGAGAAGACCGGCAAGTCCGACGTCGAAGGCTACGCGATGGAAGCCTACGATTCGATCGCGATCCTCGCGCAGGCGATCGAGGAAGCCGGTTCCACCGATGGCGACGCGATCGTCGCCGCGCTCGAATCGATCGAGCACGAGGGCACGCTGGGCAAGATCTACTTCCCCTACGGGTCGCAGAAGGATCCCAGCGAGGACGGCAAGGGCGACGAGTGGTGGCACCAGTGGCCCGACCCGGCGCTGACGATGATCCAGTACCAGGAAGAGGGGCAGGCCTCGACCGACGCGGCGATCGTCTATCCCGACGCCTACAAGACGGCCGATCCTGTGCTGGTCAACCAGTAACGGCCTTGGGCCGGGCGCGGCATCCGCGCCCGGCCCGCAACCAGCAACGATCCGGGCCGAAACCGGGCGCGAACGGGGACAAACGTGGAAACTCCAGCCATCTTCTGGGGCGTCATCCTGTGGATGGTCGCCTGGGGCGTTCTGGGCAGCATCCTGCTGCGCCGGCGCTACTTCGCCCGCGATCTCGACACCACGAACGCCAATTTCGTCGGCGCCATGGCCGGAGCCGCGCTGGGCCCGGTCGCGCTGGGCGCGCTCTGGGCGAAGACGCCGGAACTGACCGGCCGGATCATCGTTGCCTTCGCGCTTCTGGCGGTGGTGCTGATCGCCGGGGCCTTCGCCTTCGCCGATCCGCAGAACAACTGCGTCGCCAACGGATCGTTCGTGGCCAGCCAGATCACCAACGGGCTGATCATCGGGATCATCTACGGGTTCATGGCGCTGGGTCTGACGCTGATCTTCTCGATCCTCGGCGTCGTCAGCTTCGCGCATGGCGAGTTCTACATGATCGGCGGGATGCTGGTCTATTACATCACCGCGGTCTGGCTGCCGGGGATCAACCCGCTGCTGGCGGTTCTGGGGGCCTGCGCCATCGCCTTCATGATCGGCGCCCTGTTCGAACGGCTGATGCTGACCCCGATGTATACCGGCAAGATCGACCGGCCGGTGGAATACGGCATCCTGGCGACCTTCGGGCTGGCCTTCACGCTGCAGTATTTCGTTCAGGCGATCCATGGCGCCAGCCCGGTCAAGGCCGAACGCTTCATCGATTTTCCGCGCCTGCGCTGGCCCGAGGGGGCCGATCCGCTGTGGATCAAGTCCTCGCGCGGCAACCTCACGCTGTTCGAGACGATCTCGATCTCCAATCCGCGCTTCGTCGCGGCGGTGACCTGCATCCTGGTGCTGCTCGCGCTGCTCTACCTTTTGCACCGGACCTGGACGGGCAAGGCGCTGCGCGCGGTCAGCCAGGACCGCGACGCGGCGGCCATCGCGGGGATCGACCCGCACCGGATGAACATGCTGGCCTTCGCGCTGGGCGGGATGATCGCCGCGCTCGCCGGCGCGCTTCTGGTGCAGGCGTTTTCGTGGCTGCCGCAGGTCGGCGCGATCCCGGCGATGCGGTCCTTCGTGATCGTGGTGCTGGGCGGGCTCGGGTCGCTGCCCGGGGCTTTCGTCGGCGGCATCCTCGTCGGCCTCGTCGAGGCGGCGGGCACCGGCTGCATCCCGGATGCGCAGAAGGCGGCCTCGTACATCCCGGCCTATGGGATGATCGTGCTGACGCTGACGCTGCTGCTGCGGCCGACCGGGCTTTTCGGCCGGCGCTTCGCCTCCGGCGCGCACGGACAGTGACGGAGACACGCGGATGAAACGGGTTCCCGATATCGCCGGCGTCCTGCTGCTGGCCTTCTTCGCCGCCTTCCCGCTGGTCTATACCGGCGCGAACTACGACTACGTGATGCATGTGCTGATCACGGCCTTCTTCTACGCGATCCTAGCGTCGAGCTGGTCGATGCTGGCCGGCTACGCCGGGCAGTTTTCCTTCGGGCACATGGCCTTCATGGGGATCGGCGCCTATGCCACGGCGCTGTTCTGCCACTATTTCTACATCACCGGCGAGCCGACCGGCACCTGCACCGAATTCGGCTTCTTCGGCAACTGGTTCGTGATCGTGAACCCGATCGGCGTCACCTCGACCACGCTGACGCAGGATTGCCTGCGACAGGCGATGGCGGGCTGGGGCGACAGCGTGTCCGTCACGCCGATGCCGGTCCTGCTGGGGATCGTGCTGGGCACCATCGCTGGCGGTCTCGCGGGGCTTCTGGTCGGGCTTCTGGTGCTCAGGCTCAGGGCGGCCTACCTCGCGCTGTTCACGCTGGGTTTTTCGGAAATCGTCAAGGCCACGATCTCGGCCGAGATCGACATCACCCGCGGCCAGGCCGGGCTGGAACTGCCGGCGCTGTTTGAGAACGGCGTCACCGTGCTGGGCCAGACCTACGACAAGACCGACAAGATCCCGCCCTATTACGCGATGCTGCTCCTGCTGGTGACCTGCCTGGCGATCCTCGCCTGGCTGGCGCGGTCACGCTTCGGCCTGTTCGTGCGGGCGCTGCGCGAGGATCCGGACGCGGCCGCGGCGCTGGGCGTGAACACCACGCGCTACAAGGTCTACGTGTTCACCATCACCACCGCGATGGCGGCGGCGGCGGGCGCGGTGCAGGCGCATTACGTGCAGATCATCACCCCCAACATGCTGTTCCTGTTGCAGATGAGCCTCGTCGTCGCGATGGCGGTGATCGGCGGGATCGAGAATTTCGTCGCCGCGGCGCTGGGCGCGATTTTCCTGCAGATCATGCTGGAGGTGCTGCGCACCTCGTTCACCATCGGCGGGGTCGAGATCGACATGACGACATGGCGGCTGGTGTTCTTCGGGATCCTGCTGATGGTGGTGCTGAGGTTCTTCCGCAACGGCCTGATCGCGCCGGTCATCGCCCGGTTCCGCCGCGCCGGCATGGCCGAAGAGACGGTGGCCAAGCGCCGGGCCGGGGAGGCGCGGCCATGATCCACCTGAAGGTCAACAACCTGCACAAGCGCTTCGGCGGCAACCACGTGCTCAGGGGCGTCAGCTTCGAGATCAACGGCCCGGAACTGATCGGCGTACTCGGCCCGAACGGCGCCGGCAAGACCACGATGACCAACATCCTCGACGGCGCGATCAAGCCCACCAGCGGCACCGTCTATCTCAACGAGCACCGGATCGACCAGTTGTCGCCTTTCGAGGTCGCCCGCGCGGGGCTGGGGCGCACCTTCCAGGTCACCCGGTCGTTCCGGCGGATGACGGTGCTGGAAAACCTCTACGTGCCCGCGCTGGCGCTCGGCCACCATTCCCAGGGTCAGGGCCTGACCGACGAGGCGATGGAGGTGCTGGAGTTCCTGACCCTCGACCATCTGCGCAACGAATACGCGCAGGCGCTGTCGGGCGGGCAGCAGAAACTTCTGGAACTCGGCCGGCTCCTGATGCTCGACCCGGACGTGATCATCCTCGACGAACCCTTCGCCGGGGTGCATCCGCGCCTGATGGAGGTGATCTATGCCTATATCCGGCGGGTGAAGGCGGCGGGCAAGGCGATCGTGCTGATCTCGCACCAGATGAACGCGATCTTCTCGCTCTCCGAGCGTCTGCTGGTGCTGAACTTCGGCGAGCTGATCGCCGACGGCCTGCCGGGCGAGGTCAAGAACGACCCGGCGGTGATCGAGGCCTACCTGGGCTCGGACGAGGAGCACGCGGTATGACCGAGGCTGTTCTGGAACTCAAGGATCTGTCGGTCGGCTACTACCGCGATCTCAACATCCTGTCGGACCTGCACATCTCCGCCCGGCGCGGCCAGATCACCACGATCCTCGGCGCCAACGGGGTCGGCAAGTCGACGGCGCTGAAGGCCGCCTTCGGCTTTCTCGCGCCCAACAAGGGCGACATCCTGCTGGGCGGGCAAAGCATCCTGCACATCCCCCCGCACGAGAAGATCCGCGTCGGGCTGGCCTACATCCCGCAGCAGCCCGGCGTCTTCAAGGACATGACGGTGGAGGAGAACCTAGAGCTTGGCGCATGGACCTTCCGGCGCGACCGGGCGCAGATCCGCCGCAAGATCGAGGCGAACTACGAGCGTTTCCCGGCGCTGCGCGACAAGCGCCGGCAGGCCACCGGCGAATTGTCGGGCGGCCAGCAGCGGATGGTCGAGATCGGCCGCACGCTGATGGCGGAGCCGAAGATGCTTCTGGTCGACGAACCGACCGCCGGCCTGTCGAAGATGCTGGCCGAGGAAGTCTACGAGATGCTGACCGACCTGAAGAAGGACAACCTGACGATCCTTCTGGTCGACCAGGAAATCCGCCACGCGTTGCAGGTCGCCGATTACGTCTACGTGCTGGAACTGGGCCGCAACAAGTTCGAAGGCCCGTCGGCCGAGTTCACCGATCTGGAAAAGGCCTTCTGGGTGGATTGATGAAACCGTCGCGACTGTTCTACGGAACCCGCCGCCGCAGGCCGCAACTGGCCCGGGCCGAGGGCGTCTACATATGGGATACCGAGGGGCGGTGCTACCTTGACGGCTCGTCCGGCGCGATGGTGTGCAACATCGGCCATTCCAACCCGGCCGTGCTGGCCGCGATGCGCGCGCAGATGGAGGTGGCGACCTTCGGCTACCGGCTGCATTTCGAAACCGAACCCTCCGAACGGCTGGCCGAGCGGCTGGCCGGGATCGCGCCCGACGGGCTGGGGCGGGTGTTCTTCGTCTCCGGCGGGTCGGAGGCGGTGGAAAGCGCGATGAAGCTGGCGCGCAGCCATGCGCTGGCGAAAGGCGAGGCGCAGCGCTGGAAGGTGATCTCGCGGTTCCCGGCCTATCACGGCTGCACGCTCGGCGCGCTGTCGGTCACCGGCTACGCGCCGATGACGGCGCCGTTCGAGCCGCTGATGGCGCAGATGCCGAAGATCCCGGCGCCGCGCGCCTATCTCGACGG
>Ga0180436_10003555_pt1 | contig 14289 bp, 12 predicted proteins | sample SS_ome_2_FD_132434 | JGI IMG/M metagenome (GOLD analysis project Ga0180436, IMG submission 132434) | Hypersaline lake sediment archaeal communities from the Salton Sea, California, USA - SS_3_S_2 metaG | ecosystem: Environmental > Aquatic > Non-marine Saline and Alkaline > Hypersaline >...
ATTATCTCCAGCAGCTGCCGCATAAGCTCATCACGCTTATCCTTTAACAGCTTATGTCCCCGGGATGCCAGCTGTAGCCTCTTTTTGAGCCTCAACAGCTCCATCCGGGTAGCATTTACCCTGGCCAGCATATATTATCCTTCTTCCTTTTCCTCAGTCTTGGGGAGGTATTTATCAAGATATTCATCCCTTACCCTCTTCAGCTCTTCCCTGGGGAATACCGAGAGAAGCTTCCATCCAAGGTCCAGAGTCTCCTCAATGGTCCTGTTCTCATATTCCCCCTGGGAGATATACCGGTTTTCAAAATCCTCGGCAAACTTAAAATATATCTTATCAAGGTCGGTAAGTGCTGCCTCACCAAGTATGACCGCCAGTTCCTGCACTTCTTTTCCTCTGGCATAGGCAGCATAGAGCTGATTGAAAGTATCGGCATGGTCTTCCCTGGTCTTTCCCTCGCCGATACCCTTGTCCTTCAGCCGGGATAGAGACGGCAGCACATCCACCGGCGGTGTCAGCTTTTTCTTGTGGAGCGACCGGGAAAGTATTATCTGTCCCTCTGTGATATATCCGGTAAGGTCAGGAATGGGATGCGTCTTATCATCCTCTGGCATGGTAAGTATGGGTATCTGTGTTATGGAGCCACTCTTACCCTTTATCCTTCCCGCCCTTTCATAAATGGTAGCAAGGTCGGTATACAGGTATCCCGGATAACCTCTTCTTCCCGGTATCTCTTTCCTGGCTGCAGATACTTCCTTCAGGGCTTCGCAGTAATTGGTCATATCAGTGAGGATGACCAGCACATGCATATCCTTTTCAAATGCCAGGTACTCGGCGCAGGTAAGGCCTACCCTGGGAGTAGCAATCCTTTCAATGGCAGGGTCATCTGCCAGGTTCAGTATAAGGACGGAACGGCTGATGGCGCCGGTCTGGGTAAAATCATTAATAAAGTATTGGGATTCCTCAAAAGTGATCCCGATGGCTACAAATACCACGGCAAATTCCTCTTTCTTTCCCAGCACGGCAGACTGCCTGGCGATCTGGGCAGCGATCCGGTTATGGGGAAGTCCGGAACCTGAAAAAACGGGAAGCTTCTGTCCCCTTACCAGGGTATTAAGCCCGTCTATGGAGGAAATGCCGGTCTGTATGAACTCATCAGGATAATCCCTGGCATATGGGTTTATGGGGGAACCATTGATATCCATGCTCTTTTCAGCTATTATCCTGTCATTTTCTGTCATGGGCCTTCCCAGTCCGGTAAACACCTTTCCCAGAATATCTTCGGATAGATACATCTGGGTACCCCTGCCCAAAAACCTTATCCTGGTATTCTCTGAATCTATACCGGAAGTTCCCTCAAATACCTGGACCATTGCATGATCCCCATCTACTTCCAGGACTCTTCCGCTCCGCATTGACCCGTCACCGAGCTTTATGTCCACAAGCTCCTCATATTTTACTCCTTCTACGCCTTCTACCAGGAGCAGGGGACCGGATATATTGGTAATGCTCTTATATTCTTTTAGCATATCTATTCCTCCAGCTGGGGTTTCTCAAGTAACTTTGAAAATTGTTTTTCGATCTCTTTTTTTATTTTGTCGATCTTTGCCAATTCTTCCTGCGGGATATATTTCATCCTGGCAATGGCATCCTTTACCTCTGCCGCTTCTATATCCCTGATATCGGCATCAAGCCTGAGGCTGTCTGCCGCCTGTTTGTAGAAATGTATGATAATATCTATCATCTTGTACTGCTTATCTACCGAAGAATATGTATCGATTTCATGGAATGCATTCTGGTGCAGGAAGTCTTCCCTTATCATCCTTGAGACCAGAAGAACCAGCCTGTCCGGTCCGGAAAGGGCATCTACACCTACCAGCCTTACTATCTCTTCCAGTTCCGATTCCTTTTCCAGAAGCTTCATGGCTTCGGCCTGGAGGTCGAAATAATCTTCTGCCACTTCCTCCGCCACTTTTTCCCTGATGGAATCATTATATAAAGAATATGAGTTCAGCCACGATATAGCCGGGAAATGCCGGCTGTAGGCAAGATTTGCTTCCAGGGACCAGAATACTTTAACTACCCGTAGCGTTGCCTGGACTACAGGATCTGAAAGGTCTCCGCCCGGAGGCGATACTGCCCCTATTACCGACAGGGCTCCCGACCTTCCGTTTGATGAAAGGCAGTCTACCATTCCCGCCCTTTCATAGAAAGAAGCCAGCCTGGCTCCCAGATATGCCGGATATCCTTCTTCCCCGGGCATCTCTTCCAGCCTTCCTGAGATCTCCCTCATGGCTTCAGCCCATCTTGAAGTGGAGTCAGCCATAAGAGCCACCGAGTACCCCATATCCCTGAAATATTCGGCTATGGTTATTCCCGTATAGACCGATGCTTCCCTGGCTGCTACCGGCATATTGGATGTATTGGCTATAAGTATTGTCCTTTTCATAAGCGGTTCCCCGCTTTTAGGGTCTACCAGCTCGGGGAATTCCATGAGGACATCTGTCATCTCATTTCCGCGTTCGCCGCAGCCTATATAGACTATGACTTCGGCTTCCACCCATTTTGCCAGCTGATGCTGGATAACTGTCTTGCCGGAACCGAATGGCCCGGGAACGCAAGCTGTACCGCCCTTGGCAAGCGGAAAGAACATGTCTACCACTCTCTGACCGGTAAAAAGGGGAATATCCGGTCTGATCTTCTGCTTATAGGGCCTTGGTTCCCTTACGGGCCATTTTTGCACCATGGTCACTTCCCTGTCACCCTCCCGGGCATCTACCACGGCTACGGTATCCTCTATTTTAAATTTCCCATTTCCTATTTTCTTTATCTTACCCTCCACGCCTGGGGGCACCATAATATAATGCTTTATAAGGGGTGTTTCCTGCACATATCCCAGATGGTCTCCCGCGCTGACCTTATCACCTTTCTTTGCCAGGGCATTAAATTCCCAGGTCCTTTCCTTATCCAGGGCATCGGCTGTGACTCCGCGGCTGATAAAATCACCGGAACTTTCATAAATATCGTCAAGCGGCCTCTGTATGCCGTCATATATCGATTCGATTATGCCGGGACCCAGCTCCACTGCCAGCGGTTCCCCGGTAGGATATACCGGCTCTCCCACTCCGATACCGCCGGTCTCTTCATAAACCTGTATGGATGCCCTATCGCCTGCAAACTCGATTATCTCCCCCATAAGTTTCTTGTCGGATACATGCACGATCTCAAACATCTTTGATCCTGACATATTCTCAGCTACTACCAGGGGGCCGGCTACCTTTACGATCCTTCCTGTCTTTGCCATCTATTTCTCCTGTCCTTTATTTTGTACTCCTTCAGCCATCACATCTGCTCCAACTGCCTTGATTATGGCTGTCCTCAGCTGGTTTACAGCATAATTATTCCTTTTACCCAGACCCGGTATGATCACGATGGAAGGGGTTATGCGGTTGGAATAATATTTTATAGTGCTGTCCAGCCCGGCAGCTATGGACTCGGTCATAAATATTATGCCATAGCCTTCTTTTACTATTTTCTTAAGCCTGTCCTCAGCATCCTGCAGATCCAGCTCATTATCCACAGGGAAGACATCAGCGCCTATGGCCTTGAATATAAGCATTATGTCGCTTTCGCCGAATGCTGCTATTTTTGCTTCTGCCATTTAGTCTACTTTACACCTTAAGTTTGATTTATCTGCATTAAACCTTATCCCCGTATGGAGGATATTTAAATTTGTAAGCTCAATTTTTTTCCTTAAGAAAAATGCGAATATTTTTTCCAGATTGGATACGCTGTATTTTATAGTGTCAAAATAATCCAGAAAATACAGGTCCCTGTTCCTTTCAAAAGAAGAAAAGCTGCATTCTGAAAAAAGCCGCTGGGCTCCTTTTATGATCACATCCGCATAGCCTGTCTTTTCCAGCTCTTTCACCACATAATCCATGCTTTCGCCTTCCAGGCCGGTAAATATCTTAAGCCCCAGGGAACCTCCCTCATGCAGGTATCCGGAAAATGGCCCGGATATCTTTAGCTGCATATGCCTGTATATGGCCTCTATATTTATGAGGTCTATCTTATACCTTATATAGTCTGCCATCATCTTACGGTCCAGGCTTTCAGCAGTCTTAAGCATTATTTCCGTATAAAACTTCTCCAGTGAAAGCTCCAGCTGCCTGGGATCCTTTTTCTGGGTCTCATCAAGAAGCTTTTTTATATATTCCAGTATCTCTGGTATGGGGCTCTCTATCTCTTCATATTTTTCATCCCTGTATGCTTCCATAAGCTGGGCATACTCATATTTTAAGGATAGGTACAGCCCGCCCAGGTCCTCTTCCAGCAGAAGGGATTTGAGTACGATCTTTAAATTGTGGAGGAATTCCTCAAAGAAAAGTATGAAAATGATCTTTTTATGCTCACTTTTTAGCCTTTCTTCCAGGAAACTTATCATATTCCCGAAGCCGGCAAGCATCACCGGCTCAAAGCTATTGGAGCTTTTAATATCTGCTATCCCTGCAGCATGGGAAGTCTCTCCCAGGACTTTTAAGAATTCATCCATATCAGCAGCAGAAAGCATCCTTTCTACCCTGCCCCGGTCCACAAACTCATATTCCCTGGCTTTTAGCTCGGCGCTGGTAAAAAGATAATAGCTGTCATCTTCTATTTCATAAGGGATGCCGTCCATCACTGCCCTCCGCCAAAGAGAAATGAGGCTATCTCCATTTTCAGGTCTTCAACATCCATATCCAGGTAGTTTTGGGGTGACAGCATTATCTCTGCCTTTCCTCCAATTATCTTGAGGCCCCTGTCAAAGTCCGCTTTCTTCTGGCCGGGCTTGACGCCCTTTATTATTGAAGCGGTCTTTTCATCCAGGACCTTTTCCTTTTTGCCTATGGTATAGCTGCCGCCTTTGATATCCAGCTCTTTTGCCATCTTTGCTAAAAACTTTTCCCAGCCTTTCCTGTCCAGGCCGGCCAGCTTTTCCTGGGCTTTGGCGATAATGCCGTCAATGATCTCCAGCTTTGCCAGAAGCACTTTTTGCTCAAATTCGGATTTTGTCTTAAATACTTCCATGTCGAAGGTCTTCTTGTAATGGGCATCTGCATCGGCTTTGGCCTCATTATTCTTTTGCTTTATCTTCTTTGCCGCATCGGCTATTATATCGGCAGCCCTCTTTTCTGCCTCCTGGATATTCCGGCTGCGGACCTCCCTGGCATCTTCTATTACTTTTATGGATACATTGTCCATTTCGGTCATATTTACCGCCTATGAGAACTGAACAGAATTGTTCAGGAAGAATGTTATTAAAAGACCAAGCACTGCATAGGTCTCCACCATAGCTGCAAATATAACGCCCTTCATGGCTTCCTTGGCCCTCTTAGCTACCAGGTTGACACCGGCCGCGCAGACCTTGCCCTGGTGTATTCCGGATAGAAGACCGGTAAATGCTATGGGAAGCGCTGCAAAAAGAAGCTGCAGTCCCTGGGCAGTATTGGTCACATTGGCTATATTGCCTATGATAAGGAATGCAGCCACAAAACCGTAAAAACCCTGGGTGCCCGGAAGTACCACCAGCAGGAAAAGACTTCCGAATTTTGATGGGTCCTCTGATAATACTCCTGCTGCAGCCCTGCCCGGATATCCTATCCCTATAATGGAGCCTATCCCGGCCATTATTGCTGCAAGTCCAGCTCCCAGTGCTGCCATGATCACGCCTAATGATTGATCTGCCATATTTCCTCCTCGTTAGCTAATCCACTATTGTTATATATTTATGCTCATCAGCCAGGGCCCTAAACGGCCTTCCGCCCCCGGTATAGAATTTGGGGAAGAATTCCACATATTGGAGCCTCAGCGTATGCACAAAACCACCTAGAATATTTATCCCTATATTAAAGATATGGCCGAATATAAGGATGATGATAAGCATGACAATCCCTGCCACCGGGATGGAAAGGAACTGGAATGCTATCTTATTTATGGCCACCCCGATACCGGCAGTGACCAGGCCCAGGGCCATGAGCCTTATATATGATAAGAAATCTCCTAAAAATGAAGTCAGCCCATTAACTATGGTAAGGTTTAAGAATCCCATAAATATCCTGAATCCCCAGCTTTTTTCCTGCCGGGCGCCGAAAAGTATTATGGTTATGGCGCTTGCCAGGATGGGCCATATGAGTATCCTGGAGATGCTGGAGGGGAATATGGGAGCTGACACCAGCTGCATGCTGACTGCCATATCAGAAGAAAGAAGTATTATAAGGATGGATACTATTATGGTTATCCAGGGAAGCCCGTCAAGGAAAGCTCCTCCCCAGTCGCGCCTTCTCAGGCTGTCAAAGAATTTTATAAACAGCCCGAATACCACATGGATCACTCCCAGCCCCAGTGCCAGCCTGAAGAAATTCATGGAGCCTTCATCTGACCTTACCGGATCTCCCAGGATGGCTATCTTCTCGAAGAATTCTCCAAATCCCAGGTATGCCGGAAGATCGCCGAACCAGCCATTAAATATTGCACCTGCCCCTATGGTAAACAGTGAACCTATAAAGATAAGCATCAAAAACTGTTTGGCGCCCTTCATGCGGAAAGCAAATATAAGGGTAAGGATTGCCAGTATAATGCCATAGCCTGCATCGGTGAGGCAAAGCCCGAAAAACATAGCAAAGAAAAGGGATACGAATGGTGTGGGGTCTATCTCAAAATACCTGGGCACCCCATACAAGTTTATAACTACTTCAAAGGGCCTGAAAACCGATTTGTTCTCCAGGGCTACCGGGATGCTTTCCCCTTCTTCGGGTTCTATTTCCTCTATCCTTACAAAACTAAATCCTCCGGCAATGGCAAATATCCTGTCCCTATCCTTTTGCCTGATCCAGGCGGTGTAGAAGGATACCGAATCGGTTGAATAGCCCAGGTGCAGGGCTTCTTCTATTTCCAGGCTATTGTCCAGGTAGTCAAGATATACTGTAAGCTGCCTCTCATACTTTTTGGTAAGCCCGCCTATCTCCTCTATTATCTTTAGCCTGCGGTTCTTATAATATATTATATTTTTCTCCAGCGTGGCAATATTGTCTTCTATGGTACCGGTAAAAGCTCCCAGCTCTGCTTCCTCAAAAGTAAGGTTTGAGATATATTCCTCTGCTTTTTCCCCGTGGTCATTATGATAAGCCAGGATAACATATGTAATATCGCCCTCTTCTGAGAGCTTCTGGGTTGAGATATGGTTTTCATGCAGTCCGTCCAGTATTATCTTAAAATCTGTGCGTCCGCTCCTTATATGGCCCAGCCTGATAGTATAATTATCCTTTTTGCCCAGGTCTGAAATATCCTGCTTGAAGCATGACCATACTTTTAGCTGGTGTATTTTGGGCCTTGCTTCTTCTATGCGGTGGGCAAGATTTGCCGCCTCGCTGTCAAGGTCTATTATGCTGTCAGCTGCCTCGTCAAGATCATGGTCTTTAAGTATGTTTTCATACTCGGACCTCTTTATTACCATCTTGCCGGCTTTTGCCGCCAGTTTCTTGAGTTCCCTATCCTTATATGAATTAAGTATGTCCAGGGCTTTTCTGACTTTTGACTGGTTCTCTCCAGCGGTGTCTATGGGAAGGGTGCTTGATGCTATCTTTTCGGAATACGGCCTTACTTCTACGGCCGAAGTCCTCTGCAGTTTCTTCAGGAAGGCTTCTGCATCCGATTTATGAGAAGCTATAAATAATTTAATAAGTCTTGCTACAGCCATATTTATCCAAGGACTTTGTCAACAAGCTTTTTTACCGCTTCCTCCTCTTTCATCCTTGAATCATCTCTTATGGCTTTAATTTTCTTATCAAATTCTGCTTCGAGCCTGGCCTTCTGGGCCTCTGCATCGATGGCGGCTTTTTCTTCGGCTTCCTTAAGCAGCTTTTTTGCCTTTAGTTCGGCATCCCGGACCTGCCTGTTGGCTTTCTGGTATGCTTTCTCTATTATCTCTGATGACTCTTTTTTTGAAGAGGCGACAATATCCTTTGCCTTGTTCTCAGATTCCTTTATCTGGTCTATGATATCTTTTATCATCTTGTCTTTAGTGTTTTCTTTTGGAAAAACTGGATTGTATTATATCAGCATGCAGTGACCTGTCAATATTTTTTGCATTCACTTAAGTGCTAAAAGTTGCAGAGGGTGTATTAGAGTAAAGTATGCAGCCGGTTCTTTATACCCGGTCTGGATTGCGGAACCCATCTCCCCCGGTCAGCCGAAAACCATCTTACCCTCGGGTTGGGAGGTCATATCCAGTAAATATCGATATGGTCTTCCAGCTTTTTGAACTCTGGATCTCCTGTCATAAGAGCTGCGCCTGAGATCTCTGCCAGGCCGGCAGCGAAACAATCGGAATATGCTATTGGGTAGCCTGCTTTAAGATGGGATGCCTTAAGTGTTAGCTTTTCATCTATACTGCAGATCTTAATGGGAAGCTGCCTGATCCTGGAAAGTGTCAGTTGAGACTGCCTTATTCCCCTTTCCCTCTCAGTAATATATAATACCTCTCCCATATTTATTACAGACATTTTTAGCAGAGTGCCTGTATTTGCGGCTTTTTCCAATATATCCTCTACTTCTTTCTTTCCCTTTTCCCCGCCGAGATAGGCAAGAAGGGCGAAGCTGTCAAGGACAATACCGGAAGAGATCAACTGATTATTTTCCATGCTTTCTTTCCTTTTTTCTTTCAGATAATAGGGCTTCAGTAAGTACGATCAAAGGCCCCCTAAAAAATCAGGGATAAATATATCTTTTCTGATCATTATATTTCTGGCCTCTTTCACCCTCATTCTTTGCATTTTCTTTTTTTATAGTGGAAAATATAGATATATGTATCCTACCAAAAGGAGGACCTGAAATGACTGACCTAAAGACTTCATACATGGGACTCGGGCTCAAAAATCCCATAATTGCTGGAGCTTCCAATCTCATGATGGATATGGATAATGTCAGGCGTATGGAGGAATCAGGAGCAGCCGCCATAGTCTATAAATCACTTTTTGAAGAGCAGATAGAGCTGGAGGCATTGCAGCTGGGTGAGATGATAGAGGAATATTCCGAGCGCCATGCCGAGATGATATCTGTCTTTCCTTCCGTAGAGCATGCCGGTCCCCTTGAATACCTGACAAATGTCAGGAAAGTAAAGGAAAGCATCTCCATTCCAGTAATAGCCAGCCTTAATGCTACCAGGCAGGATACCTGGATAGAATATTCCAAAAAGATCGAAGATACAGGTGTGGACGGTATAGAGCTTAATCTTTTCTATATCCCCCTTGACACAGAAAAAGGCGGCAGTACTGTGGAAAATGACCAGCTGGAGACCGTAAAGGATGTGGTTGATAATCTTTCCATCCCGGTAAGTGTCAAATTATCAAGTTTTTATTCAAATCCCATGAACTTTATTAAAAAAATGGATGGCCTGGGGCCGGAAGGATTCGTCCTTTTCAACAGGCTTTTCCAGCCGGACATAGATATTGAAAGCCAGGAGCAGGCATTCCCCTTCAGGCTTTCCAGTCCAGGATACCACAGGCTCCCCTTAAGGTTTACCGGACTCCTTTATGATCATATTAATGCAGATATATGCTCCAGCAGCGGAATTTTTAATGGTGAAGATGTAATAAAGCTCATACTTTCCGGGGCAGACTGCATCCAGTGTGTGAGCACATTGTACCAGAACGGAATAGGGCATATAGAAAAAATGCTGGAGGAGATCAGGTCATGGATGAAGGATAAGGGGTTTAAGAAGCTTGATGATTTCAGGGGTAAATTATCCATGATAAACCAGAAAGATCCTTATGCTTATGAGAGGGCCCAGTATGTAGATCTCCTGATGAAGGGAGCTGATGTCATCAAGAGGGATTTCAAGAGATGATGCCTAATCCTTTTCAAAGAAATGATCTGCCAGCTTATGGCCCTTTTCTATCACCATACCTGTTGTCGAAGCATATGCTTCGCTGAAAGCTGCCTCTCTATTGCTGCCGGGGTCTTGCGGAGCCCGGCTGTCATATATTACAAATGGAACAGGGTCCCCGCTGTGGGTCCTGATACCTAAAGGTGTGGGGTGATCCGGAAGTACCATCATACGGTAATCCTGGCCGCTCCCGTCCATAATTTTCCTGACATTTCCCACCACTTCTTTATCAATAAGCTCTATAGACCTTATTTTTTCTTCCAGGCTTCCCTGGTGGCTGCATTCATCCGGAGCCTCGATATGGACAAAAACAAAATCCTTTCCTGAGAGGAGCCCGTCTACTGCCGCTTTGGCCTTTCCGGCCATATTGGTGTCTATTGTCCCGGTTATGCCTTCTACCTCAATTACTTCCAGTCCGGCACATATGCCTATCCCCCTTATCAGGTCTACGGCCGAAATTACAGAACCCCTCACTCCATATTTCCGGTAAAAATCATCCAGGAAGGGCCTTCGTCCCTGTCCCCACAGCCAGATGGAATTGGCGGGCCTATTTCCCTCATCAATCCGTGAACGGTTAAGCGGATGGGGGGTCAGCATATCTGCGCTTTCTTCCATAAGCTCCATTATAGTATCGCTTCCCTGGCCTGAGGGAAGGTAGGGCATTATCTTTTTTTCCAGGATATCATGTGGCGGGATTAGCTTCATGCTGCCAGGACCGCCGCTCCAAACCATTATATTGCGGTAGCTTACACCGGGATAGAAATGTATGCTGTCAGTCTCCAGGCCGGTCTTTATATAATCAATAAGAGTCTTACTGTCTTCCGAAGCTATCTCCCCGGCACCATGGTCCAGCATGGTCTTTTCCCTATAAGCCTTTTCCCCGGAAAGGGTTACAAGATTACACCGGAAAACCATATCGTCTGCAGCAAGGTCAAGTCCCAGGCTCACTGCCTCCAGGGGAGAGCGTCCGCTATGATATTTTGCCGGATCATAGCCCATGACTGAAAGATTTGCAATATCGCTTCCGGGGGACATTCCCCGCGGTATGGTCCTTACCATGCCGGTCTTTCCGGCAGATGCCAGGCTATCCATAAAAGGGGTATGGGCATATTCCAGGGGGGTCTTCCCTCCCAGCTTTTCTATGCCTTCATCAGCCATGCCGTCTGGGATTATTATTATATATTTCAAAGGCTTCTCCAAGGGAGCCTGTCCGAAAACTGGCTCTCGGCCTATTGGTCAGTATTGGAGCAAGATGCAAGGCAAAGCGACGCAGTCAATGCAGAGCAAAGTCTCGTAGCTTTAACGCAGCAGATTGCTTCTGATACGGGCCAACCCTTCGGGCAGACACTATTTTTAATCATATCTTTGTTATTCGTCATCACCAATATTCTATATTGCCTATTCCTCCTGCCTGGATCTGATTGAAAATATCAGTCTGCAGGCCTGAGCCCAGTTTTCGGGCAGGCTCCTACCCCATTCCCAGCGCTTCCCGCACCATATGCCTCATTTCCCCGGTAGCGCAGGACTTCTTATGGACCACTTTTTTAGATTCTATATCTTTAAGGGGCCCGGGGATCTTTGTTCCCGACATCCATGAAAGGACTTCAAGCAGGCTGAACTCATCCATATCCCTGTACTTATTATCTATGGCTCCGGCAACACTGCCGGGAAATTTGAAGGGACTGGCGGTTGATGCTATTACTGCCGGCCTGTCATCACCGGTTTTTTTAACATAATCTTTATATACCGAATAGCCTACTGCAGTATGGGTATCTATGAGGTAGCCTGAATTGTCATACACATATTTAATGCTTTCAAAAGTCTCTTGCTCGGTAGCGAAGCCGCCAAAGAACTCATCCAGGCCTTCTCTCATGCTGTCTGTTATGGAAAACTCGCCCTTTTCTGAAAGGTCAGAGATGAGCCTTTTTATCATATCCGGGTCTTTTTCTACCAGGTCATATAGAAGCCTTTCCAGATTGCTTGATACCAGGATATCCATTGCGGGTGAGCTGGTGACAATAAATTTCCTGTTCCTGTCATATATGCCGGTATTTATAAAGTCTGTCAGGACATTATTTATATTGGAGGCACAGATAAGCATATTTACAGGAAGCCCCATCTTCCGGCTGTAATATGCTGCCAGTATATTGCCGAAATTTCCTGTGGGAACTATTATATTTATACTTTCCCCTTCGGCTATTTTCTTACTTTTCAGGAGTTCAAGGTAGGCATGCACATAGTATACTATCTGGGGTATGAGCCTCCCTATATTTATGGAATTTGCCGAAGAGAACATATAGCCGTTTTTCTCAAGCTCTGCTGCAAACTCCCGGTCACCGAATATAGCCTTGACCCCGTTCTGGGCATCGTCAAAATTACCCTCAATAGCTATGACATGGGTATTGTCCCCTTCCTGGGTCGTCATCTGCCTTTCCTGTATCTGGCTTACACCATCCCTGGGGTAAAAGACTATTATGCTGGTCCCCTTAACTCCGGCAAAGCCCTCAAGGGCAGCTTTGCCTGTATCGCCCGAGGTAGCGGTAAGGATGACTATCTTCCTGTCATTTTTTTCTTTGGCTGCTGCTGCCTTTAAAAGATGCGGCAGCATGGTAAGTGCCATATCCTTGAATGCCAGGGTGGGTCCATGGAAGAGCTCGATAAAATGGGCTCCGGCTTTCTCCACCACGGGCACTATCCTGTTGTCATCATATTTTGAGTCATAAGCGCTGTCTACACATTCCCTTAAGGTATCCAGGTCTAGGTCGGTAAGGAACCTGGAGATTATATAGTGGGCCAGCCTACTGTAATCCAGGCAGGCCAGGTCCCCGAACTGCCGGTCGAGGGAAGGTATGGAGACCGGTATATAGAGGCCGCCATCCGGTGCTATGCCTGAAAGAATTGCCTGGGCAGAGGCAATTTCTTTTCCATGTCCCCTGGTGCTTCTGTATAAGATATCCATCTATTTTCCTGTAATTATGAGGATAATAAAAATAATATTAAGTATAATAAGGTATACAATAATTTTTTACAAAAAGATAGTTAAGGGGAAAATTTATATGCTGGAAAATATTGATCCCGCGAATACATTTTCATGGAAAAAGCTGGCACAGCACCACCAGGAGATAAAAGATGTCCCGGTAAGAAAGATGTTTGAAAAAGATGCCTCAAGGTTTGAGGATTTTTCTGTAAAGTTTGAAGATATCCTTTTTGATTATTCAAAAAATATTATAGATAAAAATACCATCAGCCTGCTTATGGGGCTTGCCCGGGAGACTAAAGTGATGGATGGAATTGAAAAGATGTTTTCCGGAGACAGGATAAATGCCGCTGAAGGCAGGGCAGTGCTCCACACGGCATTGAGGAACCGTTCAGGTGACCCGGTATATGTAAAGGGCAAGGATGTGATGGGAGAAGTAGACCGGGAGCTGGAAAAGATAAAGACTTTTTCCCATAACCTTATATCAGGAAATAAAAGGGGTTATACCGGTAAGAATATAACTGATATAGTAAATATCGGCATCGGAGGTTCCGACCTGGGGCCGGTAATGGTAACCGGGGCACTCAAGCCTTATGGCAAGCAAGGTATCCATGTCCACTTTGTATCCAATATAGACGGTACCCATATTGCAGAGACTTTAAAGGACCTTGAACCGGATACCACATTATTTATGATAGCTTCCAAGACTTTTACTACCCAGGAGACCATGACCAATGCTGCCACCGCCCGGAGATGGTTTCTGGAAAAAGCTGGTGATGAGGCTCATATCAAGAAGCACTTTGCAGCCTTATCCACCAATCTGGCGGGGGTAAGGGAATTCGGTATAGACCCGGATAATATGTTTGCCTTCTGGGACTGGGTGGGGGGCAGGTATTCCCTGTGGTCAGCCATTGGGCTTTCCATTGCCTGCTTTATAGGCTATAAGGGATTTATCTCCCTGCTGGAGGGAGCCCATGCTGTAGATGTCCATTTCCGGAGGGCACCCCTTGAGGAAAATATCCCGGTTATTATGGCACTCCTGGGGATCTGGTACAATAATTTTTTTGGTGCCGAAACATATGCCGTACTTCCCTATGACCAGTATCTTCACCGGTTTCCCGCCTATTTGCAGCAGCTGGATATGGAAAGCAATGGCAAATATGTGGGACGGGACGGAAAAAGGATCAGGCACCAGTCGGGACCGGTTATCTGGGGAGAGCCGGGTACAAACGGCCAGCATGCCTTCTACCAGCTTATACACCAGGGGACCAAGCTTATACCATGCGATTTCCTGGCAGCTGCCATTCCCCAGAATCCGGTTGGCGGCCATCACAGGAAGCTCCTTTCCAATTTCTTTGCCCAGACCGAGGCGCTGGCCAATGGCCGGGAC
>Ga0180436_10003558_pt1 | contig 14285 bp, 6 predicted proteins | sample SS_ome_2_FD_132434 | JGI IMG/M metagenome (GOLD analysis project Ga0180436, IMG submission 132434) | Hypersaline lake sediment archaeal communities from the Salton Sea, California, USA - SS_3_S_2 metaG | ecosystem: Environmental > Aquatic > Non-marine Saline and Alkaline > Hypersaline > Sediment...
CGCATGCATCTGCGCCACGGTGAGGCCCAGCAAGACAGCGGCTCGGTCTGGATGAACAGTGAAGAGCAGTGCGTGAGTCAGATCAGCCGCGTCTATCCCTCCAGTACGCTTCACGAGCTGAAGAGCAACCGAGCACAGCACTTTGTCGGCACCGGAACTTGGGTATGTGACGCTAACGGTCCGAGACGGGCGGCGTGGTGCGGGCTCCTTCTTCTCGTACGCATCCAGAATCAGCCGCTTGGCACGAAACTCGCCATATGCCTTCTGGTCGCGCTTCGCCAGTACGGGAAAGGTGTCGAGAATTCCGGAGATCTCATCATGTGTAAGGCCGAAGACGTCACGGGCGACTATGGCGTCAAGCTCTGCTCGGGCGAAAGCCCGGGCCTTGGGGTCAAGCAGCGCCGAGGGCGGGACGGTATTCTCCGGGACTGCTTGACAGAAACCGAGGCGTGCCATTGCATTAAAGTACGCAGCCATCTCCGGTGCTGTGCAGACCAAAGACAATACGATCGGAGCGACAGCCTGAACAAACTCGTCGTCCAGATCGGGCCGCGGGAAAGGGAGGGAGTCCATGATCGAATACGTCATGTGCGGTGAACTCAACTTGCGTCGAGCAAACGCGTCCATGGTGAATGAGCACGCAACAGCCAGCCACGGCAAGTAGACCCATTCCAGATCTTCCCCCACGAGAATGGTCGGCACCGTATGACCACACACAACCGCTGGAGGCACCAGAGAAGCGATGAAGCTTCGCTCGTTCCTGGGGTTGGCAATATCACCGAATCCAATCCGGTACCGGTCCACGCGGCCTCCGAGTTTGGCTGGGATATCGCCTCTCAAGACCCTCCACTGGGGCACGATAGCCTTCTCCGGATCACCGAACTCACGCTGCACCCAGACCGCGCTGTTTCCGTGACCCGACTCGTACGTCTTTGCACGGTGGTCGAAGTGCGAGATCATGCGCCCTTCGTAGACGGGCAGGCCTGCTGGATCAGTTGTGAAGAGCCCCCGATCGTTGCCCATGTCTATTTCGCGCTGGTAGTGGCGGTACGGTTGACCGGCAGATTCTTCTCCGAATGCCGGACAGCTGCTAATCATCTTCTTGATAATTAGGAGATCAGACTGGTCACGGAAATCCGGAATGGTGAACGTTTCCGGTGACATACTGCGGATCAGTGCGCCGCTCAAAGGCATGGCGTTGCGCACGGCCTCGTGGACCTCCTCCGGCGATGTGACACCAAACGCCAAGTTGAACTGGTCAGTGTTCCCGCCCACGCGGGTGACGTAGAGTGCAAACCATGTTTGAGGGTGGACACCGGGAAAGAAAGACTGCCCTTTGTTCTCGCAGCCAACGAGGAGAACCAAACTGGTGTTCTCAAACACATGCATGCGAATAGCGCTGGCATTCGCCCCACCATAGAAGCCTGCGGGAACGATCTGTGCGGCACACCCACCCGCCTTGGTGTTTCGGAGCGCGAGTTCCACGAACATCCGGTAGACATTGAAGTCGCCTTTCCCAAGGTTGCCTGGGGCAAACAGTTTGTATCGACCACTGTTCTTCATGAAATGGACGGCCGTGTACAAGTCGCGGCAATGGTCGGTCCAAGCCTCTGCGATGGCACCGTCCTCAAGCAAACCGGCAATCACCGGCTTCTGCTCGCTCGGAGAGAGTGACCGCATTCCGTCATGATATTGCCCAAAAAATTCACGCTGATCCGGGCTGAGCGTATCCCATGGAGGATTACCAATTATCAGGTCAAAACCACCTTTCGCAAAGACCTCGGGGAAGGCCAACGGCCAGTGAAAGAAACAGTGCCGCGCGCTGAGGTCACGGACAGATCGGGCGAGAGCAGCTGGAAGGCCACGACCCTGCGACAGGTCTGCTATATGACGCTGTGTGATGCCTACTGGTGTCGTGGAGTTGGGCTCAAATATCTTAGGAATGAAGAAGGCGGCGCACCACGTGTCGAAAAGCTGGAGTTGGGTCTGATAGTCATAGGCACGCTCGCCTTCATGGAATGCCTGTTCCTTGCGTGCGATGTCTTTCGGCGTCTCGTCCGGCAGTTCATCCAGCACAACTGCCGCCTGCTTGAGAGCCTCAGCGTTGAATCTGTCCTCGCGCACGAACAGGCCGCCAATACCTTCGCGCTCACCCTTGTTGCGTTTGCGCAGAGCTGTACACGCCTTCCTGTCGTCGCCTTCGACTGCAGCAAACGCGTCGTCTGGCAGGCCGTTTGCTACGAGTTCAGGCTCTGTGCCAATCAAGCTGTTTCCGAGTCGAATCCGATGATCCAGAAACGACAACGGCTTGCCGGGTTCCAGTGCCTCCATCCAGAGACTGACTTTACATAGCTCCACGGCCATAGAGTTTGCGTCGACGCCATATAGACAGTGCCCAGCGACATCGCGAAGAGCGTGCTGCACATCAGAGGGGGCTGGTTCTTCGTCGCCGGTTCGGATGGCGGCGAGTCGTTTGGCAATGCGGTGGGCGGCGGCAATCAGAAAGTGGCCGCTGCCGCAGGCCGGGTCGCAGACGGACACGCCGAGCAGCGCCTTCTCCTGAGCTCTGCGCAATTCATCGTGGCGTGCCCCCGACTTGGTGGATTCCTTCAGCCTGTCGGTAATCACCGGTTCCAATGCTGAGTCGAGCAGACAGTTCACCAGACTCGAGTGCGTGTAGTAGCTGCCGGTGGTCTTGCGCTCGTTACCCGCGGCAACATTGAGATCGAAGGTGCCGGCATCGACATTGACGTCGGGATGCATCTCGAGGAGGGACTCATAGATGCTGCCCAATTCTTCCGACCCGAGGTTACGGTAATCGACAACGCGCCGAACGTTGCCGTCCTCGGTCACGGCAAGGTGTCGAATCGCGTCGAGGAGATCCCGGTTGGTGATAGAGTTGTCATTGAGATCGGCTGTGGCCGACTGGGACCACAGGAAACTGCCGAGGCATGGCAGAGCCAGTTCCGGGCACCCCGTGTCATCACCGAGCGCGCGGAAGACCAGCACAAGCATCTGCCACAGGTCACCGTGCTTGGTTCCCGCCTTGCGCTCAGCCAGCTCTCGCAGGCGGCGCGTGGAATAGTAGCGTTGATACCGGCGCTTGGCCTCCGGATCGGCATCCGGTGGATAAAGGAGCTCCCGATCTTCGGCGACGAACAGGAAAATGATCCGGTAGACGGTCCGTAGGACCTGGCGGTAGAGGTCCTGCTTATTCAGTTCTCCTGAACGGAGCTTGTCTTTCAGATCGCGATTGTCTGAGTGACCGACGAACCCGGCACCGAGGGTCTCGATGGCCCTCTCCACTCCGTCGCGCAGATGCTCCAGAGCCCTTGTGCCCAGCTTCGCGGCGACCTGCATCCATCTTTCGAGCAGGCAGTTCTCAGGGCGTTCTGCTTCGATCCGGGACTGATGACACACCAGCCAGAAGACGACGAAGTCGGAGTAGACCTCGCCTTCCATCATCGCGTAGAGGTCGAACTCGACGTAGGCTTGGCGCGTCAGTGACACATTGTCCCGCAGGATGCGCAGACGATGGCCGTTGGATAGCATCGCCCACAGGCAGTCCTCGGACCGGTTCAGAAACTCCTGCACGAGACCGTGCGGGCTCATGCGGGCGGCGCCAGCCACACCGGCCGACCGGCGATCCAGTTCCACGTTGAGGCCGACCAGATGGATCGGTAGGTGCGTCCATGCATGGGAGACGGGATAGGACTTCTCCTCGATCTCCACTGCCTTGGAGGTCTGGAGGCGGCCATATCCGAGTTCCTGGAACAGAGGAAGCAGCCAGGCCTCACGAGTCACGCTGGTACCGGTGTCGAGGGGGGCAACCTTCTCGGATTCGGTCTTGAACTTCTCCCAGGCGCCGAGCAGGACGTTCCAGGAGCGGTTGATCGCTTCGTTCAGCTTCAGATTACCGGCCAGGTGGTAGGCCTCGGGCGTAAGGCCGTCGATGCCCTTGTCGCCCTGTGCCACACGCTGCAGAAACTCAGCAGGAAGCAATCCGCCTTCGGTGCGGATTGTCGAGAATGGGTTTCTGGATTTTGTACGCATGGTTACTGTTGCTGCCCCGTAATGAAGCCATACATGTCGATGATCTTCGCCTTCGTGTACGGCAGTCCGGTCTGGGTGCCTGTGGAGAAGTCGTAGCAGTGCACGCTGATGGAATCCACGGCTCGCCTGTTGGCCTTGTAGACATCGCCCAGCTTCAGAAGGTTCTTCCGGCAGAAGGAATGAATTCCGAAAGCCTTCTTCACGAACTGGTCGAAAGCGGGAGTGTTACCGAACACGCCAAGCATGATCTTGGTCACCAGCGTATCGCTTGGCCGCTTGTCGCCGCCAAGTGCCGTGCGTATATCGGTGGCGGCCTGGAGCAACATCTCCACGTCGGGCTCGGAATACTGGTCGATATCTATGGTCCAAAGCCTCCTATCACAGGTAGACAGCCATTCGACCAGTGGCTGGAAGTGACGTGAACTCCGCTGCAGCAGGAATGACGACCCACGGAACATGCCCCAACTCGCGAGATAGAAAGCGAGTTGAAGGCAGCTCTCCTGGAGATGAATCGCGTCCGCCATGGTCTTCCTTTGGTGCGGTTTGAACGAGTGGAAATACTGGTAGCAGTAGTCGAAAGAGGCGTAACGTTGATCGCAGCCATGGTCGTGGCAGAAAGCCTGTATGGCTTTCTTGAACTCCGCTGCTTTGACTCTCTCCGACATATTCAATCCTTTGGCAGATAAACGTAGATGCCCAGCACATCGGCTGGGAGCTTCGGTTCAACGGAGTACCGAAGCCCCTTTGCCTGTGGCACGGCGCGCACTCGACGATGGGCATCCAACAGGGCCTCGCTACGAGACCGGGCAAACTGATCGAGCGCAGGGCGCAGGGCATCAAAGCCATCCGTCACCTTGCGAACGTAGTCGGCAGCAATGTCCGCACTCATGTTGGCGGACGGCGCAAGGGCTGCGATTCTCTCGACGTCGTCGTCCGTGAGCCATTCGGCACTGCCGGGCGCTCCAGTGAATCCAAGTACGGCACACTCCTCGGCCAGCATGGGGTGCTCGTGGTTGCCGCGGCGTGTCACCACTTGGTAACGGAAGCGCGTCAGAAGAAGGGTGGTTCTGCGTTCGACTCCGTCGCTGACAGTGACACCAGCGCGCCTGGCCACGCCATCGAGGTGGATGTCGAAGGCGGTGTCCATGAGGTATCGGGCGAGCCCTTCCACAAAAGGATGTGTCCGGTTCAGATATATGGTCTTGCCGGATACAGGGAGTTCGAAACGGGCCTTCAGCTTCTTCTGGTCCCCGAGCATCAGCACATCCCGAAGCGCGCGCGGCGTTTCCGTTAGGTCGATATCGAAGGAGCCATTGCGGGAAACAAGTCCGCCATGCAACTGCAAGGCATCCACCGTGAAAGACTCCATGTCGACCCCCGCGCCAATCGCGGCGCGAACGGCGAGGAGTTCCCGCTCGACCTCGTCTACCTTGATGGACTCCTGCGCGAACATCGTCCGCGACCGCTTCTCCCGGTCGGCAGCGTTCTGCCAGGAGTCGTGGACCTCGGTCTTCTGGGGCTCGATGAAGTTGAAGAACTGCTGGTCAGCATGGCCGGTGGCCTTCTCCCTGAGGAGTAGGCCTTCGAAGACGGCTTCCATGACGGTCTCTGAATCAATCGGCACAGGAACCGAAATGCCCAGACTGGAGCGGATGTTCTTATGCTTGCGGATCAGTACGTCGAGCACGATGCCGTCGATCTGGTTGTCCGTGCCGTAGAACGTAATGACACGGATATTCTCGCTGGGCTGGCCGTATCGATCCACTCGACCTTCTCGTTGTTCCAAACGCGTCGGGTTCCAGGGCAGGTCATAGTGAAGAACTGCGTCAAAGTGGTCCTGAAGGTTGATGCCCTCACTCAGGCAGTCCGTACAGATGAGAACGTGTTGATCGGTTTCTCCCAGTTCGGTGACCCGCGCTTCGCGCTCCTGAGGAGGCAAAAGCCCCGTGACCGCGGCGACATCGACCTTCTTTGGAAGCGCTTCTCGCAGAGCGTCGGCAACGTACTCCGCGGTTTCGATGAACCGGCAGAACACGATCGGGTTGTAGCCATCCTTTACGAAAGTCCTGATGAGCTTAACAGCGCCCTGCAGCTTCTCGTCCGAGCCGCCTTTGAGTTTGTCGCACGCACGGGCCATATCGAGAAGCCGTCGCCGGTTACTGCTCTCTGCGGAATCCGAGTTGTCGGCGTCGCCTCCCGGTGCGATGTCCATGCCCTCGCTGACATCGTCATCCATGAGATCGCCAACCGTCTTGCGGCCGATTTCGTTGGCTTCCTGTTCGTTGGCAGCCTCGGATACAGGTGCTCGGCTGCGCATGGTGGCGGCGGCAGCGGCTGGACTGCTGGCGAGCGCTCTGAGCATGCCCAGCGCGGCCCACCAGCGAACGCGCTGCCGGAAACGCGTGAGTCCTTCATCGAGGACAGAGTCCCTGCAGTAGTCCAAAACTCGATCGAAGAGAGCCTTGTACTCCTTGGAGAGGTGATAGGTGGCTTCCTTTTCCTCTCGGTCAGGGAACGGCGTTTCCGCCTGCAAGTAGTGCCTGATGTCGGCCCGGCGACGCTGAACGAAGTGTGATGCAACGGCCCGGCGGTGGGCTCGGTTCGCGTCACCCGTAAGATCATCCGGTAGATTGGCGAAACCGGCATCGAGGAAAGTGAGCAGCGACCGGAATGCCTGTTCCTTGCCACTGTGCGGTGTAGCCGTGACGAAGATCATATGACGGGTATCGCCCGCGGCGAGTTGGGAAATGAGTTGATGCCGGAGTTGGCGGCCTTTCTCCTCTCCATAGGCGCAGGTGTGGGCTTCATCGACGATCAGTAGTTCCGGGCATGAACGGACGAAATCGCTGCGGCGTCGGTCAGACTTGATGTAGTCGAGAGAGACAATCACATGCGGGTAGAGATCGAAGACGGATTCCCCGATCGCACAGTGACGCTCAAGCTTCTTCACCGTAGATGACAGCACAAGTTCGGCCTCGATATGGAACTTGCTCCGAAGCTCATGCTGCCACTGTTCGGCCAGGTGCGGGGGGCAAAGCACGGCCAGACGGGAAGCTTCCCCTCGATCGAGGAGTTCGCGGGCAATCAGCCCAGCTTCGACGGTCTTGCCGATGCCAACGTCGTCCGCGATTAGCACGCGGACCGGGTCAAGCTTCAAGGCCATCAGCAACGGAACGAGTTGGTATGGCCGGGGGTCGACAGCGATCTTGGCGAATGATCGGAACGGCCCCGCGCTGGACCGGAATCCAAGCCGGACGGCATCCCTCAGAAGTCGGCAGGACCGGTAATCTCCCAGCTTGGTGGGGTCCGGAAGGTCGAAATAAGCAGGCTCCACGGACTCAAGGGCGGGCAGGATACCCGCGATCTCTTCGTCGGAACCGCCCAGGGGGCGCAGAACGAGAAGGTCTTCCGCCGAATCGGGGAGCACAAGCCATTCCCGCCCTCGCGCCTTGACCAGAGATCCGACAGCGAAGCTCATTCCACCTCCCCGAAGAGATACGGATACTTGGCCACAATGGCTTCCCAATCCTCCAGCCGTGGGAAACGGATGACAGTGTAGCGGTGGTCCTCCATCATTTCGGTTTGTTCCTGGTCCCGTTTCTGGCGGTCGGGGTACTGATGGTGTGGACCATCTACGTAGATAGCAGCACGGTACTTCTCATACAGGAAGTCAGGCCGAGTATGGCACTTCTCAATCAACGGCTGTGCATGGGACGGCAGACGCAGATTGCGCGCTTCAAGGAAGTCGAGCCAATCTCGCTCAAGGTTCGTATCGCACTGTTGCTTAAGCCATGTCAGGTGCTCTGCTCGTGGTCTGACGGCCGGCGAAGCATGCACTTCTGCTCCGGCCAGCGCCATGAGGTGATCCCTGATAAGCTGTCGATCAAGGACCTCATGGTCCCGCTGGTTCCCGTAGCTCATCAGGCAGTTGTAGCAGGCGGCCTCACAATCCTCTGCTGCTCCCGTGGCGCGCCTCAGATCTGTGCCGGAGTCGGCATCGAAGTGGCAAAGCATAAGTGCGTCTCGGGCGACTTGGGCGAGAGCGTGACGATCGTCGAGGAGTCTGCGCAGCACGCCCGCTCCCCCTTCCGATGCCTCAAAGAAGAGAAGCAAGCTGCGATTGTCCCGGTCAGGCAGCGGCTCGGCCGCCAATTCGCTTTCCTCAAGCTGGAACTGCACCTGGATAGCATGCTTCAGCGCGGCTTGCAGTGAGGCCATGGTCCCGAGGTCGAGTTCCTGGTTCGGCTGCAAGCAAAGGCAGTTCTTACGGTCCTCGACATAGGGAATGACGCGAGCGATGCGAGCGCTCATCGGATCGTCGTCATCTTCATCATTCATCTCGTTTCTGGCCCAGTAGCCGCGTTCGAGGTCAAGATTGAACCCAAGCTGTTCTTTCTTCGCCCGGCGGCTCCAGCCAAGATTGATACGCCAAATGGTGGCAGCGGAGCCGTACACGAGCGTGGCAAGCTGGTCGCCGTTGGAGTCCTGCACCGAGGCGCGCCGGCACATGAGCTGACCATCACGTTCGGCGAAACGGAGTCCCGTTCGCACCTCATAGCCCAACCTCAGACGCTCCTCCTCGTCAGAATTGATCTTGTCCCGCCGCTTGGTCACGACGTTTTCCATACGGAAGAGCTGAGTCATGGCGTGGCCGAGAGCGGCGTTGCAGTATTCGCATACGTCCACCGCTTCATCGCTTCCCAACGGATGGATGTATCCGCATGTCTCGCATTGCTTGATGCGACGTGTGAGAGGGTCGGCACTTTCGTCTTCCTGGACAGGGAGGATGACCTTGTTGATCACGTACTTGGACCCTTCGTGGTACACGATGGAACGCGGCCCGAACTCAGAAACCGCCAGGAACCGGGGCCGCGAGAGGAACTCGTCCCTGCCTGTCTTCATACGGCGACCAGGAATGTAGGCAGACAACGGTAGACGCGGGAAGTTGTAGCCGGGGAGGAAGCCCTCGCTCGCAAAATAGCGGTAGCTGTAGAAGTCAGACTGGAAAGCGTTGCCAGGCTGAGACAGCAGATCCAGTTGGGACTCGGCCTCGCGGCGGAGTCGCTTGGCGGCTTCCTTCTCGTGCGGACTTCGACTGGCATCGAGGATGATGGCGGATTGCGCCTTGACCTGGCTTAGTGCGGCCATGTACAGAGAGCGCCAGCGGCGGCAGGCGGCATGGAAGCTGGAGGGGATCTGATTGAGGACGCCGTCAAGCCACCCCTCCGTGTACCAGTCCGAGTCATTCAGAGCGTCTTTCACTGAATCGAGCACGGCAAGCGTGTGATTTCTCGCGCTCTGAATGGCGGTAGTCGATTGTACGGCAGCGACGACGCTGGGGTTGAGGTCAAGTGTCGGGCTATCGCCTTCGAGATCCAATATGTCGCGCAACGAAGTACCCAGGTCCAGTCCTGCTTCCGTGAGCCAGATGGCATGAACATGTGCTCGCACGAGATCTTCATTTGCCAGATCGATGCGAGGGGGCGCAACACTGCCAGCGACCATGAGCTGCGGCCGATTGAAGAAGTATTGGTCATGCGAATTGCCGGTTGCGGAGTAGGACAACACGAGCGCCGGCGTCCCACTGCGTCCCGCCCGTCCACTCCTCTGAGCATAGTTGGCCGGCGTAGGCGGGATGTTCCGCATGTGGACGACATTCAGCTCGGAGATGTCGATTCCGAGTTCCATCGTAGGCGAGCAATAGAGGATCGGCAGCTCTCCCTCGCGGAACCGGTTCTCCCTCCTGATGCGCTCATCGTTCTGGACCTGCGCGGTGTGCTCGTGGGCCTCCAATCCCTTGCAGCCCAGAGCAACCGTTCGGTAAAACTCCACGAAGAACTCGTTCGTGGCCCCGCCGTTTTCTGGAGCCTGAGGAACGCGAATTGGGTCATGAAATGGCTTCGTTCCGTCTCCGGCCCGCCATATCAACGCACCCGCCAGAAGCTGGTACGAAGGTACATCGTCGTCGTCGCGGGGCTCTTGCACCTGTTCAACGATACCGGCCACTCGCAGGCACTCGAGCAATTGCCGTAGTATTGCGCCCGTCGCTTCGGAGTCAATTGGGTCATGATGCTCCGGGAACGTGTTGGGTCGCCTGATGAACTGTCCGAGCCCGCCGCGCGCTGACAGATAGATGTCTCCACCGTAGTCGTTCTTCTTCCGGGAACGCGGCAGCAGCTTGGCTGCGGAAGTCATGCGTTCATTCTCATCGATAGCCCAGGGAGACTTCAGACGCTGGCCGCTCCGCTGTTTGATACTGTCCTGCTTCTCCGCATCCAGGTACTCGACCTTGATACAGAGATCCCGGCGCATGAAGTCGAGCAGCGTCTTCAGGACATGCTTGCGTGTCGCGGCCGAGGCAGTAGCCAGCGCCGGGTGCTTGCCGTCCCATACATCCTGCGCGCCGCATACGTCGTCGAGCGATAGGTAGTCGATCTCCAGCAAGCCACACTGTTCCAGGTTCGGGAGCGTAATGCGCCAGCCGCGCCTCAGATCGTAATAGAGACGGTAACCGAGAACATCTCGGAGAGCCCGATTGGTTTCCTGCTCCGCCTGGAAACGCACGTCGGGATCGATGGCATAGTCCGCCTTCGGTAAGTCAATTGTGTCGAAAACTCGCTGCGCCAGAACATCGTGCCTCAGGCCGTCGCCCCCCGCGTCCAATGCGGCCCGGTACATTGCTGCCCTTAGGATACCGACCTCGACAAAGTCGTTGAAGTGACCAGCCTGGAGGGACGCATCCTGGCGATTATCGGTGAAGCTGAGGAGTTTACGGGCACGCTCCGGGAGTGAGGTGTCCTGCAAAGCCTGGATCGCGTAGAGACTGAGAATGGTGGTTGCTGTGCTGCGTCCTTCGGTGCCGAGAGTGGCCAGTTTGGGGAAATCGGAACGCTGCCTGGCACCATATCCCACACCGCAGTTGAGGCAGAACCGAAATGGCGTTGGGGAATACCAGCAATCGATGCCGTTCTCGTCCTGGTGTCCTGCAGGATCGAGCCGCAGGCGTCGAGGCATGTGCTCAAGACGGTTTCGGCGTATTTGCATCTGGCCCTTGCGCTCCTCCAGCCAGTCGTCCGGCAAGCGGCCAATGCAGTCGTCCAGATCCTCCGGCCATGGTTTCGCGGCGTTGATGTAGATGTAGCCGGGCTCTCCCTGCTCTTCATTGGCGCGGCCCAGCGGATCCACCGGATAGTAGCCTTGGACGCTTCCATCAGCGCCCCGCACAAGAGAAGCCGAGTAGTAGGGCTGTCCACACACACGGCAGAATACAATGGGATAGAGCAACTTCGTTCGGTCCTCACCCGGCACGTACTTCTGGCCATCAACGGTGATGTGGCGATCGTTTTCTGATTCCAGAGAGCAGTAGACCGTGTCGCCGCGGCTCAGGAACTGATGCAGACGGAAGGCGAAGGCAGGGAATCCCGTGATGGGATTCGGACTGCATTTGTACCCCGCCAGAAGTCCCTCTTGAATGGCTATTTCGCACTGCCTGGAGCCTTGTCCCGTTGCCTCGCTGAGGATGGCTGCGGCGCCGTTCTCGCCGCGTACGGTCAAAGGCATTGCGCGAACCAAGCGATCGGAATCTGCTTCCTGGGTAATGCCGAAAGTGGTCTCGATCCAGATCGACAGGGGATCCTGGACGAAGTCCTCAAACGTGGCAGACGAAGGGACGCCGCCCTGCTCAACTCGTCTGGCGAGGGCCGCAAGCTGGTCGGAGTCAGAGAAGTCTGTTGGCGGAGTCACCCGCTGCAAAGTCTCGCCTATGACGTTGGTCGGTTCGACCGTAACGCCGAAGAGTTCGGACGCCACACGGGCCACTTCATCCTTCTGCTCCTGTTGAGTCCCTGGGCCCGCCAAGGTTGCCGAAGTTCCGACGCACTGAAGCTGATTCGCGTTCAGAGTATCTTGTGTTCGACGCACGAGCATTGAGACGTCGGCGCCCTGCCTCCCGCGGTAGGTATGCAGTTCGTCCAGCACAAGGAACCGTAGTCCTTGCGCCGCTTGAATCAACTTCCTCTCGTACGGCCGGGTAAGGATCAGTTCAAGCATCACGTAGTTGGTGAGAAGAATATCGGGCGGATTGGTGGTGATACGCTCCCTGTCGGCGTCCTTCTCCTGGCCGGTGTACCGCGCGAAGGTAACGGGGGATTTGCCTTCGGGGTAACCGAAGCACAGGAACTTCTCCAACTCGCCTGCCTGGCTATTCGCCAGTGCATTCATCGGGTAAATGACGATCGCTTGGATGCCCTTGCCCGAACCACGCTGCAAGACGTGATTCACGATCGGGATGATGTAAGCCAGGCTCTTTCCTGAACCGGTACCGGTCGTCAAAACGTAGCTGCCGCCGGCCACAGCCGCGCGGATCGCCTCTTCCTGGTGCTGGTGAAGCCGGAGCGGTTTCCCGTAGGGGTCCTTCTCTGTCTTCTTCCGGAATATCTTGCGGCACTCGTCCTGCAGGACGCCCTCGTCAGCCAGTTCGTCGATGCTCGCGCCTGGCTTGAACGAAGGGTTGAGCTGGATCAGCGGCTCGGGCCACAGCAGGCCTTCGCTTAAGCAATGATCGACGTGTTCTCGGATGCGTCCATCACCGATAGCAATGAAGCTCTTGATGTAGCGAGCATAGTCGGCAATCAGCCGGTCGCGCACCTCGAATACGTTCATGCCTTCCGCTCCTTTGCTCAGCTTCTCTGCGCCACGCGCGTGTACTCGCTACATCATGCCATCAGTCTTCTGCTTTGGTGCTGTTGCCTCCGGTTCGCACCCACTCGTCGACCTCAGATATCTTGAACTTCCACAGCCGACCGATCTGATGCGCGGGCATGCTCCGGTTGCGGATCCAACGGTGGATTGAGTCCTGGCTGACGCCCAGATGCAGGGCGATTTCCTCCAAGGACACCCATGGCTCAGGCTTCATATCGTTCACCTCGGGCATTCTCGACTATTGCAAAACTGAGCGGAGTCTTGCATACTCAGGCGCAAATGGCAAGCATGGCTGACCGCCGAGCGAAGGCGTGGCAATGAGCGCAAGAGATATATTTTACGATACGAGCGATTTGACGCACGCGCAGTTGGATGCTCTGCTGCGCAAGGCGCATTCGGTTTGCGAGAGGTGGTGGATGGACAAGCTGGACTGCTCAGTCAGTTTTGCCAGACAGCGCGTGCCGGACGTCTCGTTCGAGGATGCTATGCGCCATTTTCGGCTTGGTGCGTTTTTCACGGTGATCCACCGCAAACAGGTCATCCCGGCATACGGTCCACATCTGGAAGTCGGATTCAGTTCCATGGAACGTCCTGTTGACTATTTCATGTGGATCATCGTTCCACTGGATCGCGCCGCGGAAATCGTTGACGGCTTGCCTGTACGTTCCTGACTGCTGATGCGGGAGATTGTATTGCATGGCATCCCTGGATGAACATTGCGCTGATTGCCGCCGGGAACTGGGCGAGGACTTTGCGCACGTCCACCAGTGGCTTGATGAATTGTTCAAGGTGCTGGGTCCCAAACATCGGAGCGCACGACACCACACCGGCGGTATTGAGCGGATAAGGAAGATGTGGGGAGATCAGGCGGCCCGCGCCGCCGAGATTCATATCCGCAAGGACTGCGGGGGCGGCGTGCCAACGGAAAGAGATGCGCAGACGTGGAGCCTTTTCGGGCCACCGGGTGCTCAGTAAATGACTCAAGCGTCCTCGTCCAGCGTCCATGCTGTCTTGTTGCGGACAGCGTTGAGATTGAACCGTGCGCCCTGGTTGTCTGAGGGGTTGAGCCAGAGCATGCTGGTGAAGACGGCGGCGGCTTCGTCGAAACGGTTCAGGCGCCAGAGGCAGAGACCGTAGCCGTGGAGGCAGCGTAGGTACGGGCGGTTGTTGAGCCAACCCCAGCGGAGGACATCGTTGAAGTCGGGACCGAGGGAGAGCTCGCCGATCCGGCGCCCCATGTCGTAGCAGCGCAGAGCCATTTTCGGCTGACGGTCGAACTCAAGGTTGCCCAGGTGAGCGTGGGCGTCGAGGCAGCGAAGGTCGGCGATCAGGAGGGCGGTAAACGCCTGGTCCGCGCCCAGATCATCGCCGGATTCCTTGAGTTCGATGGCCTGCAGGATGGGGTCCGTGTCGATATCGAAGTCCTCGGGTCTACCGGGGATGACGTTCTCCAGTTCGTACTCCGGCCGCGGGCCACGGGCAATGATCTCCTTTGCCCAATCCTCAAGCGGGCCATCCTCTTCCTCACCCCA
>Ga0180436_10003562_pt1 | contig 14274 bp, 12 predicted proteins | sample SS_ome_2_FD_132434 | JGI IMG/M metagenome (GOLD analysis project Ga0180436, IMG submission 132434) | Hypersaline lake sediment archaeal communities from the Salton Sea, California, USA - SS_3_S_2 metaG | ecosystem: Environmental > Aquatic > Non-marine Saline and Alkaline > Hypersaline >...
CTGGATCATCGGGGCATCCCATGATTCCATCCTGCCCACTCATCTTCACCAGGATCATTTCATAACCAGTGAAGCGGTAAAAAGAATAGAAAATATTGAGACGGATTACCCCTGGTATCTTTTTGTCACTTACCAGGGACCCCATGATCCTTTTGATCCTCCAAAAGAGATAGCAGAAAAGTACAGGAATCGGGAAATGCCTCCCATAATAAAATCCGACCATTCCCAGAAAGCCAAAAGAGTAAATACCCGCTCAAAGCCTTTCCAGGCGGACTCTGAGGAAATACTGCATACCAGGAGACAATACTGCGCCAGTATTGAATTTCTTGATATGCAGATAGGCAGGATGCTGGATGCCCTGAAAAAACGGGGACTCATGGATAATACCATCATCGTATTTACAGGCGACCACGGAGAAATGCTGGGAGACCACGGACTATACCAGAAGTTTGTAGCTTATGAAGCAGCCATGAGGGTCCCCCTGCTGATCGCGGGACCGGGTATCCCCAGCGGCAAGTCAGATGCCCTGGTAGAACTTATGGATCTAAACCCGACTCTTGTGGAATATACCGGCCTGCCAGACCAGCCCAATCTGGATGCAAGATCATTTTATCCTGTCCTTATGGGACTGGAAGAAGAACACAGGCAAAACTGCATTAACTTTGAAGACAGGATCTATTATTCATATTATGCCATCAGGGATAAGAAATACAAATACATCATCACCGTAAATGACATGGATGAACTATATGACCTTGAAGAAGATCCTGATGAGACTAAAAATATCATTGATGAAAGGCCTGAGGTCGCCAGGCGGCTTTACAATGAGATATACGAACGGGTAACAGAAGGCCAGTGGAACCGTTAGAAAGATATCGGATAGACTGGGGATCCAGAATTTAGGAATTTTTTAATTGAATAGAGGTTTTAGGATGGGGTTTAAAGGCAAAACCACGTTGATAAATGGCGGCGCATCCGGCATCGGGCTTGCGGCTGCCCGGCGTTTTGCCGAAAACGGCGCTCATATAGCTATTGCAGATGTGAATATAGAGGCTGCCGGTTCCGCCGCAAAAGAGATTGCAGGTATGGGCGTAAAAGCAAAAGCCATACAGGCTGACAGCCGTGATTACGGACAGGTCGGACAAGCAGTACGGACCGCAATGGATCTTAACGGCCGTATTGATTTCCTTATAAATACTGCCGGAGGAGCAGCAAGAAGGGTATTCGGAAAGTCTGATGACTTCAAAGATCTGGATATAGAGATAATCGATTGGGGAATCGATGTAAATCTAAAGGGCCCCATATATTACTGCCATGCGGTAATCGGTCATATGATAAGCCAAAAAAGCGGCGTAATAATAAACCTGGGGTCCTATTCCGGTACCACCGGAAGCATGCAGATAGATTACAGTACTTCAAAAAGCGGCATAATAGGTCTTACCAGGTCACTGGCAATATATGCTTCGCCGCACGGAGTCAGGGCCTGCTGCGTCTCTCCTGGGCCCGTACTCACCCGCCCGGAGATGGCTAAGATGCCTACGCTGCTGGGGAGGGCTGCAGAGACCAGCGAAGTGGTCGACCTTATTGAATATCTTTGCTTAGAAAAAGCAGCATTTATCACAGGCACAGATTACCTTATCGACGGCGGAAGGAGCTGCGGAGTCATTTCCCGCACAGGCTCCGGAAAATAGACTGCTTCGGATCCTTTATATTCTGAATAAATATCCATACGGCACTTAAACGCACCGCTATATTATACTGTGTCAAGGCCGATATGATTTGACATAATATTATAATATTTATATACTCGTGATATAATATTTTCTATGATAAAAATAATTTTAAGTATGGGGGTATCCGGTAGTGAAATATAAGATTTTGCAGGCAGACTGCATATTCAGGGACCAGGACATAGAACGGGACCTGCTAAAGAAGATAGATGCCGAATTGATAGTTGCCGGAAGTTCTGACAAAGAAATACTGGCCGGGCTTGCAGGAGATGCGGACGGGATCATTGTGACTTATGCCAAAATACCGGAATCTGTCATTGATGCCGCCAGGAAATGCAGGATAATTGTCAAGACCGGTATAGGTTATGACAATATCGATGTCGAGGCGGCTACAGCCAGGGGTATTATGGTAGCAAATGTCCCTGACTATTGCATAACTGAAGTGGCAGACCACACCATGGCCCTGATGCTGAACTGCCTGAGAAAGGTCTCATACTATCACAATACGGTAAAAAACGGAAAATGGGACATGAACCTGGGAAGGCCCATACAGAGGATAGGAGGCCTGACTCTGGGCCTATACGGTTTTGGCAATATTGCCAGGGAAGTAGCATCGAGGGCCCAGGCTTTCGGGATCGATGTTGTCGCCTATGATCCATATATTGAAGACCCGGTATTCGAAAAGGCAAATGTAAAGCGCATCAAAGATTTCATGGAGTTTGTGTCCGGTGTCGACATACTGTCCCTGCATGCGCCTCTTACCAGCGAGAACCGGGGTATAATCGATTCCACAGTTCTCTCGAAAATGAAAAAAACAGCCTGCCTTATAAACACAGCCCGGGGAGGACTGGTAAACGAAAGCGATCTACAGAAGGCTATAGATAAGAAAGAGATAATGGGATGCGGGATCGATGTGATGCAGACAGAACCTGGAGATGTAAACTCTCCTTTGTTAAAATATGATATGGTCTGTGTCACGCCCCATGCAGCTTTTTATTCTGAGGGGTCCGATGTCGAGCTAAGGACAAAGTCAGTGGAGCAGATAATACTGGCCCTTACACAGGGAGAGCCAAAATATCTGGTAAATCCCGGTTACAGGCCATAGATTATCTTTATATAAGTTATAAAAACATAAATGGAGGAAAAAATGGGAAAAACGCCCTGGAAAACGAAAAACTGGTTTACCAGTCCATGGAACTTCGCTGAAGACGTGGTTAAAGAACAATCATTTGCAAAAGAGATAAAGATCCATGACATCACCCTGCGGGATGGAGAGCAGCAGGCTGGACTGATATTTAATAGAGAGCAGAAGATCGAGCTGGCAGAGAAGCTTGCAGAGATCGGAGTGCACCGTATAGAGGCAGGGATGCCGGCAGTTTCGGGGCAGGATGAATCTGCCATAAAAGAGATAGTTAAACGAAATCTAGGCCCTGACATATTTGCTTTCTGCAGATGCATGAAGCCGGATGTACAGAGAGCCATAGATTGCGGTATTAAAAATATTGTAATAGAGATACCTGCATCTGAGCATATTGTAAAATATGCATACAGGTGGGAAATGGAACGCGCTATCGAACTCTCCATTGAAGCTACACAATTTGCCAAAGAAAACGGGCTCTATACCGTATTTTTCCCCATTGACGGGACCCGGGCTGAGATAAATACGTTCCTGGACCTGATCCAGAAGGTGGAAAAAGAAGGTCACATGGACGCGCTTGCAGTCGTTGATACTTTTGGCGGACTGGCACCGAGCAGCTGTGGGTATCTTATCCGCCAGATAAAAAAGCGCATTGATAAGCCCCTGGAAGCGCACTTTCATGATGATTTCGGCCTGGGAGCTGCCAATACCCTTATGGCGCTTGCAGCAGGAGCAGAGGTTGCCCACACAACAGTTTCTGGTATAGGAGAGCGTGCGGGAAATGCTCCTTATGAGGATGTCGCACTGGCTCTTCTTACCATGTATGATATAGATGTGGGAATAAAATTTGATAAGATGTACAGCCTTTCAAAATTCGTACGCGAGATGAGCGGCCTGAATGTTCGCCAGAACCGGGGTATCATAGGAGATGATATTCATTTAATAGAGTCCGGGATAATAGCTGACTGGTACTGGAATGCCCGGGATGAGGCACCGCTGGAATTATCACCATATCTTTATCCCCTGGTAGGACATCCGGATTACCAGGTTGTCATAGGTAAAAACAGCGGCATACCAAGCATAGATATAATGCTGGAAGAACTGGATATGGATCCTATACCGGATAAAGACCTGAAGCTTGAGATACTTATGGAATTAAAGGATAAAGCCTTTGCCAAGAGTGGACTATTAGACAAAGATGAATTTGTAGAGATAGTCAAGAAATATGTAGATTAGATTGCCGGCCGGTCTTTTTTAGTCATATACCAGCAATATGGCTGAGGCCGCATTTTAAAATCTAGATCATTAAAAGGATAAAAAAGATGAAAAGTGAAAATAAGAGAAAACGCATCAAAGTCTCGTCACTCTGTCAGGGGCGCCGTCCGTTACTTATCTGTGTGGTAGCGGATGCCACTCCTGCTGAGTGTATAGCCTCTATCCGTAATGCCATATATGATGGCGCAGACGGGTTTATGCTTGATCTGGCAAAATTAGAGAACAGGTATCATACAATGGGAGATCTGCACGAGATAATCGATTATGCCCAGGATAAGCCTGTGATCACGTTTAACTACAGGTACAGCAGGGGGGAGTCTACAGGCAGCACCGATGAAGAACTGATGGAATCCCAGATACTTGCTGCCAGGGCAGGAGCTGATATGTGTGATATCATGGGTGATATATATGACCCATCGCCCCTCCAGCTTACATATGATGAAAAGATAATCGAGAAGCAGAAGAAGCTGGTAAAACAATTGCAGGACCTGGGTGCTGAAGTGCTGATGTCTTCACATACCTGGGTTATGATGGGTGCACAACAGACTGTGGAGCATGCCAGGCTCCTGAAGACACGCGGAGCCGAGATGATAAAGATCGCCATGTGCGCCATGACCGAAGATGACCTGCTTGAGACTATGAAGACCACTTCTCTTATGAGGCGCGAACTGGAATATCCATTTTTGCATGTATGCATGGGGCAGCACGGAAAGATCCACAGGATAGTATCAGGTATGCTGGGCTCTTCCATGCTTCTATGCGTACAGCAGTATTCTGATCTCTCTCACAGGGATCAGCCTCTCCTCAGGGCTACAAGGGATGTCCTTAACAATTTTGACTGGGGTATTGCCAAAGAGCCTTTGATCGGTGCGGTAATACCGGAACAACTGGTAAAAAGATAATAAAAGAGCAAGGATGGATCAGGCTTTAAATAAAATAGCGGATTTTTCGGGTCAGACTGCAATAATAACCGGGGCAGGATCAGGCATCGGTCTTCTTTCGGCACAGCGGCTGGCATCCAGGGGAGCAAGCGTAGTCCTGACTGATGTAGACCTGGAAACAGTAAAGGCCGAAGTAGAAAAGATAAATGGATCCGGCGGCAGCTCGATGGCACTGCGTGTCGATGTACGTGATTACAGCATGGTAAAAAGTGCTGCAGAAAAGACTGTTGAGGAATATGGCCGTATAGATATCCTTATAAACAGCGCCGGCGGAGCTTCCAGGAGGGTGTTTGGAAGAAAAGAAGACTTTAAGGACCTGCCCATAGACATAATTGACTGGGGGATCGATGTCAACCTCAAAGGGCCTTTGTATTTCGCCCATGCAGTAATGGGCTATATGTTCGATCAGGGAAAAGGTGTTATCATAAATATCGGCTCTTCAGAAGGTGAGACAGGTTCTGGAGTTATTGACTATAGCGCTGCAAAAAGCGCGGTAATGAACGGGCTGACAAAATCGCTTGCGCTTTACGGGGGACCGCGCGGGGTCCGGGTATGCTGCGTATCACCCGGTCCTGTCCTTACCCGTCCGGCCATGGCCAACATGAAGACACTGCTGGGTAGAGCGGCTCAGCCCCAGGAGGTAGTAGACCTTATCGAGTATCTCTGCTCTGAGAAGGCGGCCTTTATTACCGGGACCAATTATATGATAGACGGGGGCCGAAGCTGCGGGGTCAGGGAATAACTCTTCCGCTGCAAGCTTTATTATAATAATCTGTAACGGTTAAATTTATAAACAGCCCTGCCTGGACTTACTTACCCGGACATATGTCTTAAAGGCATGTCGTGCTGAGCACCCTGCCTCCGTCAACGATGTAATTCTGTCCAGTTATAAAGTCTGCTTCTTCAGATGCCAGGAAGCAGACGGTATTTGCAATATCCTCAGGATATCCAATACGCTTCAAATAAGTAGGGGGAGCTCCGGAGCAGGTCTTGATAGATCCAGGTGAAACACAGTTTACATTGATATTGTATTCGCCCAGCTCTATGGCAAGTGCTTTGGTCATGGCGATAATACCGCCCTTTGCTGCCGAGTAATCCACCATCTTTACCAGGCCGGTAACTCCTGCGACCGAACCAATATTTATTATTTTGCCCTTACGCTTCTCTATCATATTTCCCAGGACAGCATGGATAAGTATCATGGGTCCCAGCAGATTGATATCCAGGATCATTTCCCAGGTCTCCTGTTTTGAATCTATGAATGGAGTATTATCCAGGCCCTTTATGCCAAAAAAGCTGGCAGGACCACCGGCATTGTTTACCAGGATGTCAATACTTCCGAACTGGTCTATCAGCTCAGCCGTGATCTCTTTTATCCGGGCGCTGTCTCTTACATCGGACTGTTTGGCAACAGCTGTTCCGCCCAGTTTTTTTATCTCATCAGCGGTTTCTTCCGCAGCTGGTCCCTTGAGGTCTATTATAGCCACATTGGCGCCTTCCTTTGCCAGCCTCAAAGCAATACCCCTGCCTATCCCGCGGGCGGCACCGGTGATAATAGCTGTTTTATTAGAAAACCTCATAAGCGAATCTACTCCTTATTATAATTATGATATATAATGATTATAATAATTTAACAATCTTATTTTGTAAATATGTAAAACGGTATTTATTAATCCGCACCTATTTTTGATAGGGCGGGTATTAGTAATCATATATTAGATTAGACCATAGGTGATAAAAGATGTTCCAGGTCAAGATGAAAAAGCCCTTTGATATTGTCATTGAAGAAAGCGGCACTCCCATACCGGGTAATGGCGAAGCTCTTATTGCAGTAAAGGCAAATGGGATATGCGGTTCAGACATGCACAGGTATACCGGACATTCCCCTATATCAAATCCTTACAATGCCATAGGGCATGAATACGGGGGAATAATAGAAAGAATAGAAGGCGAAGGTAAGGGGTTAGAACCGTGTATGAAAGTAGCTGTTAATCCTAACAGCTGGTGCGGAACATGTTACTATTGCAGGCAATCGATGGAAAACCTCTGTGAAAACATGACAGGGTTTAACGGTATGGCTGAAAAAGTATCAGTACCTTTTAAAAATATTGTAAAACTTGACCCCTCATTTGACCTGGTACTTTCACCATTTATAGAGCCCACTGCATGCGCTATCCATGCAGTGGGGGAAATCACTAGCTCAAATGTCCTGGTGATAGGCACCGGCACCATGGGACTCATTGAACAGCAGATACTAAGATCAAATGGAAACAATGTGATAACTATTGATATGCAGGACCATGCCCTGGAACTATCCAGGAGGATGGGTGCAGACCTGGCAATTGATTTTAAGGATTCCTATAAAGAAGAAAAGCTTAAAAATTATTTAAGCCATAAAAAGATAGATATAGTCATTGATAATGTATGCAGTGATGAGACAGTAGATCTTGCAGTAAAGGCGGTAAAAAAATCTGGAACAGTCTTAATAATGGGAGTATGTGCCAAAAACCTTACAATGGATTATTTATCAGTGCTGCTAAAAGAAGTAGTGATCAGTACAAATTTTCTTTTCAGGCACAAGGATTTTGTTAAGGCAAGTGAACTTATTTCTGGCGGCCATATTGATGTGCGTCCTTTGATAGCAAAGATATATCCTTTAAAGAAAGCAGGGGAGGCATTCGACTATAAATTTAATTCGCCATCAGCGGTCAAGGTAATACTGGAGACATAGGTAAAAGCATAAGGGTATGTAAGTAAAATTACTATTGACATGCTATAAAATTATACTATAATAATAACTACATTATAATTAGTTTTAAGAAATACAGGGCTTTGATTTTTAATACCAAAAAAATAAATACAGCTTATGCTAATCAATTTTTTTATATTACTTAAATATATCTGGGTTTCTAGATTTAAAATAATTTTGAATAACAATAAAAACACCCCATCTATTTGAAAGGAGGTCTAATAGGGAATATCTAATAAAGGACTTAATGAAGGGAGGTTTGGAAGAGGAAAAATTCTCTAATTTTGTAAGAAATGTTAAGAAAGGAAAGATTAGTAATGAAAAAACTAATGATTTTAATGCTGATAGCTGTTTTTACAGCTTCCGTACTTCTTGTGGGAGTAGGCTGTAAAGAAGAAGCTGCTGAAGAAGCAGTTGAGGAAGAAGCAGCTGAAGAAGCAGTTGAGGAAGAAGCAGCTGAAGAAGCAGTTGAGGAAGAAGCTGCTGAAGAAGCAGTTGAAGAAGATTCCAAATATGGCGGAACTTTTGTATTGGGAAGTATTGGTGAACCGGAACATCTTGATCAGGGCCTTGTCGGTTGGACTACAAACCACTTTATCTGTGATAATATAAATGGTTATTTAGCGTATATTTGGGAAGGTGAAATAAAGCTTCAGCTGGCAGAAAGTTATAAATATATTGACGATGTTACTATCGAAATGTCATTAAAAAAGGGAGTAAAGTTCCATAATGGCAGGGAAGTAGTAGCCGAAGATGTTAAGAATAGTATTATGAGATCACTCACACACCCGGAAACTACCAGACAAGGTTTGATAGGCGCCATTGAAAGTGTTGATGTCATTGATAATTATAATTTCATCATAAATCTTAGCAAACCTTCTCCCGAGCTCCTTACGGTAATTTCTGTAGTACCCATAATCCCCATTGAAGAGCTGGATGAAGAAGGTTTTATGAAAGATAATCCTGTTGGATGTGGACCCTTCAAATTTGTTTCCTGGGAAAAAGGCTCACAAATAATACTTGAAAGGTTTGATGATTATTGGGAAAAAGATGAAGACGGCAACAGCCTGCCTTATTTAGATAAGCTTGTATTTGTTTTCCCGGGTGATGCTTCCTCAAGAGTTGCAGGATTGATGACCGGCGAAATCGATTTTACCAGTGGTGTATCTTTAGCTGATGTAGTTGCTGCTAGTAATGGTGAAATGCCAGGTATTGTACCCGATGGTGGTCAAGATGATTCACTTTCCCAGGTGTTTCTAGTTTTTAATTTTAATAGAGATCTGTGGAATGACTTGAAAGTTAGACAGGCAGTTCAATGGGCCATAGACAGACAGCAGTTATGTGATCTTGCATGGTCAGGTCTGGCTACCCCAAAAGTTGTTAGTGTGACTAAGAACTTTAAGGATTATTATGATCCTGAATGGGATATGTACCTTGAACAGGATCAGGCACTGGCAAAGCAGATGCTAGAAGAAGCTGGATATGCTGATGGTGTTGCAATCGATCTAAAATGTCCCAATAATGCACCTTATCCGGATATAGCCCAGATAGTAGCGGCTCAACTTACAGATATTGGTTTTAAAGTTGATATTACTTTGATGGAACAAGCCAGCTATCAGGATGCTGTATTAGGAGGTAAAGATTTTGATATAACATTTGCTGGTTCTGCTTTCCCTCCTCTTGAGCGTTTATTAACAAATATGCATACACGTTCTGATGGAATTGGTAACTTCGGTAATTTTTCTGATCCAAAAATGGATGAACTTGTAGATGAATTTTTACAGACCAATGACGGGCCCAGAGCAACTGAGATATACCGTGAAATCTGGGGCTGGAGGCTGGAAAATGCTGCTCCACACATCACACTCTCTACCTATGCTGCATATAATCTGATGTCAGATAAAGTCAATGGTTGGGAAGGCAATAAAGGTTTGGATTGGTTCTTCCAAAATGTTTGGTTAAGTGAATAATAGATATAAACCTATATATAAGATAAAAAGATAAATAGATACCCTTGAAATGTATATTTCAGGGGTATCTATAAAATCAGGCACTGGTGTAATGTAATTGATTAAAAGATCTGGAAAAAATGATTAAATATCTTATAAAAAGAATAGCTTTTGCAATTATTACAATTTTTGCAATTAGTATTATTATATTCAGTGTTATACATATAATACCCGGAGACCCCGTATCAGTGTTATATGGTTATGAATTGACACAGCAAGAAATAGAGGAAATAAGGGAAAACTTAGGATTAAACGAACCTTTAACAGTTCAATATTTTAACTGGATAAAAAAATTATTAACAGGGGATATGGGAAAATCAATTGTAAGAAGAGATGAAATATCAGAGCTCATAGGAAATGCTTTCCCCAATACTCTCCTGTTGGCTATTACATCACTTATAATCGGGTTGTTAGTAGCATTCCCTATAGGGACTATAACTGCACTTAAAAGGGGTACGGCAACCGATGTATTTCTTTCGGGAGGTGCTGTATTATTTATTAGCTTCCCAACATTCTGGCTGGCTATATTGCTTATTCTTGTCCTGGCAGTTGGATTAAAAATTTTGCCTGCAGCCAGCTACAATGTATCCGTAGAGTCATTCTGGAGCTGGAACTATTGGAAACTGTTGATCATGCCTTCGCTGGCAATTGGGTTGCCTGTTGCAGGAAGGCTTGTAAGGATAATCAGAATAGAGATGATAGATAATATGGGTAAGGAGTATGTGCAGCTGGTAAGGGCAAAAGGGGCAGGTGAGAGAAGGATAATAATATTCCATATCTTGAGAAACGCACTTGTCGCTACCAGTACAGTTATCGGACTTACACTGGCAAATCTACTGGGAGGGATTGTAATAGTAGAGGCAGTATTCGGTTACCCGGGAATGGGAAGACTGCTTTTAGAGTCAGTATTGAGAAGGGATTATCCGGCAATACAAATAATAGTAATGGTTTTTTCATTAGCATTCATACTTATAAATCTATTGGTGGATATATTATACAGCGTACTTGATCCAAGGATCAGGCTTGAATAACCTTTACTAATCATAAAGATTGATTTTAATAGAATTGAATATCTACATCAAAAAAATATGAAGATCTCAAAAACAAGTATATTTTACAGGGTGACAAGAAATGCAAAAGCCATGGTAGGGATTATCATAGTAACCATGGTTGTCTTGATGGCCCTACTGGCACCTATTATTGCACCCTATGATCCATATGAAATAAGTTTGGGGAGACCGTTGGAATCCCCAAATAGTACATTTTTATTTGGAACTGATGTTCTGGGCCGGGATGTTCTTTCCAGGATTATATACGGGTCCAGAATATCTCTTATAGCTGCACTATCAGTCGGTCTAATATCAGCATTTCTAGCGGTTATTTTTGGTCTTACGGCAGGGTATATTGGCGGTAAGACTGACCTCATAATTATGAGGTTTGTAGATATAATGCTATCGATCCCAGGTATAATAATCGCTATTGTGGTAGCAGCAATTTTTAATCCCAGTTTATTTACTGTAATAATCGCACTATCATTCGGAATGACTTCCGGTTTTACTAGAGTGGTTAGAAGTAAGGCACTTGCTTTGAAAGAAGAAACTTATGTAAGAGCGGCAGAATCGATAGGGGAAAGTAAATTATTTATAATGTTGAGATACATACTTCCAAATACCCTTGGTATAGTTTTTATACAGATAGCACTTAATATGTCCAGCACGGTAATATTCGAAGCAGGGATAAGCTATCTAGGACTGGGCAGTCAGCCACCTTCTACCAGCTGGGGACTGATGCTGTCAGAAGCATCACAGAGATTATATAATGCGCCCAAGACATTTGCTATAATCCCGGGACTTTTTATACTTGTCCTGGTGCTGGGGCTAAACTTTCTGGGAGATGGTCTCAGGGATATTTACGATCCTAGATTAAGATAACAACATATATTTTATAGAGAACAATATGAGTGAAAAAATACTTGAAGTAGAAAACTTGAAAGTAAATTTTTTGCTTCCCGATTCAATAGTATATGCAGTAAGGGATGCAAGTTTTGACCTTAAGAGAAATGAGATAATGGGAATAGTAGGGGAGTCAGGTAGTGGTAAAAGTGTAAGCTGCTTGTCAACACTTCGCCTGCTTCCCAAAAAGATAAAGACAGAAGGTAAGATAATAATAGACGGGCACAATATACTGGAAGAAGAAGAATCCTGGGTAAGGAAAAATATCAGAGGTAAGAAGATATCGATGGTATTCCAGGACCCTACAGTAGCTCTAAATCCCATATATTCCATAGGCTGGCAGATGAGGGAAGCCCTGATGTTCAGGAAAGAAAAAATAGGGGATTCAAAAAAGGAAACGGAGTTCATAATAAATATCCTGGACGAGCTTAAGGTAACAGATCCAGAACAGGTAATAAATAAATATCCTCATCAGTTAAGCGGGGGTATGAAACAGAGGATCGTGATCGCCATAGCTCTGCTTCTCCAGTCCGACATACTTATAGCAGATGAGCCAACAACCTCTCTGGATGTGACCATCCAGCATGAGGTAGTGGAGGTTATAACCAGGCTGAAGAAAGATTACGAGATGTCTGTAATATTTATCTCCCATGACCTGAATCTCCTGGCAGATTACTGCGACAGGATGGTTGTTATGTACGGTGGAATGGTGCTTGAAAAAGGTTATACTGATGAAGTATACAATAATCCGAAAAGCCCTTACACCAGAGCGCTTTTAAAATGTATACCTCCGCTTACAGGTAATAAGAAGGATTTTGAACCTATACCAGGAGAGATACTTAATCCCAGAAAAGTTATTCAAGGCTGTCCCTTCGAGCCAAGGTGCAAGAAGCGTAAGGAAAAGTGCGGAAAAGAAATACCCAGGCTGGAAAAAACAGGCAGTGAACGTTATATAAGGTGCTTTTACCCTGACTAAATGACTATTGTTATTTGGATAAGAAAGAATAATTAGATGAACCAAGTTTTAGAAGATAACCAAAAAAGTTTGCTTTCAGTTAAGAATTTAAAGATTTACTTTCCTGTAGAAAAAAGTTTTCTTGACCGTATGTTTGCACTGGGAAGATTAAAATTTGTACATGCAGTAGATGATGTGAGTATTGAGCTTAAAAAAGGAGAGACTCTGGGTATAGTAGGTGAGAGTGGTTCCGGAAAATCTACGCTCGGCTATGGCATTCTGGGGTTAGCAAATATAACCGAAGGAAGCATATTTTTTGAGGGGCTTAAGATAAACTCCAAACTTAGTTTAAAGCAGGAAAAATATAAAAAAAATAATATACAGATGGTGTTTCAGGATCCCTTCTCCTCGTTAAATCCTGCCATGAGGATTTCAGAAGTTGTAACTAGACCGCTTATGGTAAGTGGCAATAAATATACAAGAAGCCAGGTAAGGCAAAAGCTTAACAAAGCATTAAATGATGTGGGCTTAAGAGAAGAAGATGCTGGGAAATACCCTCATGAGTTCAGCGGCGGCCAGAAGCAGAGGATAGCCATAGCCAGGGTACTTATAGTAGATCCTGAACTTATAATAGCTGATGAGATAACATCTTCACTGGATGTCTCCATACAATCACAGATACTGAATATCCTTATTAAGATGAAGAGTGAAAAACTTTCCATGATATATATAACCCATGATCTCAGAGTAGCAAGGCTTATAAATGATAGGATAGCTATTATGTATATGGGTAAGATAATTGAGCACGGAAAGACGTCCGAGATCTACAGCAATCCTCTCCATCCTTACACCAGGGCACTTCTTTCTGCCATTCCCGGTAATAAAATGGAGAATAAGATATACCTCAAGGGAAGGATACCCAGCTTGATAAATCCCAAACCGGGATGCAGGCTATACAGCAGGTGCCCGTATAGGAAAAAGATATGCAAGACAGAATATCCTAAAATGGTAAATGACAGTTCCGGTAAACATTCTGTAGCATGCCACCTGGTAAAGAGTATTTGACTCATTTGTCAATTGAGTTAAAAACTTCGATATTTTTGATATAGATTTAATCTAAATCAAAGAGTAAATAGAGAACTAGTATTTGTTATCAGGCCCTCTCATGCATATACTGATGATACACCGGTTGATAATACCCTTGCTATATATAAAATTCTTAAAACCAGGAAAAATACTTTTAGTATTAATGGTTTTAAGGGGTTTATGTATAGGATCATAAAAAAGAAATGGATATGTATAATAGATCGGGAGGATAACATGAGATCAATAGAAGATGAGATGAAAGGGAAAGTTATAATAATAACCGGCGGCACCAGGGGCCTGGGCAAGGGCTGTGCCCGGGTCTTCTGCGGTGCTTTTAGCAATGTGGTTATCTGCGGCAGGGATGAAAATGATGGCAGGCAGGCAGAATCTGAACTTAACAGCCTAAATGGCGGAAGCTGTTCATTTTATAAGTGCGACC
>Ga0180436_10003566_pt1 | contig 14267 bp, 12 predicted proteins | sample SS_ome_2_FD_132434 | JGI IMG/M metagenome (GOLD analysis project Ga0180436, IMG submission 132434) | Hypersaline lake sediment archaeal communities from the Salton Sea, California, USA - SS_3_S_2 metaG | ecosystem: Environmental > Aquatic > Non-marine Saline and Alkaline > Hypersaline >...
ACTTCAACACGCCTGCCCCTTTATCGCGCTTTATCGCGGTCCTGTCCCTTTATCGCGGTCCCCGGCCCCCGCGACATTCCCTGACGCGGCCGCGTCACTGAATGTCGCGACCCTCCCCCCGACCGGGATCCGCCTGGGCCTCCGGCCGGGGGGATTTCTCCCGTGGTGGAAGTCATCAGACATCCGGTGGCTGGCGGGTGCCCCGGACCCACCCCGTCTCCCGCCCCACCCGCGACCCGCCCCCAACCGGAACTCTGACGAGTTCCGCTACGTTTTCCGCCCGCGATCCCGGGGGGGGATTGCCCGTCGCGAGCAGGGAGAAGAATGGCGTGTCCTTCGAAGCTCGGGACCATTCAAGTCTCCAGCCCTTCTTCGCTCTCGTTCCTCGAGCGAAGAATGGTCGGGGCGACTGGATTCGAACCAGCGACCTCTTCGTCCCGAACGAAGCGCGCTACCAAACTGCGCTACGCCCCGGCCATGGGCGGGAAAGAATGCCCGGATTGCGCTTGGGTGCAAGCCGAAAGGCCCCCATGGCCAAATGGAGACCGGGATGGCGGGCGGGGAGGATGGGGAAGGCGGGTGAACCGCTTGAACGGGCCCCGAAGGGACCACGCATCGTAGCCGGGGCGCTTCAGCCCCCGGGATCCGGATCCGCACGGAGATCCCGTCGCAAGGCGACCGATCATGCGTTCGCGCGATCGAGCACGTTGGCGAAAATCGGCATGCAACCCGGTGATTGTCTTCCCCGCCGTCGCCGGTAGACTGCGACATGCAAACGGTCAAGGAGATCGAAGCCGCCATCGAGAAGCTCCCTCGCGACCAGTTCTTTCATCTGCTCGATTGGGTGCGGAACCGCTTCGGTGACGAGTGGGACCGCCAGATCGAGGACGATCTGAACGCGGGCCGGCTCGAACGGGTGGCGGAGGAAGCGGTCGCTGAATACCGGTCTGGAAAGACCAAGCCGTTTCCGGCTGATGAGGAGCCACGCAACTCGTAGCTTCTGGGCGGCATATGAACGGCTGCCCGCCGCGACGCGCCGGCTCGCCGATAAGCAGATCCGGCTCTGGCGGGAAAACCCCCGGCACCCATCGCTTCGATTCAGGAGAGTCGGCCGGTATTGGTCCGCCCGGGTTTCGCAGGAGGTGCGGGTTCTCGGGGTGCTTGATGGCGATGTCGTGGTGTGGTTCTGGATTGGGAGCCACGACGAATACGAGCGCCTGGTGGGTTCCGCGTAGGATCCGGTCGCCGAAGCATTACCTCCGGCGTCGGATCAACACAATCATTCCGTCATGCTCACGATCCCGGGCCAGCTTGAGGAAATCATCGCGGTTGCAAGCACCGACGACGCCACAACCATGCGCGCGCGGGCCGGAGGCAAGGAAACTCGCCGGTTCGAGAAGGCTGCACTCAGGCGAAGTTGATGTTGCCGGGGAGTCGACATTCAGAGACTCCGGCGGCACCCGATGGGTCGAGGCAGGCGGCGCCGCGCGGTGGAACGCTGTCTTTCGATCCTTCGTGCCTTGGCGTGCCAAGGCCGGCACGGGCACGCCGGGATGGTTGATTCCCTATCGTCTCCGGACCTGGAAGAAGGCGTGACCGGCCGACGGGTTGACCGGGCAGGTGGTGACATCGCCCTGCGAGGAGACGGCGGGTTCGACGAGGGTGTTGATTTGACGCGGGGCGGTTCCGGCGAAGACATCGTATTCGAGGTAATCGGCGCTGTGCCAGCTCAGTTCGACGGAGGTGGGCGAAGGGCGGGTGATTCCGCGGAAGGCGAAGCGGTAACCCTCGTAGCATGAGACGGTGCCGGTGTTGGCGCCGATGAGGAGGTCGGGGGTTCCGTCTTCATTCCAGTCCGCCACGTCGAGGCGCATGCGGTAGTAGTCATCGATGGGCTGCAGTCCGGCGCCGTCTTCGGGCGCGCGGAGGGCTTCCGGCGCGGCGAGGACGGGATTGCTGCGGCTGCCGGTATTCCTGCACCAGACGGCGGTGTTTTGGGCAGTGGCGAGCAAGTCGGGCCGTCCGTCGTTGTCCCAGTCGCAGACGCGGATGGCGCTGCGGTATCCGAGCCAGAGGGTGGCGCCCCCGGCGTGGAGGAGGACGCGGGTGGAGTATGCGGGCGACTGGGCGGTTCCGACATTCTGAAAGTAATTGGCGTAGCCCACTCCGTCTCCGCACAGCAGGTCGGCCAACCCGTCGCCGTTCCAGTCGCAGACAAAGGGGGTGGCGCGGCTTCCGACAGTCAGGGCGCTGCCGGCGCATTCGAGTTCCACTCGATTCCCGGTGGCGACCAGCACGGGGTCGGCGTCGGTGTTGGTGTTTTCGTAGAAATAGACTCGGCCGTAGTCGCCTTCGCCGACCAGCAGATCGCGGTCGCCGTCCGCATCGTAGTCGCACACCCACGGTGCCGGTGCGCCGCAGCCTCATCCGCCGCCGCTCACCACCAGGTCCACGCCGCCTGCCTGGACATTTCCGGTACGGGTGAGGGCGGGGTTACCGGGGGTTCCGGTGTTCTTGAAGAATGCCACCTTGTCGTCGGGGCGATACCCGACGAGGAGGTCGGTCTTTCCGTCGCCGTCCCAGTCGGTGGCGCAGGGGATGGCCTGCGTGCAGCCATCAGGCAGGGGGCAGCCGGTCAGGGTGGCAATTGTCCCGGCAGGTCTCAGTTGGACCTGCGACATGGCCTGGAAGGATGCCATGAGGGCTGCAAGCACGGTGAGTTGCATCGCCCCGAGGGGTGGTTGGGTTCTGCCTGACAATCGCCGGGGATGGCGGAACCTGTTTCGTTTCAGGTTGGCGCGCGGGGCGTGCGGGGCGGCACGACCACAAAAGGAAGGGAGGGGGTGCAAAGGTTTTGGGGGCAGCATTTGTGCAGAGGGTGGCTCGAAACAAGATCGCAGGTCAAGCGGCAAACCCGGCACCGGGATGGAGGCTTTCGTGAAAGAGTGGGCGGGGGGTCTTCGTGATACATGTGTTGTCCACCCTGTGGCGCGAAGTTGCGCTGATGAAGGAAGGCGCGCCGATGGAAGCCGCCGGACCGGCGGCCAGAGGCGGGACGCCGCACGAAAACCGGCCAGAGATCAGGAATTTCCAGCACCGCCAACGGCATGTCTCCCCGGAATGTGATGCTTGCCTGCACAGTGGCGGCGCTCTGTACCGCGTGTACGCGTGAACGCGTGACGAGGCAGCTGCATGACCGGCTTGTGAGCCGCGGAGGCGCCTACGCCGATGAGGTGCAGGCCCAATCGCCCTTCGAGGCGGTGACGCTCAGCTGGCCGGAGGCCGCGGAGGTGATGGAGGAGCGCAATCCCGACCTTCGGGATGCGGTGGAGAGTTTCGAAGAGGCGCGGCAGGAAGCTGCACTGGTTCCGCGAATGGCGGCTCAAATGCAGAAGTCGGTCAAGAGCACCGTGGGGGGTGTGCTGGATCCCAAGGAGTTGGCCCGGCTCGCGCAGAGGCCGGTGAGACAATTGCCGGCGCACATCGAGTCGCTGGCTTCCTTCAAGGATTTCTCGCACGAACTCGAGCAGGAAGAATGGCAAAGGGTCTCGCAGTTGCTGGAAGCGAAGCAGAAAGTGCGGCAGGCGCTTGTGGGCCTCTACAGGCATTTCAAGGTCTACGAACTCCTCGAGCAGAAGCGGGAATGGCTGGACGGCTGGCAGGACAATCCGGTTCGCGAACCGAAGTTCCAGAAAGAGATTGCCGCGGAGTTCTCACGCTACGACCGGGAGCGCGAACAGTGGCTCGATGGCGTGCGGGATCTCTTCAACGCCGAATACCATGACGTTCGGCTCGTCCTTGAGGACGAGGTGATGCCCATGTATCGCGACGTGAAAAACCCCCGCTTCGAGAACTGGGAGCGCTGGCGTGCCCTGCCGCGCAGCGAGGAGGCCGTAGGGAAGCTCAAGAAAGAGCACCAGGAATCCAAGCCGACGGTCCCCGGGACCCGCCTTGCAAGGAACAAGCTGACCGCGGTGTTGGGCTTCCCGGAGCCGGCGCCCGGGAGCGTCGCCGCCGCCGATGACGGCCTGCGCGCCAAGGTGCGCGGTCTGCTCCGCAACTGGCATGACCTGAAGCGGGTCCAGCGGGAGATCAGCGGCATCCGGGAGGACCTGCGCGCGAACCGGGAGAAGAGGAGAAGATATCTCGCCGAGCGGGAGGAAGAGGCTGATGGCGAGGAGCCGGCGGGGGAAGAGGCGCCGAAGGGGGATGAAAAACCCGAACTGCCGATGTCGTTGCAGCGGGAGACGTTTGGACTCAAGAGCAGGTATTTTGCGCTGCGGGAGCAGGAAATCGATCGCGCCAGCCAGCTTTGGTTGCTTGACGAGGACTGTTGGGCGCCCTCGCCATCAGGGAGGTGACGGTTTCCGATCTCTTGCGCCTTCGGCGCGGAGTTCGTCGGCTTCCCGGGCCGGATGGAGCAGGATTCCCTTGCGCCCCGGCGGTTCCTCGCTACAGGTCGCTTCGGCCGGGGGGCGCCCACGGGCGCCCGAACGGAATCACCGGGGGGATTCATCTGTCATGAAGATCTGTTTATTCGTCCTCGCGGCCGGGCTTGTTCTGGCGTCTGTGGGTGTTGTTGCGCGGGAGAAGAGTGCCGCTCCGGGCTTCGACGAGGCATGGGGCAAGGTCGAGTTCGAGGAGCGCGGTCATGCCCCGCTGTTGGAGCGCCATGCGAAGCTCGCACCGCGGCTCGCCGGGGACCCGGTTGTTCTGACGCTGGTTGTGCTCGACCCCGACATCAGCGGCCTTGTCACCGCCGTGTCGGCGGCCTATGACCGCATGGAAAATGCTTCCGAGGTTGAGGTCACCGTCTCCGAGCGCGGGATCATGGATGACGACCTGCTTGGGATTCGTCATGTCGTTTCCCTTGCCCGGAATCGCAACGACGAATGGCGGGTGACCGGATACCGCCGCGGCGAGTTGCGGCGGGTGCACATGAAGTGAGGGGCTGTGGCGGAGCGGGTGCGAGGCTTGCCTCAGTGGGGGATTCTCACTTCGGGCGGGCGCCGATCGTCTTTCGCGCGAAGACGTGCGCCCGGAGCTTCCGGAAGGCGGGATGATCCTTCACGCGGAAGACCACGGCGCCGTAGAGCAGGCAGAAGAGGGCGAACTTGCCGAGGGTGAAGGCCGTGTCATGGACGAGGTTCTCGCCGCTCTCGCCGGCCGGGATGAGGGTATGGATCGCCGGGAGGAGGAGCAGGGCGCAGATGAAGGGAAACCAGATCATTCCGAGGAACCGCAGGCGTTCGGCAGGGGCCATTCCGAACCGTCCAAGCACGTACCAGAAGACGGCGGCGCAGTAGAGGAAGTGACTGATGCCGGTGCCGATTGCCACCCCTTCGATCCCCCAACCCAGCCGGATGAACGAGATGTTCAGGGCGAAGTTCAACACCACCGCCGGGATGGTCCGGAACATGATGGTGCGCTGCTTGTTCATGGCGTAGCACGCAAGGACGGGCAGTTCGAACAAGGTTGCGAAGAAGAGCCCGAAGACGAGGATGCGGGTCACTCCGATCGAGGGCGCGAAATTTTCGAGGAAGTACAGAACCGGCAGGTGAATCGCGAGGAACGCGGCCCCGATGACGAATGGCACGCCGTAGGCGATGAGCACGGTGGGATCAAGCAGGAGGTTCCGGATTGACCGGATGTCCTCGGTTTTTCCGAGCCGCTCCATCATGCGCGGCGAGGTGACGGACCGCGCCACGAACGGGATGGTTTCCATGATGCCGGTCATCACCGCGGCGAGTCCGAAGAAACCGACCGCTTCCTCGGAGAGCATCGTGAAGATGACGAGGCGGTCGGCGCTTTTCAGCAGGTTGAGCAGGAGGAAGGTCACCGTCACCGGGAATCCGATCTTGAGCAGATTTCCGACGAGCGGCAGCGAGACGCGCCCGAACGGGAGGCGGCGTTCCTTCGAGAGGACGTAGCCGAGCCACATCAGATCGGCGGCCAGCAACCCGAGGAGAAGACCCCGGAACGAGAGCCACCACACCATGAGCACCGTGGCGGCGGTGCCGAAGAACCCGTAGATCATCTCCGCCACGCTGATGACTTCCACCCGCTTGGATGCGGTGAGCTTCCAGAGATGGAAGTATCGCAGCTTGTTGGTGATCAGCAGAATCCCGAGGAAGAAGAGCGTCTCGACGTGGAGGGCTTTCCATCCGCTCATCGCCCCGGCGCACGCCGTCACCATGAGGATCGCGGCGGCGCTCAACGAGTAGAGCATGTTGACGCCGAAGACGCTCGTGAAGATGGCCTGGACCTGCCCCGGCTTGCCTGCTCCGCGGAGGTAGGGGACTTGGCGATTCATTCCCTCGAAGGTGCCGCAGTCCGAGCTTTGATCGTATTCGAGGCAGACCGCCACCATGTTCCGCAATCCATAGAGCGACGGGCCGAGGATCCTTGCGATGACGAGGCCGCCGAGGATCTTGAACCCCATGCGGAAGTAGATGGCGAACGAGTAGAGCGCGGAGTGCTGCACCGTCTTCCTCGTCTCGGCCTCGAGGATCTGGTCGTCGTCCCGCGTATTCATGGCATTGTGGAGGGTGCGGAGGGGATCCGTTGTCTGTGCGGGGCGCTGCTGGCGGGGATTCCGGGTCCGGGCTACGGTCGCGGCGTCTTCTCTCCCGGTTCGGCGCCGAGGCGCCGCCGCAGGGCGTTCGCGTAGCGATGCCGCAACACCCGGGAGAGCGGCCACCGGCCCGATCCAGGCAGGCGGTGGATGTACTCCTCGTAGGGGATCCGGACGATGCGCATCGGGTCGTCGCCCGCGGCGTTGGTCCGGCGCCCCGGCAGGATCCCCCAGTGGGTCGAAACGTAGCCGGTCTCCCGTGCGACCGCGATGGCCGTGTCGCCCCCCTCGAACCACGGGAAGGCGAAGTGTCGCACCGTCTTGCCGAGGAGGCGGCTTTCGATGGTCCGCTTGGCGCCGAGGAATTCCTCCCTTATCGCGGCGTGCTGTTCCGCGCTGGTCTCGTATCGGTCCGGCTCGGGGTGTGTTGCGCGGAAGGCGCGGACAACGGCGCGCAGTCGTCGCCGCCAATCAGGCCGCCGGAAGAAGAGTTCTTCGCCTTCCCGTTGGACCAACTGCGCGCATTTTTCCCGCAGCTCCCCGGAGTCGTGGTAGCGCCTTGCGTCGCTCATGCGGGACCGGTTGACGTGCACCGGAGACCCGGCAGGCAAATCGGCGCCCGGAGCGTCCGTCCCGTTCCGCTCGAATACGGGAACGTTCAGTTTGTAGAACGTGTAGTCGTACCCGGGATTCATGAAGTCCTCGATCCGGGGTCCGACGGCAATCCGGGAATGGGTCCGGGTGTGGGCCTGGAAGTCGATCACCCCGCGGTCGTGCATCGTTTGGATTTCCGGCCATGTGCAGAAGGGGTTGCCGGGGGTTTCCCGGTCGCGCACCGTTTCCCATGCGGCGTTCCCGCTCCAGACATCGGAGAGACAGGGGTGACAGCTCTTGTCGGCAGCGATGTAGTCGGTGGTGACGAAGCAGATCGCGGTCATCCCGTATTTTTCGAGCAGCGGGAAGGCGGTCGTCCAGAGAGTGGCCCGGCCGTCGTCGAAGGTCAGGGCCACGGCGCGTTCCGGGATCGGGGTCTCCCCAATCAGGCAGGCATGAATCTCATCGGCGTTCAACGTCCGGTATCCGTTTTCGCGGAGGTAACGCAGAGCCGGCTCGAAGGACGCGGGCTGGACCGAGTGGAAGGTGAAGACCGGAAGCTCGTCCGCGAGGGTCGCGGTGCGATCGTCGAACACGAACCTCGGGTACAACCGCCGCGACAGGGCCCGCAGGTCGGGCATGTTCTTCAAGTATCCCTTCCTGATCTTGTCTCGCAAGGCATGCATCATGTCGATTCCCGGCATTGGGGCAACACCGCACGCGCCGCATCCGCCACCGTCTGGATGGATTCCATCGGGAGCGTCGGAAACATGGGGAGCGTCACCTCCCGGGAGGCGATCGATTCCGCGACCGGCAGCATGCCTTCCGCATGGCCGAATCGCCGGCGGTAGAGCGAGAACAGGTGCACCGCCGGGTAGTGGATGCTGGTCTGGATGCCCTTCTCCTTCATGCCGTCCATGAAACCCCTCCGGTCGAGGCCCTCCCCGAGCAGGATCGGGAACAGGTGATGCGCGCTCTTGCCCGGCGCGGATTCGAACGGGATGCTGATGCCGGGAACGTCCTGCAGGAGGGTCCGGTAGCGGTCCGTGCGCGATTTCCGGGCGGCGTTGTTGGCGTCGAGGTTGCGGAGCTGCACCATGCCGAGGGCGGACCGGATTTCGTCGATCCGGTAGTTGAATCCGGGCTCGACGACGTCGTAGGAGTATGCGTGGCCCTTGTGCCGGTCCCATGTGAGGGTCGTCATGCCGTGGGAGCGGATGCGCATGATCTTCTCCGCGAACTCGTCGTTGTTGGTGACGACCATCCCCCCCTCGCCGGTGGTCAGGTTCTTGTTGGCAAAGAAGCTGAAGCAGCCGAGGTCGCCGAAGGCGCCTGCCATGCGTCCTCCGAGGGCCGCGCCCGGCGCGTGCGCGGCATCCTCGATCACCGCGATGCCATGCCGGCTTGCGAGGGAGAGGATCGCCTCCATGTCGCACGGATAGCCGGCGTAGTGCACCACGGTGACGGCCTTGGTCCGGGGGGTCAACTTCCGTTCGACGTCCCGCGGGTCGAGATTGAAGTCATCCGGCGAGCGGGAGTCGGCGAACACCGGCGTGGCGCCGGTATAGAGGGCCGCGTTGGCCGTCGCGACAAAGGTCAGGGCGGGACAAATCACCTCGTCGCCGGGACCGCAGCCGGCCGCGAGGTGCGCCAGATGCAGGGCGGCCGTCCCGTTGGCGACGGCGAAAGCATGCCGGACGCCGGCATACTCCGCAAACTGGCGCTCGAACTCCCGGGTCCGCGGGCCCATCGCGATCCAGCCGGATCGCAAGGTTTCCGCGACCGCGTCGGTTTCGGCGCCGGTGAGATCAAGGTCGGCGAGCGGGACTTTCCAATCCATCATGCGGCTGCGGGGCGGATCCTCGGACCTCGATGTCCTGATTTGCTCTCTCATAGTCATCCGGTCTCCCGATATCCAACCAGTAGCCGGTATGAGGGTAGAGTTTGACGGTCTGCTTGCTTCCCAGCAATGTCATCACGAGGTCGTCGAATCCGAAGGGGGCATCGTCCGGAACGGTATCGAGCACCCGCTTGTTGAGCCCGTAGACTCCCATGCTGACGTTGAGGTCGAGTTCCGGCTTTTCGCTGAATCCGACAGCGACGTTGTCGGTGTCGTCGCTTTGGATCACCCCATAGTCGATCCGTTGTTTCCGTTTGTGCACCGCGACCGTCAGCACGGCCTGATGAAGCAGGTGGTATTCGTGGAATTGGCGGAAACTCAGGTCCGTCAGCACGTCTCCGTTGGTGACGAGGAAATCATCCGGCAGGTTCCTGACTTGCTTGAGGGGGGCGATTGTTCCCAGGGGTTTGTCCTCGATCGAGTATTCGATGTGCACCCCCCATTTCCTTCCATCGCCGAAGTAGGCCATGATGAGGTCGGCGAAGTGGTTGACGCAGAGGATGAACTCCGTGATGCCGTTGCTCTTGAGCCGCTCGATGAGGATTTCGAGGATCGCTTTCTCCCCGACCGGCACGAGGGGTTTCGGGATGAGGATCGTGTAGGGTTTCAGGCGGGTGCCCTTTCCTCCGGCCAATATGACTGCCTTCATCGATGCAACCTCAGACGTTGTAGCAATCCGCCTTGTAGTCGGCGGGGTGATTCCGCACCCAGTCGATGACGCGCTGCAACCCCTCGCGGAAGGTGACGGCGGGCCGCCATCCGAGCAGTTCGGCGGCCCGGCGGTTGTCGGCCTGCAGGCATTGCACTTCGCTGCGTTCCGGCCGTTCCCGCTCGCGGGTGGTGCGGATCTTCACGTCCCGTCCGACGAGCGCCACGATCTGCTCGGCCAATTCACCGATCGAGATCTGGAAATTCGAGCCGACGTTGATGACTTCGCCCACCGAACGATCCGATTCCGCCACCTTCACGAACCCGTCCACCGTGTCGGTGACGTAGGTCAGATCGCGGGTCGGATGAAGCGAGCCCAGCTCGACCGTGTCACGGACGAGGGCCTGGCTGACGATGGTGGGGATCACGGCCCGTGCCGACTGGCGGGGGCCGTAGGTATTGAACGGACGGATGGTGGCCACCGGCAGGCCGAAGGACAGGTGGAAGCTCTCCGCGATCTTGTCCGCTCCGATCTTGCTTGCGGCGTAGGGCGACTGCCCTTGGAGGGGGTGTTTTTCGTCGATCGGCGTGTAGCGCGCGCTGCCATAGACCTCGCTGGTGGAGGTGTGCACGACCTTTTTCGTGCCGTGGGCGCGGGCGGCCTGCATCACGTTGAGGGTGCCGAGGACGTTGGCCCGCACCGTCTCATGCGGCCGCAGGTATGAGAACGGGATGGCGATCAGAGCTCCGAGGTGGAACACCACCTCCATTCCCTTGACGACCTCCAGCGCGGTGGCCTCCTCGGCGAGATCTCCAACGACGACCGTCACCTGATCCACCACCTCGGCGGGAAGCCGCTCGATCATCCCGCGGTCGTTGCGGGAGTTGTAGCGCACCATGGCGCGCACCGTTGCCCCGAGTTCCACGAGGCGTTCCACGAGGTGACTGCCGATGAACCCGCCCGCGCCGGTGACCAGCACCCTTCTTCCTTCGAGGTTCATAGGTCACTATTCGAGCCCGTCCGGCGAGGTGCGGGGGTCCAGCGAGGCTGTCTCTTTCGCCGCGTCGGGTTTCAGCGGGCCCGTCTTCCTTGCCGCGCCGGTCTTTGCGGCGGTTTGGGAAGGATGCTGCTTCGTTCGTGGCCTCCATGGCCTTCCGTTGGGAGCGTCCTTTCTGCTCTTGTGGCCGTTTTCGCGGGCGGGGTTGCGGCGTTGGCCTTGATGTCCGTTGCCGGAGGTGGAGGTCGAGGGAAGTGGAGCTTGGGTTTGCGCTATCGGAGTCATGCGTTTCTCGACGGGGGCGTCCGGCGACTCCGGAGTCTTCGCGCCGGTCCTGGTCGAGTTCGCCCGTCGTTTCCTCGCCTGCGCCACCACCTCGGAGTAGAGATCCTCGAGTTTCCGGACGAGAACGAAAATGTCATTGTTTGTTGCCTCGAGGGCCGCGTTGCAGCCGAGGCGCTGCGCGAGAGACGGGTTTCCGAGGAGTTGCGCCACGCCGGACGCGATCGCATCGGGATCCCGGGGAGCGACGAGGATCCCCGTTTCCCCGTCCCGGACGAGTTCCGGGATGCCTCCCACCTTCGTTGCCACCACCGGTTTCCCTGCCGCGAGGGCCTCGAAATATGTGAGGGGCGCTCCCTCCGAGAGGGACGCGATGACACTGATGTCAATCAGCCCGAGGGCGAGGGTGATGTCGCGGCAGTAGCCGGTGAAGACCACCCGGCGGTCGATTCCGAGTTCTTTCGTCTCCCTCTCCAACTGGTCCCGAAGGGCTCCGTCTCCCACCACGAGGAAGGTCGTCTCAGGATACGTTTGCAGGATGGTCCGTGCCGCCTTGAGAAAGTAGGTGTGTCCCTTGACCGGGTGCAGGCGGCCGATGGTGCCGACGACGCGATGGTCCGCAGGGATGCCGAGGCGCCGGCGCTCCTCCGCGATCTCCCGCTCGGGTGGGAGGGTGTAGTCCTCGAGTGGAATGCCGTACGGAAACACCACCACCTTGTCGGGGGAGACGCTCCGTTTCTCGATGAGGAAGTCGCGGACGAAGCGGGAGCAGGCGACCGCCTTTGCGGTGCAGCCCGAGAGGAGGGCGTCCGCCCAGCTCTCGTAAATGGGCATGTGTTCGTCCACGAAGTATTCGTGGATGACCGCGGGCACCCCGGCGATGGCGGCCGCAATGCGCCCGAACGTGCAGGCCGCGTATCCGTGAAGCACCACGATGTCGGCGCGCTCCTTCCTGATGGTCTTGAGAATGCTCAGGATGACCGTGGGGTCCGCCTTGTTCTTGTCGAGATAGGTGATGTCAATTCCCTTCTGCCGCAGCATTTTGCCGGCCGTTTCCGCCTTTCCCATTCCGTAGAGGCGGACCGAGAACCGCTCCCGGTCAAATCGCGGGAACAACCATGAGAGCAGTCGGGAGACACCGTGGATGCTTGATCCGGAAACCCCAAATTTGTCACAAAAGTGGAGGGCCGTGATCTTGTTGTTTCCGGTCATGCTTGGCACCAATAATTTTAGGAAGGCTTGGAAGCTTCGGTAAAGCTCAAAACTTTTTCCCGGCGCGCGGCCCGGGAACATCTTGCGGCGGAGGCCCGGGGCGGCGGCCGGACTGCGGGTGGATGGGAGTGCGGCGTGAGGTGGCCCGAATGACGAACAAGGCACAACCTTCTCATGTTACAGCAGTTTGGGGGTTGACGGAGGCATTGCCGGAGGGCACCGGCTGCCAAGCTGGCATGACGATCCGGGGTGGCTGGAGCATTTTCCGCGCCCGGGTCCTCCGACAAGGTGGTTTCTGATATTTTTGCCAATTGAGAATCAACAGGTTAACTATTTTATTTTTTTTCGATGTCATGGATTCCACAAGGATTCCGATCCTAATTGTCAACAATTCCGACACATTTGATGGTTGAAGAGCGCGGGGCTGATGGTGAGGCCGTGGTTGTCAGTGAGAGAGCAGCAATTGCGGATTGTCAGAAATTCCGACACGTTCTTGGGGATTGAGAGGGTGGTCTGTTCGGTTTGGGGACGCTGTTGCCTTGTGAGGAGTGGCGGACGTTTGGCATGGAAGGTCTTATTCCGTGAGGCTTACTTGCAGGTGAATGAAGCGGTTCTTTTTTCCACTTTGCGGGTTCAGAGCCTTTACGGTGACCCGTTCGGTGTCGCCCTGATCGATGACCTCGGCCTCTTCGATGAACGAGGGGCCGGTATTCCAGACGTTGAGATCGGAGGAGACGAAGACGTTGTAGGCAACGTCCACGGCATCCTTGACCCGCGTGTAGGTCAAGAACAGGTCTGAATCCGCGACGGAGGTGTGCGGCATTCCGTCGGGGTCATGTTGCAAGGGGTTCAGACCCAGCGCGTACTCCATGAGGTTGTCGATGCCGTCCTTGTCGGGGTCGGCGAGTTTTCCCGAGATCTTCGGATTGTTGCGCTGGGCGGCAGAGAAGTTCAGCGCGAGCCACGCATCGAAGGGGCGGTCGCTGAAGGTGATCGATGATTGCGCGCTCGCCCCGAGGTTGTATTCGGAATCGACTTCGAGGACGAGGGTGGCGGTCTTGTCGGACTCGAATCCGGCATCCGGCAGGGGGGTGATCTCGACGGTGGCGGAGAGCGAGTTGCGAGGAATCAGCACCCAGCCCGGAAGGGCCTCGTAGTCGTCGCCCTCGACGGCGGTTCCGGCTGTCGAGTATCGGACCACGAGCGGCTGGTCGAGTTCCTCGGTCGGGGTGCGGGACACGAGGAAGGCGCCGGAATCGGGGCCATGTTCGGAGGCGTATGCGTCCTCGACTTCCACGTTGATGGTTGGGAGCGTGGCGGAGGGCGAATCCAGAGCGACGAGCAAGGCGAGGTCTTCGGTGAAGGCGGGATGAGAGAGGGTTTGGGCGCCTCCGGTGGAGGTGATTTCGGTGGTCGGGCTCCACGTTCCGAGCGAGGGGTGATACCAGCGCAACTCGAAATCGCCGGCCGGGAGGTCGAGTCCCAGCGAGCCTGCGCTGAAGTTCTGGCCCTGGTTGCCGAGGAAGTAGGCGGCATAGCAGACGCCCGGCTTGCAGCGCAGGGTGGCCTCGCCGGGAGCGCTGCTTAATCCGCTGGTGACGTAGTCCATCTCGTTGATGGAAGCCGGGATGGCCTCGACGAACCCGCGCAGACGCTGCTGGTCCCTCAGGGTCTCGAGGGCCGCCTCGTTGGGGGGTTCGTTTTCGAGCCGGAGCCATGTGGCGGCGCTCGATCCGGCCCCGCCGCGGGTGAACATGCGCCAGAAGGTGCGGCGGTATGAGAGGCGGGAGGCGGGATCGCGGGCGACGTTGTCGGACCAGAGCGGGCCGGTATCTCCTCCCCCCACGAGTTCGTTCATGATGACGGGGCGATTGCCGTTGGTGGTGGTTCCCGGCAGGGAATCCGTCTGGTGCAGGAATCCGATGTCGACGTTGGAGCTGTTCCATACGCTCTCGGACAATCCGATGGGAAGGTCGTAGGGATCGTACTGCCTGATCCATGGGATGTAGTTCTGGTTTGCCTGGGTGACGAACCCGGAGCCGCTGTTTGGAGCATGCTC
>Ga0180436_10003567_pt1 | contig 14262 bp, 12 predicted proteins | sample SS_ome_2_FD_132434 | JGI IMG/M metagenome (GOLD analysis project Ga0180436, IMG submission 132434) | Hypersaline lake sediment archaeal communities from the Salton Sea, California, USA - SS_3_S_2 metaG | ecosystem: Environmental > Aquatic > Non-marine Saline and Alkaline > Hypersaline >...
ATTTTCCGACTGCCTCAGCATAAATCGCTCCCGTCCCTATTTTCCCACTGCCTCAGCATAAATCGCTCCCGTCCCTATTTTTGCCCATGACCCAGCTGCCACCCACCACTGAAGCCACCGGCTACACCGGCCCGCTCGAGCCGCTCGGTGATTGCTGCTTCCGGATTCCCAAAAGCTACAAGCCCGGCATGCTCGTTGACGGCCTCGTGTTCGCGAGCGAGCCGCTGCTGACACACCTCCGCACCGACCGGGCATGCGAACAGGTCGCCAACGTCGCCTTCCTGCCCGGCATCCAGACCGCCAGCCTGGCGATGCCCGACATCCACTGGGGCTACGGCTTCTGCATCGGCGGGGTGGCCGCCACCGACCCGGCCGCCGGCGGCGTGGTCTCGCCCGGCGGCGTCGGCTACGACATCAACTGCGGCGTGCGGCTGGTCCGCACGAATCTCACCGTCGACGCAATCCGCCCCGAGGTGCCCCGGCTCATCGCCCAGATGCTCCGCGACATTCCGGTGGGGGTGGGGCAGGGAGGGCGGTTTGTCTTCGAGCCGGCCGAACTGAAGGAACTGCTCACCCGCGGCGTGCCCTTCCTGGCCGACCGCGGGCTGGCCACGGCCGATGACATTCTCTGCACCGAGTCAGAGGGCTGTATCGCCGGGGCCGACCCAGCGGCGGTCAGCGAACGGGCCATCCTGCGAGGCCGCGACCAGTGCGGCACGGTCGGGGCGGGCAACCACTTCGTCGAAGTGCAGCATGTCGAACGGATCGAGCACGAGACCGCCGCGGCCGCCTTCGGACTGGCCGCCGGACAGGTGGTGGTGCTGATCCATTCCGGGTCACGGGGACTGGGATACCAGGTCTGCGACGATGCGATCCGCTCGATGCGGGACCTGCCGGCCGCCCACGGAATCGTGCTCCCCGATCGGCAGCTGGTCTGCGCGCCGGTGGAAAGCCCCGAAGGCGGCCACTACCTCGCCGCGATGCGGGCCGCGGCCAACTTCGCCTTCTGCAACCGCCAGCTGCTGATGGTTCAGGCCCGCGAGGTCTTCCAGCGGGTCTTTGGCAGGCCGTGGCAGTCGCTGGGAATGCAACTTGTCTACGACGTGGCCCACAACATGGCCAAGCTCGAGGAGCACGTGGTCGACGGCCGGCCGCTGCGGGTCTGCGTGCACCGCAAGGGAGCCACGCGGGCCTTTCCCGCGGGCCATCCCGACGTGCCCGATCGGTATCGGGCAGTCGGCCAGCCGGTGATCATCCCCGGCGACATGGGCCGGGCCAGCTGGGTGCTGGTGGGAGGGCCCAGGTCGATGGAGCGGTCGTTCGGCACCACCTGCCACGGCGCGGGCCGGGCCCTGAGCCGCACCGCGGCGGTCAAGCTCGCCGGTGGCCGCAACATCGCCGCGGAGCTCGAGCGGGCGGGTGTCGTGGCCCGTGCCAAGAGCCGCAAGGGGCTCGCCGAGGAGCAGCCGGCCGCCTACAAGGACGTCGATCTGGTGGTCGATGTGGTCGATCGGGCCGGGCTCTCCACGAAGGTCGCCAGGCTGCGACCGCTCGGTGTGATCAAGGGTTGACCGCCGGAGAACGGTCGGGAGGGTTGACCGCCGGAGAACGTCCAACCCGGGCCCGACCCGCGGGCTTCCCATACTCCCGCAGCAATTCCACCACCTCCTCGTCGCTGACCTGCTCGAACCGGCGGTAGCTCTGGCCCACCGCCCAAAACTCGAGCGGTTCATCGAGACAGACCAAGCGGTCGCACAGCGAGCGAATCCGATCGATCCGCTCCGGCGAGCCGACCGGCACCGCCACCACGATCTCCCGCGGGTCCGCCTCGCGAACCGAGCGGATCGCCGCGATCATCGTCGAACCGGTGGCGATCCCGTCGTCGGTGAGGATCACGCTGCGGCCGGCCAGCTCAGCCCGGGGCCGCACGCTGCGAAAGAGATCCCGGCGGCGGGCAAGCTCCGAGAGCTGGTGGGCCCGCTCCGCCTCGATTGTCGATTCGCCCACCTCGGTCATCGCGGTGGCGGCATGATTGAGATAGACCTGGCCATCCTCCGAAACGGCTCCCAACGCCAGCTCCGGCTGGTAGGGGGCCCGCAGCTTGCGGGCGAGCACCACGTCAAGCTCGCAGCCGAGCGTCCGGGCGATCGCCGCCCCCACCACCACACCGCCGCGGGGAATCGCAAGCACCACCGGCCGCTCGAGCGGCTCCCCGCGCAGCCGCTCAGCCAGCCGCCAGCCGGCCTCCTCGCGGTCGTTGAAGATGCGAGCCGAGGTCACAAGCCACCTCCCTCGCCACCACCGCCGGACGCTCGTTCGGCCGCCGCTGGGATCTGCAGGTGCCGGCCAAACCACTCGCCCGCCAGCCGAGCCACCTCCTCGAGCGTGCCGGGCTCCTCGAAGAGATGGCTCGCCCGCGGCACGACAGCCAGCTGCTTCTCGCAGGAGAGGGCCGCGTAGGCCTCACGGTTGAGTTCGAGCACGTCGCGATCCTCGCCACCGACGACCAGGAGCGTCGGTGCCTCGACTCTGCCAAGCCACTCACCGGCAAGGTCGGGCCGGCCGCCCCGGGAGACGACCGCCCGCACATGCCGCTCCCGCGCCGCCGCCGCGAGGGCCGCGGCGGCACCGGTACTCGCCCCGAACAGGCCGATCGGCAGGCTCGAACTGAGCGGATCACGGAGGCAGAAGTGCATCGCGGCGACGAGCCGGTCGGCGAGCAATTCGATGTCAAACACGTTCAGCCGGTCGGTCGCCTCCTGCTCGGTGAGCAGGTCGAACAGCAGCGTGGCGATCCAGCCGTCATTGAGCACGGCGGCCACGTGACGATTCCGCGGGCTCAGGCGGCTCGAGCCGCTGCCGTGGGCGAAGAGCACGAGCCCCCCGGCCGATTCCGGCAGCGTCAGCGTGCCGGGCAGCGTGAGGAAGCCACCGGAGCGGGCATGCACCGGAATGTGCAGTTCGTGCACCGCCACCTCGCGGGATGCAAGCGGGGAGAGGTCGCTCATCGTGTCACCTCCTGCGGCGAGGGGCCGCGGATTTCGCCCGCCGGCAGGCCGGGCTCGTGCAGCTTCGGCCGGCCGCCGATACGAACCACCCACACGCTCGCCGCCTGGGGTCCCTGCTCGCCCGACTCCTCGGCAAACTCCACCTCCCAGCCGGGTTCGATCGCGTCGAAGTGGTCGTTGAGCACCGCATGCCGGTGGAAGTAGATCTCGCGACCGTCGGGGGTCTCGATGAAGCCGTAGCCCCGCAGGGGAAAGAGGCGGGCCACGAAGCCGACCGCCCGCGAGGCATGGATCTTCTCCACGCCCCGCATGCGGCGGACATGATCCTCGAGCCGTCGCCTGGCTGCATCGAAGGCATCCCGCAGGGCGACGAAAACATCCTCGTGGGCGTGGTTGTCGTGGTGGTCGCGGTTGACCACGATCTGTCCACCGGGCACGACCAGGTCGATCCGCACCGAATAGAGGCTCCCCCGCTCGTGCCGCCGATGGGGCAGGGCGATGACCACCGTGCAGGCGGTGATCCGGTCGTGGAACTGCTCGAGTTCGGCGACGTGTTCGACTGCGGCAGTTCGCACCGCCTCGTCGATTGGGATGTCGTCGAAGACGATCCGAGGTTCGGTCTGCATCGATGCCTCCCGTGGGGTTGGCGAGTCCCTTCGGGAAGTTGCGGCACACGGACAGGCGGCTGACACCGCCACTGCCAACGATGCACCGCCACCGACCGCCGGTGCAATTTCTGGCGACATTTCACGAGAGGCCACCGCCGGACACTTCGCCGGCAGCCGCTGCAGCGGCCGCGACGCGGCACCTCACTCCGCCGAGATCGCCTCGAGCAGGTCGAGCCGGGCGGCCCGGCGGGCCGGCAGCCAGGCGGCCAGAGCCGTCACCGCGACGGCCGCGGCGAGGTTGGCGGCGATCACCCCGGGCCGCAGCGTGGCCTCGATCGGATGGCCCAGCAGCGGCTGGCTCGAAACCTGGATGAACAACGCTGTGGTGATCCCACCCACCAGGCCGATCATGCCACCGGAGAGGCCCAACAGCACGCTCTGAATGACCACCATCCGTGTGACCTGCCCGCCGGTCATGCCCACGCTCCGCAGCAGGCCGAGCGTCCGCCGCTTCTCGAGAATGTTCATCGTGACGGTGTTGGCGACGCCCAGGCTGCCGACGACAAAGCCGAGCATCAGGATCGCCTCCAGGGAGCCGACGACGCCCCGCACGACGCGATCCACGAATGACTGCACCTCGGCGAAACTTCTGGTGAGCATGCCATGGTCGGCCGCGATCGCCTCCAGCGGCTCCCGCAGGCTCTCCGCCCGACCCGGTTTCGCCGTGACCAGAAGCACCTCGATCGCGTTCATGCCGAAGAGCCTCGCCGCCGCCTCGCGGCTGGTGTGCACCGCGGCACCGCCGGAGGTGTAGTCGACCGCCAGGGCCGCCACGCGGACGGGAGTCGTGCGGCCGAAGACCTCGATCGCGATCTCATCGCCGGCGGCGATGCCGGCCTTCTGGGCGAGCGCCGTGCCGACGAGCACCTCGCCGCGAGCCATCGCCGAGCGGGCCTGGGCGTCGTCGAGGCCCACCGCCTCCAGCGGCATCGGCTCGTCGGGGGCCGGCAGGTCGCGGGCCACGACCACGCAGCCCTCGCCGGCCACCTGGCCGGTCGCCACACCGATCGCCTCCACGCGATCCACGCCATCGAGGGCCCGCACCTGCTCGTCGATGGCCGCGGCTCCCGGCTGGGATCTCGGCGGCATCGCCCCGAGAGCGCCGGCCTGGGTCAGCAGCCAGTCGGCCTTCATCATGCGGGCATACCAGCCGAGTACGTCATCGACGTTGTCGCGGATGGCATGCCCCAGCCCGATCCCATTGCTCACCGCCACCACCAAAACCCCGGTGGTGAGGGCGGTGCGAACCGGTTCGCGGAGGATCTGGTTGCGGGCGATCAGGCCCTCGATCCGCCAGCGGGCCGGCACGAAGCCGGCGAACCAGCGGGCCAGCGGCGGCAGCAGCACCGGCGTGGTGGCCACGAAGGCGAGCATCGTCACAATTCCCGCCGGTACCGCCGAGCGTGGCGGCAGCAGCCCCGCCAGCACGCCCAGCAGGATCATCGCCGCGAGCGACCACATCCCGACCGCACCGGCGAGGTACTGTCGCGAGACGCCCCGCGGCTGAGGGGGCGGCACCTGGGCGATGCCCTCGAGCAGATCGATGCTCGCCGCCTCGCGGGCCGGCCACCAGGAGGCGGCAACCGCCAGCAGCGGCCCCACCGCCGCGGCGGTGAGCACCACCCAGGGATCGAAGCTGAAGGACTCCATGGGAGCCCGCAAGGCCGCCGCGATCCCCGCGGCGATCGGCCGTGCCGCGACCAGGCCGCCGGCGGCGCCGATGACCGCTCCCAGGCTGCCGAGCACCGCCGCCTCGGCGGCCACCATCCGGCGGACCTGCCCGGCGGTACCTCCGAGCACCCGGGCCAACGCCAACGTCCGCCGCCTTTCGGCGACGTTCATGAGCATCGCGTTGACCACGATGAACCAGGCCATCGCCACAGTCAGGCCGGTCACGAAGTCGAGGCCCAGATCGGCCGCCTGCAGCACGTCTTCGGCCATGCTCGCCCGGCCGGCCGGCACGGCGGCACTGAGCGAATCGGGGAGCCGCTCGGAGACAGCCGCGAGCACGGCCTTGCGAGAGGCGGCGGATTCGAGCACCACCCGCACGCGGTCGACGAAGGCCAGAGCACCGCTGAGGTCGGAGAGGGCGGCGATCTCGACCACCACGCCACCCCCCGCGGAGAACGTGGCCAGCGACGCGGTGTCGGCCAGTCCGGTCACGAGCATCCTGCGGATGCCACGGCGGGCGAAGAAGAGAATCTCGTCTCCCACGCCGAGGCCCAGCGACGACGCCAGCGAGGCATCGAGCACGACCTCGTCGGGGGCCACGCAAGGCTCGCCCTCGGCAAGCTCCAGCAGGCCGCTCGAGACGAGGGTCGCGCAGTCGACGCCCATCGCCACCTCGCGGACCCGCTTTTCACCCACGCGGAAGAGGCTCGGCCGGTAGAACAACGGCACGATCGCGCGGATCCCCTCGATGCCACCGAGATCGGGCACTTCGGCAATCGGGAATCGCCCTCCCTCCACCGCCGTGATCTCGATGGAGGGCGCCCCCTCGATCGCCTCGGCCAGCCGCCGGTAGCCGGCCCGGGAGGCGTCGGCGGAGACCCAGGTGGCCACCACCGCGCCCACGGCCACCGCCACGCTCGCCACGGTGGCCGCCGCCCGGCCGGGCCGCTTTTGCCACTGTCGCAAAACGAGGTACGCAAGCCCCCGCATCATGCGATTCCGTCGGCGACGGCCGTGTCGGTGATGCGGCCGTCGAGCATGTGGATCCGTCGCCCGGCGGCCTCGGCCACGGCGGGATCGTGGGTCACCATGATCACCGTCTGGCCGCGGTCGGCCACGAGCCGGCCGAGCAGTTCCACGACCATCGAGGAGTTGGCCGAATCGAGGGCACCGGTCGGCTCGTCGGCGAGCACGATCGCCGGGTTGGTGACCAATGCCCGCGCGATCGCCGCCCGCTGCTGTTCGCCGCCGGAGACGGTATCGGGCAGATGGTCGGCCCGGTGGGCCATACCCACGCTCTCGAGGGCCTGGATTGCCGCCGGTCGGCTCTCGCTGCGGGGACGGCCATCGAGTTCGAGAGGCAGGGCCACGTTTTCGGCAAGCGAGAGTTCTCCGAGCAGGTTGTATCGCTGGAAGACGAACCCGATCCTGCGGCGGCGGACAAGCGCGAGCGGCTCGTCGTCGAGTCCTGCAAGATCGACCCCCTCCAGCAGCACCCGGCCGGCGGTGGGACGCGTGATCCCGCCGAGCATGTGCAGGACCGTGCTCTTGCCCGAGCCCGAGGCACCGGTGATCGCCAGGAATTCACCCGGCTCGACCACGAAGCCCACGTCGTCCACCGCCGTGACTCCGGCCCCGTCACCCTCGGCCGGCCGGAACGTCTTCACGAGGTGCTCGGCTGAAAGCAGCGACATCACAGAACCTGGGCAGGATGGGCTGGCCGCGGCCCATGCCTGGGCGACGGTGGGGCGGGGGCTTCCGACGCCGTATCCTAGGAGAAACGCTCCTCGTACGCCCACAGCAGCCCCGCACGACCGGGGTGACTGTTTCGGTGGGGCCGATCCTGCCGATCAGGAAAACGGGACGGTCTCCGTCTGTCGTCCGCCGGGATTCCACTGCGCATGCGCGAATCGATCCGCTGCTTGAGCGTTGCTTCCGTGGTGCTTGCCGCGGCGATCGCCGTACGGCCACTCGCGGCCGAACCCTGGCAGGCCGACGGCGGGATCATGCCCAGCGACACCAGTCTGCACGGCCCCTCGCCCTCGCGGCTCGTCGAGTTCGAGGATCTCGCGCTGCGGAGCCATCCGCATCTCCGCAGCGCCCTCGCGGCGGTGGAGGCGGCCCGCGGCGAAGCGGTGCAGGCCCGGCTCTATCCCAACCCCGTGCTCTCCGGCGGCTCGCCTCAGGCGGGGGGCCCCGACAGCCAGTGGTATGGCTTCGCCACGCAGGAGTTTGTCACCGCCGGCAAGCTCCGGCTGGCTCAGCAGGCGGCGCTCCGCAACGTGCAGAAGGCGGAGTATGAGCTGATCCGTGCCCGCTTTGACGTGCTCACAGGCGTGCGGCACGCCTACTATGAGTTGCTCGTCGCACAGCGGCGAAGGGAGATCTTCAAGCTGCTTCTCGACATTGCCACCCGCAGCTACCGCATCGGCAGCGAGCTGACGGAGGCCGGGGAGACCTCGCGGACCGACGTGCTCTTTTGGAGCATCGAGAAGGATCGCTCCGAGGTCCGCTACCTCAACGCTGCGGTGGCGATCGAGGCCGGGCGGCGAAGGCTCGCCGCGGCGATCGGCCTGCCGCGGGCGGACATCGGCAGGCTCGATGGCAACCTCTTCGAGCGGCTGCCAGACTTCAACCTTAAGGACCTCCAGGAATCGGTGGTGCAGGCCAACTCCAAGCCCCGGGCCGCTGCGGCGAGGGTCGCCGGGGCCCAGTGGGCCACCGAACGAGCGGTGGTCCAGCCGATTCCCAACATCACACTCCTCGGCGGCTACCAGCGGCAGGTCGATCTGCCGCCGGATGACCAGGGCCTCGTCGAGATGATGGTGGAGGTGCCGCTGTTCAACCGCAACCAGGGAAGGATCCGCGCCGCCCGGGCCGAGATCGCCTCGGCCAGGGCCGACCTAAGGCGGATCGAGCTCGATTTGGCCAGCGAAACCGCCGACACGATCCAGACCTTCCGCATCGCCCAGCGGCAGGCCCGCTGGTTCGAGGAATACATCCTGCCCAAGGCCCGCGAGACGGTGGCCGTCACGCAATTGCTCTACGGCGAGGGTGAGGTGACCTTCCTCAACCTCCTCGAGGCCCAGCGGATCCTCAACCAGACCGAACTCGACTACGTGCAGTCGCAGGAAGACCGCTGGGCCGCAGCGGTGGAGGTCGCCAACCTGCTGCAGTTGGAGTCGTTTCCCCCGACCGTAGGCAGCCCTGCCGCCGAGCCCGACCAAGAGGAGACCGAGGAGGGGGCGACCGTCGCCGAGCCGGCTGTCGAGCCGCTGCCACCGCCGTAGGCCGGTGCGGCCCGCACCGGCTGCTCATGCGAACTCAGACCATCGCGGCCCGCAAGGCTACCGCTTTGCCGGCTTCACCGCGAAGACCCGCACGCTCGCCGCGTAGTCGTTGATGTCGTACTTCCTGAGCAGATCGGCCAACTGCTCGTGCACGCCCGCCTCCGCCGGCGGTCCGCCGCAGCAGCCGCCATCCTCGGCGATCGGCAACGCTCCCTCGCCCGCCGGCTGCGGCACGCAGCAGGCGGCGTTGTCGGCCTTGGCGTAGGCGTTGAGGTCGGTGCCGGTGTCGATCACCTCAACCGCCGAGAAGCCGCTCGCCGAAAGCAGGCTGCGGTAGTCCTCCACGGGAATCGCCCCGGCGATACAGCCGATGTAAGCGGGCAGGTTGTCGGCAATCTCGGCGGGCAGCGGCCTGGTCAGGGCGATGTCGCTCGCCGCGAGACGGCCGCCCGGCTTGAGCACCCGATGGATTTCCCCAAACACCGCCGCCTTGTCGGGGGCCAGATTGATCACGCAGTTGCTGATCACGCAGTCGACCGAGCAGTCCTCCAGCGGCAGCCGATCGATCCTGGCATGGTGAAACTCGACGTTCGCATCCGGCTGGCCCGCGGCATTGCGACGCGCCAGGGCAAGCATCTCTTCGGACATGTCGATCCCGATCGCCTTGCCGTGCGGGCCCACCTTGGCGGCCGCGAGAAAGACATCCAGCCCGCCCCCGCAGCCCAGATCGACCACCACCTCGCCCGGCCTCAGGCGGGCGGTCGCCGTGGGGTTGCCGCAGGAGAGCCCCATGTTGGCCTCGGCGGGGATCGCCGCAAGTTCCTCGGCGGAATAGCCGAAGGCCTCGGCCACGGCCCGCACGCCTGCATGGTCACTGGAGAGGCCGCGGGTGGCCATCGCCGAATATTGGTCACGAACCTTTTCAAGAATCGAGTCGGCCGACATGTCGGGCATCGGTGGGTCTCCTCGGAGGCGAAAGACCGCAGTATAGCCCAGAGGGAATCTACCTTCCGGCGGCGACCTCGAGCCCGAGCAGGGACGTGGCCGACTTGTGGCCCACGCGGTCGGTGACATCGATCTCCAACTGCAGCGGTCCCGGCGGGGCGTCGCGGGGGATTTCGACGATGTAGCGGGCGAAGTAGTCCCTGCGGGCCGCCGGGCAGACTTCCGCAAGCGGCTCAAAACTCCAGCGATGCACGCAGGCTCCGGCATCGTCGAGCAGCCGCAGCCGGGTATCGACGAGTGTGTGGTGGCCGTCGCCCCGAGTCTCGGCGGTGAGATTGGCCAGTTCGAAGTAGACGATCACCTCCTCACCGGGCTCGAAGCGAGCCTCGTCGAAGCGATCGACCACGCCCCAGGCGAGCACCTCCGAGGCGAAGCAGGCATGGCGGATCTCGAGCGACGCGCGGCGACGGGCCTCGGCCACCGCCGCCTCGAGATGGGCAAGCCGCTCCTCGTCAGAGAGCACCGGCTCGGCGGCGACCGGCAGACTGCGGATCGCCACCGCCACCCGGCTCTCGATTGGCCCGGAGGGAAGCTCGACTGCGGCGGCTGCCGCGTCCGGATCCCCAGTCGGCCCGGCTGCGGCCTCCACCGCCGGCTCAGTCAGCGGCTCATCGGGCAACGCGGGTTCCGGCTTCGCTGCGGGCTTTGCTGCGGGCTTTGCTGAGGGCTTCGCTGCGGGCTCTTCGGCTGGCGTGGCTCGCGGCTCGGGTTCGGGCTTGGGTTCGGGTTCGGGTTCAGGCTTGGCTTGCGGCTCGGGCTCGGGCTCGGGAACTGGCTGGAGCTGGTGTTGAGATTCGGGCTGGGGTTCGGCCTCGTCGTCGGCGGCCGCGTCCGCTGGTGCCACCTCCGGCACCGGATCGGCGGGCTCTGCTGACCCATCGACAGCAACCTCGGCGGATGCCTGCTGTACCGGAGAGTCACCAGCCTCCTCGGCGGCGTCGTGCGTCCGGCGGTGCCGGGCCACCGAGGTCTCGAGCGACGCGGCAAACGAATCGATCACCACCGGCCAGTCGGCCGGGTCGGTCGCCTCGAGTGTTTCCAGAAGCATGTCTCGGGTCGCCTCATCGAGGCCGCCGCTGTCGGCGAGCCGCTCGATCGCCCGGTCGATCGCCTCCTCGAGCGTCATCGGCGGCGGGGCGGGCGGTTCATCGGGCATCGCCTCGGGCGGTGACCGCTCTTCAGAGGCCAGGTCGTGTTCCTCTTCCGGCAGCGGCTCGCCGTAGTCGGAAAGCTCGAACATCGCCTCCCGCATCGCCACTGCTGAGAGCGGCGAGGTGCATCCCGCCGTCACCGCCAGTCCCGCCAGTGCAACAATGGCCAGGCTGAGGCGGGCGGTCGGACCGGCGGTGTGTCCACGGTCCTGCGGCATCCGGTGGAGTCCTTCCTCTCGTGACAAACCTGTCGTGGCCAATGGGCCGGCAGCGGCGCACAGGCGGCGGGAAGGTAGCGCGGCAGCCGGGTCGGAGCAAGGCCAAATCGCCTCCGGCCGCCCCCCGGCGATGCCGAAAATCAGGCGTTCGGGAGGCCGATCGGCTAAACTCCACGTTCGTTCTACGACTCACCCCCCGATCGAGGCCCATGCCGATGCCCCTCGAGGATGCCACGCCCCCTGCCGTGCCCTCGTCGTGGACCCACCGCCACCTGCTCGACCTCGAGCGGCTTTCGCCTGACGACCTCCGCCTGCTGCTCGACACTGCGGCCCACTTCAAGGCGGCCACCGAGGGCTGCCGTCGCAAACTGCCGGTGTTGGCGGGTTCGACGGTGGTGAATCTCTTTTTTGAAAGCTCCACCCGCACGCGGACGAGTTTCTCACTCGCCGCCCGGCGGCTGGGTGCCGACGTGGTCGACTTCTCGGCCGCGGGCAGCAGCCTCTCCAAGGGCGAGTCGTTCATCGACACCGCCAAGAATCTCGAGGCGATGGGCATCGATGCGGTCGTGGTGCGGCACAAGACACCCGGCACCCCCCACCTGCTCGCGATGCACCTCGGCGTGGGTGTGATCAACGCGGGTGACGGCCCCCACGAGCATCCCACGCAGGGCCTGCTCGACATCCTCTCGATCCGCGAAAGGCTCGGCTCCCTCGAGGGCGTGACGGTCGGCCTCGTGGGTGACATCGCCCACAGCCGCACCGCCCGTTCCAACCTCTGGGGCCTGACGAAGCTGGGAGCCCATGTCATTCTCTGCGGCCCGCCCACGCTCGTCTCACCCCGGTGGCGGGAGTTTGGCGTGGAGGTCTCCCACGATCTCGACGCGATCCTGCCGCGGTGCCAGGTGCTCAACCTGCTGCGGATCCAGTTCGAACGGCAGTCGACCCGGCCCTTTCCTTCGGTGCGGGAATACGCCCATCTCTACGCGATGGACCGTGACCGGCTCCGGCGGGCCCGGCCCGATTTGGTGATCCTCGCACCGGGCCCGATCAACCGGGGCGTCGAGGTCTCCGCCGACGTCGCCGACTGTGCCCAGTCGCTGATCCTCGACCAGGTCACCAACGGCCTGGCCGTCCGCATGGCCGCACTCTGGCTGACCTGCGGCCCGCGAGCCGCTGCCGAAGAGGCCGCCGCGATGGCTGCATCCCGGGGAGACGCATGATGGCCACGCTTCTGATCCGTGGCGGGCGGGTGATCGATCCCTCGCAGGGCATCGACCGCGTCGACGACCTGCTGATCCGTGACGGCCTGATTGCCGGTATCGGGCCGGCCGAAACGCCGGCCGACGAGATCATCGACGCGGAGGGCCTGATCGTGGCCCCCGGCCTGGTCGACATGCATGTCCACCTCCGCGAGCCGGGCCGGGAGGAGGATGAAACGATCGAAAGCGGCACCGCGGCGGCGATCGCGGGCGGCTTCACGAGCGTGGCCTGCATCCCCAACACCGAGCCACCCATCGACACGCAAGGGGCGGTCGAGTTCATCCACCAAAAGGCGGCCAGGGCCGACACCTGCAACGTCTACGTGGTGGCCTGCGTCTCGAGCAATCGCGAGGGCCGCGAACTCGCCGAGATCGGCCAGCTGGTGGAGGCCGGGGCGGTGGCCTTCAGCGATGACGGCTCGCCGGTCTACGACGCGGAACTGATGCGGCGTGCCTTCGAATACTGCCGCATGTTCGACAAGCCGATCCTGGCCCACGAGGAGGTGCTCGAACTCTCCCGCGGGGGCGTGATGCACGAGGGGCTCGTCTCGCTCGGGCTGGGCCTGCCCGGCATGCCCGCGGCGGCCGAGGAGGTGATGATCGGCCGCGACATCGCCCTGGCCGAGGTTACCGGCGGCAGGCTGCATGTGATGCATCTCTCCACCGCGGGCGGCGTGGAACTGGTACGGGCCGGCAAGGCCCGTGGCATCGCCGTCACTGCCGAGGCCACGCCCCACCACTTCACCCTCACCGACGAATGTCTTCGGGGCTTCGATGCGAATTTCAAGATGAGCCCGCCGCTGCGGACCGCCCGTGATGTCGAGGCGATCACGGCGGCCATCGCCGATGGCACCATCGACTGCATCGCCACCGACCACGCACCGCACGCGATCGAGAAGAAGATGCTCGAACTCGACCGGGCGCCCTTCGGGATTCTCGGTCTGGAGACGGCCGTGGGGCTCTCGGTGACGCGACTGGTGGCCTCCGGCCGGATCGGCTGGCCGCGGCTGATCGAGGCGATGAGCACGCTGCCGGCAAGAATTCTCGGCATCCATCGTGGCACGCTCGCCGACTCGGCGGTGGCCGACGTCACGCTCATCGACCCGGCGATGCGTTGGCAGGTCGACGCCTCACGCTTCCGCTCCAGGAGCGTCAACACGCCCTTCGACGGCTGGACGCTCACCGGCCGGGCCGTGGCCACGATCGTCGCAGGCCGGGTGAAGTTTCGCCTCGAGGAGCATCCCGGCGAGGTCGCGCCGCCGGCCGCGACGTCGCCCTGAGGACCGCCGGCCTGTCCCGCACCCCAAGGTGGTCGAGGCGACGATGAAGATCCTCATCGACGGCTACAACCTGCTGCATGCCGCGGGCGTCTTTGGCAGCGAGCGGGGACCAGGGGGATTCGAGAGTTCCCGGCGGGCCCTGCTTGACGCCCTCGCGAGGCTGCTCGGCGACGACCGCGGCCGCACGACGGTCGTCTTCGACGCGGCCCACGCCCCCGTGGGGCTGCCCGCCCGCTATTCCCACCAGGAGATCGAGGTGCTCTTCGCCCGGGATCATCCCGATGCCGACAGCCTGATCGAGGAGATCATCGAAGATCACGACGCACCCGGCGGGCTGACGGTCGTCTCCGCCGACAACCGGGTCATTGCCGCGGCACGAAGGCGGCGGGCCCGGGCGGTGTCGAGCGGCGAGTGGTTCGCCGAACTCCGCGAGCAGTCCCGTCACAGACCGACCGGTGAACCGAAGCCGCCATTGCCCAACGAGCACGATGTGGCCCGCTGGATGCGTGAATTCGGATTCGATGATGACGGCTAACTGCCGTATTTCTTGGCCCAGCGGGCGAGCTTGCGGTCGAGGGTGGAGCGTTCGATGCCCAGGATGCCGGCGGCCTTGGTCTTGTTGCCGCCGGTGGCCTCGAGGGTCGCCTTCACATGGCGACGCTCCACCTCTTCGAGCGACTCCGGCTTGAAGGGAGCCGCCGCCGGTCCCCGG
>Ga0180436_10003569_pt1 | contig 14260 bp, 10 predicted proteins | sample SS_ome_2_FD_132434 | JGI IMG/M metagenome (GOLD analysis project Ga0180436, IMG submission 132434) | Hypersaline lake sediment archaeal communities from the Salton Sea, California, USA - SS_3_S_2 metaG | ecosystem: Environmental > Aquatic > Non-marine Saline and Alkaline > Hypersaline >...
GGAACGTACGTCGGCAGACGACGTGCATCATCTTACACTGTCTCAGAGGAGGAAACTATGTCGGATCAGCTGATCAAGTATGTGGCGAACATGCAAGAGAAGGAGGCTCTAGCGCTAACGAAGGAGCTGCTGGAAGCCGGAGTCCCTCCTATGGAGGTCCTGGATGACTGTCGGGCGGCGATGGATCTCGTCGGCAAGCGCTTCGAGAAGCAGGAGTATTTCATTCCGGAGCTGATCCTCGCCGGTGAGATCCTCAAGTCGATCACGGCCGAGGTCAGGCCGTACATCGAGGGGGAGGAGGAGGCCGCGGATGCTATTCCCGTGGTCGTTGGCACCGTGGAGGGCGACATCCACGACATCGGCAAGGACGTCGTTGTCTTCATGCTGGACATCAACGGCTTCGAGGTCCACGATCTGGGCGTCGACGTTCCGCCCCAGGTCTTCGTGGATAAGGTCGAAGAGACTGCTGCATCGGTGGTTGCGCTTAGCGGTTTTCTCACCCTGTCGTTCGACTCGATGAAGGAGACGGTTGAGGCGATCGAGGCGGCTGGTCTGCGCGACGGAGTCAGGATCATGGTCGGCGGCGGGGCCGTCGACGAAGGGGTGAGTGAGTACGCTGCTGCAGATGCATACGGCGGAGACGCGATGGCGGCTGTGTCGCTGGCGAAGAAGTGGACGGGAGGGAACGAACGTGGCTAAGAATCCTCTGGACAAGGGCAAGAGCAACGAGAAGTTGCTGGCGGAACGCCAGCAGCGGCTGAATGACGCGCTCCAATTGGAGCAACCGGATCGGGTGCCGCTTTTCATGCCAGCGGGCTACCTTCTCGCTGAGTACGGCGGTGTGACGCATGCAGAGCAGCACCATGACTTCGATACGGCTCAAGAGCTCCTCGAGGAGTTCGCGCTTGACTTCGAACCGGACTCGGTCCTGGGGCTCTTCAACAACCCGGGTCCCAGCCTGGTCCTGGGCGACCGCATGACCAAGTGGCCTGGCAAGCAGTTGCCAGAGAATGGCTCCTTCCAGTTTGACGAGCATGAGTTCATGAAGGCCGAGGACTACGACGACTTCCTGGACGATCCATCCGACTGGGCGATTCGGACCTACCTGCCGCGTGCGTTCGAGAAGCTGGACGGCTTCAAGTTCCTGCCGCCGTTCATCATGTGGTGTTTCGGCCACTACCACCTGGGCAATCTACCGATGTACGCCGCCCCACCGGTGCAGGAGTCGCTCGAAGCACTCGGGAACGCGATCCAGGTGGCGCTGAAGGACGCCGCTCACATCGGTGAGTCTACGGAGCGCATGGCCGCGTTGGGCTTCCCTCCGACGTTCCTCGCGGGCGCGCTGATCGAGGCGCCTTTCGACTTCATGTCGGACACGCTGCGCGGTATGCGGGGGATCATGCTCGACATCATGCGCTGCCCCGAGAAGCTCCTGGCTGCCGAGCAGAAGGCGTTGAAGTATCAACTTGATTTCGCGCTCAGCTTCTGCCAGGCCACGGGGCTCAAACGGGCCTTCATCCCGCTTCACCGGGGATCCGACGGATTCATGTCGCTGGAGCAGTTTGAGCGCTTCTACTGGCCGCAGCTCAAGGAGATGATGGTCACCTTGACGGAGCACGACATCATGCCCATCTGCTTCTACGAGGGCGTGTGGGACCAGCGGCTCGAATACCTGGCCGATCTGCCGAAGGGGAAGACCGCGGGTTGGTTCCAGCGCAGCGACATCTTCAAGGTCAAGGATGTGGTCGGCGATACGATGTGCATTATCGGCGGCATGAAGAACTCGCTCCTGAAGAACGGCACCGTGGAGAAGGTCCGCGCCAGGACCAAGGAACTGTGCGAGAGAGTTGGCGAGGGCGGGGGCTTCATCATGAGCACCGGCGTCGGGGAGATGGAGGGCAGCGACCTTGAGCTTGTCCGGACCTGGGCCGAGGCTGCCCGCGAGTTCGGCGCTTACTAGGAGGACGTGCGTCGAAACGGCGCTCCCTGTGGAAGGGGGCGGGACGCGCCGGGAAGCCGGGGTGCCTTGTGCACGTCGAGAGGGTGGGGCGCCAGACGCACCTCGCCTGCTCGGGATGCCTCGGGGACTGCGTCTCAGGCACCCCGGCTCAATGTGTATCTGTTCGAAGAGGATTATATGGGGGAATGCAACCGACGGGAAATCACCGGCAAACGGGCGACGCCTTCGAGGGCTTGGCTGATCCTGGTCGTGCTGCTCCTGTTCAGCGTCTCGGCGCCGCTGAACCAGTTCAAGGTGCCGCCTATCATGCCCCTTCTCATGGACGCCCTGGGGTTGTCGATGGGGCGTGCTGGTCTGTTGATGTCAGTCTATGCCGTGACTGGCCTGCTCCTGGCGCTGCCGTCCGGCTTCATCCTTCAGAGGGTTGGGAGTCGGATCACGGGGTTGCTGGCTGGCGGGTCCCTGGTTGTTGGAGCAGCGCTTGGGGCGTTGAGCCGGAACACAGGTGTCCTCCTCGCCAGTCGGGTCATCGAGGGGATCGGAACGAGCTTCATGGCAGTGCTGGCACCGGCGATCATCGCCCGCTGGTTCGCAAGAGATGACCGCGGAACGGCGATGGGCATCTGGGCGGCGTGGGTCCCCGTCGGCACGGCCGCTATGTTGATCCTGGCCCCGAGTGTCGGCGGAGCGTGGGGTTGGCGTGCTGTGTGGTGGCTCGGCGCCGGTTACGCCCTCGCAGTGACCGGGCTATATCTCTTGGGCGTTGGCACGGGTCGGTCGGCTCCCGCAGCGGCGCCGGAAGCTCGGTCCGCCCCGGCTGTCGGTGCCGCCGAGGTGCTGCGCAACCGCGACATCTGGCTGCTGGCCGCTGCTTTCGGAGCCTTCAACGCCGCGGTGATCGGTGCCAGCACCTATCTGCCGACCTTCCTGACCGACGAACGCGGCCTGACGCTGGCTCAGGCATCCCTCTTGTCCAGCGTGCCGACTCTCATCACGATTTTTTCGGCGCCAGGAGGAGGGCTTGTGTCGGACAGGATCGGGTCACGCAAGACTCCCTTCCTCGTGGGGTTTGCGCTGGCTCTGCTGCTGCTGCCGCTGCCCGCCGCGCTGGGTTTGAGTGGGCTGTTCGTGTTGGTAGTCGTGCAGGGCATTGTGTTCGGCCTGATTCCCACGAACATCTTCGCGGCGGCGGTGGAGGCGGCTGGGGATGAGGAGCAGAGTGGTCTGGCCATGGCTATGATCATGGTTGGGCAGAATGGAGGGATGCTGCTGGGTCCCGCTGTCTTCGGTGGGTTCGTCGAGGGCGTCGGTTGGGCGGGTGCTTTCGCCAGTCTGAGCGTTATGGCTGCCCTGGGGCTCGCGACCGGATGGTTGGCGAGGGTGCGGTGAGGGCGTGAGGGTCCCCGCTCCACGATACCCTTGACTAACCTCCCGTTTGCGGTATCCTAAGGGTGCAATGTTCTATGATGAGGCGAAGATCTATGTCAAAGGCGGTGACGGAGGGGACGGTGCCGTTGCCTTCCGGCGCGAAAAGTACGTCCCCCACGGTGGGCCCGCTGGAGGGGACGGGGGCAAAGGTGGAGATGTCGTGTTCTACGTCGACAGCCACCGGAGCACCCTTTACCATTTCAGCAAGCGATCCCACTTCAAGGCGGGCCGAGGCGCTCACGGCCGGGGTAGCAAGCAGCGTGGGGCATCCGGGGAGGACGTACGGGCCCCCGTCGCGCCCGGCACCATGGTGTACGATGCCGAGACGGGTGAGCTCCTCGGAGACCTGACCGATCCGGGTGAGGAGTTGGTGGTGGCCCACGGGGGCCGGGGCGGGCGCGGCAACGCCAGTTTTGCCACTCCGACCAATCAGGCCCCGCGGATGGCGGAGCACGGTGAGCCCGGCGAGGAGGGCTGGCTGCGCCTCGAACTGAAGGTACTGGCTGACGTGGGGCTCGTGGGAATGCCCAACGCGGGCAAGTCGACCCTCCTTGGCGCCACGACGGGCGCCCGGCCCAAGGTCGCCGCCTATCCGTTCACCACCCTTCAACCGAACCTGGGCGTGGTGGCGCTCGACCCGGAGACGGAGTTTGTGATGGCCGACATCCCCGGACTGATCGAGGGGGCCTCTGAAGGGAAAGGTCTGGGACACGAGTTCTTGCGCCATATCGAGCGGACCCGTCTCCTGATTCATCTTCTGGACGGCACGTCCGAGACCCCTCTGGAGGACTTCGAGGCCATCAATGAGGAGTTGGATTCCTTCAGCGAGGACCTAACCCGGAAACCGCAGTTGGTCGCCTTTAACAAGATTGACATGCCGCCGGCGGCGGAGCGCTGGCCCGCGGTTCAACGCGAGGTGGAGTCGCGAGGCTACCCGGTCATGGCTGTTTCTGCGCTCACGCGGGAGAACACGCGTGAGCTCCTCTACCGTGCGGCAACGATGCTCGCCGAGTTACCGGAGGAGACGACGGAGGAAGAGGAGCTTCCGGTCTTCCGGCTTGAGGACGAGGACGCGCGCGGCCCGGGCCGCTTCACCATAGAGCGCGTGGAGGATGGGTGGCGGGTGAGCGGCGTGGAGATTGAGCGGCTGTCCGCGATGACGGTCTGGAACCTGGACGAGTCTGTGCAGCGGTTCCAGCGGCAGATGCGGAGCCGCGGTGTCACGGAGGCGCTGCGCGAGGCCGGGGTGGAGCCCGGCGACACCATCCACATCGGCGACATGGCGCTTACCTGGGAAGAGTAGGGAGCTGCTCGGATCTTCCTGGCCCTTGAATGTTCGATCAACCAGCGCTAGGCCCTGAGCTCGACAGAATAGGAGTCGTCGGTGGTACATTCGACCCCCCTCACTACGCGCACCTGGTGCTCGCCGAGAACGGTCTAGTGCAACTCAGGCTTGACTGTGTTCTCTTTGTCCCGGCGGGGCGGCCGCCCCACAAACCTGATGAGCCGATCACGCCCGTGTGCCATCGGCTGGCCATGCTTGAGGTCGCTCTGACGGGGCGTGAGGCCTTCGCCCTTTCTGACGTGGACGTTGATCGCCGCGGTCCCCACTACACGGTCGATATGCTGCGGATCTTACATCAAAGGTATCCGGGTGGATCCCTCTTCTTCCTCATGGGCGGGGACAGCCTTGCCGAGTTTGAGACGTGGCGGGATCCGGCGGGGATCCTGGAGCAAGCCCATCTGGGGGTGATGCAGCGTCCTGGATCAGAGGCGGACCTCTCTTCGTTGGAGGAGAGGCTACGTGGCATTTCGGAGCGGTTGGCATGGTTGGACGCGCCCCACCTGGAGATCTCGGGCACAGACCTTCGGCGCCGGGTTTCCCAGGGGCTACCGATTCGGTACCTTGTCCCGCCGGGGGTGGAGGCGTACATCGGTCGTCACGCTCTCTATGCGTCCGAGGAAGGCCAGGTCTCTCGGCTGCGCGCCCGCCGGGGGCACGCCGAGGGCATGAATGAGGTTGCCGCATCGAGATCATGGAGCGAGCCAGAATGACTTTTCGCAGACGAGTCCAGCAGGAGATCCTATGAACCCCAATCAAGACGTGGCTCCGGTCGGTATCGGCATCATTGGCGGCAGCGGCCTTTATCACATGGAGGGGCTGTCCAACGTGGAGGAGTTCGCTGTCGGCACTCCGTTCGGGGAGCCTTCTGACAAGATCCGGGTGGGCACGATCGAGGGCGTTCGTGTGGCCTTCCTGGCGCGGCACGGCCGGGGTCATCGGCTGATGCCCACCGAGGTCAACTACCAGGCTAACATCTTCGCCCTTAAAACCCTTGGCGTTGAGCAGGTCATCGCCGTCAGTGCCTGTGGCTCACTGCGGGAGACGATGCATCCCGGGGAGATCGTCATCCCCGACCAGTTGTTCGATTTCACCAAGAGGCGCCGCTATTCCTTCTTCGGCGACGGACTGGTTGCGCATATCGGCACGGCCGAGCCTTTCTGCCCACGCCTCTCGATCCTGCTCGCGGAGGCGGCCAAGGCTGCCGGCGGGTCGGTTCATCCCCATGGGCGGTTCATAACGATCGAGGGGCCGCGCTTCAGCACGAAAGGGGAGAGCTTCACCTTCCGTTCTTGGGGTATGGACATCATCGGGATGACCACGAGCCCCGAGGCTTTCCTGGCCCGCGAGGCGGAGATGTGCTACGCAGTCATGGCCCACGTGACTGACTATGACGTCTGGCACGAGACGGAGGAGGAGGTAACCGTCCAGGCCGTGGTGCGCATTTTGAAGCAGAACGCGGCGCTGGCGCAGCAGGCCATCCAGGCTCTGGTCCCGGAGTTGGCCAAGGTCGAGCGCGGCTGCGTGTGCGATGAGGCGCTGGCGACGGCTATTCTGACCGACCAGGCTGTCATCCCGGAGGCCACCAAGGAGAAGCTCGGGCCGATCACGGAGAAGTACCTAGGCTAGTGAGCCTGGCTTCGCAACGCCTCAGTCAAACTCAGCCGCTCACCGGGGCGCCGAGTGCGAACCGGCGCGAGGCGATCCTTCTGGCTCTCGCGGCGGCATTTGTGTCGGTGGCTGGTATCACGCTTCACCTGGCCTACGCTCCTTTCGGGCTGGGCGAGTTGCTCGTCACCTGCTTCAGCTTTGCGTTGTCGTTCGGGACGGCCCATCTTACCCTGAGCCGGCACCTGCCGAATCGCGATTCCCTGCTTCTCCCCACCGCCGCACTGTTGACCGGCTGGGGGCTGCTCATGGTGGGACGCGTTGCCCCTAACTTCCTGGCGCGGCAGGCTACGTGGGTGCTCGTGGGCGTGGTGGCGCTGATCGTCGTGGTGCGGATCGGCAAGGATCTGAGTTGGCTCCGACGGTATCGCTACACCTGGCTCGTCGGCGGACTCCTCCTGTTGGCCGCCACGCTCATCCTGGGGGTGAACCCCTCCGGCGCCGGGCCACGACTCTGGCTCGGTTTTGCGGGCGCGTACATCCAACCCTCGGAGCCACTCAAGCTCTTGATGGTCGTCTTTTTGGCTTCCTACTTGGCCGAGAGACGCAGGCTCCTGGTCGCGGTCGGCCGGAAGATCGGCCCCATTCGGCTGCCCCCCCTGGCCTACGTGGGGCCCCTGCTGGTCATGTTCGGGCTGACGGCCCTGCTGCTGGCTGCCCAGCAGGATCTTGGGGCTGCTATGCTTTTCTTCCTCACGTTTCTGTCGATGCTCTATTTGGCGACAGGACAGGCAGGCTACGTTGGTGCTGGGTTGGCCCTCTTCGCGGGGGCGGGTGCCGTGGGTTACGCCGTGTCGTCCCGGCTGGCGCTGCGCGTTGACGGGTGGTTCAATCCCTGGGCAGGGGCCGCCGACTGGTCTTTCCAGATCGTGCAGTCACTCCTGGCTTTTGGGGCCGGTGGTGTGCTCGGTGAGGGGCTGGGCCTGGGGTGGCCGACGTACATCCCCGCGGTCCACACAGACTTCACCTTCGCGGCCATCGCCGAGTCCTTTGGCCTTGTAGGGCTCTTCGCAGTCATCGGGCTCTACGCAGTCCTGCTGCTCAGAGGATTTCGCGCGGCCGCGGGGGCCGGCCGGGCCTTCGAGCGGTACCTCGCCGCAGGCCTGACTGCGGGCCTGGTTATCCAGGCCTGGGTGATCATGGCCGCCAACGTGAAGCTGGCGCCCATCGCGGGCGTCACACTCCCTTTTCTATCCTACGGTGGGTCATCCCTCCTCTCCACATTCATCGTCCTTGGACTACTGATCCGCATATCAGACCGGTCGGGGCGCCGGTCGGCCGGGGCGCTGCAGACTGGAGCAGCAACGTCGGAGCAAGCATCGGGCCAGCGGACGCTGCTGCGCACGGCCGGCGCCCTAGTCGTCGCTTTGGCGGTGCTCGCCACCACGTGCGGCTATTGGACCGTGGCACGGGCTGACTGGCTGGGTGCCCGGGCGGATAACCCGCGACGAGTGCTCTATGAGGAGCGAATCCGCCGGGGCCGTATCCTGGACCGGGAGGGTGAGCCGCTGACGGATATCAGGATCGCACCCTCTGGGGTGATCACGCGGACGTATCCGGTGCCGGAGGCTGCGCCGGTCGTGGGGTACGCCACCCTTCGCTACGGGACGGGCGGCATGGAGGCTGCCTACGACGATGCCCTGCGTGGGGAGGTGGGGCGTGGTGTGCTGGAGACCGCCTGGCAGGCGCTCCTCCACCGCCCGCCGGAGGGCCGCGATGTGCAGCTGACCCTCGATGCGGAGCTCCAACGTTTAGCACAGAAGGCTCTGGAGGGGAAGGACGGGGCTGCGGTGCTCATTGAGGGGGACACGGGTGGGATCCTGGCGATGGCCTCGTCGCCCACCTTCCATCCTGGGCATCTCGAGGAGACGTGGGGGGCGCTGCGAGAGGACGGGTCGGCTCCCCTGCTGAATCGGGCCACCCAGGGCCTCTACCAGCCCGGTACGGCCCTCCAGACCGTCGTGGTTGCCGAAGCCCTGCGTCAGGGTGTGATCGAGGACCTGGAGGCGAACGTTGGTGGAGCCCTCACGGAGCGGATCCCTGTCGATGGGGCTGAGTTGAGTTGCAGCGGTCCCCCGGAGGGCGCCGCTACGCTGGCGAACGCCTACGCCGCGGGGTGCCCTGCGCCCGTACGTGATCTGGGCGACCGCATGGGACCGAAGGGGCTGGCAGAGGCGATGGCGCGCTGGAGGCTCTTGGAACCGCCGAAGTTGGCCCTGCCCACCGAGGCCTCGGATTGGAGCGCGGAAACGGCAGCCGCCCCTGATCTGGAGGCCATCGGGCAGGGCACGCTCACGGTCTCGCCGCTTCAGATGGCGCTGGTGGCCGCGGCTGTGGGCAACGATGGCGCCCTGCCGGAGCCGGAGCTCGTGCTCGCTGTGCAGGACGAGGCATTCCGCTGGCGGGAGATCGAGCTCGGCGAGCCTCAGGCAGTCCTATCACCCAGCGAGGCGCACACGGTTCTCTCAGCCTGGCGGCACTGGAACCCCCAGGGGGAACGACTGAGCGGTGAGGGTCTACCTGGTCACTGGGGGATCGCCGTGGCCGGCGAGGGCAACCCACACGCCTGGTTCATCGGCGTGTCGCCAGCATCTGAGGGATCGATGTACGCGGTGGCGGCATTGGTTGAGCACGCCGCGACTCCGGACAGCGCCGTACGGATTGGGTGCCGACTTCTCCACGCCGCGCAGGCCGGCGATCACTAGCCTCCGCTGTGGGTTTCCGCACTAGACCCGCGGCGCCCGCTTTCCAGGGCGCCCTGGGCTAAATGATCCATGCCCAGCTACGCCTGTCCACGCCGGTGCCGATTTATGCCTGCCCCTTTGCCAGATCCACGTACTCCTGCTTAACGACCTCCTGCTGGACATCGAAAAGCCCCAGGAGTTCCCCCATCAGCTCCGCCTTCCGCTCGGCATCCTGCGCCGACCAGGTACGGCTCTTGATCTCTAGGAAGACGCCGGCGAGCTTGGGCTTTGTGACGCGATCCAAGTTGATGGCGAAATCGGTCCCCCCGTAGCGGATGTGATACCGGCGCCGGTCCTTGTGAATCTGCGCCTCGTCGACTGGCTGGAAGTACTCGCGATAGAAGCGGCGGCTGTGCGTGGCCGGAGCGTCGAACCGCGAGCGGGAGAGGACGATGGAGCGGTCGAACTCGCGGTCCTTTGTCTCTCCGATGAGGGTGAGGCGGTAGACGATCTCCTCGATGTCGCCGTCCTCGTCCAGAATCTCGTCCTCCCGGTACCGGAGCCGGCTCTTCTCCAGATCGCCGAAGAGGAGGTAGGTGTCGTACTGGTGCCGCCATGAGGAGCGCACCACGGGGATCTCCTCCTTCTCCAGCATCTCCTCGACCCCATCCTCGTTCTGCAGATGGACCTTCACCTGCACCTCGAAGGTTTCCACCCGGTCGACGCCGCCGATAGCGACGAGTTTGCTCAGGACGCTCTCCTCGCGCTCCATCAGGAAGTGATCGATGCGGCGCGCAACCTTGGCGGCCCGGCGGCGAAGATCCTCGACGTCGAGCGTGAGCAGTTCTTGATCCCGCATCACCCAGCGGCCGTCGCAGAGCACGTGACAGACGTCGGAGCTCTTGGCGGAGTAGACCAAGAGGGAGTAAAGGCTGTCGCTCTGCCGGTGAAAGCGCGGAGTCAGATGGAGCCTTTCGAGATCGACAATGGCGATGTCGGCCCGCTTCCCCGCCTCCAGCGAGCCGGTCCGGTCGGCGATGTGGAGCGCCTCCGCCCCGAGGCGTGTGGCCATGGCCAGGGCCTGGCGGGCCGGGAGCGCCGTGGGATCATTCGTAATGCCCTTGGCGAGGAGTGCAGCCAGCCGCATCTCCTCGACCAAGTCGAGGTCGTTATTGCTGGCGGCCCCGTCGGTGCCGATGGCCACGGGGATGCCCAGACGGAGCATCTTGGCCACAGGCGCGAAGCCGCTGGAGAGCTTCAGGTTGCTCGACGGGTTGTGGGCGATGCCGGCGCCCCGAGTCTGAAAGATCCTCAGTTCGGCTTCCTCCAGGTGGACGCAGTGGTGGGCGGTGACCTTCGCCTCCAGGAGGCCCTGCTGCTCGATCCAGGGCACGACGGCCATGTCGTGGGCCTCCATCTGCTCCTTGACCTCCTGCTCCGTCTCTGCGATGTGGATGTGGATCGGTACGTCGTATTCCAGTGCCAGCCCCTTGCTCTGTTGCAGCATCCCGGCGGTGGCCGTGTAGGCGGCGTGGGGGCCGATGGCGGGGACGATCAGTTTGTGTCCCGCCCAGCGAGCCACAAAGTCGTGAGCGAGGCGGAGCCCTTCATCGTAGCTGGCCGCGTCCGGTGTGGGGAACTTGAGGATTGATTGGGCACAGACGGCCCGCATGCCGGCCTCGGCGGTCGCGTCGGCGACCGCCTCCTCGTAGTAGTACATGTCGCCGAAGCAGGTGATGCCAGAGCGGAACATCTCCGCACACGCCAGCTGCGTGCCGAGCCAGCAGAAGTCGGGCTGGACGAACTCGCGCTCGACGGGCATCATGTAGCCCATGAGCCAGACGTCGAGGCGTAGGTCGTCGGCGAGGCCGCGGAGGAGGGTCATCGGCGCGTGGGTGTGGCCGTTGATCAAGCCCGGGATGACGGCGGAGCCGGTGCAGTCGACGACCTCGTCGGCGTTGTACCTTGCCGTCACGTCATCGGGCGTTCCGACGGCAACGATTTCGTCTTCCTGGACGGCGACGGCGCCGGGGGAGAAGATGTCGAACTCCTCATTCATCGTGAGGACGTCCCCGCCGGCGAGTATCAGATCGATCTGTTTCATGAGCTGGCCCCCTGGATGTCGCGCCTTTCGGTTTGAGTAGCGCTGGATGATGGGCAGGTGACTGGGGATTATATCGTCAGTCGACGGAGCATGCAATTTGCTCCGTGGAGAGACTCCAAAGGTCTCTGTGGAGTCCCCAATACCGCGTGGTCGGTGGGCTGGCCGACGATGCTCAGTGGATGACGAGGAACTTGAGAACCTTGGGGTCTCCACGCGCGCCTTGGCACAGATCCTGACTCGGACGGAGCCGGAACTGGAAGTGGATCAGAGATTGCACTGGTTTCTGAGGTTGTTACTTGCTCCCAGTCTGTGAAATCTGTTCAGTCTTGGATCTACCGAAGAGAACCTTCTGATGTGGGTTGAAGGTAGGTGCCAGGCACTGGAAAGGCGCCTTCGGCAAGTGCCAGGCACCGCGAGAGACTTCCTTCTTTCTCGACGATACACTTGCTGTTTGATGGTGATCGTTGTTTGAGGGCGACTTCGAAGACCTTCGGGGTGGGAAGCGTCATCGTGGAAGGAGCGTGACGACGCGGCCGTTGAGGCGGGCCTCGTCGGCGGCGAAGGCCATCAAGTGGCTCTCCAGCGCCTGACGTGGTTGCGGTGCGCCTTCGTGCGCGCCGCGCACGGCGCGCACGAAGGCGCGCATCAATCCCTCATCCCCGCCCCCGTGGCCCGTCACACGGGCATGGCTAGTCCCGCAATGGATGCGCTTGACTGCACCCGTGACGTGATCGTGGATCTCGATCACGTCGTCAAGTCCGTAGGTGGACTTCCCCCGCAGCGTGGCCCCCGTCCCGTCGTACCGCATCGTCCGCGCTTCCTCGTGGGCGTGACCGTTCAGGATTAGCGTTGCGGTGGCCCCGCTCTCGAATTGCATCACCACCGTCTGGTGATCCACCACGTCATTGTCGCAGCGGAAGACGCAGCGACCGTACGGCCCCTCCTCCAAAGCCCGTCGCCGGGCGGCGCGGCTCGGGTCCTCGGAGATCGCCGAGATCGGCCACTGCCGGTAGTCGAGGGCTCGTTCCACGGGCGGCGCCAGCCGCCGCAGCCATTCTGTCCATCCAGGGAAGCGTAGAGTGAACCCCGCGCCGATCCGCTCTCGCATATAGCGTGAGCGTCGGGCCACGTGGAGGAGCGGCGTCAGGTCCAGGTAGAGGTGCGGCGCGTACCGTGGGCACCGGTCGGCCAGCGGACAGCCGTCAGTGCAGCGCGCGGGTGCACCGGCCGGCGCATTGTCCGGACCAAAGGTGGGGTGCGGGGCGAATCAGCTGAGTTGGATGCAGCGGCCGAGGTTCCAGGCGAGGATGTCCAGGTCGTGGCTGCACTTGGCCAGGATGATGGGGCTGGTCTGGTCGCGCCGGCGCCAGTTGCCCCGCACGTAGGAATGAGCCATATACCAGTACACGACATTCTCGCGATGCTCGACCGCCACGATCTCCCCCAACCGCCCTGACGCGACGATCTCGTGGAGGGTGGAGAAGAAGGACGTGTAGCGGAGGACGTGGCAGACCTGGAGGAGGCGACGGGCTCGCTCCGCCGCCTCCTCCACGCGGACACAGTCGGCCCGGGTGGTGGCGATGGGCTTCTCTAGGAGGACATCGTAGCCCGCCCGAAGCGCCCCAGTGACCGGGTCGGCGTGCATCTGATCCATGGTGCAGATAAGGGCCGCCTCAGCCATCCGGTCCCGCGCCAGGAGATCGTCCCAGGACTGGAACTGGGCCTCGGGCGGGATTCTATGGACGGAGGCGAAACGGTCCCGGCGGACCTCGTTCGGCTCAGCGACGGCGACGAAGCGGAGTTCGTCAGGATGGTTCAGAGCGTGGGGGCCGTACGCGGCGTAGCCGCGCTCGCCCGCGCCCACCATGACCGCGGTGACGGGCGTGCTCACGCCTTGATTCCTCCTGGCGGGCTGTCATCTGAGTCGAGACCGGCGCGATCACCCAGGCTCCGCTGCCATACTGTCAGCTCGTACCCGGTGTCGACGTCCATCAACGGGGGGAGTCTCTCCAGCCTGATGCCCGCCGATGCCGCCAGCCGCTCCGTCTGCCCCAGTACACGGTCCGTCCCCCAATCCACATGGTGGAACAGATCCGCCCCCGGGGCCCGGAGCCCCAGGAGGTAGTACCCGCCGTCGGGGCACCGGCCGATGACACCCGGCGCTCGGGTGAGGGCTCCGAAGGCCATCCGGACGATTCGAGCGTCCAGGTCTGGGACATCGGTGGCGATCAATATGGCGCAATCCACCCCGTCCCGAAAGGCCGCTGCGAAGGCCGCGGCCAGCCGTGTCCCCATGTCTCCCGAGGGTTGGACGGTGACATCGAACTCGGGGAAGGCGTCGGCGAAAGCTGGTGCGTCGTCGGCAGATGCGACCGATAGACGGATCTCGACCCCCTCGAGGTCCGCCCTTGCTAGACTCAGCAGCGTGGCGTAGAGGAAGCGCGCGTAGACCCCGGCAGCGGCTCGTTCACCGATGTCGGCAGCTAGACGGGACTTGACTTTCCCCCGGAAGGGCGCTCGCGCAAAGATGATGAGGCGCTGTTTCATCCGCCTCCTTCGCCTCGCCCGTAGTAGATCTCGGCCAGGGCCTCGGGGTCGGCGCCCAGGTAGAGGTAGCGGAGCACGAGCGTCACGTCCAACAGGAACTGAGGGAGCGGCCCGCGCTCCAGGAAACGCCGGCTCGACGACACCACGGCGAGCGGGATCCGCACCAGACGCCCGATTCGGTTCAGCCGGTGCATCATCTCCAGGTCCTCCATAATGGATAGATCCGGGTAGCCCCCCACACGTTCGAAGGCGACGCGCGAGGTGAGCTGGGCCTGGTCCCCGTACATGAGCCGCCAGTCGGCCGGGTAGCGCAGTGCGTTCAGAAGGTGGAGGATGCCGCGAGCCGGCTCCAGCCGTATGGCGAAGGAGCCGCCGCTGACCCCCGGCTTGTTCAGGGCCTCGACCACGGCCTCGCGCCAGCCAGCTGGAAGGTGCGTGTCCGCGTGGCAGAAGACCAGACAGTCGCCGCGGGCTAGGGCTGCGCCCCGATTCATCTGGCGCGCACGGCCGGGGGGTGCGTCGATCAC
>Ga0180436_10003572_pt1 | contig 14257 bp, 10 predicted proteins | sample SS_ome_2_FD_132434 | JGI IMG/M metagenome (GOLD analysis project Ga0180436, IMG submission 132434) | Hypersaline lake sediment archaeal communities from the Salton Sea, California, USA - SS_3_S_2 metaG | ecosystem: Environmental > Aquatic > Non-marine Saline and Alkaline > Hypersaline >...
CGCGGGGCGCGGCGCTCACGCGGGGTCGTGTCCGGCGGCCAGGTCCTGGGCCCGCAGGCAGAGCTCCACCGCCCGGAAGGCGTGCGCCTGCGTCATCGCGTTCTCGCTGCGCTCAAGGCAGTCGAGCACGAGCTGCCCGAAGAACGGGTAGCCGACCTGCCCCGCCAACGCGTGGTGCCGGACCCCGTCGTGGTCGACGAGGTAGAGGTGGTCGCCGTCGTCGTGGCGGGCCAGGTCGATGTACTTGCGCATCTCGATGTAGCCGTCGGTGCCGAGGACGAGCGTGCGGCCGTCGCCCCAGGTGGGCAGGCCGTCGGGCGTGAACCAGTCGACGCGGAAGTAGCCCGAGGCGCCGTTGTCCGCGCGCAGGCTGGCCTCGCCGAAGTCGTCGATGCCCGGCAGTTCCGGGTGGCCGAGGTTCGCCGAGCGGGCGCTGAGGACCTCGGCGTCGCGCGCGCCGGTGTAGTGCAGGAACTGCTCGGTCTGGTGGCTGCCGAGATCGAGCAGGATGCCGCCGTAACGCGCCTTGTCGAAGAACCAGGCGGGCCGCGAGGCGGCGTTGAGCCGGTGGGGCCCGAGGCCCAGCACCTGCACGACGCGACCGATGGCGCCCCCCGCGATGAGCTCGCCCGCGCGCACGCCGCTCTCGGTGTGGATCCTCTCGCTGTAGTAGGCCAGGTACTTGCCCCCCGTGCGGGCCACCGCCTCCCGCGCGCGCGCCAGCTGCTCGAAGGTGGTGAGGGGCGCCTTGTCGGTGAAGTAGTCCTTGCCGGCCTCGAGCACCCGGATGCCCAGGTCGCAGCGCTCGCTGGGGACGGCGGCGGCCGCCAGCAGGCGCACGTCGGGGTCGTCGAGGATCTCGTCGAGCGCGCGGGCGACGCGCGTGCCCGGGTAGCGCGCCACGAACGCGTCGACCTTGTCGGGGTCGGGATCGAACACCCAGCGCAGCTCGGCACCGGCCTCCACGAGCCCGTTGCACTGCCCGTAAATGTGGCCGTGGTCGAGGTGCGCTGCGGCGAAGACGAAGTCCCCGGGCCCCACCACCGGGCGCACGGGTCCGGAGGGGGCGTAGCTCATGCCGTCGCGTCGGTTGCTGGCCATCGTGGATCCTCTCCGTTCCGTCGCGCCACCGTCGGCGGAGCGGTCGGCCTGCGCTCGGCGGCCCGAGGGCTCGGGCCGCCGGCGTCAGCCCTTCCCCTCCAGCCAGTTCGATCCCAGGGCCGCGTCGACCCTGAGGGGCACACGCAGCGGCAGGGCGTTCTGCATCTCCTCGACGGTGGCGCGGCGGGCCTTCTCGGCCTGTGCCCGGGGGGTCTCGAGCACCAACTCGTCGTGCACCTGGATGAGCATCTGGGCGCCCGTGCCCTCGCGCCTCAGGCGCGCGTCGAGCCGCACCATCGCGAGCTTGATGAGGTCGGCCGCGGAACCCTGGATGACCGTGTTGATGGCCAACCGCTCACCCAGGGCGCGCTCGGCGCCGTTGCGCGAGCGCACCTGCGGGATCGGCCGGCGGCGGCCCAGGATCGTCCGCACGAAACCCTGCTCGCGGGCCTCGTCGACGCAGCGCTGCAAGAAGCGCTCCAGGCCGACGTAGGTCGCCTTGTAGGTGGCGATGAAGGCCTGCGCGTCGGCCGCCGGGATGCGCAGCGTGCGCGCCAGCCCGTAGGCCGTCTGGCCGTACACGATGCCGAAGTTGACGGTCTTCGCCACCCGCCTCTGGCTCGCCTCGACCTCGTCGAGCGGCACGCCGTAGATCTGCGAGGCGACGAACGCGTGGATGTCGCGGCCGGCGCGGAAGGCCTCGAGCAGCGCCTCGTCCTCGCTGAAGTGCGCCAGCATGCGCAGCTCCACCTGGGAGTAGTCGGCGGAGAGGAGCAGGTGGTCGCCGTCGCGGGCGACGAAGGCCCGCCGGATCTCGCGGCCGGCGTCGGTGCGGATGGGGATGTTCTGGATGTTCGGGTTCGACGACGACAGCCGCCCGGTCGCCGCGCCCGTCTGGTGGAACGAGGCGTGCAGCCGGCCGGTGGTGGGCGACACGTAGCCGGGCAGCGGGTCGACGTAGGTGCCCAGGAGCTTGTTGAGCTCGCGGTAGGCGAGCAGCAGCTCGGGGAGTGGGTGGCCGGTCTCGGCGGCGAGCGTGTCGAGCACCTCGGCGTCGGTGCTGGCGCCGGTCTTCGTCTTCTTGACGACCCGGAAGCCGAGGCGCTGGAACAGGACCTCGCCCAGCTGCTTGGGGCTGTCGAGGTTGAACTCGCAGCCGGCGGCCTGCAGCGCGGCCCGCTTGAGGTCCTCGATGCGGGCCTGCAGGTCCTCGCGGTACTCGGCCAGGCGCGCGACGTCGATCGTGACGCCGGCGCGCTCCATCGCGGCCAGCACCCGCACGAGCGGCATCTCGACCTCGTCGAACAGGCGCACGAGCGCCTCGTCGGTCGCCGCGAGGTCGGCCTGCAACCTGCGGTAGAGCCGCCAGGTGACGTCGGCGTCCTCGGCGGCGTAGGGGACGAGCTGGTCGAGCGGGACCTCGAGCATGCTGCGCTGCTGCTTGCCGCGGCCGATGAGGTCGCGGATCGGGATGGTGGCGTGGCCGAGCAGGTCGCGGGCGAGGTCGTCCATCGCGTTGCCGCGTCGTTCGGGGTTGAGGAGCGCCGCCGCGATCAGGGTGTCGAACAGCGGTCCGCGCACCGTGAGGCCCTCCCTCTCGAGGACGCTCAGGTCGAACTTGAGATGGTGTCCCACCTTGAGAACGTTGTCATCCTCGAGAAACGGGCGCACCGCCTCGCGCACGAGCGTCGCATCGAGCACCCGATCGACGTGCGAGCGGACCGGCACGTACCAGCCCGTTCCCTCGCCCCAACTGAAGGCGTAACCGACCAAGTCGTCGTCGACGACGCTGAGGCCGGTGGTCTCGGTGTCGATGGCGAAGGCCTCGACGCCGCGCAGCGCGGCGACGAGCTCCTCGAGCGCCTCGCGCGTGTCGACGCGCCGGTAGTCGACGTCGGCCGCGACCCTCACGGGCGCGGTCCTGGCCGCGTCGGCGCCGGGCGCGTCGAACAGACCCCCACCCTCCGGCAGCATGTCCAGCAGCGTGCGGAAGCCGAGCACCTCGAACAACTCGCGCACGTCGGATCTCGTCACCGTCGGGGTGGCGCAGGCCGACAGCTCGAAGTCCAGCGGCACGTCGCGCTTCAGGGTCACGAGGCGGCGGGTCAGCGGCAGCCCCTCGGCCCCGGCGAGCAGGTTCGCACGCAGCTTGGGCGTCAAGTCGTCGGCGTGGGCGACGGCGTTCTCCGCCGTGCCGTACGTCTCGATGAGCCTGGCGGCCGTCTTCACGCCGACGCCGGCGATGCCCGGCACGTTGTCGGTCGGGTCGCCGACCAGCGTCTGGATCTCGACCGCCTGCTCCGGGCGGTAGCCCTTCTGCTCCCACAGCTCGTCGGGGCCGAGCAGGCTGCCGTTGGAGGGGTCCCACAGGCGCACGTTCGGCGCGAGGATCTGGTGCAGGTCCTTGTCCTTGCTGACGATCCGCAGGTCGACGTCCTCTCCCCCGTCCCGCAGTCGCTCGGCGATGGTGGCGATGACGTCGTCGGCCTCCTGGCCCTCGACCATGAAGACCGGGATCCCCATCGCCGCCACCACCTCGAACACCCGCTGGAACTGCGGGCCCAGGTCGTCGGGGGCCTCCTCGCGTTGCGCCTTGTAGGCCGCGAAGTCGGCCGCCCGCTCGGTGGTGGCGTCCGCGACGTCGAAGGCGATCGCCAGGTAGTCGGGGCGCTCCTTGAGGATGAGGTTGAGGAGCAGCTGGGTGAAGACGTGGACCGCCTTCACCGGCTCCCCCGACGGGCTGGTGAGGGGGCGGAAGGGCGCGAAGTAGGCGCGGAACACCTGGGCGTGGCCGTCGAGCAGGTAGAAGGTCTTCACGACGTGGCCAGCGTAGCGCGTGCGCGACCCTCGCGCGTCGCGCGCGCCGCGCCGCCCCTCGCCTGCGCGCCGCTCGCCCGCAGCGGGCGCACCGGCGGCGCGAGGCACCGACGGCGTCCGCCGGGCCACCCGCCGCCGGCCGCGGCTCGCCTAGACTGCGCTCGAGATGCCGCGACCCACGACGACGCCCCGCCGAACGCCGGCCCCCGTGCTGGCCCGTGGGTTGGCGCTGCTGTCGCTTAGCCTGTTCCTTGCCGCGTGCGGGCCCCCGGCCGAGCGCGCCGATCCCTCGCGCCCGGTCGAGGTCGTCCTGCTGACGACGCCGGCCCGCGTGGGCCCGGCCGCGATCGAGGTGCGGCTGACGGTCGACGGCGCACCGGCGACGGGGGCCGCGATCGGCCTCGTCGGCGACATGACGCACGCCGGCATGGTGCCCGTCGTCGCCCCCGCCGTCGTCGAGTTGGGCGCCGGCGTCTACCGCAGCGAGGGCTTCGCGTTCGACATGGCGGGCGACTGGGTCGTCACGGCCGACGTCCGCTACGCCGACGGCGTGACGCGCCAAGGCTCGCTGGCGGTCCGCGTGGCCCGCTGATCGGCTCGTCTGGGAGGGTGCGGGTGGGGTAGCCACGCCCACGGCGTGCGGGGTACCGCCCCGCGCTGGTTCGACGCCCACGGATGCACCGGCCGCACCGCGAGCAGCCTAGACCATCTGGCGCCGCCGTTGGTCATGGATCGCGGGCGCGGACGCGGCCGCCCTCACCCGCGTGGGCCGACGCGCTCAGCTGGGGGCCGCGGGCGCCGTCGCGAAGGTCGCCAGCTCGCGCTGCAGTTCTTCGAAGGCCTCCGGCACGAGGCGGTAGAAGACCCAGCGGCCATGCTTGTCGCCCGTGACCAGCCCTGCGTCCACGAGGATCTTCATGTGGTGCGAGACGGTGGGCTGGGCGAGCCCGAGGACGGCCTCGAAGTCGCAGCCGCAGACGCCGTCGGCACCCGGGTTGCAGGTGGACGGGGCCGGCTCGCGGAGGTACTGCACGGCCTTCCAGCGAACGGGATCGGCGATGGCCTTCAGCCGCGCGAGGGTGTCGGGGGCGTGCGCGTCCATGTGCAGAAGCGTAGCCTCCGTAGGCCCGGGTCAGAGTGTCGCAGAGACGGATCGGACCGCGGCGGCGTCCGCCGCGCGGCCGCCGACCACCGAGATACCGTATCATTGACGGTATGGCGCGCCTCCCCTACCGCGCCCGCGGCGCCGGCGTCGACCCCGCCCAGCGCTTCACCGGCCGCGAGCTGCTCCTCGACGGCGACGAGCTCGACCGCCGCGCCGCCGTGGGCGAGGGCGATCCCGCGCCGACACGGGTCTTCCGCGACGCCTCGCGCTCGATCGTCAGCCGCAACGACTCGCCCGACATCCCCTTCGACGTGAGCCTCAACCCGTACCGGGGGTGCGAGCACGGGTGCAGCTACTGCCTGGCACCGGATACCCGCATCACGCTCGCCGACGGGAGCACACGACCCCTGCGCGACATCGAGGTCGGCGACCGGATCCTCGGTACCACCGCGGGGGCGCGGTACCGGCATCTCGTCGCCACGGACGTGCGTGACGTGTGGCGCACGGTCGGACGCGCGTTCCGGGTCACGCTCACGGACGGGACGGTGCTCGTCGCCAGCGGCGATCATCGCTTCCTGACGCACCGCGGCTGGAAGCACGTGACGGGCGCGCAACAAGGGCGGCGGCGAAGACCGCACCTGACGACTCGCGACGTCCTGATGGGCATCGGTGGGCAGCGCGCCCTGGCGGAGCGCCCGGCGGCGCCGGCCGACCCCGACTACCAACGCGGCTACCTCACCGGGATGATCCGTGGGGACGGCACGATCGCGAGCCATGACGACGGCGGCCGACGCCGGAAGACCGACGTCCAGCACGTCTTCCGCCTGGCCCTCATCGACCCGGAAGCGCGGGACCGCGTTCACGCGTGTCTCCAGCCGTCTGGCGTCCCGATGCACCGACGGCCATCCCAGGAGGCGACCCGGAACCGGGCCCCCCTCGAGGCCCTCGGGTCGAGGGCCCGGCACGCCGTGGCCCGCATCCGACACGGCATCGGGTTCGCGCCCGATCCACCGCTCGCCTGGTTCCAGGGCTTCGCCGCTGGCCTCTTCGATGCCGAAGGCGGGGCCGACGAGACGACCGTGCGGTTCTTCAACTCCGACCAGGACATCATCTGGTGGCTGGAGCGGGGCCTCGAACGGCTCGACGTGCCGTTCGTCCGGGAACCCGCCCGGCCCGGAGGCCGTGGGCCCGTCCACGTCGTCCGCTTGACGGGTGGCCTCACCACGACCCTCCGGTTCTTCGACGCGACACGGCCGGCCATCACCCGCAAGCGAACGTTCGCGGGCACGGCCCTCAAGCGGAGCGGCGCCGCCATCCGCGTCGCGCACATCGACGACCTGGGTCACGACATCGAGCTGATCGACCTGACGAGCGGGACCGGCGACTTCCTGGCCGAGGGCATCGTCAGCCACAACTGCTACGCCCGCCCCAGCCACGAGTACCTCGGCCTCTCGGCCGGCCTCGACTTCGAGCGCGTGCTCTTCGCCAAGCCCGACGCCCCCGAGCTGCTGGCCGCAGAGCTCGCCCGGCCGTCCTGGGTGCCGGAGAACCTCGCCCTCTCGGGCATCACGGATCCCTACCAGCCCGTCGAGCGCCGCCTGCGCATCACCCGCGGGTGCCTCGAGGTGCTGGCCGGGCACCGGCAGCCGCTGGGGGTCATCACGAAGAACGCCCTGGTCACGCGCGATCTCGACCACCTCGCCGAACTCGCGCACTACGGCGCCGTCCGGGCCTCGGTCTCCATCACGACCCTCGACGAGGACCTGCGCCGCCGCCTCGAGCCGCGCACGAGCACGGCGGCGGACCGCCTCGGCGCGATCCGCGCCCTCGCCGACGCCGGCGTGCCGGTCGGCGTCATCGTCGCGCCGGTCATCCCCGGCCTCAACGACCACGAGATCCCGGCGATCCTGGCCGCGGCCGCCGAGCACGGCGCCCAGGGCGCGGCCTGGACCCTCGTGCGTCTGCCCGGGGCGGTGGCGCCGATCTTCGTCGACTGGCTGCGCGCGCAGGTCCCGCTGCGGGCCGAGCGCGTCCTGGCCAGGCTGCGCGAGGCGCGCGGCGGCAAGCTCGACGACCCGCGCTTCGGCTTCCGCATGCGCGGCGAGGGGACCTACGTCGAGCAGCTGCGTCGCGTGTTCGAGGTCCACCGCCGGCGCGTCGGCCTCGAGCGGGCGTGGCCGCCGCTGGCGACCGAGCACTTCCGGGTGCCCGGGCGGGCCTCCCAGGGGCGGCTCTTCTGAGCCGGCGCCGGGACCCGGGGCGTAGGCTGGGGTCGTCGTGAACCCCGGCCCCACGCTGTTCCAGCGCCCCGACGACCAGCCGCTCGCCGCCCGCATGCGGCCGCGGACGCTCGACGAGTACGTCGGCCAGGACCACATCCTCGGGCCCGGCCGTCTCCTGCGGCGCGCGATCCAGGCCGACCAGCTGAGCTCCGTCATCCTCTACGGGCCGCCCGGCACCGGCAAGACGACCCTGGCCCGCGTGATCGCCAACACCACGCGGGCGCGCTTCACCTCGCTCAACGCCGTGCTCGGTGGCGTCAAGGACATCCGCGAGGCCGTCGCCGAGGCGCAGGAGCAACAGCGCGCCGGCCGCCGCACGATCCTCTTCGTCGACGAGGTGCACCGCTTCAACAAGGCCCAGCAGGACGCGCTGCTGCCCTGGGTCGAGAGCGGCACCGTCACGCTCATCGGCGCCACCACCGAGAACCCCTACTTCGAGGTGAACAAGGCGCTGGTGTCGCGCTCGCGCATCTTCCAGCTCAAGCCGCTCACGGACGCCGACCTGCACGCCGTCGCGGCGCAGGCGCTGGCCGACCCGGAGCGGGGCTACGGCCGCCGCGCCGTGCGCGTCGACGACGACGCGCTGGCGCACCTGGTGGCGGTGGCCAACGGCGACGCCCGCTCGCTGCTCAACGCCCTCGAGCTGGCCGTCGAGACGACCGAGCCGGACCCGGACGGCGCGGTCCACGTCACCCGCGCCGTGGCCGAGGAGTCGATCCAGCAGCGGGCCGTGCTCTACGACAAGGAGGGCGACGCCCACTTCGACACCATCAGCGCGTTCATCAAGAGCGTCCGCGGCTCCGACCCCGACGCGGCCCTCTATTGGCTCGCGAAGATGGTGTACGCCGGCGAGGACCCGCGCTTCGTCCTGCGTCGACTGCTCGTCCTGGCCAGCGAGGACGTCGGCCTCGCCGACCCGCAGGCGCTCGGCATCGTCGCGGCCGCCGCCCAGGCCTACGACTACGTCGGGCTGCCCGAGGGCCGCTACCACCTGGCGCAGGCCACCCTCTACCTGGCGACGGCCCCGAAGTCGAACTCCACGATGGGCTTCTTCGACGCGCTCGACGCCGTCGGCAGGGAACGCGAGGGCGAGGTGCCCAACCACCTGCGCGACGGCAACCGCGACGCCGAGGGCTTCGGCCACGGCGCCGGCTACGCCTACCCGCACGCCTACCGCGACCACTGGGTCGCCCAGCAGTACCTGCCGGATGCCCTGCAGGCCAAGGTCTTCTACCAGCCCTCCGCCCAGGGGGCCGAGGCCCGCGTGCGCGACGAGGTGGCGCGGCGGCGCGAGGCGCAGCTCGCCGCCATGCTCGAGGACGAGGCCCGCGCGCCGGTCGAGGTGCTCACGAACTCGCCCGTCGACCGCGCCCGCGACCGCTGGCTGCAGCGCACGGTGTCCGGCGCCGGGGCGCGCCTCGCGCGCGTGCGCGACGCGCTGTTCGACGCGGCCAGGGTGCAGCGCCACCACCTGCTGCTCGACCTCGCCGCCGGCAGCGGGCTGCTCGTGTGGGAGGGCGTCCGCAGGACACCCGAGGGGCAGGTGTGGGCGGCCACCGACGCCCCGACGCACGCCGCCGCGTTGCGACAGCAGGCCGCGCGGCTCGACGAGCTGGAGCGCCCCGTGGTGCTCGAGGCCGCCGTCGGCGGCGTCCCCGCGGCCGTCGCCGCGCGCGACCCCGCGGTGCGCTTCGACCGCGTGCTCGGCCGCGGGGCGCTGGCCGAGGTGGACGATCCCGCGACGCTCCTGGCCGGGCTCGCGGCGTGGCTGACCCCGAGCGGCGCGATCGTGCTCGCGGAGACGGACGCCGCGCGCGCCCAGCGGCTCGCCGCGCTGGTCGACTGGTCGGACGCGGTCGACCTCGGCGCGCGCGTCGCGGCCCGAGAGGAGACCTTGTACGCCGGCGCCCGCGGCTGGGACGAGGGGCGTTGGCGAGCGCTGGCCGCCGCCGCCGGACTCGGCCTCGCGAGCCACGTCGACGTCGTGGTGCACGGCGACCAGCGCCTGGCGCCCGAGGCGGTCGCGCGGTGGTTCGGCACCCCGGCGTCGCCCGGCGGCTACGCCCGGGCGCTCGCGGACGCGCTGGACGCGAACGAGGTCGAGGAGGTCGCGCGCCGCTACCGCGCGCGCTTCGCCGGGCAGGTCGTGCCCTGGCGGACGGTCGTGTCGGTGGCGCGCCTCGAGCGGCGGCCGGGCTGAGGCGCGGGCGCCACGATCCGCCGACCGCGCGCCGGCCCGATCCGCATTCCCGACCCCCTCATCATGTGTACGCTGGCACGAGGGACCGCCCGGACCCGAGATTGCGAGGGACGATGACCACCGCCGCCATGCCCGCCACCGATCGCGTGCCCGTCAGCGACGAGAGGCTGAGGGGCCTCCGCCGCTTCAACGCCTTCATGGGCGTCCTGCACCTGGTGCAGGGCGTGTTCATGATCGCGGTGAGCAACGCCACCACCTACCCGATCTTCACCAACTTCCTCGGCGCCGAGTTCGTCGACGGCTCCCTGCGCCTCACCCCGAACGCGCAGCTCTTCTACGAGCTCCCCTTCGGGCCGGCCGTGGCGACCTTCCTGTTGATCTCGGCGGTCGCCCACGGGTACCTGGCGACGATCGGCTTCGAACGCTACGCGCGCGACCTGCGCCGCGGCATGAACCCGGTGCGCTTCTACGAGTACGCCCTGTCGTCCTCGGTGATGATCGTGCTCATCGGCATGCTCACCGGCATCTGGGACCTGGGCGCGATCATCCTCATCTTCGCCCTGAACGCCACCATGAACCTCTTCGGGATCATGATGGAGGTCCACAACTACTACACCAAGAAGGTCGACTGGACGGCGTTCATCTACGGCTGCATCGCCGGCTTCGTCCCCTGGATCGTCATCTTCTGGTACTTCTACGGCGCCGTGAACTCCGGCGATCAGGGCCCCCCGGGCTTCGTCTACGCCATCATCCCCACCCTGTTCGTGTTCTTCAACATCTTCGCCGTCAACATGGTCCTGCAGTACCGCAAGGTGGGCCCGTGGCGCGACTACATCTACGGCGAGCGGGCGTACATCATCCTCAGCCTGGCGGCCAAGTCGGTCCTGTGCTGGATGATCTGGACCGGCACGCTGGCGCCCGTCTGAGCGGCTAGCGGCGCGGCACGAGCAGCTCCAGCGCCGCCTCCAACGGTGCGTCGTGGCCCTCCGCGAGGCGCAGCGCGTCGTCGACCACGACGACGTCCGGCGTCACCCTGTACGGTACCGGGGCGCCGTCGAGGTCGTACACCCGGGCGACGCTCAGCGCGAGGCACATGCCGTTCGACAGCGGCAGCATCTGCACCGCCGTGTCGGCCAGCCCGGCCGTCGCCTCGCCGACCACGCGGGCCTGCGCGTGACGCTGCAGGTCCCAGGCCAGCGACTCGGCGCAGGAACGCGTGTGGGCGTTGACCAGCACGACCAGCTCGCCGACCCAGCGCGCGACGAGAGGCAGCGTCTCGCCCGCGCGGGCCCGCCCGAAGGCATCCACGACGCGCAGCAGGCCCTCGTCGCAGCGGAGGCCGAACCCCACCATCGGCCCGACGAACAGGCGGGCCACCCGCGGGTGGAAGGCGCAGGCCGCGGCCACGACGGCGTCGTAGGTGCCGCCGAGGTTGTCCCGCAGGTCCACGATCAGCGCATCGGCCCCGACGGCGGCCACCCGCGCGACGAGCCGGTGCACGTCCGTGGCGACCGCCTCGGCGGGCACGAGGCTCGGGATCCGCAGCCAACCCACGCCGTCGCCGACCCACGTCAGCGTCGGCGGCCGCGCGCGCGGCGCGGGTCCCGGCACCAGGTCGACCTCGCGCGGCGGGGCTTCGGCGCGCAGGACGCTGGCCCGCACGCGCCCACCCGCGACGGCGTCCGCCAGCGTCGCGTGCCGCTCAGCGGCGTCCGCCGGGAGCGGCACGCCGTCCAGCGCCACGATCCGGTCGCCGCGGGCGAGGCCGGCACGGGCCGCCGCCGAGCCCGGGACCACGTCGAGGACCACCAGCCCCGACCCGCCGCGCGGCGCGCGGACGACGAGCCCGACGATCGCCGGCGCGTCGCCCTCGGACGCCTCGCGTGTCATCGCGGCGACGTCGTCGGCCGCGACCAGCCGGGTGTGGGCGTCGCCGAGTTCGGCCAGCACGCCCTCGATCGCCGCGCTCCCGACGTCCGCGGGACAGTCGGCCCGCCCGGCGCAACGCGCGGCCAGCTCCTCCCGGGCCGCCGGGAGCAGCCGCGACGGGTGGACCTCGGCGCCGCCGCCGTAGGCGAGCCGCAGGTGCAGGGCGACCTCGTCGAAGATCGTCAACGCGGGCGACGCCGCCTGCGCGAGGGCCGCAGCGAGCCACCACCCCGCGCAGCACGTCGCGAACGCGCAGCGAAGCGCCAGGCGGCGCAGCGGGAGCCCGCCGAGGTGGCTCGGGAAGTGGCGGCGCCGGCGCTGCATGCGGCCCCTCACGGGCCGAGGTGAACGGCCTCCTCGGCCCCGCGGCAGCCCTCGAGTCCAGCATAGGCCCAGGCGGCCGCACGCGGGGCGGATCGGCGCCGACGGCGCCGCTCAGCCGCGGGCGATCCGACCGTACGCGTGCAGCTGCCGAAGGGCGTCGAGCGTGAGCATGCCGGCCCAAGCGAGGCGGCTGGCGGCCCAGGCCTCCGGGAAGACGCCCTCGCCCCACGACCACTGCGGCCACCAGGCGCCGTCGTCGGCCTGGACCGCGACCAGGTGGTCGAGGTGGGCGTCGACGGCGGCCGCCAGCGCCGGCGCCAGGGCCGCGTCGGGCCGCGGCGCCAAGGCCAGGGGCTTGAGGCCGTAGCCGACCCAGTCCTCGGGGCCGTGCCCGACGCTCTCCTGGGCGATGGGCACGACGAGCTCCAGCAGCCGGCGGCGAAGGCCGGGCGACAGGTGGGGCGCATCGAGCAGGTGCACGACGTTGATCATGTCGTGCATCCCGAGGCCGGCGGCCGCACGCCCCTCGACCTCGCGCACGACGTCCTCGGCGAGCCCGTCGAGCCAGCCCTCGTCGGCGGCGGGACCCAGCGTGTAGAGCAGCGCGACGATGTCCGCCTTGGGGTTGAGGGTGAAGCCGTGGAAGCGCTCCTCCAGGCCCTCCTGGGCCCACCAGGGCGCGTGCGGCGCCTCGGCGGTGGCCTCGGGCACGATGCGCCAGGTGCGGCTCGTGGGGTCGATCGTCTGGCGGAGGTACTCCACCGCGGCCGCGACCATGGGGTGGTCGGCGGACGCGCCGGCCTCGGCGAGGCGGTGCAGCGCCACGCTGGTCGCCAGGGCGCCGCTGGCGCCCGTCAGGGCGTCGGGCTCGAGGCCGTGGCCGAAGCCGCCGTCCGGGTTCTGGAAGTGGGCCAACTCATCGAACACCGGCCACGACGGGGCGCCCTCGAAATCGGTCTCGAACGCGCGTCGCTCGAGCGGACGCGCGCGCTCGCAGAGGAACGCGCGGGCCGCCGCGTAACGTTCGGGGCTCAACATGCCGCCATCATACGGGCGGGGCGCGCCCGCTCACGACCCCGCGAGGGGCCGGAGCCGCCAGCGGTGGCCCGAGGGCGCCGAGACGACCTTGGCGCCGTCGGTCTCCTCCGTGTCCAGCGCAGCGTAGCGTTCGGGCGCCAGGCGCGCCTCGGTCTCGACCAGGCCGTGGTCGTGGTCCGGGTCGCTGGGCCCGGCGCCGCGGCGCAGGCCGACGTGGTGGTGGTAGCCGTCGGCCGCCAGGAAGGTGCCCCACGGCCCGAAGCTGATGACCTCGTCCATGCCCAGCGCGCCGCGGTACCAGCGGGCGTCGGCGGCCGGATCGGCGACGAACAGGTGCACGTGACCGAGCGTCGTGCCCGCGGGCAGGTGGGGTTCGCGCTCGGGCTCGTCGCCGAGCTCGGCCAGGAGGCCGCGGACGTCCAGCGGGTCCGTGCCGATTGCCAGGACGCCGCCCGGGTACGGCCACGCCTCGCGCGGCCGGTCCCAGCTGAACTCGAGGCCGTGGCCGTCGGCGTCCGGGAGGTACAGCGCCTCGCTGACGAGGTGGTCGGCGAAGCCCTCGACGGGAACGCCGTCGGCCGCCACGCGATGGACGGTGGCGGCGAGGGCGCGGCGGGTGGGGAGGCTCAGGGCGACGTGGTAGGCGCCGCGGGCGGCGGCGACGGGCGCGGCGGGGCCGGCGACGAGCCGCAGGACGGCGGGCGCGCCCGCCTCCGGGGCGCTCCCGGGGACGAGGTCGACGGTGGTCTCCCCCGTGGGCCTGGCGCGGAAGCCGAGGCGCCGGTAGAAGTCGGTCGCGCGCTCGAGGTCGTGCACGCGCCAGGTGGCGGCGTCGAGGGCGAACGTCGGCGGCATGCACGCACGCTACGCCACCGCGAGCGACCCCGCGGTCATGCCGACACGTCCACTCGGGATTCCCCGGTAGACTGCTCGCCGCATGGACGCCGCGCCCGCGCCACCCGTCGTCGCCGTCGAGGCCCTCACCAAGCGCTACCTGCGGCCGGCCCAGCTGGCGGTCGAGGACCTGAGCCTCGACGTCGCGTCGGGCGAGATCGTCTGCCTGCTGGGTCCCTCGGGTTGTGGCAAGACCACGCTGTTGCGGCTGATCGCCGGCTTCGAGAGGCCCGACGCCGGCTGCGTGCGCGTCGCGGGGGCCACCGTGGCGGGCCCCGACACGTGGGTGCCGCCCGACCGCCGGCGCATCGGCTTCGTGTTCCAGGACTACGCCCTCTTCCCGCACCTGACGGTGCTGCAGAACGTCGCCTTCGGGCTGCGCGGCGCCACGCGCGAGGCGCGCGAGCGACGCGCCGCCGAGGTGCTCGACCTGGTGGGGCTGACGATCTTCGCGGGCCGCTACCCGCACCAGCTGTCGGGCGGTCAGCAGCAGCGGGTCGCGCTGGCGCGGGCGCTGGCGCCGCAGCCGGCGGTCATCCTGCTCGACGAGCCGTTCAGCAACCTCGA